>Ga0315900_10007104_pt1 | contig 14797 bp, 16 predicted proteins | sample LakEriMetagenome_FD_203521 | JGI IMG/M metagenome (GOLD analysis project Ga0315900, IMG submission 203521) | Freshwater fungal communities from buoy surface, Lake Erie, Ohio, United States - Buoy 12 MA114 | ecosystem: Environmental > Aquatic > Freshwater > Lake > Lake biofilm | place: USA: Lake...
GGAGCTGGGTTCAGCCCAGTAGCAGCGGCCGGAGCTCGTCCAGCGCGCGGATGCGGTAGGTGGCGTCGGGATCGGCCTCACCCTCCGGTGCAAAATGCGCGTGATCCATGCCAACCGCGCGCGCACCGGCCATGTCGGCATCGATGCTGTCGCCGATCATCAGGCTCTCCTCCGCGGTGGTGCCGGCCTGTGCAAAGGCCTTGTGGAAGATGTCCGGCGCCGGTTTGCTGGCCCCGGCCACCTCGCTGCTGAGCACGATGTCGAACAGGTGGTCCATGCGGCTGTTCCGGATCTTGGTGTGCTGCGTGGCCGCGAATCCATTGGTGATGATGTGCAGTCCATAATGCGGCCGCAGGTCCTCCAGCAGCTGCAACGCTCCGGGGAAGAGACCCTCACGCCGGGGCGTACGTTCCAGGTACTCATGGCCGAGCCGCTCGGACAGCCCGCGTTCCTTCACACCGAAGGTGAGCAGCGTGTTGCGGAAGCGGAGCACGCGCATCACGTCCTTGGGCAGGTGCCCGCGCTCATAACGCTTCCACAGGCCCGTATTGACCTCCTCGTAAACCTCCACGAAGGCATCCGCATCGGATACGCCGTGCGCAGCCAGATCGAGCTCGTCGTAAAGCTCCTTCAGCACGAGGCGCGAGTTCGACCGGAAGTCCCACAGGGTGTGGTCCAGGTCGAAGAAGAGGTGTCGGTAGCGCTTCACGGTGCCACGGTGGCCACCGAGTTGAGCATGCCTGTGAGCAGGGCGCTCACGCACATCGCCTGCAGCACCACGGAAAGCATGAGCGCGGGAATTGTGCGCCGGTCGTGGCGGAAGTAGCGTGCGGCCAGGATGCTGCCCAAGGGTATGGTGAGCACGAGCGGTGTGAGTGCGGCCAGGGCACGCAGGCCACCGGTGTGCTTCAGTCGGATCAGCCAACGATTGCGCCGGGTGAACACGGCCGGGGCCACCGCTGACCGCTCCCGTTTGCGCAGCCAGCGCAACCGGGCGCGCTCCATCAGGCTGCCGCTCAGCCGGTAGAACAGCACCACACCCAGGCAACCGCCCAGGCTGGTGAGGAGGAAGGTCTGCCAGAAGCCCATGCCGAACCCCACGCCCATGCCCGCGCTCACCAGCATCTTCAAGGTGCCTGCGGCGATGACGCTGATGACCTGTCCGAGTTCCTGCAGCATGGATCAGAGCTTGGCGCCGTAGGCCAGATCGCCGGCGTCGCCCAAGCCAGGTACAATGTACGCCTGGGCCGTCATCTCCTCATCGACGGCGGCCACCCAGATGCGGGTGTTGGGGGGCATGTGGCTGCGCACGTATTCCAGTCCTTCAGCGCTCGCGATCACCGATACGATGTGGACGGCCTTGGGTTTCCCCAGCCGCTGCAGAGCCTTGTGCACCAGCACCATGCTGCGGCCCGTGGCCAGCATGGGATCGCTGATCACCAGCACCCGGTCGTCCAGGGAAGGGCTGCTCATGTACTCCACCTCCACATCGAATCCCTCCTCACCCTTGCGGTGCTTGCGGTAGGCGCTCACGAAGGCGCAGTCGGCGCGGTCGAAGTAGTGCAGCATGCCCTGGTGCAGGGGCAGTCCGGCGCGCAGGATGGTGGCCAGCACGGGCTGCTCCGCCGGCAGGTCCACACGTGCGGTGCCGAGCGGCGTGGTCACCTCCTCGGTCCGGTAATCCAGCGTGCGGCTCAGTTCCATCGCCATCACCTCGCCGATCCGCTCCATGCTGCGGCGGAAGCGAAGGGGGTCCTTCTGCACATGCTCGTCCCGCAGGTCGGCCAGGAAGCGGTTGAGGATCGAGGGCTGGGCGTTGAGCTGGACGGTCATCAGTTCAGGGTCTCATGTACCGGAATGGCCAAGGGAGCCGGTTCCAGCGGAAGCGAATGTAGGTGGTGGCGGTGGCACCGAAGCCCGCATTGAACCGGGCCACACCCGGCGTGTTGGATCCCGCGAAGTCCAGAACCACGCCCGTACCGGCATGCGTGGCGATCCAGTGGTCCACCAGGTGGAACATGGCGTGCATCGCTTGGCCGCGCTCATCGTTCGCGGATTTCAGCAGGATGCTCCTTCCACCCCAGGTGATGGTGCAGATGGCCGCCACGAGCGTGGTGCCATCGTGCACGCCGGTGATGTTGCCCGTGCCTTCGGCCAGGGCGTCGGCGATCACCGCTTGCAGGCGTGGCAGGCTGCCCGGTGGGCTGCCGCCGTATCGCTTTCCGGTGGTGCGCTCGAACAGGTCAATGAACCCGGCCGGGTCGATGCCCCCGGTGATCATGGCCGGAGGGCTCCCTTTGCGCAGGTTGCGGCGGTGCCCCTCGGCATAGGCCGCACGCAGCGCGATCGCATCGGCAGGGGCACGGAGCACCTGGTTCCGTTGCGGCATGAGCTGCGCACCGCGCTGCGCGGAGGGCGCCATGGCCTCGTTCAACCAGATGTCCACATACCGGAAACGACCGGGTATGGCGGCGAGGAAGGCTTCACTGAGGGCGGCATCCAGCACAGGTGCGAACACACCGAGCTGCTGCAGGCCGTAGGGGTTGAAGAGATAGTCGACACACCACTTCCTGCGCCAGGTGAGGGGCATGATCGCACCCGCATCCGTATCGACGAGGGCCTCCCAGCCCGGAGCGGCCAGGTCCAGCACTCGGCTCCGGGCATACCAGCGCGCATGGCCGCTGCGCGCGAGCAGCGCATCCCATGCACCCTTGTCGATCTCGTTATGGCGCAGGTGGCGGATCATGCGCGGGCCAGTTGGGCGGCCCTGTGCAGAACACCCGGCCATGGGGCGAAGTTGCGGTAGCCGCTCAGGTACCGATCATGCCACACGGATACGAAGGTGCCCTGCACTTCGCGCACGAGGCGCTGCACCCGGTCGATTTCGGCCAGGGCCTGCTCCGGACCCAGGCCCATGCGTTCACGCAGGGCGCTATCCATCACGGCAAAGGGCCAGCACATCAGGTCGGTGTCCTGCTCCCGCTCAAGGTCGTACCAAGGGAAGGGTGTACAGGTGGCTGCACGGAACCCGGTACGGTCATGCAGGCCCAGGGTATGATCCTCCTGGAAGCCGGCGGCCAACAGCAGGCGGTAGGTGTCCGGCAGCAGCATCCGCAGGAAGTGCTGGCGGCTTATCCGCACCGGCCGGTCAAGCACCTTGCGCAGCCGTTCCCTTTCCTCCACCACCAGCGCGTGGTCCATACCCGAAAAATAGGATGGGTGGAGGCCGGTCTCCACCGCCTCCGGCAGCGCGCGCAGTGCCTGCTGGAAGGCCGGATGCTCCAGCCGTGCAGCGTGGTCATGGCGGCCGCCGCCCCGGGTGAGGATGAAGGCCGCGCAGCGGTCAACCGAACCGAGCACGTCGCGCACCGGTACGGACCAGTCGTTGTAGGGGTCCGGGCGGTATCCGAGCCTGGTGGCCCAGCGATCGCGGGCCACGGGTGCCTCACCGCGCAGCAGCTCCCGTGCGCTGGCACCGATCGCCCGGGCCATCGGCCGTCCGAGGAAGCGCAGGCCATTATCCACGTCCACCGTGAGCACATGGCTGTACCGCCGCTGCGGCGGTGGAAGCGATGGAAAGCGTGCGCGGAGCATGTCGGCCAGTTGGATCGCCGTGCGGTCAACCAGCAGTGGGTCCACGCCGGGCCGGCACGCCGTGAGGTCATCCGCGGGCATCCGCCCATGCGCATCCTGCCGTGTGGCCCGCATCTCCTCCCACAGGCTCAGGAAGAAGAACACGGTGGACAGGGGGGCACACGGGACGTTCTTGCGCAGCGCGGCCTGCATGTTCCTGAACGCCGCTTCTCCTTCGGTGCCCGACAGGTCGATCAACGGCTCCGACGGCAGGTGGAAGGCCCCCTGCACGGGTGTGCCACCGTAAAGGACGCGTGGCAGTTCACTGCTGCGGAGCTCTTCCAATGAGGCCGCCCAACGCACCGGCCACCCCAGCAGCCGGGTGAAGAGGTGCTCCAGCGCGTAGGTGGCGCGGGCTGAAGGCCGGGTGATGTGAACGAGCAGCATGGCGTCCTCAGGTGCGTCGCTGGATGACCAACTTGCGAAGGAAGGCCTTCAGCATGTCCCTTCCCCAGCGCTCCAGGCTGAACCGGTGGATCGCCCGGCCACCATGCTCACGGATATCCGCCAGTACCACCCTGTGCGCCGTCGCCAGTTCCACCACCATGACCGAGCTGCCGTCCAGTTCCCGTTGCTGCAGGGCGCCTGCGCGTTCCAGGAGCGGTACCAGGGCATCGAAGGCGTTGATATGGCCTGGGCGTTTCGCGTACAGGGTGAATGTCCGTTCATCGGTGCACCCCTGTGCATCCGTGTGGATGAAGCGCATGGTGCGATACCGGCGATACGGTACCTGCGCCACCTCTTCCGCATGGTGCACGAAGGTGAACGCGTCGTTCGCGGGAAGGTCGATGGCGATGAGGCGTGCGTTGTTGCGCAGCAGGTGCGCGAAGGGTGAGTTCGCATCAAAGCTGCCGGGGTGCACGCGCGCCGCAAGCTGTTCCGAATCGCCACCGGCAACGGCGAAGGAGTGTAGCGGATGAGCGGTCCGGCGGAACGCGGGATGCTCCAGCGCCACCCGGGCGAGGGCGCCGCTGATCGACGGCGTGGTGCGAACATCAAAGGCGGCGCCGTCCGACAGGTCGTACGTGAAGGTGGGCACCAGCAGGGTGCCGCCCGGCGCCACGGCCTTGAGGAAGGCATCGAGCATGGACCCCGGAACGAAAGCGATGCCGGCGCGCCGTGCGTTCCATGCCATGCGGGTGAGGTCGGCCATGAGCATCACGGTATCGCCGGGCTGTACGCCAAGCCGTGCCGGCCACGTTCCCGGTGCGAGGTCCTGGCTGGTCACCGCCGGCGCATTTGCAGCAGTTCATCCGCATAGCCGAGGTGGTGCCAGAAGGCGATGGCGGCGGCATTGCCCTTCACCACCTGCAGCTCCACGCTGTGAACCTGCCGTTCAGCGAACCAGTCGTGCAGGCATTGCACGAGGGCGCGTGCCTGGCCGTTGCCGCGTTGCGCGGGGGCCACATACACATGGCCGATGTGCCCCACGCGGAGGCCCCCCTGGTGCTCTGGTGCGAGCTTCAGCTGGCCGTGGGCGAAGCCGATCACCGCCTCACCATGCATGGAGACGCAGAGTCGCCCGAAGCGCTCCAGACCGCTTGTTGCCGTGTTCAACCAGCGTGCGGCCCCATCGTGGACGAGCGGCAGCACGGGACCCATGCCCTCCATCTCCTGATACATCGCGGTGAAGGCCTCGGCGACCGCATTGAGGCGGGGGTCGGTGGCATCGCTGATCACATCAATACGGTAGTGGCTCATGGCTGCTGTATGAAAAGACGCACCACCGTTCCCAAGCGTGTGCCCCGCCCCGAGGCGAGCGCAGCTTCCAGGTCGATCTGGCGGCCGGTACGTTGTTCCAAGGCGGCCAGCAGGTCCACGAAGGCGAGCGAGTCGAGCAGGCCCGAGCGCACCAGGTCCAGGTCGTCGATCAGGTCGTTGCGGCCGACCCCGAGCGCCTCCAGACGCCCGGCGAGCAGTTCCTCCACCATCGCATGCACACGTTGCTCATCCATGGGCCGCCAGTACTTTCAGGTGTTCACGGTCCACCTTGCCGTGCGCGTTGAGCGGCAGGGTCTCGAGGGAAATGATGCGTTCAGGGACCATGTGGGCGGGCAATTGCTCCCGCAGGTGGTGAAGCAGCCGGGCACTGTTGCAGCCCCCGTCGATAAAGGTAACCAGCCGGGTCACGCCGTCCGATGACGTGGGCACGGTGGCGCAGTGGCCGCTGCCGGGGAATGCGCGCACGGCGGCGTCGATCTCGGCCGGCTCCACGCGGTGCCCGCGCACTTTGACCTGGTCGTCGGTACGGCCGAGGTAGTGTAGCAGGCCTTCCGCATCCTCCCGCACCCGGTCGCCGGTCCGGTACCAGCGCCCATCGCCGGTATCCGGGACGAACACGCGCGCGGTCGCCTCATCGTCGCCAGCGTAACCGGGGCTCACTTGTGGACCCTGGATCCACAGCTCCTCCTCCACAATACGGTGGCGATGGCCCGGGAACGGCCTGCCGATGGGCACGATGTCCATGTCCGGTGCGTTGTTCACAGGAACCGGGTATGCGGCCACCGCGATGGTGGTCTCGGTGGGGCCATAGAGGTTGGTGATGTCCGCTGCCGGTGCCGCTTGTGCGAAGGCGCGGGCTGTGCGCCAGGGCAGGGCTTCGCCGCAGAAAAAGGCCTGTCGCAGGCCGGGCAGGGCGTTCGGCTTCAGTGCGCGGGTCCGCTCCATCAATGCGGCGAGCGAAGGGGAGGAGAACCAGGCCGTGATCGCATGCTGGCGTACGTACGCGGCGGGTGCGAGCATATCCGCTGTGCCCGGCACCACCGCAGAGGCCCCCAATGTCCACGGCACGAACAGGTCATGCACGCTCAGGTCGAAGGTGAGCGCGAAGAGCTGCGTGAAGCGGTCGTCGGGCGTGAACGGCGCCAGCTGGCGGGCATGGCCGATGTAGGCGGTGAGGTTCGCGTGGGTGATGCGCACACCCTTGGGTCCCCCGGTGCTGCCGCTGGTGAACAGGACATAGGCTTCCTGCGCGGGATGGATGGTCCGCGACGGGGCCGGCTGTCCGTGTTCAGCGGTGTCCACCAAGGGCATGTTACGAGGAGCATCGGATCCGCTGATGCACGCCACGGCCTGCGAGCGCTCCAGCATCCGTTCCCAGCGCGGTTGCGGACCCTCAGGGGGCAGCGGCACATAGGCACATCCCGCTTTCAGGATCCCCAGGATGGCCGCGTACGTGTGGGCCTCCTTATGGCCGACCACGGCCACGCGGGCCGCTTCAGGGGCTGCAGCCGCCACCCGGGCGGCGATCGCATCGCTCCAGCGGTCCAGCCGGCGATAGGTGATGGTCTCACCTCCAACGATCAGCGCCGGCCGTTCGGCGTTGGCACGGGCGATGGTGCGGAACTGCTGGATGACGTCCACGGCGCGTTGACCGGTCAGTGCGCGGGCGATCGGCCCGATGAGCAAAGCAAGGCGTCGGCGAAGAACTTCACGCCCCAGTTCGGGAAGGCGAACTTCTCGTAGCGGCCCCAGATGGGGTAGGAGCCCGGCAGTGCACCGTGCGTTTCGGCCGGACCCGCGAGCCCGCGCTGCTGGATGGCGATGAGCAGGTCCAGCATGCGGTCGAGCCCCGTGCGGTAGCGTTCCTCACCGGTGATGCGGTGCAGCCAGCCCCAGCCATTGGCCAGTTGGGCACATCCCGTGGTGATCAGGTGCTCACTGCCCTTCCATTGGTCGTTGTAGCGGCCATGCAGCCAGTTGTCGCGCAGGAAGCGTTCCAGCAGCGCGTCGGCTGCACGTGCGGCCCGTCCCAGCAGCACATCGTGGCGCACATGCGCACTGCATTCGATGAGGCCGTCGATGGTGTAGCCGATGGTGTGGGTGATGGGCCGGTCGTTGTGCTTGCGGGTGTTGTCGCAGTTGTCGAACCATCCGTTCACCCATTGCTGCGCCAGCACCCATTCCAGATTGAGCATGGCTGAACGCTTGTAGCGCTCGTCGCCGGTTAGGCGATGCAGCGCCAGCAGCGGTGCGCTCACGTAACTGTCGTAAACACGTGCCGCTCCCAGGTGGTTGTTGTTGCGCCACGCGCCATCTCGCGACTGGCTCACCAGGATCCGCTCAGCCCCGCGTACGCACGCGTCGAGCATGCGTTGATCGCGTTCCACGCGGTGGACGGCCAACAGTCCGCGGATCACTTGGGCGGTGTTGAACACCACCATGGGCTGGTCCTCACCTATGCGCCCCCCCTGCCAGCCGCCCTCCGGCAGCTCGATGTGCAGGAGCCAGTTGGCCGCGCGCAGCGCACGCGCACGCGCTTCGGGCAGTTGCAGGTGGTCCGCAGCCGCGAGCAGTGTGGGTATGATGTAGCCGGTGGTCTCCGGATAGGATGTGCCCCAGCCCGAGCGCAGATGATAGCTGGCGCATCCGCCATCGCCCGCCCGGTCCTGAGCGCGGAAAAGCCATTGAACGGCCAACCGCAGCGCCGCTTCACGATCCCCGGGCACTGGTGCGGGCCTGGTCCGGTGCAGGCGGAGGAGCGCACGCTGCGCCGGGTCGCCCAAGGCGGTCGTGAAGCAGCGTGCGTAGTCGATCAACGAGGCGATCACCAGGTCCGCAGGAGTTCGTGGCAGATGCGCTCGGCGGCATGGCCATCGCCGAACAGGGGTGGGCATGCGGTAACGCCGTCACGGAGGTAGCGGTCGGCCCCGGAGGCGATACGCTCTGGATCGGCATCGGCCAGCAGGGCCTGGTCGCGTTCCACCAGCTCCACCCACTCCGTTCCCGGCCGCAGGATCACGCAGGGTTTTCCGAAGAAGTAGGCCTCCTTCTGCACACCACCGCTGTCGGTGATCACCAGCCGCGCGTTGCTCTCGAGCGCGATCATGTCCAGGAAGCCGGCCGGCGGCACCAGGTGGAAACGCGGGCTGTCCATGATCGCGTTGCGCAGTTCCGGTTCCAGCAGGAGCTCCATCATCTTGCGCGTGCGCGGATGCACCGGCAGGACGAGGTCCAGCGCATGGCGCCGATGCAGGTCCAGCAGCGCACGGAAGATGGCGTTCAAGCGCACCGCATCGTCCGTGTTGTGGTCGCGGTGCACGGTCACGAGCACGAAGCCGTTCGCGGACAGGCCAAGGCCTTCCAGGATGGACGAGCGTTCGGAGGCGAGGGCGGCGAAGTGCAGGCTGTTGTCGTACATCACATCCCCGCATTGCACCACATGGGGCCGGTCGGCGGTGGGGGGGGAGTCGAAGCTGGTGCTGAAGCCCTCGTTGCGCAGGTTGGCCACCGCCGTGTCGGTGGTGCAGAAAAGCCAGGTGCTGCAGTGGTCGCAGACGATCCGGTTGATCTCCTCGGGCATGCGCTTGTCGAACGAACGGAGCCCGGCCTCCACGTGGGCCACCGGCACATGCAACTTGGCCGCGGCCACGGCCCCGGCCAGGGTGCTGTTCGTGTCGCCGTACAGCAGCATCACATCGTGTTCCCGGCGCAGGAGCACCTGCTCGATGCCTTCGATCATGCGGGCGGTCATGGCGCCATGCGCGCCGCTGCCCGTGTTCAGGTTGATGTCGGCGGGGGGGATGCCGAGCTCATCGAAGAACACCTGGCTCATGTTGGCATCGTAGTGCTGGCCCGTGTGCAGCAGCGTCTCCACCATGCGGTCCCGGCCGATGCCCGCGATGGCCCGGCTCATGGCTGCGGCCTTGATGATCTGCGGCCTGGCGCCGATGACGGTGAGGATGCGGAGGGGGGAGGGCATGGCCTGGATTCAGAGCTGTCCGTTGTCCGCAAAGCTGTAGTAGCCGGCGGCCGCCACGATCAAGTGGTCCTGCACGGCGATGTCCAGGAAGCGGCCGCCTTCCACGAGCTTCCGCGTGAGCTGGATGTCCTCGTTGCTGGGCCGTAACTGACCGGATGGGTGGTTGTGGCAGAGGATCACCCCGCTGGCGCGCTTCTCCAGCGCTTCACGGAAGATGAGCTTGGGGTCCGCCACGGTGCCGTGCATGCCTCCCTGGCTCACCCGGCAGCGGTCCACCATGCGGTTGCCGCGGTCCAGCAGCAGCAGCCAGAATTCCTCGTGGGGCAGGTCGGCCACCAGCGGCCGCAGCAGGTCGTAGGCATGGGCACTGGAGGCGATCAGGGGCCGCTGTTCGTGGACCGTATCGCGCCGGCGCTGGCCCAGCTCGAGGGCGGCAACGATGCTCAGGGCCTTGGCCTCTCCCACCCCCTTGGTCCGCATGAGTTCCGCAACCCCGAGGGTGGCCAGCTTGTGCAGGTCGTTGCCGGCTTTGCGCAGGATCAGCCGTGCCAGGTCCAAGGCGCTGTCCCGGGGTGTGCCGCTGCGGATCAGGATGGCCACCAGTTCGGCATCACTGAGCGCCTTGGGGCCATGGGTCAGCAGGCGCTCCCGCGGGCGGTCGGCCTTTGACCATTCGGGGATGCTGAGCTTCAACGGGGTATCCTCCACGTGCTCCACCGGGCGGAAAATAGAACAGGTCCCCGCAAGAGGACCTGCTCCCATGGTGTTCAGGGCGTTATTTCAGCTTGGCCACGTGCTTGCGCAGGCTGCTCTTGAGGTTGGCGGCCTTGTTCTTGTGGATCACGTTCCGCTTGGCCAGTTTGTCCAGCATGCTTTCCGCCTCGGGGAGCAGCTTTTCAGCCTCCTTTTTGGCGGTGGTGGCCCGCAGGTCGCGCACGGCGTTGCGGGTCGTCTTGTGCTGGTAGCGGTTGCGCTCGTTGCGGGTCTCCGTCTGACGGACGCGCTTGAGGGCGCTCTTGTGGTTGGCCATAGCTCTTAGCGGAAGGGCGGCAAATATACGGATCCCTGCCGGATGACCAAGCACGGAAGTAAAAAGCCCCGGCAGGGTGGCCGGGGCTTAGGTCTTGGCCGGTGGCCGCTCAGTAGGCCTTGTCGTCCTTGCCGAGCATGTTCGTCACCGTGCGCACCACGATCTTCAGGTCCAGGAGGAAGGACCAGTTCTCCAGGTACCAGATATCCAGGTCTACGCGCTTCTCCATGAGCTCAGGAGTGCGGGTCTCGCCCCGGAGGCCATTCACTTGTGCCCAGCCGGTGATCCCCGGGCGCACGAAGTGACGGACCATGTATTTGTCGATGATATCGCGGAACTGGTCGTTGAGCTTCAGCGGGTGCGGGCGGGGACCCACGACGCTCATGTGGCCCAGCAGCACGTTGAAGAACTGGGGCATCTCGTCCAGGTTGCTCTTCCGGAGGAAGGCGCCCACCCGGGTCACCCGGGGATCGTTCCGGGTGGCCTGGCGCAGGTCGGCCTCCTTGTTCACCCGCATGCTGCGGAATTTGTAGCAACTGAACTTCCGCTTGCCTTCGCCAAGCCGGGTCTGCTTGAAGAACACCGGACCCGGACTGCTCAGTTTGACGGCCAATGCCAGGATGGGGATCAGCCAGCTGAGTACGAACACAATGACGCCCAAGGAGAAGACGATGTCGAAGGCCCGCTTCAGCGCTCGATTGGCGCGCTTGTCCAGCGGTTCATTGCGCAGCTTGCTCACCGGCACGGCCCCGTGGAATTCCAGGTTGCTGGCCTGAACCACGGGAATGAAGCTCTCTGCACTGGGTATCACCCGGAAGCGTATGGTGTTCCGTTCGCAGAACTCCATGAGGTCCGTGATCGCCTCCTTGCACGTGCCGGGGAGGGCACAGTATACGATGTCGATGCGGTTCTGCAGGGCGAAGGTCTTGGAGGACTCCACGTCGCCGATCCGCTGGGGGCCCAGCACGCCTTCCACCGGGTGATCGCTGAACAGGCCGCGGAACCTGTAGCCACGCACTGTTTGGTCCTGGCAATACTGGAAGATCTCCTGGGCTGCAGGGCCGTCCCCCACGATGATGAGGTCCTTGACCGAGGTGAGCGGTTCAAGGGTGAGGACCTGGTTGAGCCCGGTGCGCATGGTGCTCAGGCCTCGCTGGCTGGAGCGGAGCAAGGTAGCCAACTCCTGGTTCAGTTCGGACCGGGTGGTTCGTTGGCTGCTCATGCTGCGCAGGCTTCTGAGGCGTTGGGGATGTGTGGTATGCTCCACGGTTCGTTCGTTGCTTGTTCGGCCAAGCCTGCTGAAGAAGTGCATCAAATGTACCGGTCGCCTATACCGATGTCAAGTTCGTCGATGAAAAAAGCTTGTACGTCGATATTTGACGTTGTTCCGTGCAGGTCTGGGCGCGCTCACTTGCGCATCCCCAGGCGCTCGCACAGCAGCAGCCAGAGGAACCAGGTGTTGGTCACCAGGTAGCGTTTCCAAAGGCGCCCGGGCTCGAGGGCGAGCCGGTACGACCATTCCAGGGAGAGGTCCCGCATCCACTTGGGCGCCCGCGTATCCATGCCGGCATAGAGCAGGAAGGCACCCCCCAGGCCCAGCATGACCGCTCGCACGTGGCCCTGTGCCGCCGCCATCCATCGTTCCTGTTTGGGGCATCCGAGCGACACCAGCACGATCTGGGCGCCCGTGGCCTCGATGCGGCGTGCGGTGGCCTGTGCATCGGCCTGGTCGAACGGCTTGAAGGGCGGTGCTTCCATCCCGGCGATGCGCAGGGTGGGGTGTTCGCGCAGGGCGCGTTCGCGGATCCGGCCGAGCACTTCGGGCGTTGACCCGAGGAGGAACACACCGAGACCGCGTTGGGCGGCCTCCGCGAGCAGTGCCGGCAGGATGTCGTTACCGGCCACGCGTTCCTGCCGCAGGCCATGCCGCCGGTTCAGTTCGCGGAGCAGTGGCATGCCGTCCGTGGTGGCGAACGTGGCGTTGTTCACGATGGCCGCAAAGGCCGCGTCCCGGTGCGCCTCCACGCACATGTGGGCGTTCACGCAGCATACGTATGTGCTGCGATGCTGCTCGGCCAGATCGCCGAAGGCCTTGATGTGCTCCGCGAACGTGCCCACCGTAAGGTCCACGCCCACTGCACGCCGTTTTTCCGGGGCCAGGGCGTTCATGTGCGTGCGGGCTTCCGGCGTACATCCTTCAGCGTGTGCGCAACGATGCGCTCACTGCCGGCATCGTACCACCGCACCATGGTGTCCACGCCGGCCTCGAGCGTCCAGGGGGCTTCACCCAGTGCCGCGATCGTCGCGTCCATGGGCGTGATGTAATCGCTCGTCATGCTGCGGTAGCGTCCCGTGGTGATGGGGAAGCCGATGCCCATGGTCTTCAGCACATCCCCGCACAGGGCGATGGAACGGACGAGCCGACCGGGGATGTACCGTACCGGTTTCCCGGTAAGTCGCCGGCTGATGGCGTCCACCCAGGTGCGCAGGTCGAAGGGCCGGTCGCCCACATAGAACACCCGGCCGTTCATGTCCTGTGCAGGCAGGCGAAGTATCCGGTCGATCTGCCACACCACGTTCCCCACATAACCATAGGACCGCACCACCTTGCGACCGCCCGGGTGGAAGTACAGGCCCTTGCGCATCACCTTGAACATCACATCCCGGTAGCGCAGGCTCCAGGGCCCCCAGATGGTGGTCGGCCGGATGATGGTCCAGGTGCATTGCAGACCGGCCTCCCGCGCGGCCATCTCGGTGAGGCGCTTCGTTTCCCCATAGAGCGTGAACGGCTTGAAGTCGAGGTCGTCCTTCGGCTGGTACCCTGCTTCGCAAACGAATTGCGTGCTGGTGATGATGATCCGCTGCACGGACGGTGTGCCGTTCACCACACGCAACAGCCGGCGGGTACCCTCGTGGTTCTGCTGGTAGGCGTCGATGTCGTCGGGTTCATCCGTGTCGGCGCGCGCTGCAAGGTGCACCACATGGGTCGGCCTGAAGCGGGCGAACAGGTCCTGCATGGCCGCCTCGTCCATGATATCGCATTCATGCCACCAGGGCCGCTGCCCCGGGTCCAGCGGAGGGTTCCAGTCCAGGTTGACCAGTTCGGTGCCCAGGGCGATGTAATGGGCCACCAGGTTGGTGCCGATGAATCCGGAACCGCCGGTCACCAACAGGCGCATGGTTTCTTTATTCACGTTCGCTTCCATCGTGCTGTACGGCCAGCAGGAGGGCCTCCTCCATGGACCGGTGGAACCGTTCCAACGTGAACCGCTCCTCAAAGATGCGCCGCCCCTCGGCACCCATGCGCTCCCGAAGGCGTGCATCGCCGGCCAGCAGGCAGAGCTTGTCCGCGACCGCCCCCGGGTCCTGCGGTTCCACCAGGCATCCGTTCACGCCGTCCGTTACCACGGATGGGATGCCACGCCACCGGCTGCCGATGACGGGCCTCGCGAACATCATGGCCTCCACCAGCACCAGGCCGAAGCTCTCGGCCTCGAAGTGGCTTGGGAAGCAGAAGATGTCGCACGCGGCGAAATGGGTGAACTTCTCCCGGTCGCGCTTCACCCCAAGGAAGCGCACGCGCTGCTGCAGGCCACGCGTCCGCACGAAGGCGGTGCATTCCGCCTCGAAACCGGGGTCACCCCATTTGCCCATCAGCTCCAGGCGCAGGTCGGCGCCGCGGGCCACTGCTTGGGCGAAGCCCTCCAGGAGGACGCGCACGCCTTTGGTGGGGATCAGCACGCCGGTGAAGAGCACCGTGATCGGTTCTCCCGGCGCGGCCAGATGCTCCGGTACGCTGCCCCGCATGTCGGCAAGACCGTTCGGCACCACCACCCGGTGCCGTGCACGCAGGGCCGCACCATCGTCCGGGTTCTGCGGGGCGGTGCGGATGGCCACGGCGGGCCGCCCGTAGGCCAGCTGGAAGAGGGGGCGCAACGGTGCCGGTAACTTGTGCGCGAAGCCGGACACCCCGCCAGCGTGGAAGTGGAAGACCGTTGCGCTGAAGAGCCAGCGCGTGCAGCAGAGGAGCACGATGTCGCGTAGCACGGGCACCATGTTGGGGCCGGCCGGCGGGTAATAGAGCACCGGGGTGCGATGACGGAAACGGGCCACGATCACGGCGATGATGGTGGCCAGCAGCACCCACACCTTGCGCAGGGCGAACTTGCCAACGCGCTCCATGTCGTCGGAGAAGGCGAGCCGCACGTGGTGGAGCTCCACCCGGGTGTACCGGCCCTCCAGCATGGCGGCGATCATCACCGCCTGACCGCCGAACGGGGGAGGGGTCTGGCCCACCACCAGCACGCGCAACGTTCCAACGGGAACCTTCATGGCGTGCAATAGTAGGCCACCCACCCGGTGACCGGTGGGCACCGTGGTCCCCGGGATCAACAGGTCCGTCATGAACTTGCGTGAACGGGTCCGGGGCTGCT
>Ga0315900_10007106_pt1 | contig 14796 bp, 12 predicted proteins | sample LakEriMetagenome_FD_203521 | JGI IMG/M metagenome (GOLD analysis project Ga0315900, IMG submission 203521) | Freshwater fungal communities from buoy surface, Lake Erie, Ohio, United States - Buoy 12 MA114 | ecosystem: Environmental > Aquatic > Freshwater > Lake > Lake biofilm | place: USA: Lake...
AAAACTGTCGCTAAAGTGACGCCTTCTGCGTTCAGAAACGCCCATCTTGAATTGTTCTCGCTTTGCCATTTTTGTTTAAGTTTAACCAGCAAAACCGGTCAACTTATTTCAGGCACCGACATTTAGTGCAAAGTATTTAGTGGGATGGTGTCAAGGCCTAAAAAAGCTCCACAGATTCATTTTCTTTTGCCTTTTTTCTTCTGACTTGTTACTTCAAATAACTCCTCAGCTTTGACCATGGGCCGCAAAATCGTTCAATACCGGCATCCCTCCGAACCTGCGGAAGAACTGCGCAAAATGGGCTCGCAGCTTTCAGTGGAAGAAATCCTAACGGAAGTTTTCCGCTACCAGGAATGGCACCGGAGAACATCCGGACATTCGGAAAAAGATCGGCTCACGCGGGGCAGAAAAATGTACCAATGGAAAGCGGACCGGTTCTGAAAAGCAGGGATTTCTGGCGCCTTTCTCAGCAGGCATCGCCGCTGGAACTTAGGTATTTCCTGCTTTTTTCTGCCTGGCGCCCGACCAGGAATCCACAGTGAATTTCATTCCGTTGATGTTTTTATACAGCAATCAGTCACCCTTTGCCTTATTTTATTGGGAAATTGAATGATATGCGGTTTTTTTGATCCATAATTTATACAGTATGAAACACCTCTTTTTATTCCTCCTCTTCTCTGTTTTATCCACAGGCTTCTATTCCTGTTCCAAAGACGACGACAAAGCTCCGGCACCAAACGGCTCTGACAAGAAATATGCTCTGGTTATCAAGTCCGGAGGTCAGTCGATTTCCCTTGGCGGCAGCTTCAGTTTCGAGGCCCAGCTGGTGGGAACCGATGGCACCATCATTCCGATAAGCTCCGGAATCAGCTATTCTTCTTCGGCCTCCGGTGTGCTGGCCATTTCGGGAAATACCGTTACCGCTTCTCAGGCCGGAACCACGACGCTGACAGCCAGTTATTCCTATCAGGGCACAACCTACACGGCCTCTGTTCCGGTGGTGGTAAAAGCGGCAACCAGCGTTTTTGCCGTAAACCCATGGACCATCATGTGGGAAGCAGATGGTACCGAATTTGAGCTTAATCCCATTTACCTCGGTGGTACCACCATTCCTACTTATACCTACACCAGCACCGATGCGAGTATTGCCTCTGTTACGGCCTCCGGTGTGGTGAAGGTACTGAAAGCCGGTTCCTGCGTAATTCGTGTTACGGCCAGTCTGGAGGGGAGTCCTTTTGTTGATGTTCCCGTTCTGGTACTCGGCGAGCCTACTGTTCCGCTTCCGGTAACTCAGGTAAAAATCACGCCCGGCTCCTGGGAAATGTTTAAAAATGAAACCAAGACATTCTCTGCCAAGGCTTATAAAAGCGATGGTTCTGAGGTGACAGGAAAAACCATTAAATGGAGCATCCGTACCACAGATTCTACCGGCAACGGTGAGGCGGCTTCCATTGACCAGAATGGTACCGTTACTGCCATCCGGGTAGGAGAGGCCCTTGTTTATGCTGAAGTAGAAGGAATCGTGTCTCAGGCCAGCATCACCATCAGTCCGGAATTTGCGCTTGTTCTTACCCCCATCATGAGCAGCCTGAATCCGGGTGAATCCAAGACCTTCTCCCTTACCACTTACCAGATTGTGGATAAGACGAAGTACCGCAACAACGATCCTGCAGCCTTTGCCCAGGTAAGCAACCCTGCCGGCGTAAAATGGGAACTACCCTTCAGCCAGATACCTGTAATCGGCTCCCAGTTCACAATTACTACTTCCGGTGCATCTTCCTGCAGCGTGAAGGCAAAAGATGCAGCTACGCCCGGTATGATGGAGTTCCTGCTGGCCTACATGGAGAACGACGATAATTACGGTCCCGGTGTGGCCAGTATCAGCATCGGCATGGGCGGTGGCGGCAATTGCGACTGTGGTGCAGAGAATCCTGCTGTTGCCAGCATTTCTGTAGCTTCAACCAATGTAAGCCTGCAGCAGTTTGCACCTGGCTTCGACCTGAATGCGCAGGCGCTGGATGCCGGTGGTTCTCCGGTTAGCGGCGCCGACATCAAATACTGCAGCAGCAATGAGCTGGTAGCGGCGGTAGACTTCAATGGAAGCATCACCGGCCTTATGACTGGTACCGCCCAGATTACCGTGTGCGTGGGTTCAAAGAGCAAAATTGTGAATGTAAGCGTAAACTGATTTCACCTTCGGGTATAGAAAAGCCGCTTCCGAGGGAGCGGCTTTTTTGTTTGAGTTATACATTGAAATTGCTACCCAGAAAAACTGCAAACGCGCTGAAAAGCGATTTGTTCATCTTTCTGCAAAACCAGAGTGCGGCTTCGTCTCAGGCTCAGGATGGCTGATATCCAAAACAAAAAAGGCCCGCTAAAGGGCCTTTCTTTTTGTCTCATTTTCGGAGATTATTTTTTCCCCATCGGCTTCCTTGCCGGAGCAGAAGGTGCTGCAGGAGCCGGGGTTTTGGTTTCTTCCTTTGCATCGCCATCAGCAGGTGCCTTGATACCCAGCTTGTTCATTACCAGCTCGGTTACATCGTATTCCTCGTCGGCGTACAGCAGCACCTGATCGCTGTTCAGTACATGGGAAAATCCGTTTTCCTTGGCGACTTCGTTTACGGCCTTGTAGATTTTTTCCAGCTCTGGCTTTACCAGATCGTTTTCCTTTTTCCTCAGATCCTCCTGCGCATTTTCCTGCAGGGTCTGGATGCTGCGCTGAAGATTGCGGAGTTCTTCTTCCTTATCTTTTTTGATGGACTCCAGCATGGTGGCCTGGGCCTTCTGATAGGCTTCGAACTTGGTCTCCAGTTCCTTATTCTTGTCCTCAATGGTTTTGAGGTATTGCTTTTGTGTTTCTTCCAGCTGCTTCTGAATCACCTTGGAAGCCGGGCTTACGCTCAGTACATAATTCACATTGGTATAGCCGATTTTAGTCGCTTTTGCGGGCTTCGGCACATTATCACCGGTCTGCGCCATCACCTGAAAGCCAAGGCCCAGCGTAAGGAGCCAGCATGCTGCTATCTTTTTCATTTCGAAGTTTATTAAAAATTGATTTGCTTATTTTTTGTCTTTATTCTGATCGTTTACGGTATCGTCTTTATCTCCCAGACCAAGTTCTTCAAGAACAAAGTCGGTATAGTCGTGCGCGGGATTGGTGTAAATCATCACCAGGTCGCCGGCCTTGTCAAACATAATGGCTATTTTTTTCTTTTTACAAACCTTTTCTACAGCTTCAAATACTTTGTCCTGAAGTGGTTTTACAAGTTCCTGCTTTTTAAGGAAATACATTCCCTCAAATCCAAAGGCCTTGTTCTGGGCATCTTTGGCCTCCTTATCTTTTTTAGCGATGGTAGCCTGCCTTTCCTTTTTCATGTCTTCGGTGAGCAGCACTTCTTCCGCCATGTAATCCTTGCGGAGTTTATCCACCTCAGAACGCAGCGCTTCAATTTCGGTTTGCCATTTCTGACTCTGAGCAGCCAGTTCTGTATTGGCCTGCTTGTACTCCGGCATTTTCGACAGAACAAATTTCGAATCGATGTAGCCGAACTTCTGAGCACTGGCAGCAAGCTGCAGGCAGAACATGAACAGGCAGAAAAAACCTAATTTCCTCATACATCAACGAATTTGCTGACCAATGGTAAACTGAAAGGCATTGTGCATGCTGGCCGGACCATCGAAGGCAACGCCGTAATCTACACCCAGCATTCCGAATGCCGGCATAAAAATACGAACTCCGCCGCCAGCAGAACGATAAATATTGAACGGGTTGTAATCCACATAACTACCCCAGGAATTTCCTCCTTCCATAAAGGCATGTACATAGATGGTGGCTGCCGGATTCGTACTGATGGCGTAACGCAGTTCTGTCACAAACTTATTGAAAAGTACCCCGGCTTCGATGCCTCTGGGTGTACCTACGGCGCCATCTGCATAGCCACGAAGTGCGATGATGTCGTAGCCCAGGAGGAAGTTGAATCCTGATAAACCCGAGCCTCCTAGGCGGAATCGTTCAAAGGGCCCAATGCCCAGCTGCTTGTTATAGTTTCCGATGAAGCCAAAATGCCCGCGGGTATTGATAACTAAATTCTTTGCCAGCGGAATAAACCAGGAAGCATCCAGGTTCCACTTATGAAATTCTACCCAGCGGAAGCGTTCATTGTCGGTGCTGAAGTTGTTGTTTTTCCGGAAGAGGGAGTAGGGCGGTGTAAGATTGAGAATCAGCGAAAGGCTGCTGCCCGTTGTCGGGAAGGTAGGATTATTCAGACTGTTTCTCGAAAAAGTGGTATTCAGGGCAATGGAATTGCTGTAGGTTTGATCCTTGCCGAAAGTAGAGCCCGTAATCAGTTGGTAGTTGAAAAGTTCGTATCGCTGCACATTGAGCGAGCTCATAAGAGAGAAATAATCATCCGGCCAGCGCAGCCTTTTGCCCAGAGAAACATTCACCCCGTTGATGGCCAGCTTGCTTCTTACCTCATTGGTGGAACTTAGCGTTCTCTGCACGGACCGGTTCAAACCAACCGTGAAACTGTTTGGCCTTTTTCCGCCAAACCAGGGTTCTGTGAAAGACATGGAATAGGTCTGAAACTGCCGGCCGTTGGCCTGAAAACGGATGGAAAATCGCTGCCCGTCGCCGGATGGCAGCGGAGACCACTCCCTCAGTTTGGTTATTTTCCGCATGGAAAAGTTATTGAAGGACAATCCCAGCGTCCCCACAAAACCGAAGAAGCCGCCCCAACCGCCCGACATTTCAATCTGGTCGCTGGGCTTTTCTTCAACGCTGTAATGAATATCCACCGTTCCGTCGGCAGGATTGGGAACCGGATTCATCCCGATTTTTTCAGGATCAAAATAGCCGAGGGTAGCCAGTTCCCGGTTGGTACGGATGAGATCTGATCGGCTGAATTTTTCCCCGGGCAGGGTTCTGATTTCCCGAAGCACCACATGGTCGTTGGTTTTGGTATTGCCCTGCACGGTAATACGGTTGATTTTGGCCTGCGGACCCTCATGCATCCTTAATTCAATGTCGATGGAGTCTTTATTTACAGCAACTTCATTGGGATCAATGCTGAAAAACAGGTAGCCGTCGTCCATGTACAGGGAGCTGATGTCCATGCCGCTGGGGTTATAGTTGAGCTTTTTCTGAAGCAGGTCCATGTTGTAGACGTCCCCTTTGCGAATGTTGAGAATGGCAGAAAGATAATCATCCTTATAAAGGTAGTTTCCTGACCAGCGTATGTTTCCGAAATAATATTTCTGGCCCTCCTCCACATTGATTTTCAGTCCCAGTGTGCCATCTGCTTTCTTCCAGACCGAATCAGACAGCACCTGCATGTCTCGATAGCCGTTTTTGGTGTAGAACTCACTGAGCTTTTGCTTGTCTGCTTCAAATTTGGAGCGGACAAAACGCGAAGCTTTGAATATCCTCCAGAAGTATCTTTCTTTGGTATCCTTCAGTTTTCTGCGGATGGTTTCATCATCGACCTGTTCGTTACCCTCAATTTCTATGGAGGAAATTTTCATTCTCGGACCCTTTTCCACCGCAATCTGCAGCGCAACGGAATTGGGCAGAGAGGTGTCGGGTTCCTGCGTGATTTTAACATCAGTGCTGAAAAATCCTTTTTCCAGAAAATGCTTTTTAACGGTATTGGAAGCAGCTTTAAGCAGCGCATCGTTCAGCACTTTTCCGCGAATGAGGCCCATTTTTTCCCGAACATCATCTGCTTCCCCTTTTTTCAGTCCTTTTATCTGAAACTTCGAAAGCCTGGGTTTTTCCTTCAGAACGAAATCAAGGAAAATAAATTCGCCTTCCGGCCTTTTTTCCACTCTTGCTACCTGTACCTGAATATCGCCCAGGATACCCTGTTCCCAGAGTTTTTTAATGGCGGAGGCGATGTTCAGGCCCGGTACTTCGATTTTGTCTCCCACTTTAAGACCTGAATAGGCAATCAGGGCTTCGGGTGATAAAAACCGAACCCCTTTTATGTCAATGCCGCCGATTTCGTAGGTTTTGGGCTTTTCGTAATTGATTTCAACCGGTTCCGAAACCGTGCTTTTTCCTCCGAGTTTTACCTGAGCTTCAGCTGTGAGAGCGGCAAAGGCGGTCAGGACAAAAAAGAGGAAATACTTCATCAGTTCAGCTATACTTTTCCGAACCTTCGTTCCCGGCTCTGATAGGATTCTAGGGCTTCGTGCAGGACCTTCCTGTCGAAATCCGGCCAAAGGACCGGTGTTACGAATAACTCGGTGTAGGCAATCTGCCATAGCAGGTAATTGCTCACCCGCATTTCACCGCTGGTGCGGATCAGCAATTCAGGGTCAGGCAACGGATACGAAGGCAGCAGCGCTGCAAAATCGTCTTCGCTTAGCTTATCAGGAAATTGTTCACCTGAATGGATGCGGCTTTTTAGTCGGTTTGCTGCTTCAGTAATTTCCCAGCGACCGGAATAATTCAGCGCCAGGGTTAAAACCATGCGCTTGTTGGCGGCCGTCTTTTCGATGGTCTGGGCGAGTTCGTCCTGACATCGTTTTGGCAATCCGGCAATGTCTCCGAGTGATTCCAGGCGGATGTCGTTTTTCATCAGTGTCTGGGTTTCTTCCCGGATTGTCTGCACCAGCAATTCCATCAAAGCCATCACTTCTTCTTTTGGCCTGCCCCAGTTCTCAGTGGAAAATGCGTATAGTGTGAGGTATTCCACGCCCAGTTCTGCACAGCCTTCGGTGGCTTCGCGAACGGCTTTAATGGCATTTCGGTGGCCAAAAATACGCGCAGACATGCCCTGCTGGCGTGCCCAGCGGCCGTTTCCATCCATAATGATGGCGATGTGCCGGGGAATGTTTTGCAGGTCCGGAGAGGACGTATCTGACATTTGACCTTTTTTGACTTTCATCTTTCCCGTACTGGTCGGGCCGGCAAAAATAGGTTTTGAAAGCGGATTCGGAAAGCCTGTTTTTCAGTTGTTCCGGCTTTGTTAAAAAGCAGGCTTTAAGCTCAATCCAATATTTCTGCATCTTGCAGCGGCGAATGTGATTCTTTATGCAGGAGGAAGAATTTAGAAGGCTGACCGAGGGCCTGAAAAAAGGGGAGCGTCTCAGTCTCAGCAAGGCCATTACCCTGATTGAAACCCGCAGCCCGGATTTGTTTGTTTTCCGCGACCGGTTGCTGGAATTTGCCGTGAAAAGGGAACGGCAGGATACCTTCCGGCTTGCGGTTACCGGCGTGCCCGGTGCAGGCAAAAGCACCCTGATCAACCAGCTCGGAATGCACTGGATCAGCAAGGGACATAAAGTTGCCGTTCTGGCCGTTGATCCAAGTTCTGAGGTGTCCCATGGCTCGGTCCTGGGAGACAAAACGCGCATGGCAGATCTGGCAAAGGAAGAAAATGCATTCATCCGGCCTTCTCCTACCCGGTTGCATCTGGGCGGAGTGGCATCCACCACATTTGAAACCATATTGCTTTGTGAAGCAGCCGGTTACGACCGTATCCTGGTGGAAACCGTAGGAGTCGGTCAGTCGGAGCTGGAAGTGAGTGGGCTGACAGACGGCTGCCTGCTGTTGCTTGTTGCCGGTGCCGGCGATGAGCTTCAGGCGGTAAAGAGAGGGGTAATGGAAGCTGCCGATTTTATCCTGATCAACAAGGCAGACGGGGATAACCTCGAACGGGCCAGGACTGCGGCAAGAGAGCTGAAACAGGTGTCAGACCTTTGGGCACTGAGACCTGGAGGGAACCGTACGGAGGTCTGGTATGCCAGCAGTCTCGGAAAAGCCGGTTCCGATGGCTGGTTTTCAGCCCTCGATGAATTTCACGCTTTCATCAGGCAAAGCGGGTTTTTCAGCTCCAACAGGAATGAGCAGGAAAAAAAGTGGTTCAGGAGGGTATTGTTGAACCATCTTCAGGACCTGCTCAGCAGGCAGGAATCTATTTCGGCATTTTTTGCTGAACTGGAGCGAAAAAAAGAAGATGGTTCCGGAATCTTCGAGTTGCTTTCTGAACTGCAGGCAAGGGTGAAGATTCAGATCGGCAACGGAATCTGATTCAGGCTTTTTGAATAAGGCCGTTCAACTTTTCGTGTTCCCGGTGCAATGCGCTGTGAATTCTGCCTTCTTTCAGCGCTTTGAGAAATTCTGTGAGTGTTGCCTGATCGCCATTTAGAAATTTCCCGTCTTCCCGGAGAAATACTTCCAGGTTTTTCTTCGCATTGAAATCCGCTTTTGCTTCTTCAATCATCCGGCACAGGGTTTCAAAATCGTTGTGGTAAACCCGGAAATTATCCGACAGCGGACCCTCTCCCGGAATGGTCAAATCCTCTTTGTGAAAATGCGCCCAGGCCCATCGGGCATAGGGTGTAAATACCAGTCCGCCGCAGGCCTGAACCTCGGCAATCGGAAGACCGAAAGCCTCAAGATGTGCCAGAAAATAAATGGATGTCTGGCGGTAAATTTTCCGGATTTCAGCCATCGGATATCGGCCGTGAAGAACGGTGTAAGGCGTTCCGGTTTTTTCAAGTGCCATAATCTGAATGGCCCTTTCCATCATATGATTTGGTCTTTCAAAATCAACCAGAGCCCGGAATTCGGTTTGCTCCGGAAAAAGGCTTCCATCGTTAATGTCACAGCCGATAACAGTGAGAGGCTGAAATCCTTTGGGCATCGGGTTTTCTGTGGTGGCAGAGCCAATCAGGTACCAGTCATATCGCTCCAGTCCGAAATGATTGCGGCCTTGGATAAAGCCATGGTAATCATTGCCATTTTTAAGAAAATCAATCCATTCACCGAGCGTAGAAAGGTAGATAGAACTGTATAGGACCACCGGCATTTTGGGAAAACGCTGCCGCACTTCTTCTACCCTTTTGAGCTGATAGGTGAGAAAAGCCGTAGGAACTGTTTCCACCACCACCATCACATCAAATTGCTCCAGTTCTTTCCAGGTATTTTGAAGGAATTTCTGTGCCGGATTGTTGAATTTATTTTTCAGGCTCCTGGCCAGAGAAGCAATTCCGTCTGTTTTTATTTCTGTCTGAGGCTCCGGGCAATCCAGAAAGCGAAGCCCTTCATAAAATACTTTTCCTTCTGCCCCGGCACGATCCAGCATGCGCTTCAAACCTTCAGCCCTGGGCCGTACAAAATTGTCGGCATTGTCGGCCATTATGGCAAAACGCATCATTTCAGTTTCAGAATAGGAATTAATTTAAACCAGATGCTGCTGCGATTCCCTCCCCTCGCCAGATTGGAACCATAAACTTTTCCAAGCATTTCGCAGAACTGAAAAACAAAGGAGCGCGGGCTTTTTTTCACTGCTACCCTCAGCCAGAAAAGGAACCATGTTTTTTTGAAAATTTCCCAGTCTGTGAAAAAGGGCAGCACCGACCTGGTGTGGGGAAAGCACTCTGCATAAGCTTCCGGATAAGAGGAAGCCATACCAAACAAGAGTCTTTTCAGGTAGGAGGAGTTCGTTTTATTTTCTGAGATCAGATGTCGCAGTTTCATTCCCGGAAAAACACCGGCAGCATAATTCATCTTAACAGCCTCAAAAACCAGCTGAACATCACCTGCGGAACTGAGTGATTTTCCCGTTCGGTCGCTGGCTGAAAGGATGCCACTTTTTACCAGATTATAATAATGGCTGAAAATACTTCTCCGCATTGACTGGCCCGTTCCCGGAGGATAAAAATCCATCCAGTGTTCGGCACAGGCATAACGCGGCGCAGTATAATGTCTTTCCTGAAAATAGGCCTTGTTGTAGGAAATCCAGGCAGGCGGATTTCCCATAAATTCAACCGAGATATTACCCGGACCAAGCACGCCGGCATTCGGAAATTGCCGGAAAGCTGAGATTACTTCATTGAGGTAATCAGGCTCAGGCTCATTATCATCATCGAAAAAAACAAGAATTTCACCTGCTGAATTTTCAAACCCGGCAAGGCGGGCATTGGTGAGCCCGCTTTTTAATTCGCGGACCACCTTCAGCGGGATTGGAATTGAACTGAGCAGTTCAGAAAATTTCTGTTCAATTGGTTCCGGGCTGTTATTGTCTACCAGAATCAGCTCTGCATCAAAGGAATGAATTTCCAGCTTTGCAACAGACTTCAATACCCTGATGAAAATTTCAGGATCCGGTTTGTAGCTGCAGATGATGATGGAAATGTTCATGAATGCTGCCTCAGTTTTCGGCTGGTTCCAATAATTTTATTCCGGATGGCCCATAAAAATTTCAACAGTGAAACCATGGTCCTGACATTCCAGTTTGCCATGGCGGTATATTTATCCCGAAGCAGAAGGGCGCGTTGGTAAGAAGTATCTGAGGCCTGATCCTGACCGGTTTTAGCCTCCGGAAGCAGCCGGAAAGTTCCCCAGATTTCGTCGTGGTACTCAACCGGTATGCGGGCAGACATCATCTTGAGGATAAAATCGTAATCCATCGCAAAATGTTCATCCGGCGGGAAATTCCCAATTTTATCATGGATTGTCCTGGGATAAAAATAGGCAGCAGGATTGTAAGGCCATTCGCAGACATCAGCAAGGAGGGCAGGCAGATTCATATGGCCGGGCTTGTTCACTGAAATCAACTCGTCTTTTTCATTTATAATATTGAGATTACCAACCAGAAACCGTGTCGGTGCGGGATTATTCCGGATTAAGGCAACGATTTTATCCAATGTGCCTGGCTCATAAAAATCATCGGCATTGAGAAACCCAATCCAGGCTCCGGCGGCCATGGTAAGACCTTTGTTCATGGCATCGCTCTGACCCTTGTCTTTTTCAGATATCCAGCGCAGATGTGAATATTGTTTTTCAAAACCGGCAAGCAATTCGGCCGTGCCATCCGTGCTTCCGCCATCGATGATGAGGTGTTCCACTCCTTCCGGCAAATTTTCCGCTACATTCAGAATACATTTCTCAAGCCAATGGCCCGGATTGTAGGTGGGGGTTATGATGCTGAGCAGAATCAAACGCTTCCGAATTTTGTTCAAAAAAGCGAGCTTTTTACCGATAAATCAAAAACGCAGGAGCTGCCGGATTTTATCAATCAGATTTGTTTTGACCGGAGCCTGATGAATTTCTGTTTTTTCTTTCAGAAGCTTTTCCAGTTCCGTTTTCTGTTCATCGTTCAGTTTTTTAATCACATTTTCCCGCAAAGATCTTCCTTCAGCGGCTGCTTCTTCATTTCTGTTTGTAAAACGCTGCAGTGTTTTTGATTCTTCTACCTGACAAAAATTACCCCAAAGCTCATCCCTGTGAATTAAGGGAATATGCTGTGCTGCCTCCAGAATAAATTCATAATCCATGCAGTAATGGTTTTCTTCATTGTAGAATCCACAGAGATTGTGCAGTGATTTATGATAGAAATATGCCGATGGATTATAGGGCCACTCGAATTTATGTGAAAGTAATTCAGGTAATGATAATTTATCCGGCCGGTTAAAATGCTTCAGACTTCCGTCCGGATTCCAGATATTAAGATTTCCGCATACAAAAGACGGTTCCGGTAGTTTTTCAAATAATGCCGGGATTTTTGGTAATACATCCGGTTCATAATAATCATCCACATTCAGGAAACCGATGATGCTTCCGCCGGCAAGTTGTATTCCCTTGTTCATGGCATCACTCTGCCCACGGTCCTTTTCCGAAACAAGGCGAATATGCGCATGTTTTGCCTGCCATTCCCTAATGATGTCCAGACTGCCGTCTTCACTTCCACCGTCCATTATCAAATGTTCCAGGCCGGGAAAAGCCTGTTTTGCCACATTGGAAAGGCAATTGCTGAGGTATTTTTTTCCGTTGTAAACCGGCGTGATGATGCTTAAAACAATGCTGCTCATACTGTTTTCCGTAATGCTGGTCTGTCTCCGTATCCAGATTCAAAGGAAGTAAAAATCAGGTCTGAATGAAGTTGTTTTTCACTGGAATTTACTTCCGGTCAAAGCCCGTTTTTTCCGATTGCAGATTTTTTTCATGTAGCATCCTCTTCGGGATATTTTTTTCTTCGGTAATTCTGAACTTTTAAGTCTTATATGTGCTCTGGCTAAAAGTTTTAATTCATTCTGAGAAGTGAAAAAAAGGGAGTCGCACATTTCAATCCGGTTAATCGTGAAATCCCGAAATGAAAAATAATTGAAATTCAATTTCAGGTATGCAAATGAATTTATTCGTCTGTTCAATTACCTGTTTTTTCAATTTCATTAATGGAAAAAAACAGGAATTTTATTTGTTGTTCAACATTTATTTTTTCATTTGCAGGAAAATATGATTGAAGTTATGTCTAAATCAAAAGAGAAAAAAGAACTGAAAAATAAACTGCAAACGGGAATTCGTCAGTTACTTGAAGATCTGAGTCCCGGAATGGGTACCATCCTGAGTAAGGATGCCAAAGCAGCCAGCAGGCAGCTCAGTAAAAAACTTATTAAGGTAAATGCTGAAATTGAAAAATCGCTTGTAAAAAAGGCTGAAAAGCTAAAAAAGAAAGAAGAAAAAGAAGCCAGGGCTGCTGGTAAAAAGGCTACACGTAAATCTGCAAAGAATGCAGAATCGCTTAAGCCTGCAAGAGGCAGAAAAAAGACTGCCGTCAGCAATGCACCAGCGCCTAAAACCAGAGGCAGAAAAAAGGCGGCTCCGGCCGAGGCGAAAGCAGCAGCTCCGGCAGTAAAGGCAGCGCCTAAAACCAGAGGCAGAAAAAAGGCGGCTCCGGCTGAGGCGAAAGCAGCTGCTCCGGCAATAACAGCAGCGCCTAAAACAAGAGGCAGAAAAAAGGCGGCTCCGGCTGAGGCGAAAGCAGCGGCTCCGGCAGTAAAGGCAGCGCCTAAAACCAGAGGCAGAAAGAAGGCGGCTCCGGCTGAGGCGAAAGCAGCGGCTCCGGCAGTAAAGGCAGCACCCAAAACCAGAGGCAGAAAGAAAGCCGCTCCGGCGGAGGCCAATGCCATTGCTCCGGCATCAAATGCAGCACCCAAAACCAGAGGCAGAAAGAAAGCAGAGCCAGTAGCCTCTGGAAATTAATACCAGCGTTGGCGGATGGCCTGCAAAAGTGCAGGATGTACAGCTCCGCCCGCAACAATCTGACGGCCGAAAAGTGCATTGTCGGCGCCTTGAAAGTCGCTGACAATGCCCCCGGCTTCTCTTACCAGACAGATGCCTCCGGCCACATCCCATGGGCTGAGGTTGTACTCGAAAAAGCCGTCAAAAATGCCCGAGGCCACATAGGCCAGATCAATCGCTGAAGAACCCATACGCCGAAGGCCATGGGAGTTTTTCATCAGATGATCCAGCACTGACAGGTACTGAGTCATAAGATCAAAATCATAATAGGGAAAGCCGGTGGCAAGCAGGCTGTTTTCAAGCCTGCTTTCGGCACTCACATAAATTCTTTCACCATTGCACCATGCACCACCGCCTTTTCGGGCGTGATAAACTTTTTGTTCCGGTGCATGCACCACAATGCCGAGAACCGGTGTTCCTTTCCATACCAGTCCTACCGAAACCGAAAACTCAGGAAGTCCGTGAACAAAATTGGTGGTACCATCCAGCGGGTCGATGATCCAGACGAGTTCGCTGGTTTCATCTCCGCCTTCTACAGTGGCTTCTTCAGTAATGAAACCGGCTTCGGGAAGAACAGCTCTGCAGGCTTTCACCAGCATTTTTTCGGCTTCTTTATCCACATAGGAAACCAGGTTGTTCAGACCCTTGTACTCCACATTTTCCAGGCGGAATTTTTTTCTTTCCTCCAGCAAAAAGCCGGCTGTTTCCATGGCCGCAGGCAGAAGGCCGGAACAAATCCGGTCGAGCTGAGATGATTCTGGTTCTTGCATCTTATTTTTTATAAACCCTGGACCATTTCGCACATTTTCGCCACAGCCGGCTCCAGGTACTGCATGAGAAGACGGGGATAAACCCCCAGCATCACAATCAGCAGCAGCATAGGCAGCAGCATCAGGTATTCGCGGAAGTTCAGGTCTTTCAGTTCATCCCGGATTTTAAGGTCGCGGGTCCAGAACTCTCCGAAAAACATCTTTCGTGCGGTGTAAAGGAAATAAACCGCCGATAAGAACATGCCGCTTCCGGCCAGCAGGGCAACCCAGCGTGGAATCAGCTGATTGAATCCGGCTGAGGTATAGGCGCCTATGAGAACCATAATTTCCCCGATAAAGCCCGAGAAAAAAGGAATGCCCATCGAAGCGAAAAAACCAAGAAGGGTAAATGCAACGAAGTGGGGCATGGGATGTACCAGTCCGGCAAAATCATCCCGGTCGCGGTTCTGTGTACGGTCGTACAAAACACCTGCAGTCACAAAAAGAAAGGGTGAAATCAATCCGTGGGAAATGCACTGAAACAATGCCCCGCTCAGGCCTTCGGCCGTAAGCGAAGCCAGACCGATGAGTACATAGCCCATGTGGGAAACCGAAGAATAGGCGATCAGTCTTTTCATATCGGTGCTGCCCAGGGCGTTGAGGCCGCCGTACAACAGCGAAACCAGACCAAGCAAAGACAATGGGAAGGCATACTGCACCAGAAGTTCGGGAAAAACGGGCAGCACAATCCGGAACAGACCGTAGGCGCCTACCTTGAGAAGCAGACCGGCCAGCACAAGCGAAACCGAGGTCGGTGCTTCCACATGGGCATCCGGCAGCCAGGTATGCAGCGGCACAGAAGGCAGTTTTATCAGAAATCCCAGCACCAACAGAAAAAAACACCAGTGCCGCAGCGGCAGGCCGAAGAAGGTGGAAGCCGATTCAAAAGAAAGAACCGAATACGGAATCAGGTTGCTGGAGTCAGAGAGAAAGGGAAAACTGAAACTGTGTACAATC
>Ga0315900_10007109_pt1 | contig 14790 bp, 14 predicted proteins | sample LakEriMetagenome_FD_203521 | JGI IMG/M metagenome (GOLD analysis project Ga0315900, IMG submission 203521) | Freshwater fungal communities from buoy surface, Lake Erie, Ohio, United States - Buoy 12 MA114 | ecosystem: Environmental > Aquatic > Freshwater > Lake > Lake biofilm | place: USA: Lake...
GGCACGCACTTCCCCCAGGTAATTGATCACGCCCTTGATCCCCACCGAACGGATGAACAGGCTGTCGTTGCGCTGCGTAACGGGGCAGTTGTGGATCTGGTTCCAGCCACTGGGCGCATTCATGGTGAGGAGGGCGGCCAGCTGACCGGGCTTGTCCTCCATGCCCCCCACGAACACGGCATTGCCACGCTCGAAGAAGCGCATGTAGTAGTGGATGTTCCCATCCGCGTAATGGTACACACCGTTGTAACGCAGGCCCGAACCCGTGAGCGGCACAAGCTTTACCATGTTCGTAGTATCCACTACACCGGTGGCGGCCGTGTCAGCTGAAACCGTGACGGCCTGGTCCACGGGGACCTTGTCAACGCAGGCAGCGGCCAGCAGGGTGATCAGGAGCGGAAGGAGGATGCGCTTGCTCATGGCTTGAAACGGGCGATCACGGAGGTGGCACCCTGCACCACATCGCCGATGCGCGCCTCCACATGGGCGTCCAAGGGCAGGTACAGGTCCACACGGGAACCGAACTTGATGAAGCCGAACTCCGCGCCCTGTGCCGCGGGAGCGCCCGGGCGGGCGTAGGTGCAGATGCGGCGCGCAAGCGCCCCGGCGATCTGGCGGAAGAGCACTTCGCCATGCCGGGGGTGCTTCACCACCACGGTGCTGCGCTCGTTCTCCGTGCTGCTTTTGGGGTGCCAGGCCACCAGGTACTTGCCGGGATGGTACCGGTAGTAGCTGGTGGTGCCGCTCACCGGGTGGTAGTTGATGTGCACGTTCAGCGGGCTCATGAAGATGGACACCTGCCGGCGCTTGTCCTTGAAGTACTCCGGTTCGTGCACCTCCTCAATGGCCACCACCTTGCCGTCGCAGGGCGAGCAGATGGCGCCGTCATCGCCCAGAGGCGTGCGGGCGGGCACCCGGAAGAACCACACCACGATGGCCAGCACCACCACCATCAAGATGCTCACGGGCACGGCCGCCCAGAGGGGCAGCCAGGTGTGGGCGGCGAACAGCACAAAGCAGGTCACCGCAGCGACCAGCAGCAACGTGGGGGTTCCTTCGCGGTGTAGGCGCATGGCTGGGGGCGAAGATAGGATCCGCCCTTCGGCCACCTTGACCTAGAAAAGGTTCCCGTCGAGCAACGCCAGCACCACCACCATCGCGGGTGCGGCCAGCAGGTAGCCATCGAAGCGGTCCAGGATGCCGCCGTGGCCGGGCAGCACGGTGCCGCTGTCCTTCACCCCGCGTGCACGCTTGAAGGCGCTCTCCAAGAGATCGCCCAGGGTGGCGGTGACCGCCACGGCCGCGGCGCCCGCGAGCCATTGAACCGGTGTGAGCTCGTGCCACTGCCGCGCCAGCAGCCAGCCCACACCCATGGTGAGCGCCACGCCGCCGAGCAGGCCCTCCCACGTTTTGCCGGGGCTCACCGTCGGCATCAGCTTCGTGCGACCGATGCTGCGCCCAACCAGGTAGGCGCCGGTATCGCTGGTCCACAGCAGGAACATGAAGCCGACGAACACGTGCCAGTGCCGCTCCACCATCCAGGTGACGAGCGCAAAGGGCAGCGCGATGTACACCACGGTGGCCAGGTGATGGGCCAGCGCCCCGCCCGGAGAGGTGGAGCCACGGCGCAGCAGGTCGAACACGTACGCGATGATCAGGGCCAGCACCACCGCCAGTGCAGGCACGAAGCCTTCACCCAGCATGGGTGCCACGCCGAAGGCCGCGTAGGCTACGGCCGCCAATGCCATGCTCGCACCGCTGCCATGCACGTGAACGCCCGGCTGTTCGGTGAGGCGCCACCACTCGGCTGCGGCGATGATGCACGCGGGCAGAAAGAGCACGAAGGTGGTCCAGGGCCCGATGAGCGCGGCGCCGAGCGTGAGCGCCACGTAGGCGGCTCCGGTCAGGCTGCGCTTGGCCAGTTCGCCCACGCGATCAGCCGGCTTGCGGGGTGTCCTGCTGCGCGGTGGTGGCCTCCGGGGCTTTATCCGCGTGTCCGTTGGAACCGTTCACCGCCGGGGTGATGGCCTCCTCGGGCTTGTCGAAGGGGCGCTTGCCGAAGATCTTCTCCAGGTCCTCCTTGAAGATGACCTCCTTCTCCAGCAGCTGCGTGGCCAGTGCGGTGAGCTTCTCCTTGTTCTCGCGCAGGATGTGCTTGGCTCGCTCGTACTGCGACTCCACAATGCCGCTCACCTCGTGGTCGATCGTCTCCGCGGTCTTCTCGCTGTACGGCTTGCCAAAGTTGTACTCCTGCTGGCCGGTGCTGTCGTAGAAGCTGATGTTGCCCACCTTGTCGTTGAGGCCGTACATGGTGACCATGGCATAGGCCTGTTTGGTCACCTTCTCCAGGTCGCTCAGGGCGCCGGTGCTCACCTTGCCGAACATCACCTCCTCGGCGGCGCGGCCCCCGAGCGCGGCGGCGATCTCGTCGTTCATCTGCTCGGCTGTGGTGAGGTGCCGTTCATCGGGCAGGTACCAAGCGGCACCCAGGCTGCGTCCGCGCGGCACGATGGTGACCTTCACCAGGGGTGAGGCATGCTCCACCAGCCAGCTTACCGTGGCGTGGCCGGCCTCGTGGTAGGCGATCACGCTCTTCTCCCCGGCGGTGATGATCTTGTTCTTCTTCTCAAGGCCGCCCACCACGCGGTCCACCGCATCCAGGAAGTCCTGCTTCTCCACCTGCTTCTTCTTCTTGCGGGCGGCGATGAGGGCGGCCTCGTTGCAGATGTTGGCCAGGTCGGCCCCGCTGAAGCCGGGGGTCTGCCGTGCGAGGAACTCCACGTCGATCGCGGTGTCCAGCTTCAGGGGCTTCAGGTGCACCTTCAGGATGGCCACGCGCTCGTTCAGATCGGGCATGTCCACGAAGATCTGGCGGTCGAAGCGGCCCGGGCGCATGAGCGCGCGGTCCAGCACGTCAGCGCGGTTGGTTGCACCGATCAGGATCACGCCACTGTTGGTGCCGAATCCATCCATCTCGGTGAGCAGCTGGTTGAGCGTGTTCTCGCGCTCGTCGTTGGCGCCCATGCTCACGCTGCGGCCCCGCGCGCGGCCGATGGCGTCGATCTCGTCGATGAAGATGATGCTCGGCGCCTTCTCCTTGGCCTGCTTGAACAGGTCGCGCACACGGCTGGCGCCCACGCCCACGAACATCTCCACGAAGTCGCTTCCGCTGAGGGAGAAGAAGGGTACGCTGGCCTCACCGGCCACAGCCTTGGCGAGCAGCGTTTTACCGGTGCCTGGCGGGCCCACGAGCAGGGCACCCTTGGGGATCTTCGCACCGAGCTCCGTGTAGCGCTTGGGGTTCTTCAGGAAGTCCACGATCTCCTGCAGCTCCTCCTTGGCCTCGTCCAGGCCGGCCACATCGTTGAAGGTGACGTTGGTGCTCTTGCCACCCTCGAAGACCTGCGCGCGGCTTTTGCCGATGTTGAAGATCTGGCCGCCCGGTCCGCTTGGGCCGCCGATGCGCCGCATCATGAACACCCACACCAGCACGATCACGCCCACGAACATCACCCACTGCAGGATCTCCCTGCCCATGTCGTTCGAGGGCCGTATGTCCACTTTCACGTGGTGGTTCTCCGCGTCCTGCACGAGCTTCTCCTGCATGCGGTCACCGCCCCCGGCGAAGAAGATGTAATGTGGCCCTGCCGTGTTCTTGTCGGCACCGGAGCGTCCCAGCTTCGATTGGTGGACCTTCTTTTTCAGGCTCGCCTCCTTGATGGTGACCTCCACCTCCTGCTGGGTGAGCACGATGGCGGAAACATCGTTGCTGTCCAGGAATGCATAATAGTCGCTCACGGTGATGCGCTGCACCGCGCTCCGGGAGTTGAAGAGCCACATCGACAGGATCACCAGGCCGATGATGCCGTAGATCCAGTAGAAGTTGAAGGCCTTGTCAGGCCGTTCGTTACGCTCTTTGCGCTGCTTGTTGTTGTTCTCCACGTGCATCGGTGGCCATCAGGCCACGTTCTCATAAGTGTTGCGAACGGCGTCGCTCCAGAGCTGCTCCAAACCGTAGAAGTCTCGGCGGGCCTTGTGGAACACATGGACAACAACGTCCACATAGTCCATCAGGATCCACTGGCCGCCCTCCTTGCCCTCCACGTGCCATGGTTTTTCCCCCGACAGCTCGAGCACCATTTTCTCCACGCTCCGGGCGATGGCCTCCACTTGGCGGTCCGAGTCGCCATGGCAGATGATGAAGTGGTCGAAGACGGTACCTCCCGAGCCCCGCAGGTCCAAGTGGACGATGTCGCGGCCCTTCACCTCCTGCATGCCCCGTATAACGGCATCCACCAAGGGGACATCGGGGCGGCGGGCCGTTGATCGCTTCATCCGGTTATCTTGCGTTGACCAAAGGTAAGGAGGATCGCCGCGCCACCCGGAGGCGTGCTGCCGGCCCCGAGCCGGAACAGGCACGGACCATGCGAACGCGCATCATAGGCCAACGGTTCATCGAGCTTGCCTCGGTGGACAGCACCAACAACCTTGCCGCCGATCTGCTGGCGTCCGGTGAAACCGTGCACGGCACAGTCATCCTGGCGCATGAGCAGACGGCCGGCCGGGGCCAACGCGGCCGCTCCTGGCTGAGCGCACCAGGGCTGGACATCGCCACCAGCGTGGTGTTGCGCCTTGATGCATGGCCCGTGCAGCACCAATTCGACCTGGCCAAGGTGGCCGCCCTGGCCACTCATGACGTTGTGACGTATGCCATGCGCAGCGACGTCCATGGCAGTGCGGCCGAAGTGCGCATCAAATGGCCGAACGACATCCTGGTGGATCGCCGCAAGGTGGCCGGCATACTGATCAAGAACGAGGTATTGGGAGGCCTGATCACCGGCGCCGTGATCGGCATCGGCATCAATGTGAACAGCACGGAGCTCGATGCCGGGCTGAACGCAACGAGCATCCATCTGGAGACGGGACGCCTGCACGACCGCATGGCGCTGCTGGAACTGCTCTGCCAACGCCTGGAGCACTGGCTGGATGCGATGCTTCGGCACGAGGCCGTGCTGGCGGACCGGTACCGGGCGCTGTTATGGTCGCGGGACCGCTTCGCCCGCTTTGACCTGGACGGCGCCGGCGTGGATGCCCGTCCCTTGGATGTGGATCCCCAGGGCCGGCTGCTGGTGGAAATGGCCGATGGCCGGGTGCAGGCCTACGGGCTGGACCGCCTGCGCTTCGCCGACAGATCGTGAAAGGCGTTTGTGGTGCTCGCAGAAAGGTCTACATTTGCGGCCCTTTGTGAACAACGAACCGAAACACCCACGCCGGCCAGCGGCGTTTGACCGATGAAGCGCACCTACCAACCCAGCAAACGCAAGCGCACCAACAAGCACGGGTTCCGCAAGCGCATGGCAACGGCTGAAGGCCGGGCTGTGCTGGCCAGCCGCCGGAAACAGGGCCGTAAGAAGCTCACCGTGAGCGACGAGCAGGTCGGCAAGAAGTAAGTGCTGTTACCACAGCAACGCCGAAAGGGCTCCGCAAGGAGCCCTTTTCTTTTGGGGGGAATGGGGCGGGTTCCGGGTTCCACGTTCCGGGTTCCGGGTTGATGGTTCCTGGTTGCGAGCGCCAGGTCAAGCGTTCCGGGTTCCGCGGGAATGCACAGGGGCGAAAAAGCAGAAAGCCCGCACGCGGCGGGCTTTCGATGCACTTGATGGAGGCGGCTTACTGCTCGCCCTTCACGCGGTCCACCACGTACTCATCCACCAGGATGCGCCCGCAGTGCTCGCACACGATGATCTTCTTGTGGCTCTGGATGTCGAGCTGGCGCTGGGGCGGAATGGCGTTGAAGCAGCCGCCGCAGCTGCCGCGCTCCACCGGGACCACGGCCAGCCCATTGCGGGCATTACCGCGTATCCTGCGGTATGCGCTCAACAGGCGCTCCTCGATGTGCTTGGCTGCGGCCTCGCTCTTCTTGGACAGGTCCTTCTCCTCCTTCTCCGTTTCGGCGATGATGTCGTCCAGTTCTTTCTTCTTCAGGTCGAGGTCCTTTTTCCGCTCCTTGCAGAGTTTGGTGCTCTCCTCCACCACGGCCTTCTTCGCATCGAGCTGGGCCTTGGCCTCCTTGATCCGCTTCTCCGCCAGCTGGATCTCCAGGTTCTGGAACTCGATCTCCTTGCTCAGGCTGTCGTACTCGCGGTTGTTGCGCACCTTGCTCTGCTGGCCCTCGTACTTCTTGATGGCCGCCTTCGCGTCCTTGATGAAGTTGTTCTTGTCCGCAATGGTCTGCTCCACCTCCGCGGCCTCGTCCTGCAGTTTGTTCAGGCGGGTCTCCAGGCCGGCGACCTCATCCTCCAGGTCCTGCACCTCCAGGGGGAGTTCGCCCCGCTGGGTCTTGATGCGGTCCACCTGGGAATCGATGTTCTGCAGGCGGTAGAGCTCCACGAGCTTTTCGGCGATGGTGATCTCCGCCTTCGTGGCGGCGTTCGTGGCCTTCGGGGCGGCCGTTTCCTTCGCCGGGCTCTTCGCTTCGGTCTTCGCCATCTTGGTGCGCCGTAGCGCGGTTTTCGGTTAGACTTCCTGACCGCCCCTCTGCTGCTTCGCAGCGCACAGCGCGATGGTACAGGTCAGCAAATGTGAACAGGGTTCGTGACGGTTTCCGTCAAATGGGCTGCGAATGTAGGCAGTTTCGTCCGTAGATGACGCTGGATCAAGCGCATGGTGAACTGTTCGCTCTCGTAGTGGCCCACATCCACCATAATCATCTGACCATCAGGGATAAAGAAATCGTGGTACTTCACATCGGCGGTGATGAAGGCGTCGGCTCCCGCCCCCATGGCCCGGCTGATAAGGAAGGCTCCCGCCCCCCCACAGACCGCCACGCGCTCCACCGGCCGGCCCCGCAGGCCCGTGTGGCGGACCGCCGCCGCCCCGAAAGCGGCCTTCACCCGGGCAAGGAACTCCGCCTCGTCCAAGGGAACATCCAAGCGCCCGATGGCACCGGAACCAACGTCCTGGTGCGTGTTGGAGAGCGGGTTCACCTCGTAGGCGATCTCCTCATAGGGGTGGGCGGACCGCAGGGCTTCCATGATGCCACGCTCCAGCGGTGCATGGAAAATGGTCTCGACCCGGACCTCGGGTTCGGTATGGCGCACGCCCTTCTCCCCCACGAAGGCATTGGTGCCCTCCCCCGCGCGGAACGTACCATGCCCCTCCAGGTTGAAACTGCACTCATCGTAGCGGCCCACATGCCCGGCACCGGCCGCGAACAAGGCGTTGCGCACGGCCTCGGCATGGGCCAGCGGCACGAAGACGACCAGCTTCCGCAACTGCCCCGGCTTGGGCTCGAGCACGCGCAGGTCCTGCAGCCCCAGACAGGCCCCGATCTCCGCGTTCACCCCGGTAAGCACATTGTCCAAGTTCGTGTGGAAGGCATAGATGGCCACGTTGTGGCGGATCGCCGCCAGCAGCGTGCGCTCCACGGCGTTGGCCCCGGTCAGGCGCTTCAGGCCGCGGAAGATCACGGGGTGGTGCGCGATGATCAGGTTGCAGCCGCGCTTCACCGCTTCGGCCACCACCGCTTCCGTGCAGTCGAGGGCGATGAGCGCGGCCCGGGCCTCGGCGCCGGGATCGCCCACCTGCAGCCCGCTGTTGTCGTACTCCTCCTGAAGGACGGGAGGAGCCCAGCGCTCCAATTCCTTGATGATGTCAGCGATGCGCATGGCCGGTTGAAAAGGGCCGTGAAAGTACTCGCCCGGGGAACCACGGCGGCGGCATCTTTGGGGCCGTGCTCCGCCGCGTCCTGCTGTATCCGTTCGCCCAGCTGTACGGCCTGGCCTTGCGCATCCGGCATGCCCTGTACGACCTGGGGCTGCTGCAGATGACCAGCGCGAGCCTGCCCACGATCTCGGTGGGCAACGTGGCCCTGGGCGGCACGGGCAAGACCCCGCACGTGGAACTGGTGCTCCGCACGCTCGCGGACCAGGGTCCGCTGGCCACCCTCAGCCGCGGCTATGGCCGCTCAGGCAAGCACTTCCACGAGGTGCAGCGCGACGATACCGCCGAGGCCAGCGGCGATGAACCGCTGATGCTGAAACGGGCGTTCGGCAACGTGCGCGTGTTCGTGTGCGCGGACCGGGTGGCGGGGATCGCCGGCATCCGGAAGCACGCACCGGAAGTGCAGGCCGTGGTGCTGGACGACGCCTTCCAGCACCGTCGCCTGCGACCCGGTCTCAGCTTGGTGCTCACCACCTGGCAGCGCCCCTGGTACAAGGATGCCCTGCTGCCGGCGGGTGACCTGCGCGACCTGCCAGCACGCGCACGCAACGCCGATGCCGTGGTGGTGACCAAATGCCCGGGCCTGCCCTCATCAGCCGAGCAGGAGCGCTGGCGTGCACACCTGGGCCTGCGTCCCACGCAGCTCCTGTTCTTCAGCACGCTGCACTACGCTGCACCAAGGTCCGTGCACGACCCCTCTGCATCCGTACCCGAAGGCCCGCATGCCGCCGCACTGCTGGTCACCGGCATCGCCGATCCGGCCCCGCTGCTCGCGCACGCACGCGAACGTTTCGGCCGGGTGGAGCACATGGCCTTCCCGGACCATCATCGCTTCACCCGGTCCGACCAGCAACGGATGGCACAGCGCTTTGCTAGCTTCGCGGACCTTCCAAAAACGCTCATCACCACGGAAAAAGACGCCACCCGCCTGGGTCCGGCGCTCCTGGATGGACCGCTGGAGGACATCCCCGTGGCCGTGATCGGCATCCAGGCCGAGATCCTGAACGAACCGCACACCTTCTCCGCACTCCTCCGAGACCATGTTGCAACGCATCCAGCGCATCGCTGACCACCTGAAGAAGGCCACCAACGGCTTCACCCCCGAAACGGGCATCATCCTCGGCACCGGCCTGAGCGGGCTTGGCCGCGAGATCCAGGTGGAGCACAGCATCCCCTACCAGGAGATCCCCGACTTCCCCGTAAGCACCGTGCAGGGCCACCCGGGCCGGCTGCTCTTCGGCCGCCTGGGCGGCAAACCCGTGGTGGCCATGCAGGGGCGCTTCCACTACTACGAGGGCTGGTCCATGGAGGAGGTGGTGCTGCCCGTCCGCGTCTTCAAGTTCCTGGGCATCCAGCGGCTGTTCGTGAGCAACGCCTGCGGCGGCGTGAACCCGGCCCACGACACGGGCGACCTGATGATCATCACGGACCACATCTGCCTGTTCCCGAATCCGCTCATCGGGCCGAACATCGATGAACTGGGAACGCGCTTCCCGGACATGAGCGAGGCCTACGACCACGGCTTGATCGCGAAGGCCAGGGCCATCGCCGCGCGGCACGGCATCCCGGTCCAGGAGGGAGTGTATGTGGGCCTTACCGGCCCCACCCTGGAGACCCCGGCCGAGTACCGTTATGTGCGCAACATCGGCGGCGATGCCGTGGGCATGAGCACGGTCCCGGAGGTGATCGCCGCGCGCCACATGGGCCTGCCCTGCTTCGCCATGAGCGTGATCACCGACATGGGGGTACCCGGACGCATCGAGAAGACCACGCACGAGATCGTGCAGCGCGTGGCGGAAAAGGCCGAGCCCAGCCTCACCCTCATCATGCGCGAACTGGTGGCTTCATGCTGAGCATGCGCATCCCAGCCGCCATCCTCATCGCCCTGTGGGCCACCAGCGCCACGTCCCAGGACAGCCTGAACGTGTCGCAGGTGTACCGCTGGCATGATGAGAGCCTTCCACCCACCTGGCTGTACGGCAACATCTACAACGCGGTGTGGGGCTACGCGCGCGACGGCCGCGAGTACGCCATCATCGGGAGCACGATGGGGACCCACATCATCGATGTGACCCCCGGCGACATCACCGGGGCGGTGGCCTTCATCCCGGGGAACGACCAGGGCGGCGACATCATCCACCGCGAGTACAAGACCTACCGCGACCGCCTCTATGCAGTAACCGACGAGGGCCAGGGCACCCTGCAGATCATCGACCTGCGGCAGCTGCCCGACAGCGCGCCGGTGATCTACGACAGCAATGCGCTCTTCAGCCGCGCGCATTCGCTGTGGATCGACACGGCCAACGCACGCCTCTATACACACTACGGCAGCAGCGACTTCGCCATCTGGTCGCTGGCCGACCCCGACGCACCCACCCTGCTGCTGAAGCCCCAGAACAGCGTGCCTTGGTGGAACACTGTGGGCGGCGTGCACGATGCCTATACCGTGGGCAACATCACCTACACGAACGATGTGAACGCGATGCACATCATCGACTTCACCAACGTTGCCGCACCGCAGCTGCTGGGCTCGCTCACCAACTACCCGCAGCCCGGCTACAACCACAGCGGCTGGCTGCATGATAACGGCTGGCTGTACGTGATGGCCGATGAGACGCATGGCACCGACCTGAAGCTCTTCGATGTGAGCGACCCCACCGATATCCAGTTCATCGACACCATCGGCACGGACCGGGGGCCGGGCAGCATACCGCACAATCCCTGCTTCCAGGGCGACCTGCTGCACGTGGCCTGGTACGAGGACGGCTATTGGCTGTGGGACGTTGGCGATCCCGCCAACGCGCAGCTGATCGGCTACCACGACATGCATCCCGAGCCCTACAGCTTCAGCTACAAGGGGGCCTGGGGCGTGTATCCTTACCTGCCCAGCGGCCATGTGCTGATCAGCGAGATGCAGCACGGCCTCTTCGTGCTGGACATCAGCCAGGCGCTGGCGGTGGCCGGGGCGGTTGACGCCGGGCGCGGGACCTTGCAGGTGTACCCGAACCCCGTGACGGACCGCACGGAGGTGCTCCTGCCCTTCCGTGCCAGTTCCCACCTGCGCTTGGAGCTCCGCGATGCCACAGGTCGGCGGCTGCCGGTGGCGTGGCTCCGCAGCGGCGAGCGTTCCCTCGCGCTCGATGCGAGCGGCACACCCCCCGGCATGCACATCCTCACCATCTTCGACGGCGCACAGCGCTGCAGCACACGCCTGATCCGCATCGCACCATGAGCAAGACACCGGCCGCGCTGGCCCCCGACTGGCAGGACCGCTACGAACTGGTGGTGGGCCTTGAGGTGCATGCACAGCTCCTCACCGAGAGCAAGGCCTACTGCGCGGAGGCCAACGCCTATGGCGACCACCCCAACACGCTGGTGGGTCCGGTGACGCTGGGCCTGCCCGGGGCCCTGCCCGTACCCAACACGCACGTGGTGGAACTGGCCGTGCGCCTGGGCCTGGCCTGCGGTTGCACCATCGCCCCGCGCATGCACTATGCGCGCAAGAACTACTTCTACCCCGACCTGCCCAAGGGCTACCAGATCACGCAGGACACCACGCCCATCTGCACCGGTGGGGAGATCCGCATCCCACATGCCACGCTCGGGGAGAAGGTGATCAAGCTCACGCGCATCCACATGGAGGAGGACGCCGGCAAGAGCATCCACGACGTGGACCCGTTCAATACGCTGGTGGACCTGAACCGTGCGGGCGTGCCGCTGGTGGAGATCGTGAGCGAACCCGACATCCGCAGTGGTCAGGAGGCCTACGACTACCTGGTGGAGGTGCGCCGGCTGGTGCGCTACCTGGACGTGTGCGACGGGAACATGGAGGAGGGCAGCCTGCGCTGCGATGCCAACATCAGCCTGCGCCCGAAGGGCACCACGGCCTTCGGCACGCGCACCGAGGTGAAGAACCTGAACAGCTTCAAGAACGTTCAGCGCGCCATCGAGCACGAGGCCCAGCGCCAGGCCGCCATCCTGGACGCCGGGGGTACCATCGCCATGGAGACCCGCACGTTCGATGCCGCCAAGGGCACCACTCTGGGCCTCCGCAGCAAGGAACTGGCGCACGACTACCGCTACTTCCCCGAACCGGACCTGCAGCCATTGACGGTGACCGAGGCCCGCAAGGAGGCCATCCGCAGTGCCATGCCGCCCCTGCCGCGCGCCCTGCGGGAGAAATACACCGCACAACTGGGCCTCAGCGCCTACGATGCCGCCATCCTCACCGATGACAAGGACACCGCCCTCTACTATGAAGCGGTGATCACCGCCACGCCGAACGCCAAGGCTGCGGCCAACTGGGTGATGGGCGATGTGCGCAGCTGGGTGAACGGGCGCGGCCTCACCATGAAGGAGTTCCCCATCGCGTCCGCACGCCTCGCCTCCCTCGTGGACCTGATCGACAGCGGCAAGATCAGTCACACGCTGGCCTCGCAGAAGCTCTTCCCCCTGATGCTGGAGCATCCCGGGAGCGCGGCCGAACTGGCCACCGCCCACGGCCTGCTGCTCGATGCCGGCGAGGACGCCATCGCATCGGCCATGCGCGCAGCGATGGACCGCTACCCGGACAAGGTGCAGGCCTACCGCGATGGCAACAAGGGTCTTCTCGGCCTCTTCATGGGCGAGGTGATGAAAGCCACCAAGGGCAAGGCCGATCCCCGCAATGCCAACGAACTGGTCAAACGCATGCTCGATCAACAGAACGCATGATGAGAACGATCCCCTCCTTCCTCCCGCTGCTCCTCCTGGTGGTGGCCTGCGCCTCTAAGGGAGGCGACCAGCGCACCGTTTCGGTCCGCATCGGCGGCGCGGCCGGCCGCACGTGCTACTTCGAGCGGTTCGCCAACAACCAGCCCACCCCGGTGGATTCCATCGTGCTGGACGCCGATGGAAAGGGCGTGTTCAAGCCGGGTCCGCTGCCATTGGACTTCTACGGCGTGGCGCTCACCCCGCAGGACATGGCGGTACTGGTGCTGGACAGCACCGAGAGCGCCCAGCTGGAGGCCACCGCCGGCGATCTGCAAAGCACCGTGAAGGTCACCGGAAGCGCACACAGCACGCTGCTCTACGACTTCTTCGCCGAAGCGAAGCGCCACGATGCGGACAAGCAGGAACTGATGGTACGCGTGAACGCCGACCGCAACGACGCGGATGCCATCAACCGCATCAACGGGCTGAACACCGCGTTCTATGAGCGTTGCAAGGCCTTCGCACGCGAGCACAAGGCAAGTCCCGTGGCGCTGGCCGCAGTGAGCCGCCTGAACATCCAGTCCGACCTGGCCGTGTTCCAGGAGGTGCGCGATGCGCTCGCCGCCACCATCCCTGCAAGCGAGTATTTCATCGGCTTCCGCGACCAGGTGGGCCGCATGGAGCAGCAGATGGCCGCCATGAAGGCCCAGGAGGAGCAGATGGCACGGCTGGACAACCTGATCCCCGTGGGCGCGGAGGCCCCGGACTTCGCACAACCCACCCCCGAGGGAAGGACGCTCTCCCTCAGCAGCCTCCGGGGCAAGGTGGTGCTCATCGATTTCTGGGCCAGCTGGTGCAAACCCTGCCGCATGGAGATGCCCAATGTGAAGCGCGTCCACGACCTGTACAAGGCCAAAGGCTTTGAGGTGCTCGGTGTCTCACTGGACCGGGAAAAGGGTGCGTGGACACAGGCCATCGCACAGGACGGCCTGCCGTGGAAGCACGTGAGCGACCTTGGATTCTGGAACAACGCCGCCGCACAGCAGTACGGCGTGAGCAGCATACCCTACACCGTGCTGGTGGACAGGGATGGCAAGGTGATCGGCAAGAACCTGCGCGGTCCCGCCCTGGAGGAGAAGCTCGCGGAGATCTTCAAGTAGCCGGATACCGGGATCACGGATGAGAACCGGGCGAGGAGGGAACAGTTCATGCAGGACCGCAGCTGTCCCTGACCATACCACTTCCTGCAGCCTCGGGCCACTGGTCCGGGGTATTGCGGCATGCTCGCTCCTCCTGCCGGGAACGGCGGCAAGCGCACAGGCGCGGCCCTACTTCCAGCAACACGTGGACCACGTGATCGAGGTGCGGCTTGACGATGCCACCCACACGCTGCACGCGCACGAGCGGTTCACCTACACCAACAACAGCCCGGTGGCGCTGGACACCATCTGGCTGCACCTGTGGCCCAACGCCTACCGCGACCGCAGCAGCGCGCTTTGCCGGCAGCTGGAGCAAATGGGGCAGATGGGCCTGCACTTCGCAACGGAGGAGGAACGCGGCCACATCGACAGCCTCGCGTTCACCGCCACCTACGATGCGTACGACAGCCGCGCCGACCAGCTCACCTGGGGCTACCATCCCCGGCACGCCGACATCGCATGGCTGAAACTGGAGCGACCGCTCGGCAGCGGCGAACGCGTCGTTATCGCCACCCCCTTCCGCGTGAAGATCCCGGACGGGAGCTTCAGCCGGTTGGGCCACACCGGGCAGGCCTACTACATCACCCAATGGTTCCCCAAGCCCGCCGTGTTCGACAAGGATGGCTGGCACGCCATGCCCTACCTCACCCAGGGCGAGTTCTACAGCGAGTTCGGCAGCTACGACGTGAGCATCACCCTGCCCGCCAACTACGTGGTGGGCGCCACCGGCATGCTCCAGAACAAGGAAGAGCGGGAGCTCATGGACCGCATGGCGTCCCCGGAATGGACATACCCGGAGGTCCCGAAGGACCCGCGCACCGGCAAGCCGCAGCACGACGCGTTCCCGGCCTCCTCCGCGGAGACGAAGACGCTGCGCTACGTGCAGGATAACGTGCACGACTTCGCCTGGTTCGCGGACAAGCGCTTCATCGTGCGCAAGGGAGGTGTGACGCTCCCCGCCAGCGGACGCAAGGTGACCACCTGGGCCCTCTACACCTCCAGGAACGCGAAGACCTGGGACGCCATGGGCATTGAGTCGCTCGAACAGAGCGTGCTCCGCTACAGCCAGTGGGTGGGCGAATACCCCTACGATGCCTGCACGGCCGTGGATGGCACCATCAGCGCGGGCGGCGGCATGGAATACCCGATGATCACCATCATCGGCAGCATGGGCACCACC
>Ga0315900_10007115_pt1 | contig 14784 bp, 39 predicted proteins | sample LakEriMetagenome_FD_203521 | JGI IMG/M metagenome (GOLD analysis project Ga0315900, IMG submission 203521) | Freshwater fungal communities from buoy surface, Lake Erie, Ohio, United States - Buoy 12 MA114 | ecosystem: Environmental > Aquatic > Freshwater > Lake > Lake biofilm | place: USA: Lake...
AGTCCGATTGACCAAAAGTTCTTTGAAGTCATCATCCCTATAGCGTCGTTTCTCTGTGGAATCCTGTCAGGCATCATGCTGAATGGTTCTAACCAGCAAGCCCTAGATGCTGTGCAGAATACGATGAAGAACTTTAGCGATGCTGGCAAACAGGCTGCAAAGCCTCCTGAGCCTATGAGAGAAGTTCCTCCTCCTAGCCCTATACAAGCCCGTGTAGAGCCTTCTATAGACCCTGTGGTAAGCCTTAAAGACAAACCTGCTCAACCACCTCACCCGGAGATCAACTAATGCTTATTTATCTACGCATGGCTGCTACTGTTCTGCTAAGTTCGGTCTTAGTGTTCCAGATTCATGCAGCCGAGACTAAGAAGGTCTGTCACGCAGAGAAGGATCGTAAGGGTAAAGAGGTTCAGGTCTGCCGTGAGGTCAAAGTCCATAAGAAGCTAGACGGTACTAAAGTGCCTCCCAAATGAATCCTTGGTTTATTTCCGGTTCCCTTATCGCCATTATCCTCGCGGCAGGTGCAGGATATTTTCAGGGTTCAGAGCATGGGAAGGCATCGGTACAGGCGATGTGGGATAAGGAGAAAGCGGCTCAGTATGCGGAGTACGCTAAGGCTCAGGAAGAAGCTAGGAAGAAAGAGCAGGAGCTACAGGCTAATGCAGACCAGCTAAGACAGGAGAAAGACCGTGAAATCAGGAATCTTAATGCTAGGGCTACTGCTCTTAACAACAGCTTGCAGCAGCGTCCGTCCATCTCCACCCAAAGCAGTACCGTGTCCGGTTCCACCAGTTCTGGACAAGGTGGATGTACCCCAAGACAGCTTTATCGAGAAAGTGCAGAAGATTTTGTCAAAGTAGCACTAGAGGCAGATAACCTAAGACTCGCGCTGAAGCAATGCTATGCACAGTATGACTCAATCAGAAAGTGAGTCCTGAGCCTCTGTAGCGATGCTAGAAGCCGTTTTTATTAGCTGGTCATAGGATAGACCACCCTTAGCAATTAAACCGCCTAAAGCCGCTGCAAAGAACAGGTTCCAGTCATAGTCTCTAGGCTGCTTCACCTCGGTTTCTTTGTTCCACTTAGGATCGTCTGGATTCTTTCTAGGTCTGCCCATTACAGTTTCCTCTGGCAACTAAATGCCTGAATATCTACTCTAAAAGCGTTAGCAAACTTACAATCTGACGCTATCCGTATCTCAGTCTGGATTGCTCCTATGTTGTAACCAATGACACATAGGATGATGGCAACCATAGACTTAGCCCACCAGCTATTAATCATCTCTAAGACCTTCTTAAATTCTTCAGGCATCTTTGACGAATACTCCTGTGGCATTGAGGTAGCCCTTTCTATCTTTAATCTCGTCATAGGCTGAAGCAAAGCATTGTTTCAGATCGACATCTTCAATAGCAGCAACCATAACAAGACATACAAGAACATCCCCAAGTCCATCGATAACTGCATCACGGTCTCGTTTGGTAATCGCATCTGCTAGTTCCCCCATCTCGCTAAAAGCCTTGAGAAGCTGCGTCTTGCTGTCTGAGTTCTGGATGATTCCTCTCTGTTCACCCCAACGGACTACCAGTAGCTCTGTCTGTTCGTAGCTCATATCAATGCCTTAATGTCCTTAACTGGAATCTCAAAGGTCTCATGTACCTTCAGGATAAAGTCAGCCGTGATGGATGAATGACCGTTACGAATCTTGCTGATAGCTGGTGCTTGTACACCTAGAGCTAGGGCTAGTTGACGATCATTCTTAATGTCGAATTGCAGTTTCAGAAAGTCTAGTAGTTTCATTGGTTCCTCGGTTAGTTGACCGCTTACGGCGGTTAGTCGGCATACTCACAATGAAAGGGAGCAAGACGTAAAGGAGACATTGCGTATGCTGCTGGAGTTACTGCCGCCACTACCAGCTAGGCGGGTGAAATACTCGCTACACCAGTTCTATCCTTGACGATTTGTTAATCGAAAAGCTGGCATCCGCTTTCTTTCATTAGGGTGGACTACTCACTAACGCTCTCTCTCGCCCGGTGGTGCTATCCGGTAGCTCGTTAGCTTTCGCCCGTAGATCAAAATGGGGTATCCCCTAAGTCATCGTCCTGAAAGTCATCTACAGGCTTCTGACGAGCCTTAGAAGGCTTAGAGTCCTTTGGCTTAACCGCTAGAGAGAAGAACTTAGTACCGTCCTTCTTAGACTCTTTAAGCCAGCCTGAGAGCCAGTAATCCACTCCGTCAATATTCAACTGACCAGAGTAGTCAGGGTGACTGTCAGACTTCTTATTCAGGTTCTTGCCTAAAGTACCCCTGTTTGTATTGTCGTATTCCATAGTTATCCTTGAGCAAATTTCTTGATTGCACTACGTTGCTTGCTATCCAACTGGCTCCAAAGGGCTGTTTTCCAGTCCGCATCTAGTTCCAGAGAATTGATGTACTCCACAGCTTCTCCGACCTTCTCTTTATGGATTAGGAGAATGACATCTGCTGCATAGCTCTTAATCTCGTTCTGAGATTGTTCGTCTAGCGTATCGAATACGTCCTTAGTGACTGGCTTTGCAGACTTAGGCTCGTCTTTACCTAGAGTCGCATCTACTGCGTCATGCTCGGTTATCTCAAGGGCGTTGAGAAATAGGTAGCGACGTAGGTAGGTGTGCTGACTGCCCAAGGCTTGAATCGGTGGTGATTTGCCAGCGTCAATCGTAACGCGAGATACAGCATCAACTACAGGGCTACGGAAGAATATTGTTCCACCAAACTCTGTGTCAATAATCCGCATTACAGCTTCATTATTCTCAATGCTGAATACTGAGCAAAGATTTAACTCAAAGAAAATACTGTTTACGGTAGGTAAGAAGTCACCTAGTTCAAAGTATTTGAAACCTGCAAAGCTGTTATGTCCAGACTTCTTGAGTTCTACATTCTGTAGCTTGACCCTAGCTGTCTGTAGCTTCTGGTAAACGATCCATTGCTGATGTTCGTCTTGCTCTTGTTGCCGATTATCTGAGTTCATATTAGTTATCCCTGAGCGAATTTCTTATTGAAGATGATATTGTGAGATTGTGCTTCCGTAGTAGTTTGTACTTTTGTAACCTCCTTTTGCTCTTTGCGAATACGATCGAAAGTCTTGCGAATGTTCGTCTTACCGGAAGGAACATATTTAAAGTTCTGGTCTAAGATTGATGGAAAAACCTTCTTCATGCAAAGCTGTCCATAAGTAACGATAGGACAAGCATACACACAATTACAACACCTGCATGACGGTCGATAAAGTCTGCCAGCTTATCGTCTGGATTGAATAGTTTTCTCATTGGTTGCCTCTTTCTAATTCGTCTACGAGTTGAATGACTGCATCAGGCGTATTCTGTAACGCTCGGTATGCCATAAACACTATCTCTTTGTCAGCGTCTGAAGCTGATCGACGTTCTATCCTATCGATGAGTAAACGTAAGGAATAGACTATCTCAGCTAGCTGCCAGTTACTAATCTCTGCTCTACTAGGATTCATCTTGCCTCCCGATCTTTCATTTCCTGATAGAGCCAGTCAGCACGATCTCTATCACGATCTTCCTGAGTCTCAACATACTCAGGGAGTGTAGATTCTTTTACCAGTCTGTTGACGATGCCGACCATGTTGCGACGAATAGCCGCTTGCAGCTTGATAGGGTCTGACTGGAATACAGCGCAAGTCTCTAGGAGGATGCAAAGTTCTTCCTCTAACCGTTCCTCACGCGACTGTTTTAATGTATCTTTAAAGCAAGCAGTCAACTCACCGGGAAACCCGTCTTGTAGCGTACCGATTAAGAACTGCTCGTAACCTTGCTTATCCATATCTAATCTCCTAGTTAAGGTTCAGTAATAGTAAAGGAATACAGGATATTGCTAAACAAAAACATTTCTATTGATATTTGAGTCTGCATAGAAACATTCTATTAGGAAATACAGTACCACTTCTGGCACAATTATGGACAAGAAAAAGAACTTACCAAAAGAACAACCGAAACAAGAAGTACAAAGATTCCTGCCTAAGACATCACCTAGAGGTCAACCGCTTGGACAGCAAAGATTCAAAACCCTTACGTCGAAAGTCCGGTTCACTTGGAACGGAAACGATTTATAACTTTAGTACTCGGCTTTGCTCTGTTTGCAAAAGAACAAGATCGTTAGCGCAGTTTAAGGATAGCGAGATTTGTAGGACTTGCGAATTAAGAAAGCCGAAGGTATGATTTGCTCACGCTTGGCGGCGTGTTTGGGTAAGCCTTAGAAGAGACTCTGCTGGTACCCACCAGTCCGCCAACACCTGAAACGGTGAGAGTCTCTCCTAGGGCTTTTTTTATGGAAAAAGCTATGCACTACTACCAATTCAACATTGGAGATTATGCAAGTCACACAAGGCATTTAACCAACTTAGAGGACTTGGCTTATCGCCGACTTCTGGATGCCTACTATCTCCAAGAACATCCGTTAAGCGTCGGTATAACGTCCGTTGCACGACAGATCAACATGCGTGAGTACGAAACTGAGGTCAAAGCGGTCTTAGAGGAGTTCTTTACGTTAACTGATGAGGGTTGGTTTCATCAAAGAGTTGATAAGGAAATCAAGCATTTCCAAGCTAAAAGACAGCAAGCTAGTAACGCAGGTAAAGCGTCTGCTGAACGTCGGAACAACATCCGTTCAACGGACGTTCAACCAACCAATAACCATAAACCAATAACCAATAACCAAATTGATAAAGAATATATTGATCGATTTGATGAATTCTGGAAACACTATCCTCGTAAGGTATCAAAGCCTAATGCACTCAAGGCTTGGATAAAAATTAAGCCTGATGATGAGCTAACGAAAACAATCATCTCAGCAATTTCCAAGCAGAATCTATCCGCTAAAGAAGAACAATTCATTCCTCATCCAGCGTCATGGCTTAACGGTAAGCGTTGGGAAGATGAGGTCAAGGTCACCAGTACGCCGAATCTGCCTTTTGCGAGGATACCCTTATGATCGGCGATTTCTTAAACAAACTCGAAAAAGTCCAAGGCAAGCGTGGTCATTGGGTAGCCTGTTGTCCAGCGCATGAGGATAAGCGTCCTAGCCTAGCAATTACCGAGACTGACGATGGCAGGATTCTGCTGAAGTGTTTTGCTGGTTGCTCGGCTTACGAAGTCGTTAGTGCAGTCGGCATGGATTTGACTGATCTGTTTCCTAAAGATCAATCTTTTATGCCTAGCGATACCAACAAACCTGTCCGTAGACCGTTCTATGCCACAGACCTAATGAAAATAATCCAATTTGAGGCGCTTATTACGTCGATAGCGGCGTTTGATATGGCTGAGGGTAGGCAGGTATCAGACGGTGATAAAAAACGGCTTAAAACGGCTTTTACGCGAATTAACGAAGCAGTAAGTTATTTATAGGAGGAAACATGAGGATGAAGGCATTTCCGACACTAGCGGATAACGGTCACATAACGACTCAGGACGGTATGGATTTGCGCGACTGGTTCGCAGGTATGGTCATTCAGTCACTAGCGATGAACTTTGAGAGTGATCCTGATTGGGATGCTTATGAGCAAGCAGATATGGCTTATGCGATTGCCGATGCCATGATGGAAGTGAGGAAAGATGACTGAAGCCAGATTGATTGAGTTGGGCTTTAGCGAGGTAACACCGGGGTTTTGGGTAGCTAGTGTCTTTGGAATCCAGCGGTTAGTTGAAGTCGTTAAGGAGGAGACAAGAAATGAAGAAGCCAAAAGAAATCGATGTGCTGAACCGGATGGTGTGGTTTGAGGATACGCCTGATATGGTCGAAAGGTTACAAGGACTAGGGCTAACGGAGTACGCTAGACATCTTCACAAGATGCACATTTATCACAAGAACCTGATTGCAGAGATCAGGAAACTACGACGGGAGGCTAAGAATGAGTCTTGAGCAAAGAGCAGCAGAATTAGACGAGGCTAGGAGACTGCGAATTATCAAGAGTGATTCTATCGATGTAGAGAAGTATCTACATTCAAACGATGTAACGATTAAGGTCAAACAGGCTAGAGACTTCCTAGATGACATAAAGGAAAGCTATCTAAGTACCGCTAGAGATACAAAAATTGTATTACCTTGGTCTAAAACTCACGATTCCTTTGCGTTCAGACCGGGAGAGGTAACGGTTTACGCAGGTTCTAACGGTGGTGGTAAGTCGTTGTTGACAGGGCAAATAGCTCTGCACCTAGTGAAGCAGAACCAGAAGGTCTGTATTGCTTCGTTCGAGATGAAGCCTGTCAAGACGATTGAGAGGATGTTGCGACAGTTTGCTGGTGAGTATGTGGATGATCCGTTATCGGCAGACCGTGAGGGTTACATCACCAAACTGCTAGCAAGATTAGATAAGTATACGGCTGACTCCTTATACTTTTACGACCAGCAGGGAACGACTAGCCCGGATAAGGTTATCGCTATGGCTAGGTATTGCGCTGTAGAACTAGGCGTACAGCATATCTTTATCGATTCCCTAATGAAGTGCGTCAAGAACGAGGATGACTTTAACGGTCAGAAGGGCTTTATCGATGAGCTAACGGCTTTGGCTAGAGATCATAACGTCCATATTCACCTAGTCCACCATATTCGGAAACAGGCTAGTGACGAGGTTACGCCGAATAAGAACGACCTAAAAGGCTCTGGTTCTATTAGCGATCAGGTAGATAACGTTTTTCTGGTCTGGCGCAACAAGAAGAAGGAAAACCAGCGAAACCGTGGCGAGACTGTGGATGAGTCTCAGGGCGATACGTTCTTAATGAACGAGAAACAGAGGAATGGCGAGGCTCAGGAGTGGTATCAGCTTTGGTATCACCAAGCTAGCCAGCAGTTTGTTGAATCGGCAGGATCAAGACCACAGGACTTTGACAACAATGGACGTTTTAGAGACTGAGGAATACAGGCATCAATGTGAAGTCAGGGCTGTACTGGCGTGGAGGACAGCAGACAGGGATTCAGCGTTACGGTATCTGAGCGTTGTTAGGCAGAAACGTGGGCATAAAGCTGCTGACCAGCTAGAGGCTGACTGTAAACAGCAATGGGGCTTAGGCAACCGAGGCAAGAAAGGGGATTGGCGTGGTATTTAAGCGAGTGGATTCTACGCAGACGCAGATCGTCAAGGAACTCAGGCGAGTGGGCATGGATGTCCAGCACCTACATGGAGTCGGTCAAGGCTGTCCGGATATTCTGGTGGGCTATCGTGGCAAGAACATTTTGTTAGAAATAAAGAAAGACGAGAAAGCCAAGCTGACGCCGGATCAGGTTATCTGGCACTCAGTCTGGAAAGGTCAGGTAGCGGTAGTGTCGAATCCACAGGCTGCGATTAAAGCGGTAAGGATTGCCTGTTCGGAAACTATTGAAGAATGATTCTCGATAGAAATATTTATGTTGCGGTCTGGAATCATCTGATCTATAGTACGTACATGGACGCAGCAAACGCAGCGTCAAGTCTAGGAGAAAAATATGACTGCATTGCTCAACAAGATGATTAAAGAAGCTGATAATTCTAAAGATCAACAAAAAAATTCCAGTATTGCAAAACTTTCAATTCCCGGAGTTGGAGACGTAATTTGCTACCGTATGTACGACATTCGTAGCCATAAAACTTGCTTGCCAAAGAATACTCGTACTGCGTGGAAACTAAATGGCAAAGTAATATCTCAGAACGCTTTATCAGCCTTGGTTGCAAATTAAACTATCCCGGAGAAATCCGGGTTTCTACTATGAACTCAATCGATCCTCACGAAGCAATTAACTACATGATTAAGAACGCCAAAGCCTATGCTCAAGCTAAGGCTGAGGTGACTTACCTAGAGCAGTATCGGAAGTCTAAGAAGGCTATTCTTTTCGCTAGTGCTATGGGGAATACGATTGCTGACAAAGAATCCTACGCCTATAGCCATCCAGAGTATTTGGAGCTACTAGAAGGTCTTAAAGCGGCTGTAGAGGAGGCTGAGAGGCTGCGTTGGATGCTGGTAGCAGCACAGGCTAGGATCGATGTGTACAGAACTCAGGAAGCCAGCAATAGGTCATTAGACCGCATTACTCAATAGGAGGAAATATGAACGAGATAGATGATACCGAACTAGCACAATGCTGCTCCTGTGGGTTTGTAGATTATTGGGATGAGATTCCAAAGGGCAGATGCCCGTGGTCTGAGGATTACCTAACCGAGTGTCCTGAGTGTGGTGAGGTTGATAATATGGCTGACTACACGGTAGAGAGGGCTGCGAGGATTGAGAAGGCACTAGAGAGGCTGAACAAAGCCGCTGAGGATAACGGGGAGCCGCTATGACTGACGCTCTGCTAATGGACATGGTCTATGTCGGCTGCGGCGTCATCTTTGGGTTAATCGTTCGCAAGCTTGTCGTGACGTACTGTAAACGCCCGTGGGTGGGGCTGACAGAGGACGAGGCACTTGCACTTGGCAAACAGTATTACCACAGTCCTGTTTCGCTTATGTACGCTGTCGAAGCCAAGCTGAAGGAGAAGAACAATGGCTAACGCAAAACAACTATTGCAGTTCACATCAGAACTACATAAAAAACGTATAAAGGATTTGCTTTACGAATTACAAGAGCAACCAAAGAAAGAATGGGTAGGGCTGACTCATGAAGAACACATGGAAATCATGACAGGCACGATGACAACATCAAGCAGAATGGCGGCAGTCGAAGCAAAACTAAAGGAGAAGAACACATGACAATGCACACTTACCCGCTAAATGATTTGCGCGAACACGAAACTGATAAAGGTGCATTTTGCTGGTGTAGACCAGAGTACGACGAGGAGTATGACCTGTATGTACATAGAAGCATGGATGGACGCGAAGAGTATGAAGAAGGAAGGAAGCCTACATGAGCGATCCAGAAATGACTACGTTTGGTATGTACCCAGAGCCTGAACCAGTGGCGTGGATTAGTCACAACGCTGGCTTATATCACGGCAAACCAGATGAATCACTTAATCCTTTGCCGCTTTACACTGCCCCACCACAGCGCAAATGGGTTGGGCTGACGGAGAATGAAATCAAACATCTTTGGTACGAAGCGTGTCAGACAAATCTTGAATTAACTTCACAACTTATTGTGCATTTGGCTAGAAACATCGAAGCCAAGCTGAAGGAGAAGAATGGTTTTTAGAAATAAAAAGCTCTTAGAGATACTAAGAAACTTCCCTTGCCAGCATTGCGGAAAACAGGATGGAACGGTAGTCGCAGCTCATTCAAATCAGTTGCGAGATGGTAAAGGAAAAGGTATAAAGGCTAGTGATTACAGGGTCGCTAGCCTTTGTTTTATGTGCCATGCGGAACTCGATCAGGGTAAGAATCTAAGCAAAGCAGAACGTCTAGAAATGTGGGAAGAAGCGCATAGAAAGACGATAGGTTTGCTTTTTGACAATGGACATTTACAGGTGATCCTATGAAAAAGATGTCGAAGATGCAGAAGAAGGTTAGCTCTGTGATGAAAGAGTACAAAGAGGGAACTTTGCATTCTGGCAAAGGCGGTAAAGTCGTTAAATCACGGGATCAGGCGGTTGCGATTGCAATGTCAGAAGGGCGTAAAGCCTCGAAGGGCAAGAAATGAAGCCCGGACTCTATGCCAACATTCACGCTAAACGTAAGCGTATAGAAGCTGGCAGCAAGGAGAAGATGCGTAAGCCGGGATCAGAAGGTGCGCCTACTGCTAAGGCTTTCAAACAATCCGCTAAGACTGCGAAGGGGAAGAAAAAATGATGAAGAACGGAAAGAAGATGTCCGACAAGGAATTGCTAAAGCAGTATCTCGAGGACGAGAAAGAGAAGAAAAAGAACGGTGTTAATGAGATAGAGATTGAAATCAAAATCCCTATGGGCAAAAAGAAGGGTAAGAAGAATGGCGATTAAGCGTGGTTCGGAGGAATTTGCTGGCTATAACAAGCCTAAGAAGACTCCGGGTCATCCTACGAAAAGCCATGCTGTTCTCGCCAAGCAGGGGGAGCAGGTCAAGTTAATCCGATTCGGGCAGCAGGGTGTGTCAGGTTCTCCGGCTAGGGAAGGTGAATCTAAGTCAGAGGAAGCCCGTCGAAAGTCGTTTAAGGCTCGTCACGCCGAGAATATCCAGAAGGGCAAGATGTCTGCTGCGTATTGGGCTAATAAAGTTAAGTGGTGAGATACACCTACGGTTTAGAGCATATCCGTCTCCGAGATTGGGGAGAGGGTGCAGACGTAAGGATCGGTTCATTTTGCTCGATTGGCGATAACGTAGAAATATTTATCGGTGGAAACCATAGGGTAGACTGGATAACGACTTACCCTTTCGGGCATATCCATGAAGAAGAATTCCCTCATCATGGCGAAGGGCATCCAGTTACTAAAGGCGATGTTGTCATCGGGAATGATGTCTGGCTAGGATCGGGCTGCACGATTATGTCGGGGGTAACGATAGGCGATGGTGCTGTTGTTGCTGCGAAATCCGTTGTAACGAAAGACGTTCCTCCTTACGCGATAGTCGGTGGGAATCCGGCTAAGGTTATCAGGCTCCGGTTTACGTTGAGCCAGATAGAAAGACTGCGTAAAAACCCTTGGTGGGAGCTACCAGACGAGCGTATACGCGATTTAATTCCGTTGCTGTGTTCAGATAGGGTGGAGGAACTAATTGCAGCCTGTAACGCTTAATTTAGGCTCTGGTAAGGATTGGCGAGAGGATTGCGTCAATGCCGATATTCAGCAGAGGACTAACCCTGATTGGTGGGGAGATATTTCTAAGGTGCATTTCGGAGCTACGATTGATACCCGATGGGGATCGATGACGATACAGCCAGAGATGTTCGAGAAGATCATAGCCAACGATGTCCTAGAGCATATCCCTGACTTAGTTTCCGCTATGAAAAACTGCTATGACTTACTTAAGTCTGGTGGTGAGTTCCATATCAGCGTACCTTATGACTTGAGTTTAGGGGCATGGCAAGACCCGACCCATGTACGAGCGTTTAACGAGAATAGCTGGTTGTACTACACAGAGTGGGCTTGGTATTTAGGTTGGGAAAAAGGATTTAAGCTCAAGGAATTAGCGTTTGACCTGTCAGAACTAGGTCAGAAGTTAATAACTAGGCAACCAGATAATGAAGTAATTAGGACTCCGAGGGCTGTGGACAGTATGAAAGTCGTTTTATGCAAGCCATAGTCATATGTCATGTAAGCAATCCGGGCATCTCGGTATTGCTAGAGAGCATCAAGGTATATGCACCTACCATCCCGGTTTACATTTATAGTGTTGACGTTGCCAGAGGAGAGAGATTCAAGCGAATCCTTCCCAATGTTATCGTCAGACCCAATACTGGTCGAAATTTTGGAGACTCATATAATGAAGCCATCAGCGACGTTTTTGGAAGGATCGCAGTCGATTCATTGATTGTGGCTAACGATGACGTAGTGCTGAATCCCCAAACTATTGAGTTATTGGGCGAGGACAGGCTGATTTTGAGGGAAAATGCTCATAAAGTAGGATTTTTGGGCGCAAGAAGCGACTATGTATTGCCAGACCAGAACATTAGGTTCCCGGTACATGATGACAGGCAGCAAGGATTGTATTGGGCTAGTGAGGGGCAGATTAAGGAAACGGCTGTCATAGCACCTATATTTGCTACGATAACGAGAGAGGCTTGGAAGGTAGCCAAGTTTCCTAGCACGAATTGGTATTCAGATAATATAATCTGCCATGACCTGCAAGAAGCGGGTTACAGGCATTTCGTAAGCAGGGCGTATGTTCACCATGCCGGGAGTCAAACGGTAGGGATGGATTTTAAGAAATGCCATGAAGAACCTAGGGCGTGGATCAAGGCTAACAGACCGGATATGTACACAGCCATTTACGCATGACACCGAGAGGTAATGCTTGCAGATCAAGAAAATTCCAGTTGAGAAACTAATCCCATACGTTCGGAATAGCCGGACACATTCGGATGCTCAGGTAGCTCAGATAGCAGCCAGCATTAAGGAGTTTGGGTGGACTAACCCGATTCTAGTGGATGGCGAGAACGGGATCATAGCGGGGCATGGAAGGCTATTAGCGGCTAGGAAACTAGGGGCTAAAGAGGTTCCTGTCATTGAGCTATCTCACCTTACGGAAAGCCAGAAAAGGGCTTATGTCATAGCGGATAACCAATTAGCGATGAACGCTGGTTGGGATACAGCGATGCTGACGCTAGAGTTAGCAGATTTGAAAGAATCCGAGTTTGACCTAGACCTGATTGGGTTTAGTGCAGAGGATATAAAGACATTTACACAAGAAATTAACTTTGATGCAGGGTCCGAAGAAGATCAGGGGAAGCTAGACCAGCTTGATCCTAAGTGGATTTGCTGCCCTAATTGCGGTAAGGAGTTTGACGCTCGTGAAGCCTGAATTAAAAATTGATTGGGCTACTCATGAAGCAGTAAAGTTTGCTTGTGAGAAATGGCACTATAGTAAATGCTTGCCAGTTGGTAAATTGGTAAAAATTGGTGCATGGGAAGATGGGAAATATATAGGTTGTGTTATTTTTGGTAGGGGTGCAAACAACAATATGCTTAAACCTTTTGGGTTAGAGCAGAATGATGGATGTGAGTTAGTAAGAGTTGCGCTAAAGAAGCACAGTAGTCCAGTAAGTAAAATAATGGCATTAGCTGTTAGGTTTCTAAAAAAATCACAACCTGATTTGAAGTTGATTGTTTCTTATGCTGACCCAGAAGAAGGGCATCATGGAGGGATTTATCAGGCTTGTAACTGGATTTATACAGGGTTGAGTAGCAAGGCAATAAAGGTCTTTTACAATGGGAAGTGGTCACACAAAAAAACTGTTGATGATGCTGGTGTAAATCAAACTTTTTTGCCGAAAAAGATTGTTGAAGGCAAACATAGATACTTAATGCCACTAGATGCAGATATGAAAGAAAAAGTTGCAAAGTTAGCAAAGCCTTACCCTAAGCGTATGAAGCAGGCAATGGTCGAGTCCATCGATACAGCGGAGGTGCAGCACCTACCCATACGCTCCACTAATTTACAAATTAATAACATTTCCCCTTAACAAAAGAATATTATGTTAAAGCATGAACCGAGTGATGAGCAGAGGAAACTTGTTGAGACATCAGCAGGTCTAGGCTTGCCTCATGAGCAGATAGGTGCGCTAGTAGGGATAGATGACAAGACCTTACGGTTGCACTACCGGAAAGAGTTAGACTTAGGCAAGGCTAAAGCCAGCGCACAGATAGCCAAGACGCTGTTTAGCAAGGCTCAGGGCGGTGATACGACTGCGTTGATCTGGTGGACTAAGGCTCAAATGAGATGGGCTGAGACGCAGAAGCAGGAAGTCACAGGGGCTAACGGTGGCGCACAAGAGATGGTCATTAAATGGGGAGGTAAGCATGAAGTACCGAAAGATGAGTAACTGCCCTATGTGCAGCGCATTTCTGGTCAATAGCAAGTGTCTGAACTGCGGGTATCAAAAGACTGCATGACAGAGATCGTCATTGACTACCTGCCTAGAGAGCAGCAGCTAGAGATACATGATGCCATTGAGCAGCATCGTTTTACTGTGGTGGTTGCCCATCGTCGTATGGGAAAGACTGTTAGCGCAATCAATCACCTTATCAAGTCCGCTATCGAGTGCGACAAGCCAGACCCACGATTTGCCTACATTGCGCCTACCTATGGACAAGCAAAACGAGTAGCGTGGGATTACCTTCAGAAGTACACCAGACCACTAGGAGCTACCTACAATGTCTCTGAGCTTCGTGCTGATTTTTATGGGCGTAGGGTTAGTCTTTACGGGTCTGACAATCCTGACAGCTTGCGTGGTCAGTATTTCGATGGCGTGGTTATCGACGAAGTTGGCGATCAGAATCCGAGAATATGGAACGAGATCGTCAGACCTGCTCTTGCCGATAGGCTTGGGTGGGCTTGCTTCATTGGTACTCCTAAAGGCAATAACCATTTCGCTGAACTAGCCGACAGAGCTAAGACTGAGGAAGGCTGGAAGTTCCTAGAGTTCAAGGCTAGCCAGACCGGAGTTCTACCTGACTCAGAGCTAAAGGCTGCCTATCGAGAGATGGGTGAGGACAGGTATAACCAAGAGTTCGAGTGTTCCTTTAACGCAGCGGTTGAGGGGTCTTACTATGGCAAGCTCATTAACGATCTTGAGAGCAATGGTCGTGTTAGCGACTTTCCTACTGACGGTCTGTGCCGTAGCTTCGTTGCTTGGGATTTGGGGATGGGTGATTCGACTGCGATATGGGTTGCTCAGTTGGCAGGGAAGGAAGTCCGACTTATCGACTGCGTAGAGAATCATGGCGTAGGATTGGACTGGTATGTCGGTTGGTTGAAGGATAACGACTATGGGAAGTTTGACCAAATCCTGCCCCATGACGTACAGGTTAGAGAACTCGGAACAGGCAAGAGCCGTAAGGAAGTGCTGGAGGAAGCTGGACTTAGCATCACAGTCGCTCCGAGACTTAGCGTTGCCGACGGGATACAGGCTGTGCGACGGATGTTGCCTAGATGCTGGTTCCATCCGAGGACAAAGAACGGACTAGATGCGCTACGGAACTACCGTCGAGAGCATGATGAGCGTAGACAGATATTCTATGAGAAGCCGTTGCATGACTGGTCTAGCCATTACTCAGACGCTTTTAGATACCTAGCGATTGGTCTTGACGAGACAGATACTTCATGGCAGACAACATTGCCAATTTCGACTAAATGGATTGTATAATGAGCAAAACTTAGGGGTTTGCTATGAAGATGGACGAAGGGCA
>Ga0315900_10007116_pt1 | contig 14784 bp, 8 predicted proteins | sample LakEriMetagenome_FD_203521 | JGI IMG/M metagenome (GOLD analysis project Ga0315900, IMG submission 203521) | Freshwater fungal communities from buoy surface, Lake Erie, Ohio, United States - Buoy 12 MA114 | ecosystem: Environmental > Aquatic > Freshwater > Lake > Lake biofilm | place: USA: Lake...
TCTACCACCGGAAACATTTTCAATTGAAGTTTCAATTTCATCTTGTTTATCTTTAATTGATTTGTTAAGGGATAAAACCATATTTGAATATTTACCACTTTCTTCTTTTAATCTCATAAGTTCTTCTTCTACTCTAATAATAGTTCCTGCTTCACCTGCTATCTTTCTAGGGTTCTTAATTGATAAACCAAGTAATTTTCTGTATTTTTTGAGTTTAACTAAATCATCTTTAGTAGGGTTCTCTAAAGATTCTAATTTTCTAATTTTCTTTTTATATTTTCTAAGTTTTTCATCACTAAGTTCAACCACTTGTTTAACTTTTTTATTAGTTTCCATTACTTCTAAAACTTCTCCAGACATTGCATTCATATATTTATTAATAAAGTCAAGACCTATTTTAAGGAGTAAATCTCTGTATAATTCAACTGAGACATTACTGTCATTAATAGGTAAATTGTATTCTGTCGCAAGGATAGTTAAAGGAGTATCATCACCATATTTATCGTTCATACGTTTTGTAATATCTGCAGCTAATGTTTTACCTGATTCTTTAATTCTTAATTTTTCATATAATACATCATAAGAATGTTCTAATACATTATTAGGTAATTTCATTGTTTCAGCCATATTTAAGATTTTAGCTTTTAAGTTTTCTAAATTTTCTTTATCAGGGAGATAGCCACCTACAAACATAACAATATTTGTAAGGAATTTTCTATTAATTTTAGCAACTTTTCTTTCTTCAACACTCTTAATGATTTCATTACAAGCTTCAAAATGTTTAAAGAAAGGAGTGAAAATCATAGAATTAAAGTCTATTTTATAGACGTCTGATGACACTAAATTTTTAGCTAATGAATCTAACCAATCTTCAACTTCAACTTTAGAGTATTTACAATCATCACTATATAATTCCATTGATACTTGATTTACATATTTAGTATATGGCTTTGCTAATACTTCAAGTCTGCTATGGAATAAAGAGTAGAAATCAACATTTGAAGTTAATTTTTTCCATAAATCCATAACGTCATTTTCAGCTATGTTATAATGTTTTGCAATTTTATCAAGAGTTTCATGGTGATATGTTAACCATACTTTATCTGCGAATGATGAGTTTGCTAACCAACTTACATAAGCTTCGTTAAAAGAGATACCTTCAGGTAAAGACATACCTATTAATTTAGTTCTGTGAATAAGTTCGTCATAAGTAAGACTGATAGGGTTGATAATTCTATCAACAAGAGCGTGTAAAACAACTTGTTTAATATCTTTAGGGATTTCGTATTCATCTTCTTTAGTTTTTTGCATACATTTAGTAGAACAGAATTCTGCAAGGACTTTTTTACCGTCTTTAAAGAGATATGTTCTTATAGCACTAGTCATTTTAACATCTTTTTTACAAACAGTACATTCAGGCATATATAAAGGATTATTACCACTTTCTCTTTTTTCATCTTTAAATCCTTTAACAAGAGGTAAAATGTGACGAGTGTGGAAATAGTCAACTATAATTTCTTGAGTATCTTCGTCTATAGATTCACCATATTTATTAGATAATTCGTTAATATAACCTTTTAATATTTCTAATCTTTCAGCTCTGTCATTATTCATAAATCTTTCGTCTTGATAGATACCATAACGTTTTTTGTATTCGTTTACAAGTCTCTCCTTTAATTCACCAGAAACTTCAGTTGTATCAATATAGTTTTTAATATTTTTAATAAAGAAGTTATGAGCTTGTGCCATAAGGTGATTTATAAATAATTCAACTTCTTGTTCTGATAAGTTACCATCAAGTTCAGTTTCAACCATTTTAATAGCTCTTTGAAGGATTTCATTTCTGTAAATTAATTCACCTAATGCTTTAGTATTTGTTACAACATCTTCATCGAATAATTCTTTGAGGTAATTTAACTCATTAAAATGTCTTGATGCAAAATCGTCACCGACGTATTGCATGGTAAAAATTCTCTTGAGTTCATCAGATTTATCAACTTGTATAAGAGATTGAATTCTTTCAATTACTTCAGCTGGAACTGTTATCTTAGCACTGATATCATCTCTAAGTATTTGGTAAAATTGTTCCCTACCAACACAAACTAATTCTTTATTAACTTGAGTTACAAAGAAAGGGTCTACAACATCATTATAATTACTACATAAATTTTTAAATTTAGAGTGGTCAAATGAAGCGAGTTTATTGTTAATTTGTTCAGTGTAATTTGAATATTTAGTTACTTCCATAGGGAATTTAAAACCAGGTTCTGCTGAGATTCTAATATTTTTTATACTTTGAATAGTGAGTTCTTTAATCTTTGAGTTAACAATATTTATAAATGATTCTTTATCGTCAATAAGATAAATTTCAGGGAAAACTTCACCTATAGACATTTTAACAAGATTTGCATAATTACTTTTAGAAGTTGTTAATAATAAACGTTGGAAAAAGCCAGTAAAAGGATATAATGGAGATGAAGGGTCAATTAAATATAAAAAGTTGTTAACTTCATAGATATATTTATAGAAGATGGTTTTACCTTGAACAGTTGAATGTTCATATAATTCATTTTCTAATTTTTTAGCATCTAATTCAAGTTTATTTTCAGTTTTTATATTTGCATTGTGAGCATTGTATATAAGGGCTAAAACACCTTTAATTTTTGTTTTCATATTATCACGAGCAATTCTTGCAAGTTTAATATTTTTATTTAAATCAATACCTGAAACATTATCAAAGTTAACAAGGGAACCCATATCGTTATTATTGAACCAATCACATTCTTTTTGATAATCTTCCTCTGTTAAGACTCTAAATTCATCATTTGTTTGATTGTTGTATACACCTAAGATATATTGTCTTGTTTTAGGGTCTATAAGGTCACTTTGAATTTTATCTTCATTACAAGTATATTTATTATTTTTGTATAATAAGAATTCTGAACAGTATACTCTCCAGAAGATTGTAGTAGGAACATATAAGTTATCATGACCTGGAATTGTTTTGTTTATTTTTTTACCATATAAGAAACGTTCTTTGTCAGACATATATTCTTTTTCAATATCCATAGGATGAGTAATAAAATATTTAAAAGATTTTGGTAAGTTTAACCAAGGTTTTAAATAGAGTTGTGTAAAACAGTAATTAATAGAGTGATTAGCTTTAGGGAACGCTGCTTCTATTTTTTGGAGTTCACTCATTTCTTCGACAGTTTTTCTGACTCTTTTAGAACGATTAATACCAGTGTAAACTAAAGGATTTAATCTCATGGTGTTTGATAATTGTTTAAAAGTTGAAAAGACATTGATTTTACCTTCTTTTTGGATTTTTGTTAATAATTTGTTTTTGACTTCTTCAGAAGTTTGTAAATTATTAATTTTATCAGCAACTGCTATGATGTCAATGATAGATGCATTTACTTCTACTTGAATTTTAGATAAAGCATCTTTTTGTTCAATAAGATGACTATTATGTGAGGTTAAAATTTGAGCTAATCTTGTTCTTATTTCTTTTTCTGCTGAAGGTCTAAGTCTTTCAGGTAAATCATCAATACGTCTAAAGTTTAACATTCTATCCTTTTCAAATTTACCTGAAGGTAAAGAAGAAACAGTGTCGTAATATTCAACAAATTTAAGTAAAGCATTACCCGCAACTTGTGAGAGTTCACCTTTTTCCATCTCTTTTTTTATGTATTTAGTTTCAGCTTTCTTTCTATCTGATTTTTTAAGGTCTGAAAATTTACTTTCAATTTCTTTTTTAATCTTAAATACTTCGACTTCATAAGTAGTATTTTTCATGACTTTAGCAATATTTTGTAAATCACTTCTATATTCACTTGAACCGGAAAGAGTATATAATAATTCTGCTTGAGGTAAATCTCCTTGAAATTCCATTTCTTTGAATGTAAGAGCAGGACGAACTTCTTCATAATGCGCTTGAATATTTCTCATTTCTTCATCAGATTGAGATGATAAAGAAGCATATTTTTTATCTAAGAAATCTTTTATATTTTTAAGTTGAATTGTATGAACTCTTTCTAAGATTGATTGTTTGTCTGACGCAACACCGACCATTTCTTCAACTTGTTTTCTTATTTCTTCAGGATTGTCATTTGTTCTTCTTTTAATTTCAGAAACAACATTTGCAATCATAACATCCCTAGAGAAATCTTTGTTTGGTTGAATATAATACATTAAATTGTATTTAATTTCATTTACTGAATTTAAGTCAAATACTTCAAAATTTGAAAGAACAACATCAATACCTCTCTCAGAACCACTTTCTGATGGAAATATTGGTTTACCTTGTTCAATAGCTTCATTTACTTGTTTAAATGAACGACCATTTAAAACAGATTTAATGAACTCGTATCTTTGTGCAAATGATAAATTTAAAAATCTAGTTCTAAATGAGGTTTCAATGTCAGGATATAATTTAAAGGTTGATTCTAAGGTTGGGTCTTCGACAATGATTAATGGACTTATCATGTAATATGTTAAAAATGCAATATATTTAAGGTTGTTAATAACTTCACCACTAACTTCTTCAGGATTAATACGCGGTTTAGATAACTCTGCAAATATTTTTTTAATTTCATCTTTTTTCTTTTTTGGTTTTTCTTTATCTTCTTCACTCATTTGAAATAAACCTTCTTCGATAGTTCCAAAACGACCTTCTAAAGTTGTTGGAACAGGGATAGAATAAAGTTCATCTTCAACTTTGTTCAATTCTTTTTTAAGATTTTCTATTTGTGCTTTGTTTCTATTAATTCTATCTAATACTTTTTGGTCAGCATTACCGTGCATATCATTTACAAGGTCTTTGTCAATAACAATATCAGAACGAATATTTTCAATTTTATTAACTAATTTTTTATACATATCCCTTAATTCACCTCTACGAGCATAGTGTGCATCAGGCATAGCTTCAACTTTTTTAACTTTTTTAGTTTGTTTTGTTTGTTTTTTAGGAACAATAATTTCTTCTTCAGATGAGGATGATGAAGATTCTTCTTTATTTAATTCTTCTATTATTTTATTAATAATTTGTTTAATTTCTTGTTTACGTTCAGTTAATTCAATACCATATATACCTTCTAATTGTTTTATGACCATTTTAGGTGTTAATTCTTCAAGGTTTGAATTTCTAATGATTGTTTCAATAGAACCTTCTAATTCTTTTGGTGTAGGCTCGTCTATTTGCATTTTAGTTTCTTCTTTAACGGAAAGACCTTTGAATGATTCTTCTAATTCTGGAATTTCCTCTTCTTCAAGGCCAATAATTTTAGGCATAGGATAACGTTCAAGTAATTGGTATGTTTTTTTGTCTTTCATAGCTTGTCTGAAAGTACTTGTAATTTCATTTAAAAATGGTTTTACAGATTTGTTATAAGGAACATTAAATCCAGCCATGTTTAAGATATCAATCGCTTTCTTGTCAGAGAATGTTTTATCCGGGTTATCTTTAGATATAAATAACGAGTACATCCAACGGTAAAGGATAGCTTTTTTAATATCGTCTGTGTTCATTTTATAATATTAATAGTGATAATTATTAAAAAATATCAATATAAGATGATTATTGGTTAAAATTAAAAATATTTTTCATTTAAACTAGTTTTTATGGGTTCCTTTAAGGAACAAATAAAAATAAATAGACTTTAATAAAACAATTTTATAATCTCTACTAACTCGGTATTTTCTTCTCTTTCTATACGCTCTATTTGTTCTTCCATTACCTCTAAGAGTTTATCTAATTTATCTTCCATATCGACGTCTTTACCGTCTGGATTGAATCTTATAAATATCCATTTACCAGAATGTATCATGTAAACATCATCATATCTTATCTCTTCATCATATTTATCGTAAGAAGAGTGAGCGTGCTCATCTGTTTCTACTGCAAGTATTGTATTACCTATAAGTTTACGATGGTCTATTCTTCGGCGATGAGTACAATCGCAATTATGGGTATAGATAGGTTTGTCGTGTATAAACCCCTCGAAGTGTTCATTTATAAAGTTCCTTACTCTAATCTCTTTAGAATGAGAGTAAATAACTTTACTTCTTTCATCTTCTGGAAAAGTACGTTTAAAGCAAGTAGCACAATAACCGTCGTATTTAGGATTTGAGAAACGAGAATCAATATGGTCTATACATAGAGGACATCTTTTATCCTTTATATTAACCATATTTTCCGAAGAATGATTTTTACAATATAACGCTTTAGTTTTTCCTTTATAATTATAACTTGGTCTTTTATTACATTCTTTATAAATACATTTTTCACGTTTAATATTAACCATATTTTCGAGAGAATGTTCTTTGCAATATATAGGGGTAGTTTTACCTTCATAATTAAAACTTGGCATTTTCTTACATCCTTCGAAAATGCATTTTTTACTCTTAATATCAACCATATTTTCTAAAGAATGTGTTTTACAATATAACGGTTTAGTTTCTCCTTCATAATTAAAATTTGATTTTTTCTTACAATCCTTAAAAATGCATTTTTTCCTCTTAATATCAACCATATTTTCTAAAGAATGTGCTTTACAATATAATCCTTTTGTTTCCCCTTTATAATTAAAAGTTGGACGCGTGTTACAATCTTTATAAATACAGTTTTTATCTTTTATATTAACCATATTTTCTAAAGAATGAGATTTGCAATATAAACCTTTAGTTTCACCTTCATAATTAAAGATTGGTTGTTTTTTACATCCATCAAAAATACATTTTTTACTGGTAATATCAACCATATTTTCTAAAGAATGTGTTTTACAATATAACGGTTTAGTTTCTCCTTCATAGTTAAAATTTGAACGTATATTACATCCTTCATAAATACATATTCTATCTATATTCTTAACATCAACCATATTTTCTAAAGAATGAGATTTACAATATATAGCTTTAGTTTCTCCTTCATAATTAAAATTTGGAAGTATTTTACATCCTTCATATATACATTTTTTATTCTTAACATCAACCATATTATCTAATTTATGATTTTTACAGAATCTTCCCCATTTTAAATTTGGTGTATTAAAACAAGCTCTGACATCACATGTTTCGCATTTATTTTTCTTTGGTTTATTCATTCTTTATTTAATACTAAATATTTCTTTAATTTATTTTTTCATTTCGAATTAAATTATGGTCTCCGTAGAGACCGTAATTTATTTGTTTTTTATTTTTTTTTAAAGTGTAAAATTCATTTAACTAATAATTCTTAATGCTTGTTGATATACTGGATTATTACTTGGAAAATTGTTATAATCATATACTGTACACCAAGCTCTTAATAATGGTATAGACATTCCTCTAAAAGGTCCTGTTCTATACATTCCTAATGCACTTGATATCATGTTTATTAATTCTTCTTGTGTGACGGTTGGACGACGTGGTTGTTGATTAGGTTGCTGAGAGATTATTTGACGTCTCTCCTCCTCATATTTTTCTCTTTTCATTTTTTCTTTTATAATATTCATTTGTTTTACTTCTTCAATGCTAAGGGAAACTACTTTTCTACATACAGGACAAGTTTCCTTACCGCTGTTTACAATACAAGATTTACAAACGAAATGTCCGCAGCTAAGATGTTCTTTAATTTCCTCACAACAAACATGACATTCGTCTACACGTTCCTCTATAAAGTCACTTTTTTCACCTTGGATAGGACGAGTGATTTTTTTATTGGTATTAATAAAAAACAATCTTTCAAGATAAGTATATTTGTCGTTTTGTGGTAAATATATATTTTCTAAAAAATGCTGTACATTATTAGTCCAATATTTCTTTGCTAATTTATAAGAGTGTTCGTTTAAGAAATATTTAAAGATATTTTCAAGGTGTTTTTCATGAGTTCTAATTTTATTTGTAAATGAATTACTTGCAGGTAGATAATGAGATAATTCTATTGCATTATTTTTAAGATAGTTTAAAATTTCAATATCAGTTGATGGAGTCATTCTTATTATAAGATGTTTTAAGGGTAAAAAATTATTTTATTTTTTCATTTAGTAAAACAGTTTTATAATGTCTACTAAGTCTGTATTTTCTTCCCTTTCTATACGTTCTATTTGTTCTCCCATTACCTCTAAGAGTTTATCTAATTTATCTTCCATATCAACATCTTTACCGTCTGGGTTGAATCTTATAAATATCCATTTACCAGAATATATCATGTAAACATCGTCATATCTTATCTCTTCATCGTATTCATCGTAAGAAGAGTGAGCGTGTTCATCTGTTTCTACTGCAAGTATTGTATTACCTATAAGTTTACGGTGGTCTATTCTTCGACGATGTGTGCAGTCACAGTTATGAGTATAAATAGGTTTGTCGTGTATAAAACCCTCAAAATGTTCGTTTATAAAGTTCCTTACTCTAATCTCTTTTGTATGAGAATAAATAACTTTACTTCTTTCATCTTCAGGGAAAGCGCGTTTAAAGCAAGTAGCACAGTAATCTCCGTATTTCTTATTAGCTTTTCTAGAGTCAATATGGTCTATACATAGAATGCATCTTTTTCCACCTCCATGTTCAACACATTTATCAGTTTTTCCCTGTGCACTTTTATGACATCCTTCGTAATTACATCTTTTACCTCCTCCATGTTTAGTACATTTATCACTATATTCTCTTGCACTTTTTTCACAACCAGGTTCAGAGCATCTTTTACCTCCTCCATGTGTTTTACAAAAATTACTTCCAGCTCTAGAAGTAAATGTACATCCTTTATAATTACATCTTTCTCCTCCTCCATGTTTTATACATTTATCAGTTTTTCCCTCTGCTCCTTTAGTACAATCATTTTCAGAGCATCTTTTACCTCCTCCGTGTGTTACACATTTATCGCTTTTTTCTCTTGCACTAAAATTACAACCTAATTCAACACATCTTCTTCCACCTCCATGTGCTTTGCATTTACCATTTCCTTGAGAATATCTATTACATCCTTCATAATTACATTTTTTATGTTTAATATCAACCATATTTTCTAGTTTATGTGTTTTACAAAATCTTCCCCAAGTTAATTCTTGTAAATTAAATGAAGCAGAGATACCACAAGTCTCACAAAAATTCTTTTTTGGTTTATTCATTCTTTATATTTAATAATAAATAAGTATTTAAATTTAAATTATTTATGGGTTCCGACGAGGAACAAATAAATAAAACAAAACAATAAATATAAACTTAAAACAAACCTTTGTGTGTTTTCATTAATTGTAATATAGCTGCTTCTTTCGCCTTTGCTTCAACCTCTAAGCTAAGTGTAAGGTCGTCATATTCTTCAACTAAATCAATAAGATATTGAGGTATTTTACTAATCATTGAGCTATGAGCACCAACATATTTTTTATTAAGGTCTTGTTCTGCTAAATGGAATATAGGTTTGTTATTTTTCCACGTATGAACTACTTCTCTTACCAAATCTTCTATTTCTTCTTCTGGGTCGCTTGAATTATAGTGGTCATGATAGCACCTGTGGTGCAATGTATCGTGAATGACGGGTATTGATAAAGCTTCAGATATGACTAGACAATCTCTTGTAGAATAGCATTTTTCATCATGTTCTAACCCGAGACGTCTCTTGACGTTACCCGGTAAATCGTCAAACTGGTCTATCCAACGACGCATAGTCTTATCTTTATTACCATACATACCGCCCATATGAATACACATAGAACCTTCTTCTTCAACTCCCATATAATCTAACATATCAGCATGCATTTTTAAATCTTTTATAGTTGATTCAAATACTTCTTCAGATAAAGCTCCAATCTGGTTGAACTGCGCGGGATGGGTTGTAATACGTTGACCAACTTTTTTACAATATTCTCCAGCTTCTTCGAGATAAGGAATTGCAAAGTCAAGACTGTATGGAGTTGTTTCTCTGTCAGTGAAATGCGGAAACATGTCTGAGGACAAACGAAGATGATTAATACCGTGTTTAACATTCCAATCAACAAGTTTGGAAATATCCTGAATATTTTGTATTGCAAGATTTTTAACTTTTTCTACAGAGAAATTTGCTCTTACAGTTGACCTGCTGCAAAATATCTCTTGTTTCTTACCATTTTCATCTTTAAATTTTCGTAAACCATTGTTTATGCAGCACAAGCCAAGGCAAATTTTACCTTTGAGATGTTTTTTATTTTTCTTGTTAATAAAGCTAGAAATAGGGATATCTTCATCTAAAATAATAGTGTTCATTTTTGATATTTGTTAGTTGAATTAAGATTATTAATTCAATTAACTTTTGTTTTGCGACTCACTTTGTGGCGTAGAAAAAGCCCTCTCGCATACTACATTAGTATACGAGAGGGTCGGTGTTTATTTGTTTTTATTTATTATCCGACATGAGCGCGGACTCATGGAGTATTTAAACTTACCTGTTTTTATTAGTTGATAGCTCCGTTTTGTTCGAATTTACATCCATTCAATGTATTCTTTGAATAAGGTTTTTGTTTTACCATTATCAGTTACGTCTTTGACTAAGACGTAATTTTTACCGTTTACGTGAGTGTATTCACTCATAACTTCTACAGTCTTTGGTTTACCTCTGTATTTGATGTTTTTAGTGACGGTAGGAACGACTGCAGGAGTTACATTTTTGAAAAGTCTGTCATATTCTTTTTTTCCAGCAACAATCATAATTTTATCTATTTTTTCAATTAAGTATTTTGTATCTTCATTTGAAGGACATAATAATAAAGCTAATTCTGCATATCTTTTCATTAATGCTTGAATTTTAGGGTTAGTTTTATAGCTTGTTGTAAAAGGTAAATATTCATCTTTTACTTCTTCCCAGTATTGTTTAAAATTTAATAACTTATCTAATGTAAAATTTCCATTTTTTATAGTCATTATACTGTCCATGAATTTACCGACATTTTTAGGTGCATATATAGTTAAGATATCTTTTAATTGTAAGAATTTTTCGTGGTGTTCTTGGATTAAGGTATATTGGTTTTTTTCTTTAGTTAATTTATCAGGTAAATCTTCAATCTCATTTTTATTTTCTTTATCAGCAATATTTACATAAAGTTCTTTACCGTCTTTAGAAAGGACTCTTTTTATATTTTTTAAATTAATACAAGCAGAAAAAACAGTAGTACCTTCATTGGAAGTCCCATAGATTACATCATCTTTAATAGACTGAAATTTAAAGTTTGGAAAACGTTCTAAAGTTGTTTCAATAGTAACGTCTTTATTAGACGATAATACGTCTTCTAAAGATATTTCATTTCTAAATTCTTGGAGAGATTTAGAATATACTATTTTATAGTGACCGTCTACAACAGTCCAGGCTTCTTCGATATCTGAAGTTAATTTAGTTGCTATAACTTTTGGATAAATTTCATTAAGAGGTTTACAAGCAAAAGAACCAGATAAACCTGAAATAAACTCTACAAATTCATATTTATTAAAACTTTTCAAATTGACAAAACGGTGTTTCTCTAAGACTGCAATTAAAGGGTGAACTTCAACCATTTTACAGTCAGAAAAGTAGTAGAAACCATCTATCTTAGCATCAGATACGTTAGTCTTACCAGTAAAATATTCACCTTGGATATCAACAACGACTTTAGAGATTTTTTGGTCATTGTGTAAAAAGGTGATTAATTTACCTTGATTAGAACAAACGAATTGTTGAAAGTTAGTTGAGTTTAATTGAGCGTTCATTGTTAGTTATTAATTAGATTAATAATAAGATATTAAACCTTTAAAATAAAATATAAAAATCATTTAGAATTTTCGCCAGAAAGGTTCACGAACAAAGTGAGTGCAAAGCAAAAACAGAACTAAGGGTAATTTCCTCTACAATTAATTCACATATCGTGACATAAAAAAGCCTTCCCTCACACTACCAAAAATAGTAGTGTGAGGGAAGGCCGGTGTTTTATTTTTAAATTAAGTGAAAAAAATTAAATACCAAAAACAATGTTACTGTCAAGCATTATTTGAGCATCGTCGTATTCAACATCGATGTTGTGTTTAATTAATTTGAAGTTATTGAGAAACTTGTTAATATGAGTATTTGAAGGGTCAACATGAGTTTGATATAACTTATATAAATCATATTTCATCTTAAGACAATTTGCCCTAAAACAATAGATGCTTTCATTCATAATTATTAAATTTCTAAAAGGGATATTGTCTTGTGTTTCTGAGTAATATTTATGTTTTTTAGATTGTTCAAAATAAATTTCTACATAGTTAAGTAAAGCCCTGAAAGCAGACTTAATATGGTCACCTTCAACGTATGTAGCATATTTTAAATACTGTAAAAGGAGAGAATGTTCTTGAGTTAAGAATTCTTTATAGTTTTCTAAAAAAGAAATAATACCATCTAAGAAAGAGTCAAAGACGGTAGAATAGACGGCACGGTTACGTAAATTATATACAATAGTTGAGTTCATTATTTTAATTTTGTGAAGCAAAATCCGAACGAAGTGAGAGGGTGATACTTACCTGATAAAATAAAAAAATAAAATCAATTAGAATTTTTCTATTCACTTTGTTCATGAGTCCTATAAAAGGACAAATAGAAAAATTCAGGAACCCGTAAGGGTGAGTTAATAAGAAGGGTACTTGACGTAAAAATGATGAAAGTTATATCTTTCTAAAGATGCTCTAAAGCGTCCGTCACAGCACATTTTTACAGTTTCTAAAATACCTGTAACGTTATTTGTTAATGATGCTCCATATCTTAAGAGGTACTTAAAGCATTCGTAACGCTCATCTTGTAATGCTGTTAACAAAGGTAAGCTGTTTTTTATATCTAAATTGATATCAGGATGTTTAACCAATACTTTAAAAACTTTAAAACAATTGTTTTCTATTGCGTATAATAAAGGGAATCCATTATTGAGATTGACGTCTATATCGTCTCGTTTGTCTAAGAGTTTTCTGAGAGCGTTGCTGTTATCATTTTTTATTAATTTTTTAAATTCATTGATAGCTTCGTGTAAAGGGACAATTTCAATATCAATACGCGGAGAAGGTGGTAAAGTAATTTGAGTTTTATCAGACATTTTGATATTTATAAGTTATTTTTTAATTTTTATTTCATTTTAACATTTAATACCGCTTCTCTTGCACCAATCAATAATATCTTTGTTACACCTTTTCTTAGGGATAAATTTATCTTCTTTATTTTTCCAGGCAACAAGTTCCATTTCTCTTTTACCGTCGTGTTCATAGACATATAATTTAAATAATAATTTTGTAGTTTTGCTATAACCTAACATTTCTCCTTTGATATGGACTTGTTTCATGTTCCAGAAATCACGGTCAAGAATATCGTTAACGTGAGGTCCTTTAAAGTCAAAAGTTTTTTTTACAGGTAAGATAATTTCGTCTTCGAAAATTTCAATCATTTTTTAGTGAGTGATGTTTACAGGGATAAAACGAGAAAAAAAATTCATTTTAAATCTCACAGAGATTTAAAATAAAAAAAATATAAACTTACCTTTACAGTATTTATTTAACAAGAAGAAATAGCATTTTTAATTGTATTTTCTGATAATCTTGTACCATTCCAACGTTGTATGACAAGTCTTTTTTCATATTTATCAATAAATACACCCCAACATTTTTTACCATAAAATATAGGTTTATTTTTATCTGATAAAATATCTTTTGGTTTCATAGGTTTGTTATTATTAAAAGCTTCAATATACTTGATAATATTCTTTTCATAAGAGCTTTCTGTATCTGGAGTACTTACTTGTAATAAATTTTCGTTATTATATTCAGGGTCCCAGTCTTCTTCATTATTTACAAAATTAAAGATTTCCTTATATTTAGAGTCTCTTTTCAAGGTTCTCAATTTCTTAAATAAATCTTCTGGTAAATTAATAATGATTGGAACAGTTTTTGCATAAAATTCTTTATCTCTTTTCTTTTCTTCTTCATCGCAGACGATACCTTCGACGTTTGTATGATGAGTAAAAGTTTTTTTATAAGTACAATCATTGTCACAATTTTCATAGTCAAATTCACTATCAATTAATTTAATATATTTTTCAGCGGCATCAATATTACAGTAAAATACACATGAGAAATCTTCTCTATCATTACAACAAAAACGACCTAAAAGACCTTGAGCTGTAGTTGTAATATTTGCATCTTTTGTTTCATAAACTAATCCTACATGGTTTTTGACAAGGCGTTTTCCAGCTCTCCACATATTTTTTATAAGAATGATTGTATGTTTTTTAGGTTTAGTTTGCATCATAACATCAATCTCCTGAACATTTGTTTTTTTTCTTTTTTGTCTTTCTTCGGAGTCGTGATACTCGATGTTCCAGTCGTAATAATTGCATATTTCTTCAAAAGTTTCTCTTACCTTATCGTCACGAGCTCTTATAAGATGATATTTTGTGTCATTTTTCCACTTTTCTTTAATTTCTAAAGCCAATTCTATACAGTTGTCAACAACCTTTAAGTCTTTTGCTTGATTTAACATTTTATTATTTTTGAAATATTTAAATCCTTTATAGATATTGGAAGATTTTAATATAACTTTTTCATGGAGAATATTCCCTTCATTATCTTTCCAATTAATTAAATCCATATATGTATCGTCAGGTGTAGCAGATACTACTAATAATCTGATTCTGTTATCTTTTAAATAATTTACGTTAAGTATACCTAATTCTTTTAACATTTTACCCATTCTGTGTTCTTTTTCAGCAGCTATATGACACTCGTCGATTATAATTAAAGAATCATTGACTTTATTGTCTTTAATAAGCTGTTTTAATTTAT
>Ga0315900_10007119_pt1 | contig 14780 bp, 13 predicted proteins | sample LakEriMetagenome_FD_203521 | JGI IMG/M metagenome (GOLD analysis project Ga0315900, IMG submission 203521) | Freshwater fungal communities from buoy surface, Lake Erie, Ohio, United States - Buoy 12 MA114 | ecosystem: Environmental > Aquatic > Freshwater > Lake > Lake biofilm | place: USA: Lake...
CCGACCGGCCAGGGCAACGTTATCGGCAACCCGATCGTCCCGGTCATCAAGATCTCGGGCAATCCCAAGACCATCCGCACCATGCCGGAGCACATCGACGTCGACGTCTCCGGCGTCCTCAAGCGGACCCTGACCATCCCGCAGGCGGGCGATGCCCTCATCGAGAGCATCGTGCGCACCGCCAATGGACGCCTCACGGCCTCCGAGGCGCTGGGTCACCGCGAGTTCTCGCTGACCAAGCTCTACCGCTCGGCGTGACGGCACGCGTCACCGCCCGGCTCGACCTGACCCGGATCGGCGAAGGCGACTTCGCCGATCTGTGCGCGCTCACGGGCCACCCCGAGGTGGGCGGCAAGCTGAAGCACGGCGTGCTCTCGGCCGAAGAGACCCGGCCGTTGCTCGACGGCTACAGGGCGACCTGGAGCGAGCGCGGCTACGGGGTATTTGTGATGCGGCGACGCGACACAAGTGCCTTCGTCGGGATCGTCGGTCTCTGGGATCACGATGCCGGGATCGGCGTCGCCATGCGCTACGCGGTCATGCCGGAGCACCGCGGGCAGGGCTTCACCAAGGAAGCGGCGCGTTCTGTCCTCGCTTTCGCCTCCGAGAAGAACATCCATCCCGTCATGGCGGTAACGCGCGAAAGCAATCTTGCGTCCCGCCACATTCTCGCAGATCTCGGCTTTGCGCTGCGCGAGATCCGCGATACCGGCGACCGGCGCATCGCGATCTACCAGATGACGTCCGGGAGCCCCTGATGACCCTGTCGGCGACGACGCGCCCGCTGCTTCCCGGAATTGCGCTGGCCTCGGTGGTCTCGGTGGCGGCCCTCTACGCCGAGCCTTTGGTCCGACAGGTCAGCGCAGGCCGCCTCACCCTGCCGGTCATGGTGATTGCGCTCATCATCGGCATCGCCCTGCATTCCTTCGCCGCACGACCCGTCTTCGAACCCGGTCTCACCTTCGCGGTGAAGAAGCTGCTGCGCTGGGCCATCGGACTGCTCGGCCTCAGGATCGCCTTTGGCGACATCCTCGGCCTCGGCGCTGGCACGCTGGTGCTGGTCGTCCTTTCCATGGCGGCGACCATTGCCAGCGGAATCTGGCTCGCCCGCCGCCTCTCATTGCAGGATGGGTACGGAGCGCTCGCCGGCGCGGCGACTGCCGTCTGCGGCGCCTCGGCGACGCTGGCGACGACGACCGTGCTGCCGAACTATCCGGCCAAGGCCGCCGACACCGCCTTCACCGTGGTGGCCGCCAACGCCGTCTCGACCATCGTCATGCTCGCCTATCCGCCGCTCGCCATCCTGCTCGGCTTCGATGCGACCAAGACCGGCATTCTGCTCGGCGCCACCATCCACGACATGGCCCAGGTGGTCGGCGCCGGCTATGCCGTATCGGAGCCGGTGGGCAACAGCGCCGTCGTGGTCAAGCTCTTCCGCGTCTTCCTGCTGCTGCCCGTGGTGCTCGCCATCGGCTGGTGGTTCGTCCGCCAGGGCGCCCACACCAACGAGGCGAAGGTGCCGGTTCCGGTCTTCGCCATCGTCTTCCTCGCCCTCGTCGCCGTGAACTCGGTCGTCCCCGCCATACCGGCGCTGGCAGCGCCCTATGCGTCCGTGAAACCCTGGCTTGTCCAGCTCTCCAACGCCGGGCTGCTGATCGCCATCGCGGCTCTCGGCCTCGGAACCTCGATCACTGCGATCCTCTCCATCGGCTGGCGGCACGTGGCCGTCTTCTTCGGCACGACGGCTGTGATCCTCGCCATCGTCGTCGCCGGCCTCTTCATTCTCTAGGACCGTCCCATGACCGAGATCGTCATTTCCGAATTCATGGACGAGGCGGCGGTGCAGGAGCTTCGGCGCGACTTCGGCGTCACCTACGACAAGGGGCTGGTCGACCGCCCGGATGAGCTCAAGTCGCTTGTGGCCGGCGCCCGCGCCCTCATCGTCCGCAACCGGACGCAGGTGCGCGGCGACCTGCTGGCCGCGGGCGCGGGGCTCAAGGCGATCGGCCGCCTCGGCGTCGGCCTCGACAATATCGACACCGAGGCCTGCAAGGCGCGCGGCATCGCCGTCCTCCCCGCGACCGGCGCCAATGACATCGCAGTCGCCGAATGGGCGGTGACCACCATCATGGTGCTGCTGCGCGGCGCCTATTTTGCCTCCGATGCCGTCGCTGACGGAACCTGGCCGCGCGAGCGCCTCATGGGCCGCGAGGTCCATGGCAAGGTGCTCGGTCTCGTCGGCTTCGGCGCCATCGCCCGCGAGACCGCCACGCGTGCCAGGGCGCTCGGCATGTCGATCATCGCCGCAGACCCCTTCGTGAAGGCGGATGATCCGGCCTGGGAACGCATCGGCGCACGTTCCGTCGATCTTGCGACCCTGCTCGCCGAGGCCGATGCCGTCAGCCTGCACGTTCCGCTGACGGCCGAAACGCGCAACCTGATCGATGCCGGGCGGCTGGCGGCAATGAAGCGTGATGCCGTGATCGTCAACGCGGCGCGCGGCGGCGTCATCGACGAGGCGGCGCTGGCGGCGGCGCTGAAGGCCGGCACGATCGCCGGCGCGGCGCTCGACGTCTTCGACGTGGAGCCCCTGAAGGCGGGATCGCCCCTTGCCGGCTGCCCCAACCTGATCCTGACGCCGCATATCGCCGGCGTCACCGTCGAGAGCAATGTGCGGGTGTCATCAGTCACCGCCGCCAACGTCCGCCGCGTCCTCAAGGGGAGCTGACATGACTACCGTCTCGCTCGACGGCGCCCGCGCCTGGGTCGCCCGCATCTTCACCGAGAACGGCGCCAGCGCCGAGGCCGCCCGGTCGGTGGCCGCCGCTCTCGTCGGCGCCGAGGCCGAGGGCCTGAAGGGCCATGGCCTCTCCCGCATCCCGACCTATCTGACCATGCTCACCTGCGGCAAGATCGACGGCCGGGCCGTGCCCATCGCCACCCGGGTGCGCGCCGCGACGCTGGCCGTCGATGCCGCCAACGGCTTCGCCTATCCGGCCGTGGACCTCGCCCTGAAGGAGCTCCCCGCCATCGTCCGCGAGACCGGCATCGCGGCAGCGGCCATCTCCCGGTCGAACCATGCCGGGGCCCTCGGCGCCCATGTCGAAAGGCTGGCGGATGCGGGCCTCATCGCGCTCTTCTTCGCCAATACGCCGGAGGCCATTGCCCCCGCCGGTGGAACGAAGGCCGTCTACGGCACCAACCCCATCGCCTTCGCCTGTCCCCTGCCCGGCAGGCCGGCCATCGTCGTGGACCTGGCGCTTTCCACCGTGGCGCGCGGCAACATCGTCGCGGCCAACCAGAAGGGCGAGGCGATCCCGGAGGGCTGGGCCCTCGACCCGGACGGCAACCCGACCACCGATGCCGCCAAGGCCCTCAAGGGCACGATGGTGGCCCTTGGTGGCGCGAAGGGCACCGCCCTCGCCCTCATGGTCGAGGTGCTCGCGGCGGCCCTCACCGGCGCGCACCTCGCCTTCGAGGCCTCCTCCTTCCTTGACGACAAGGGCCCGCCCCCCGGCACGGGACAGACCATCATCGCCATCGATCCCTCGGGCTTCGGCCATTCGGGCTTCGGCGAGCGGATCACCGCCCTCGCGGGGGCGATCGAGGCGCAACCCGGTGCACGCCTGCCGGGCCAGCGGCGGCTGAAGCTGCGCCAGAAGGCGTTGGCCGAGGGCATTGCCCTGCCTGCCGATCTCGTCGCCAGGTTCGGGCCCGCCTGACAATCCCCGAGAGCCGCCGGGAAAAGCGCAGCAGCCACGCCGGACAGCCCCTTGCGAGGCTCGAAGGCGGCGTTTACCCGATTGTGCGACACGATCCGGACATTCCGGGAGAGGACCACCCATGAGCGTCGCCAACGGCCGCAGCCTGCTTGCCATACCCGGCCCGACCAATATTCCTGACCGCGTGCTGCAGGCGATGATCCGGCCCGCCGAGGAGATCTATTCCGGCCCGATGGTGGCGCTGACAGACAGCATTCTGGCGGACCTCCAGACCATCTTCCGCACCCGCGGTCGCACCTACATTTACGCCGCCAACGGCCACGGCGGCTGGGAGGCGGCAATCTCCAACGTGCTCTCGCGCGGCGACAAGGTGCTGGTGCTGGCGAGCGGCCGCTTCGCCATCGGCTGGGGCCAGATGGCCGCCTTCATGGGCGCAGACGTCGAGGTCATGGAAGGCTCCTGGCGGGCCTCGATCGATCCCGCTGCCGTCGAGGAGCGCCTGCGCCGCGACACGGCCCATGCCATCAAGGCGATCCTGATGGTGCAGATCGACACCGCATCGGGCGTCGCCAACGACGTGAAGGCTGTCCGCCAGGCCATCAACGCCGCCGGTCATCCGGCGCTGTTCATGGTCGACAGCGTCGCCTCGCTCGGCTGCATGCCCTTCGAGATGGACGAATGGGGCGTCGACGTTGCCATGTCGGCCTCGCAGAAGGGACTGATGACGCCGCCGGGCCTCGCCTTCGTCGCCGCCAACGACAAGGCGCACAAGGCCCACGCGACCGCCGACATGAAGACGCTCTACTGGGACTGGACCGCGCGCCAGGGCAAGGAGCACTACATGAAATATTGCGGCACGCCGCCGGAGCACCTGCTCTTCGCGCTGCGCGCCGCCCTCGACATGATCGGGGAAGAGGGCCTCGAGGCTGTCTTCAAGCGTCACCGCCTGCTGGCGGAAGCGACCCACGCGGCGGTCGGCCGCTGGTCCGAGGGACAGGTGCTGTCCTGCAATGTCATCGATCCGGCCCAGAGGGCCTGCTCGGTCACCCCGGTGCTTGTCCAGGGCGCCGATTCCGAAGCCATCTCCGCCTATACCCAGAAGATCTGCGGCGTCGCCCTCGGCTCGGCCATCGGCGAACTCTCGGGCCGCGCCTTCCGTATCGCCCACATGGGGCACGTCAACGCGCCGATGGTCCTCGGCTCGCTCTCGGCCATCGAGATGGCGATGAAGGCGCTGGGCGTCCCCCATGGGGAGGGCGGCGTCAGCGCGGCGGTGGCCAGCCTCGCCGCCGGGGCCGGCCTGCCCTTCGGCCCGGCTGCCCACGAGATTCCCGAAAACGATCTCGCCGCCCCGACCGCGCCGGTCTGATGCGGCACTAGCGGGAAAGCGCGGCGAAGGCCTCGGCCCGGGCGATCAGCCGGCGGGCGGCGTTGACCGTCGGAACCTCGACGAGGTGACCGTCGATCTCGCAGCGCTCGTCGCCACGGGCGCGCGCCTCCTCGAAGACTGACACGAGCCGGAGCGCCGCCGCGACCTCGTCCTCTGCCGGGGTCAGCAGCCTGTTGGCGAGAGCGACCTGGTCGGCGGCGACGAGGGACTTCGCCCTGAAGCCACGGCGACGGGCCCAGAGGAGATCGGCCTCCGCGTGGGAGAGGTTGGAGAAGGTGAACGGGCAGTCGATCGCCACCACGCCGGCCGCGACGCACTCGATCAGAAACCGTTCCCGGGCTGCGGCGAGCTCTTCGCCGGTTACGCTTCGCTCCGCGCCGAGATCGGCCGCCATGTCCTCGGCGGCCACCAGTGCCGCCGTCACCCGCGAACTTGCGGCGACAATGGCCGCAGTGCGCACCAGCCCCGCCGCCGTCTCGATATTGGGAACGATCTCGGTGGACCCGGCGGGCAGGCCGAGAGCCGCCTCATGCCCGGTAATGGCGGCATCGAGCGCAGCGACCTGATCCGGGCTGGCTACCTTGGACATCATCACGATGTCAGGCGCACCCTTCATCACGTCTGCGAGGTCGTCGCGGCCGCAGGTCTCGAAAGGGTTGATGCGGACCGCGGCGAGCACGCCTGCCCGTCGCCAGCCGGCAAAGATCTCGGGTGACAGCAGGCGGGCTTCCGGCCGCAGGTCCGGCGGCGTGAAGTCCTCGAGCTCCTGAATGAGCACATCCGCGCCGAGCGAGCCCGCCTCCACCAGCCGCTGCCGCGCCGCTCCGGGCAGGAAGAGCCAGGAGCGGCGCAGGGCGGCGGGGCGCCTTGATCCGCCGCCGCCCACTCAGCTCACCTTGACGACGAGCTTGCCGAAGTTGCGGCCCTTGAGCAGACCGATGAAGGCCTCGGGCGCCTTGTCCAGCCCCTCCACGACGTCCTCGCGGTACTTCACCTTGCCCTCGGCGATCCACCGGCTCATGTCGGTGAAGAAGGCCTTCGACTGGTCGGCAAAGTCGCGGACGATGAAGCCGCGGAAGTTGAGGCGCTTGGTCAGCACGTCGCGCATGAGCAGCGGCAGGCGATCCGGCCCTTCGGGCAGCGACGTCGCGTTGTACTGGGCGATGAGGCCGCAGACGGGAATGCGGGCGAAGAAGTTGAGCAGCGGGAAGACGGCGTCGAAGACATGGCCACCGACGTTCTCGAAGTAGATGTCGATGCCATCCGGACAGGCGGCCTTCAGATCGGCGGCGAAGGTCGGCGAGCGATGGTCGAGGCCCACGTCGAAGCCGAACTCCTCGGTCAGCGCCGTGACCTTGTCGGCGCCACCCGCAATGCCGACGGCCCTCGCCCCCTTGATCTTCGCGATCTGGCCCACCGCCGAGCCCACCGGCCCCGTTGCCGCGGCGACAACCACGGTCTCGCCCGGCTTAGGCTGGCCGATGGTGAGGAGGCCCGTATAGGCGGTCATGCCGGGCATGCCGAGGACGCCGACGGCAGTGGAAATCGGTGCGGCGGTCGGGTCGACCTTGCGCAGATCCTTCGCCTCGGCAATGGCGTGGCTCTGCCAGCCCGAATGCGACAGCACGATGTCGCCAGGGCGGAAGCGGTCGCTGTTGGACACCACCACCTCGCCGACGGTGCCGCCTTCCATGACGCCGCCGACGGGCACCGGGGCGGCATAGGACTTCGCATCGTTCATGCGCCCGCGCATGTAGGGATCGAGCGACAGGTAGCGGATCCTGAGAAGCACCTGATCGGGACCCGGATCGCCGATCGGGGTATCGACGATGGAGAAATTGGCGCTGGTGGGTTCGCCGTGGGGACGGCTGGCGAGAAGTACCTGTCGGCTGGTCGTGGGCATGGGGGCCTCCTGAGGGCGAGCGGTCCTGGCGGGCGCGAGGCACGTATCAGTAGTTGGCGCAGATCAAGGCGGCAATCGCCGGTCTGGCCGAGGTGTCGGGTATCAGGAGATGGCCTCATGGCACGTGCGGCGCGCTCGCCTAGACTGGTTGCATGAGCGAAGAGGCCAGAACGATTCCGCCGGACCGGACACCGAGTCCGGAAACGATCAGTGCCCTGCCCTTTTTCGTGCTGGCTCGCGGATTCTGGCGCGGCCGGACCGCCCCCTTGGCATGGACGCTGTCCGCCAGCCTGCTTGCCGTCGTCATCGTCAACGTCATCGTCCAGGTGCTCATAACCCGCTGGCACGCCAGTTTCTTCAATGCCCTCGAGCAGCGTCACGCGGAGAGGCTGATCGCGGGGATCAGCCAGCTCGCGATCCTGGCGCTGTCGGCTGCCCTGATCGCCGCCCTCACCATCTGGCTGCGCATGCGCCTGCAGATCGCCTGGCGGGGCTGGTTGTCGGAGAAGCTGATCGCCATGTGGTTGCGCCGGCAGCGCTTCGAGCGACTGGCCGCCGTTGCGCCGCAGGTCGATGCGCCCGAGTTCCGCATCGCGCAGGATGTGCAGGTCGCCGTCGAACCGCTCGTCGAATTCGCCGTCGGTCTCGCCAATGCCCTGCTGTCGGCCACGGCCTTCATCACCATCCTGTGGACAGTGGGCGGTGCAATCACCCTGCCGTTCGGGGGTGGCATCGCCATTCCGGGGTTCATGGTCTGGGTCGCGATCACCTATGCCGTCCTTTCGTCGGGCATGATCGCCTTGCTGGGAAGGCCACTGATTCACGCTATCGAACGGAAAAATGCCGCAGAAGCCGCCCTGCGCGGCAACATGGTGAAGGTCCGGGAAGAGGCGTCGGCCATCGTTCGCGATGGCGACGAGACGATCAAGCAGAAGCTCCTCGTCGGGCTGATGCGCGGCGTCGTCTCGGCGTGGAACGTGATCGCCGCCCTGCTTGCCAAACTGACGATCCTCATCAACGCCAACGTCACGCTGATGCCGGTGGTGCCCCTGCTCGCCTGTGCGCCGCTCTACCTGAACAGTTCCATGCCGCTGGGTTCCATGATGCAGATCGCTGCCGCCTTCGTGCAGACGCAGTTCGCCTTCAACTGGTTCTTCGACAACTTCATCCGCATTGCGGACTGGGAAGCCTCGGCCCGCCGCGTGGTCGGCCTGCGGATGGCTTTCGCCGATAGTGACCGATCGGACATCCAACTGACCGATGGCGCCGCGAGCAGACCCCCGGCGGCGTCACAATGAACCCAGTCGTGATCGGGCTGCCATGATCGCCCGAGGCGCCGGTCCATAGCGGGACGCGGGTCGGCGGATGGCTGAAAGCAGGGACTGGTCGCGAAGGGTCGTCTGGATGCGGCGGGTCGTCGCGGGACCGCAAGGTCCGCGGGTCTTCTTGGGATATTTTTTCTTAATTCAGAGACTTTGCTGGATGTTTTCAGCAAGTCTTCGAACTATTCAGCACTGCGATAGACCTATTTTTCGGAACCGGGCTTGACGCCGCGCCTCCGCTCGACCATCTTCCGGAGCACCATCGTCGTGAATGCGCTGCGCCGCCTATGTGAGTAACCAGGCGTCGACAACCGGAAATCCGGTGCGACAACTCCGTCTGGGCCGCCCGGCGCGCGGTTCGTGACTTTGAAACTGGAGGACGCGAACGCGCGTTTCCGGTCGGTTTGAAAGACTTACCTTCTTGAACAATATGACTTTTGTGGAACTCGGCCTCGCCGAGCCGCTTCTGCGTTCCCTCCACGACGCAGGTTACACCACGCCGACGCCGATTCAGGCGAAGACGATCCCCCATCTCCTCGATGACCATGATCTCATCGGTATCGCGCAGACGGGCACGGGCAAGACCGCAGCCTTCGCGCTTCCCATCCTGCAGCATCTCTCCGAGGACAAGGTCCGGCCTCCGGCCAAGGGCGTCCGCGCCCTCATCCTGGCGCCGACGCGGGAACTGGCCCTTCAGATCTTCGACAACGTGACCCGCCTCTCCCGCCACCTGAAGCTGCGCCATGCGGTCATCTTCGGCGGCGTCGGACAGAACCCCCAGGTCGAGGCCCTGTCGCGCGGCATCGACGTTCTCGTTGCAACCCCCGGCCGGCTTCTCGACCTGATCAACCAGGGTGGTCTGGTGCGCCTCGATACGGTCACCCACCTTGTCCTCGACGAGGCTGATCGCATGCTCGACATGGGCTTCATCCGGGACGTGAAGAAGATCCTCGCCAAGCTGCCCGACCAGCGCCAGTCGATGCTCTTCTCGGCCACCATGCCGACGGAGGTCGCCAAACTCGCCCGTGACATGCTGTGGGAACCGATGCGCGTCGAGGTGACCCCCGAGACGGTGACGGTGGAGGCCATCGAGCAGCACGTCTATCATGTCGGCACTTCCGACAAGCGGGGGCTTCTCGAGAAGCTGCTGGGCGATCCGGCCCTTGCCCGCGTGGTCGTCTTCACGCGGACCAAGCACGGCGCCAACCGGCTGGCAGGCCAGCTGGTGAAGTCAGGCTTCTCTGCCGATGCGATCCACGGCAACAAGAGCCAGAATGCGCGCCAGCGCGCCCTCGCCGCTTTCAAGACGGGCGAGTGCCGCATCCTGGTGGCGACCGATCTCTTCGCCCGCGGCATCGACGTCGCGGAGGTGACCCACGTCATCAACTTCGACCTGCCGAACGAGCCGGAGAGCTACGTCCACCGCATCGGCCGCACCGGCCGCGCCGGACGGACGGGCATTGCCCTCGCCTTCTGCGATCCCAGCGAGCGCGGCCATCTCGCCGCAATCGAGAAGCTGACCCGCGTGCGGCTCGCCGTCGCCGGTTCTCCCATTCAGGCACAGCCGCGCGGTGATACGCGCGCGCCGGTGCCGTCACGGCGTCAACAGCCCCGGCGACGGGCTGCCTGACAAACTCCCTCCACCGCCAAGCATCGAGGAGCATCCCATGGCGACCGGGACCGTTAAGTGGTTTAACCCCCAGAAGGGCTACGGCTTCATCCAGCCGTCCGATGGCGGCAAGGATGTGTTCGTGCACATCTCGGCCGTGCAGCGCGCCGGCCTGAACGACCTGCGCGAGGGCGAGCAGGTGTCGTACGAGCTCGCCACCGACCGCCGGACCGGCAAGCAGTCGGCCGACGAGCTCAAGCTGGCCTGATCGTCGCACGCCGGTGATCCGCCGAAGGCCCAGGCCTTCGGCCGTTGACGTCAACCGTGGTGCCGTGCGCGGCACCGCGCAATCTTCAGTGCACCGTTGCGGTCGCGCCCGCCAGTCCGGAACCGATCTGTTCGAGGACGACGATCTCCGGGTCGTCCCCATCCGAAGAGGACGAGACGGAGAGGACGAGGACGCCGGGCCGCCGGGCCGATACGAATTTTGCCACGACCCGGGCCTGTTCATAGGTATCGAGGTAGTGGACATCTTCCGCAACCATGCGAGATCCCTTCTGAACGAAGGAAACCACGGCGAAGCGCGTCGACGGTCCGAAGTCGGTTGCCGTATCGGCGGGGGCAGAATTGGCGCGCTGGGCCATTGCCAGGTCCCACAGGTGATTCGTCATCTTGGCACGACGACCGCATGGGCGGATCGGGCATTGCCCCCACGTGTTCTCGCTTAGGGACAATACCGGGTGGTGCGGATGGCGCCTTCGCGTTCCACGCAACGCCTCGGTGATTCCGGGGGTCGGGCGGAACGGTCATGGCCCGGCACGAGCCGCGCCGGGCCAGTCCGTTGAGGCGGACGCAGGAACGGGCCCGACGGAACCGCTCAGCATTTGCCGAAGGTCTTCTCCAGAATGACGTTGCCGGCGACACTGATGGTGACGCGCACGCCAGTGGGGATACCCCAGGTCGTGCAGATGCTCAGGCACGCCTGCGCAGCGGTCCCATTGGGGAAGACCGGCGGGACCGGAAAGCAGAACTTTCCGAGCCCGAGCGGAAGTTCGAGACAGATCTTGCCTCCGTCGACCACCACGCTGATGCATTGGGCGGCAATGCGCAGATGCCCGTCATCCGCCAGGCTGATGACGCGGCTGCTCTCCGCAAGCCGCGGCTGGTCGTAAATGCTCCGGGCCGCTTCCAGGGCCGAAGCGATCGCCTTCTCATCGAACTTGTGGAACGTCGCCATCATGCTGCTCCTTCCGGTGTTGTGCCGTCAGTTCGCCCGCGCTCGCGTCACACGAAGCGGGCGATCGGCGGCAACCCGGATAGCAGGAAGAGGCATCGTATTCTGTTTAGGGTTGTATCTGATTTAGAATTCTCTCTTAGGTTGCATATTGATCGGTTGCACTCTTCCCGGCCCCCGTGCCGCAGCGGGCTCGGCGCGAGAGCACGGCGGTCGCTGAAAGAGGCTGCCGCCATCCGTCTGGTCATCGATGGTGGTCGGCCCAGCCAAGGAGGAGGCCCCCGAAAGGGGCCTTCCTCTTCGCGGACTCACATCACGTGGCGTTGCTTCCACTCGCGCATCGCCACAGCATCGCGCGGGGTGATGTCCGGGAACTCCGGATCGGCCGCGGCCGGGTCGAAGTACTTCCACGACCGGGCGCACTTGATGCCCTCTGCCTTGGTCGGCACGACCGCGACGCCCTTGATATCGTCGGCGCGGTAAGCGTCGGCCGGACCCTCGCCGGCCACGACGCGGGCACCCGAGGTGATCGCCACCTCGGCAAGGTCGATGCCCTCGAGAGCGGCGAGCAGATCGGCATCGTTCACGTGGACGACAGGGGCCGCCTCAAGCGACGAGCCCATGCGCTTGGCGGCGCGCTCCAGCTCGAGCGCCCCGGTAACAGCGCGGCGGACCTTGCGGACCTTTTCCCACTTCGCGTCGAGCGCCGTGTCCAGCCAGCCGGCCGGCGCGGCGTAGAAACCTGCGAGATGGACCGAACCATCGCGGCCATAGCGGTCCCACCAGGCCTCTTCCGTCGTGAAGGACAGGATCGGTGCGAGCCAGGTCGACACCGCGCGGAATATCTCCTCGATCACCGCCAGCGTCGCCTTCCGCTCGGGCGAGGAGACCGGATCGCAATAGAGGCGATCCTTGCGGATGTCGAAATAGAAGGCCGACAGGTCGACATTCATGAACTGCGTCAGCAGCGCAAAGACCTTCTTGTAGTCGTAGTCGCGATAGGCGGCATGGATCTCGGGCGACAGTTCCGCGAGGCGATGCAGCATCAGCCGCTCGAGTTCGGCAAGATCGGCCAGTTCCGGCAGTTTTGCGCCATCGTGATGAGCGAGCGCACCCAGCATCCAGCGGATGGTGTTGCGCAGCTTGCGATAGGCGTCAGAGGTCGTCTGCAGGATCTCCTTGCCGATCCTGAGATCGTCCGAATAGTCCGAGGCCGCCACCCACAGGCGCAGGATGTCGGCGCCGGACTGCTTGATGACGTCCTGCGGCGCCACGGTGTTGCCGAGCGACTTCGACATCTTGCGGCCCTCGCCGTCGAGGACGAAGCCGTGGGTCAGCACCACGTCATAGGGCGCGCGGCCGCGGGTGCCGCAGCTCTCCAGCAGCGAGGAATGGAACCAGCCGCGGTGCTGGTCGGAGCCTTCCAGGTACATGACCGTGTCGGCACCGCCGTCCACCTTGCGCTTCAGGCCCTCGAAGTTCGGGAAGTCCTGCGGGCGCTCCAGGGTAAAGGCATGGGTCGACCCGGAATCGAACCAGACGTCGAGGACGTCGTCGACCTTGTCGAAGTCCTCGGCCCTGTATTGCGGACCGAGGAACCGCTCCTTGGCACCCGTCTTGAACCAGGCGTCTGCTCCCTCCTGCCGGAAGGCCTCGTTGATGCGCAGGTTGACGCTCTCGTCCTGCAGGATCTCACCACTCTCGCGATGGACGAAGACGGCGATCGGAACGCCCCAGGCGCGCTGGCGGGACACCACCCAGTCCGGGCGGTTTTCGATCATGCCGCGGATGCGGTTCTCGCCGGACTCCGGAACCCACTGGGTATCGCCGATGGCCTTCAACGCGCGCTGCCGCAGCGTCGTGCCATCATCATAGGGGCGGTCCATGGCGATGAACCACTGCGGCGTGTTGCGGAAGATCACCGGCTTCTTGGAACGCCATGAATGCGGATACTGGTGCTTGAGGCGACCGCGCGCGACGAGGCTGCCGGCCGCCACCAGCGAGTCGATGACGGACTGGTTGGCGTCGCCCTTGTCGCCCTTCTCGGTGATCACCTGGCGGCCCTCGAAGCCCGGCGCCTCCTTGGTGAAGCGGCCATCGCCGTCGACGGTATAGGGGATGCGGGTCTCGATGCCGCGCTCGATGAGCGCGCGGCCGTTGGCCATCCAGATCTCGAAGTCCTCGCGGCCATGCCCGGGAGCGGTATGGACGAAGCCGGTGCCTGCGTCGTCGGTGACATGGTCGCCGTCGAGGAGGGGCACGTCGAAGCCATAACCAAGACCGGCCAGCGGGTGTCCGCAGGTGATGCCGGCGAGTTCCTCCGCCGAGACCTCCGACACAAGTTCGAAGCCCTCGACCTTGGCCTGCTTGAACACGCTCTCGGCCAGTGCCCTGGCGAGGATGTAGGTGTTGCCGACGCGTGCCCAGTTGTCGCCGGGCGAGGCCATGACGCGGTAAAGACCGTAGGCGATCCGGTTGGAATAGGAGATCGCCCGGTTGCCGGGGATCGTCCAGGGCGTGGTGGTCCAGATGACGACGGAGGAGTTCTTGAGCAGCGCCACCCTGTCGCGCCCCGCCTGATCGGGTGCGGACAATGCCACGGCGCGTACGGGGAACGCGGCCCAGATCATGTCGCTCTGGTAGTCGTGGTACTCGACCTCGGCCTCGGCGAGCGCCGTCTTCTCCACCACCGACCACATCACGGGCTTCGAGCCGCGGTAAAGCTGGCCGGTGTCCGCGAACTTCATGATCTCCTCGGCGATCTGCGCCTCGGCATGAAAGGTCATGGTCTGGTACGGGTTGGCCCAGTCGCCGACGACCCCGAGTCGCTTGAACTCCTCGCGCTGGACATTCAGCCAGTGGGTGGCGAAGGCGCGGCATTCCTGGCGGAACTCGACAACCGGCACCTCGTCCTTGTTCTTGCCCTTCGCCCGGTACTCCTCCTCGATCTTCCACTCGATCGGCAGGCCGTGGCAGTCCCAGCCGGGCACGTAGTCGCTGTCGAAGCCGAGCATCTGCTGCGACTTCGTCACCATGTCCTTGAGGATCTTGTTGAGCGCGTGGCCGATGTGGAGGTGGCCGTTGGCATAGGGAGGGCCGTCGTGCAGGACGAAGCGGGCCTTGCCTTTCGAGGCGCGGCGGAGGCGGCCGTAGAGGTCCATGTCCTCCCACGCTTTGAGGATCTGCGGTTCCTTCTCCGGCAGACCGGCGCGCATCGGGAAGGGCGTCTCCGGCAGCAGCAGGGTCTTCGAATAGTCGAAGGCGTCGGACGCTTCGGCGGGTGTCTTGGACTTGTCGGACATGGGATGATCGGCCGGGAATGGCGGCGGCGGGCCGCGATGTCGGGTCAGGTGGAGCGGAAACCCCGGACCTCCGGGCACGCGCGAAAGGACCGCGCGGCCTTCAGGAGGCCGGGCCGGTAATTCGCGAAGCGGTGCGGGCGTCAAGACGCATGCCGTCTCTTAAGGGGAAGGTGGGCTGAAAGGCAAGCGCGGAGCGGCGACGCGCGAGGGAAACAGAGACCGCTCACAAGGCCCCGGAGCCTCTCCCGCCGCCGTGGTGTGCCATGATCCGACAGCTTCTCCTGCCCGTCCTCTTCCT
>Ga0315900_10007123_pt1 | contig 14777 bp, 10 predicted proteins | sample LakEriMetagenome_FD_203521 | JGI IMG/M metagenome (GOLD analysis project Ga0315900, IMG submission 203521) | Freshwater fungal communities from buoy surface, Lake Erie, Ohio, United States - Buoy 12 MA114 | ecosystem: Environmental > Aquatic > Freshwater > Lake > Lake biofilm | place: USA: Lake...
GTTTTGTAATAATTACGTTTTTCATTTTGTAATAAACCTTTCTTTAGGGTTCTTTTTTTTAATTTATAATAGTGTTGTTTAAAAACTTTAGCCACATAGGTACATAGATTTTAATATTATTAAAGTTTTGGATAGAAAGCTTTGCTTTACACATAATAGTGCTATGTGTAAAAACTTGTTTTCTATTTTTAACTTCTCTTACGGTACATTTTCTATGTTTCTATGTGGTTAAATAATCTAAATTATTCAACCTATCAAAAATAAAGGAAAATTTTAGTTTACAAAACTTTCAAGGTGTTTTTTTATATAAATAAAAGGTTAATTTTATTGCTGAAATGAATATCATAGAGTCCGAAGCCCTCGAATTATTAGAGTTTTATAAAATTAAAAAATACGTTACTGATTTTTGTCATAGTAACGGCGCCAAAAACAAAGCATCACATATTTCTGTTTTTGCTAATCACGAAAACTTAACGACTGAATTACATCGTGTTTCTGAATTAAAAAATACATTTAGTAGCGATTCTTTTTTTCCTGATATTCAATTTCAAGATTTTAGAAAAGAAGCTTCTTTATTAGGTTTAGATGGAAGCATGCTTACTGAAGAACAATTTCTGTTAATTAAACAAGCAACAGAAATTAGTAATACTGCCATTCGTTTTCTAAATAACAAAAAACAAACATTACCTTATTTATCACAATTAGCAGATGAATTAGAGGATAATAAAATTATCATCACAGAGATTGATCGCATTATTGATTTTGATGCGACGGTGAAAAATTCGGCTTCCAAAGAATTGCAAAAAATTCGTAAAGATTTATCAGAGAAAAGAAGAGAGAGCGATGCCAAGTTTGATAGACAGGTGAACGAATTACGTAAGCTGGGATTTATTAGAGATAATGAAGAAAGTTTTTTTAATGGACGCAGAACTTTAGCGGTGTTGGTTGAATACAAATCGGAAGTGAGTGGGTTTGTGCATAATAAAAGCGAAACAGGAAAAACTATTTTTATTGAACCTAGTGCTACCATTAACATCAATAATGATATTGCTGAATTAGAAATTGATGAACGTAGAGAAATCAATCGCATTCTTCGAGAGTTATCTGATACGCTTCGTCCATATGCGGTTCAATTAAAACAGTATGATGAATTATTAATTGAATTAGATTTTTTAAAAGCCAAAGCTAAATTTGCGCAAATTATTAATGCTACTTTGCCTACTATTTCGGCTACTTCCGAATTAAAATTAAGTAAGGCGTACCATCCAATTTTGTTTCTACAAAATAAGGAACTCAAAAAGAATACAGTGCCATTAAACATTCATTTGAATGCAGAAAATCATTTGGTAGTGATTTCTGGGCCAAATGCGGGAGGGAAATCCATCACTTTAAAAACAGTAGGTTTATTGCAAACTATGTTGCAAAGTGGATTGTTAGTTTGCGTAGCAGAAAACTCAGTGATGAGTTTCTTTAAGCATGTTTTAATTGATATTGGAGATACGCAAAGTATCGAACATGAATTGAGTACTTACAGCGCTCGATTAAAAAACATGATTTCGATTCTAAAAACGGTGAATGCACAAACCTTGATTTTAATGGATGAGTTTGGTAGCGGAACCGATCCTGAGTTGGGAGGCGCGATGGCAGAAGTTGTGTTAGAAGAATTAGTAAAATCAAAAACCTTTGGAATTATTACCACGCATTTTCCGAATGTGAAATTACTGGCTAATAAATTGGATGGTGTTTTAAATGGCAGTATGTTATTTGATTTAGAAACACTAGACCCAAAATATATTTTGACTGTTGGTGAGCCAGGAAGTAGCTACACCTTTGAAGTTGCAGAAAGAGTTGGCTTTCCAAAGGATTTGATTACACGAGCTAAAGCTAAAATTGATACGGATAAAGTGGATTTGAATGTGTTATTAGCAGAAGTTCAACAACAAAAAACAAAATTAGCAGAAGCCGTTGAGCGAACCGAGCACGAAGAATTTTTAAAAAAGATTTCGAAAGAAAAGTATGAGGTGTTATCTACTAATTTTAGAGATAAGATAGATAGAGAAAGAGAGCGTAAAATTGAACTGGCGCGTTTAGCCGATTTCGGACAAAAGTATTTGCGTTTGATGGAGGAGTGGAATAAAAACGAAGATCGTAAAATGGTGATTAAACGCTTTATTGATGGCATTACGGCGGAAACTAAAAAACGTAAGGATTTAGAAAAACAAAATAAACGCGATAATTTTGCCGAGAAAAAAGTGGCTCGTATTAAGCCATTATTAAAAGTAGGCAGTAAAGTCAAAATTTTAAATAGTAGTGAAGTAGGTATTGTCGAATCATTAAAAGATGAAAAAGTAAGTATCACTTTTGGTATTTTAAAAATGACGGTTAATATGGAGAATTTGGAGTTGGTGAGGGATTAAGACCTCACCCTCGGTCCCTCTCCTAAAAGGAGAGGGAAGACTAGTGTAAAAAGTAATGATACAAATTAAACATAAACCATTTTATTCTTTGCATACTCTGCGAAAAAACTTTGCTCCCGATAGCTATCGGGACTTTGCGGTTAAATTTTTTCTCCTTCTCTCTTTTACATCTTTCTCTCAAAACCCCATCATCATCGCCCACCGAGGAGCTAGTGCTTACGCTCCCGAAAATACACTGGCAGCTTTTGAAAAAGCAATTCAAATGAGCGCCATGGTTATCGAAACTGATGTGCATCAAACTAAAGATAGTGTTGTAGTTATTATGCACGATCTAAGTGTGGATAGAACAACCTATCGCAAAGGATTAATAAAAGATATATCCTCAAAAGATTTCAAGGAACTTATCATAAAAACGAGACAGTCTAATAAACGGAGTAGAAGAAAATACCAAGTTGTAGAACAGTTGTATCATCCTCCAACACTTGAAGAAGCCATCATAGCTATCAACGGTAGATGTAAATTATTGATTGAGCTTAAAAAAGGAAACTCCTATTACCCCAATATCGAAAAACATATTGTGGATTTAATCTCGAAATACAATGCTCAAAGTTGGATAAGTACTATTCATTCGTTTGAAAAAGAACCTTTAATGAATATTGCAAAAAGAGATAGTAGCATTAATCTTCAAAAATTGATTGTGTTTAATTTGCCTTTAGTGAGTTTTAATTTTGATAAACACTTTAATAAAGATGATTTTAAAAATTGGGAAGGTGTTAATGTGTATTATAAATTTTGTAGTAAACGTGTCATTAGAAAAATTCATAAACTAGGCAAAACGGTTTATGTTTGGACAGTGAATAATCCCCGAAAAGCCCGAAAATTAGCCAAAAGAGGTGTGGATGGTATTATTACCAATAAGCCTGATATTTTAGATTTGAAGTAGTATTTTGTTTGCAAAAACAATTAGTATCTTTGCGCCATGCCTCGCTATTTTATTCAGTTAGCTTATAATGGTGTCAATTTTAACGGTTGGCAGATCCAAGATAATACACCAAATACTATACAACAAGTTTTGCAAGATAAACTCTCTATGATTTTATCGGAAACGATTGAAGTAGTTGGTTGCGGACGAACTGATACTGGAGTGAGCGCTAAAGATTATTATGCTCATTTTGATTCTATAAAAACAAATTTGCATCTAGATGAATCGAATTGCGTTTATAAATTGAATAAAGTTTTGCCTTATGAAATTGCTATTAAGAAAATTTACTCCGTAAAAGATGAGGCGAGTGCCCGTTTTGAGGCTGAATTTAGAAGCTATGAGTATTTTTTACACACCTATAAAGACCCATTTTTAACTACGACTTCATTATTGTATTATGGCGATTTAAATATAGATGCCATGAATGAAGCAGCTGCTCATTTATTAACGGTGACAGATTTTACAAGTTTTAGTAAAGTCAATACGCAAACTAAAACTAATAACTGTAACGTTACTTTTGCCAAATGGACTAAACTAAACGACACACAGTTTGTTTTTAAAATAACGGCTAATCGTTTTTTGCAGAATATGGTTCGTGCCATTGTGGGAACGTTATTAGAAGTTGGTAAAGGAAAAATCACATTGGAAGAATTTAAATCAATAGTTCAAAATAAAAATCGTTCAGGTGCTGGTATGTCGGTAGCTGGACACGCTTTATATTTAACCGACATACAATACCCAAAAGAAATTTTTAATGGCTAAAACAGAAATAAAAAGTAAATTCAGTTTTACGTTATTAAAACGAATATTGTCTTACAGTAAACCTTATAAAGCATTATTCTTTTTTGCTATTTCATTAACTTTATTGTTGTCATCATTAACCATCGTTCGCCCTTTATTAATCAATAAGATGCTGAATTGTATTGGCGCCGTTAATATAACAGACGCTGGTTATTTACCTGATGACGAAAAAATATCTTATATCAATTACATGGGTATATTGTTAATTGGAGTTTTGTTAACAGAGGCATTACTACAGTTTACTAATATTTATGTCACCAATTTATTAGGGCAAAATATCGTGAAGGATTTGCGTTTGCAAGTGTATACACACATTTTAAAATTAAAGAATACCTATTTTGATAATACTCCAGTTGGAACATTAGTAACCAGAGCTATTTCGGATATCGAAAGTTTAAGCGATGTTTTTTCGCAAGGTTTTATTGTGATTATGGGAGATATTTTGATGTTGGTTATTTTTATTACAGCCATGTTAATGAAAAATTGGGCAGTGGCATTAGTTACATTAAGCACTATTCCTTTACTATTAATCGCCACTACTTTATTTAAGAACGGTGTTAAAAAAACATTTACAGAAGTTCGTAATGCAGTGGCTTCTTTAAATGCCTTTACTAATGAACATATTTCGGGAATGCGAATTGTACAATTGTTTAATCGCGAAAAAGTGGAGTACGAAAAATTTAAAGAGATTAACGAAAAACATAAAGTAGCTAATATTCGTTCTATTTGGTATTATTCCGTATTCTTTCCAGTGGTTGAAATTTTATCAGCCGTTTCTATAGCGCTGTTTGTTTGGTTTGCAGGTTTAAAAGCAAACGATTATAATTTGCAATTAGGAGACATCACTTTTTTTATCATGATGATTAATATGGTGTTTCGCCCGATACGAATGTTAGCAGATAGATTAAATACGTTGCAAATGGGAATTGTGGCTTCGGAGCGAGTTTTTAAAGTAATTGATACGGATGAGATTATTTCTGAATCGGGAACAGTGTCTGCCAAAAATATGAAAGGCAAAGTAGAATTTAAAGATGTTTGGTTTGCCTACAAAGAAGATAATTGTGTTTTAAAAGGAATTTCGTTCACTATTCATCAAGGCGAAACAGTGGCTATTATTGGCGCTACCGGAGCAGGTAAATCAAGTATTATTAATTTATTAAGTCGTTTTTATGAAATTAATAAAGGACAAATATTAATTGATGATGTAAATGTGTCCGATTACAAATTAAATGAGTTGAGAGAATCTGTAGGTGTTGTATTGCAAGATGTGTTTTTATTTAGCGATTCTGTTTTAAATAATATCACGCTTCATAATCCAACTATTACTGAGGAACAAGTTGTAGCTGCCGCTAAAAATATTGGCATTCACGATTTTATTGCCAGTTTGCCTGGTGGTTATCATTACAATGTAAAAGAACGCGGAGCGATGTTATCGGCTGGTCAACGACAATTAGTGGCCTTTGTAAGAGCATATGTTTACAATCCTCCCATTTTTGTATTAGACGAAGCCACGTCATCTATTGATTTAGAAACTGAGAAGCTAATTCAAAAAGCTTCGTTTGAATTGGCCAAGAATAGAACATCTATTATTATTGCTCACCGTTTATCTACCATTCATCATGCTAAACAAATTATTGTGATGGATAAAGGTCAAATCATTGAACAAGGACAAACAGCCGAACTGGTTGATAAAGTGGATGGTGTTTATAAAAAAATGCTCGAATTAGCGTAATATTTTATTCCTAAAACTGTTTAGCGAAAAATTTAACTTTTTACTCTATCTGATTTTTCATAGTTTTAAAGGAATTAAAATTTATCTATGAAGAAACTATTACTAATTGTTGCATCCATTTTTTCTTTGCAATCTTTCTCAAGCTCAGTCTCTGAGTTATTAATTACTAATCCTTACGATGCTTTTTTTAGAAAAGCTTATGTTTTAAATCCATCTATTCCAAAAGGAGTTTTAGAATCAGTAGCATTTTCTCAAAGCCGATTTGCACATCTTGGAACACCTTCACAAGAGTCGAGTTGTATTGGTTATCCTACAGCTTATGGTGTAATGGGTTTAACAGAGAATGGTCAAGATTATTTTAGAAATAATTTGGTGTACATTTCTCAATTATCTGGTTATTCAATTTTAGACATCAAATCAAATCCCGAAAAAAATATTTTGGCTTACGCCAAAGCGTTTTCGGTATTGCAAACGCAAATGTCGATTTCAGGAAGTGATTTATCATTATATAAACCAATTTTTATTGCATTAAGTGAATTACCATTAGTAAATGACTTGCAAAATGATTTTGCTATGAATGCACATTTGTATCAATTATATTGGTTTATGTCGAATGGAGAGTTCCAAGATTTTTATGGTTTCCCTGATTACTTCATTAATTTACAAGCTATTTTTGCTGAAAATTATGAGGTATTAAGTGCTTCAGGTATTGTGATAAATACGAATAGTATTTCTAATTCTTCTGGAGCAACGTATCGTTCTTCAGGTGTTACTAATACTGTGATGTCCCCAGATTATGGACCTGCTATTTGGAATCCAACTACTTGTAACTTTAGTTCAAGAAATGGTGTTGCTATTTCGGCTGTGGCCATTCATTTTGTTCAAGGTTCCTATGCTGGCTGTATTTCTTGGTTTAAAAATTGTAGTGCATCTGCCTCAGCTCATTATGTGATTCGTAGTTCAGATGGACAAACTACTCAAATGGTTTACGAAAGCGATAAAGCTTGGCATGCAGCTTCAGCAAATCCTTATACCCTAGGTACTGAGCACGAAGGTTATGTTAATAATGCATCTTGGTTTACAAATGCCATGTATCAAGCTAGTGCTGATTTAACGAGAGATATGTGCACAAGTAATGGTATTAATCCATTACGTTGTTATTTTGGACCAGGTTGCAGTGGTTCAACTGCTCAGTGCGAACAGGGTTCTTGCGTTAAAATCAAAGGGCATCAAATGTATTCAGGTCAAACTCACACGGATCCTGGTCCGATATGGAATTGGGAAAAGTTTTATAAATTAATTAATAATACTCCAGTAGTTACAACGGTTACAGCCACAAGTGGGATTTTTTATGATAGTGGTTTAGCCGCTGCAAATTATGCAAATGATGAGCGAAAACTTTGGTTGTTCCAACCATCTGGTGGAGCTACTTCTGTTAGTATGAATTTTACTTCCTTTAACTTAGAAAATAATTATGATTACTTATTTATATATGATGGTAGTTCAACTAACTCACCGTTAATTGGAAAATATACCAGTACAGTTTCTCCTGGAAATATTAATTCTACTGGATCTAATTTATTAATTGAGTTTCGATCAGATTGCGCCACTTCCGCTGCAGGATGGGTTGCAACTTATACAACCAATGGTGTAGGAACCCCAACAACCACAGCTGATGTAGTGGCACCAACAACATCTGTTAGTTCACTAAGCGCATGGAAAACAACAACGTTTACCGCTAATTTTACGGACGCAGATAATACAGGAGGCTCAGGATTGGAAAAAAGTTATTACCAAGTGATTGATTTTAATGGTTCAGAATGGAGAGGTAATCACACACGTGGTTTTTTCTCTGATAATTTTGATGTAGCTATCCACCCAGAATGGACACAAAAAGTAGGAACTTGGGGGATTAATAATAATGCATTAGAACAAACAGATGAAGTAAGCACGGCAGCTGCTAATACTAATATTTACGCAGCATTAACTCAAAATTTATCTAATCGCTATTTATATAATTTTAAAGGCAAGTTAGAAGGAACTGGAACAAACAGAAGGGCTGGTTTTCATTTCTTTTGCGATGCTCCAGATAGCGTGAATAGAGGGAATAGTTATTTTGTGTGGTTTAGATTAGATAATCAGGCTGTACAATTATATAAAACATCTTATTCGGGAGGAGTAAATACATTTGGGGCACCTTCTTATACAGCATCTGTTAATTTAGTCGCAAATCAGTGGTATGATTTTAAAGTCATTTATGACCGCATTACTGGTAAGATGGATGTATATAAAGATAACTCATTAATTGCTACTTGGACAGATCCTTCACCGTTAGCTAATGGAAGTCATATTTCTTTTAGAAGTGGAAATTGTAAGTGGAGTTTGGATGAAATTAAAGTTTATCGCTCTCGTCCAACAGCTTCCGTTACTGTTTTGGTTGGCCCCGGAAATACTAACGACGTTCGCTATCAAAATCCAAATCCAACACAATTTGCAGCTAAAGTTAAATCAATTGTTAATGATGTTGCAGGAAATGTGTCGTCTATTTTTTATCATGATTTAAATATTGATTGGACGAATCCTTCAAATATTACAACGGTTAATGACGGAAAAGTAGCTGACATTAACGTGGTTGTCACCAGCGATTCGTTATCGGCTAATTGGTCTTCCTCTAATGACCCTAATTCGGCAATCGAACAATATTGGTATTCAATAGGCACAAGTCCAGGTGCAGTTAATACATTAACATGGACAAGCAATTGGACAAATACAATTGCGGTGGCTAAAAACTTAGTATTAACTACTGGTACAACCTATTACTTTAATGTGAAGTCAGAAAATGGGGCAGGTTTATTTAGTAATGTAATCAGTTCAGACGGACAGACCGTGACTATTCCTACAAGCGTGAAAGAATTGACAGAAAGTAATTTGGTAACTATTTATCCAAATCCATTTAATAGTTCATTTGTTGTTTCTTTAAATTTAGAACAAGATTATGAAATTAGCATGACTTTAGTAGATGCAGCAGGTAGAGAAATTATCTCCTATCAATCAAAAGAAAGTTCTGGGACATATACCAAAACAATTGATGTAAATTCATTAAATTTAAGTAATGGAATTTATTGGGTGAAGATTAAATATAACAATCAAGAACTTTGTAAGAAATTGGTTAAGCAGTAAAATAGAATTTTTAAATACAAAAGCGTTGAATGTATTCATTCATTCAACGCTTTTGTATTTTGAATAAAACCATTATAATTACCAAAAATTTATTTTTTGAAAAACATTCTTCTTATATCCGATACCCACAGTCATTTAGATAAAGCTTTAGTCAAGCATATGGAGGCTTCAGATGAAGTTTGGCATGCAGGTGATATTGGTAATATTGAATTGGTTACAGATGTTATCAAAAAAATAAAACCTCTCAAGGCTGTTTACGGTAATATTGACGATGCTGATGCAAGAAAAGAATTTCCTAAAAATTTAATTTTCACTTGTGAAGACGTAAAGGTTTTTATCACTCATATTTGCGGACAACCAGCCAATTATTTAAAGGAAGTAAAGGATATTTTAATTGCCGAGAAACCAAAATTATTTATCTGTGGGCATTCTCACATTTTAAAAGTAATGTATCAACCACAATATGATATGTTGCATATGAACCCTGGTGCTTGTGGCGTTCATGGATTTCATCAAATTAAAACTGTATTGAGGTTTGTAATTGATAAAGATGAAGTTAAAGATTTGGCAGTAATTGAGTTAGGTTCTAGAACATAAAAAAAGCAGATATCTCTATCTGCTTTTAAATTTTATAACTAGTTCTTAGCCTAAATACTGTTGTAATAATTTACTACGAGAACTGTGACGTAAACGACGAATCGCTTTTTCTTTAATTTGACGAACGCGCTCACGAGTTAAATCAAATTTATCGCCAATTTCTTCTAACGTTAAGCCGTGGTTTAAACCAATTCCGAAGAATAATTTAACTACATCTCTTTCTCTTTCTGTTAATGTAGATAAAGCTCTATCAATTTCTTTTGATAAAGATTCCATAATTAAACCAGCATCAGCTTTTAACGAATCGTGGTTAACTAATACATCTAATAAAGAACTTTCTTCGCCATTAGCAAACGGAGCGTCCATACTTACGTGACGACCAGATACTTTCATGGTATCAGATACTTTATCAATTGGTAAATCTAATAACTCAGCAATTTCATCAGCACTTGGCTCACGCTCAAACTCTTGTTCTAATTTAGAGTACGCTTTATTAATTTTATTTAATGAACCAACTTGGTTTAATGGTAAACGAACGATACGAGATTGTTCTGCTAAAGCTTGTAAAATAGATTGACGAATCCACCACACAGCGTAAGAGATAAATTTAAATCCACGCGTCTCATCAAAACGTCGAGCAGCTTTAATTAAACCTAAGTTTCCTTCGTTAATTAAATCTGGTAAACTTAAACCTTGATTTTGATATTGCTTTGCTACTGATACTACGAAACGTAGGTTAGCACGGGTTAATTTTTCTAAAGCATCTTGATCTCCATCCTTAATTTTCTTCGCTAAAACAACTTCTTCTTCTGCGGTAATTAATTCTTCTCTACCAATTTCTTGAAGATATTTATCTAAAGACGCACTCTCGCGATTGGTAATCGATTTGGTTATTTTTAGTTGTCTCATGGTATATGGATGGTTTTATAAGCCAACAAAGATAGAAAAAAAAGGGCTTTTTTCCAATTTTGTATCACTTTGATTATTAAATGATTAGGATTTTGTTATCTTTTTAACAGTTTAATTTTAAGTTTTTAGACTTATAACAAATGCATCAAGACATAAGCCCTAATTCAAATGATAAATCAGTTGATTTCTTCGATTTTATAATCCGAAACCGTAATACGCTCTCATACCATTAGGGTACATGCCTTCAATTAAAACACCACCAGATTTATTTTCTAACATCGTTTGAATGTCTTTAATATTGCTAATTTTTTTCTTGTCAACGGATGTGATAATAAATCCTTCTTTAATACCTGCATTAGCTAATTTACCCGCTTGAAGTTTTGAAATTTTGACACCAGCAGGAATATTGTATTTTGCTAAATCTTCCGAATTTAGTTCTTCAAACTCTGCTCCTAGAGAATTTACAGCTGTTCTAAATACTTCTGGTTTTTTAATCATTCCTAAACTATTCTCTCTATTTTTTAAAACAACAGGAATAATCACTTCTTTTTCATTCCTCACAACAGTAACGTCAATCTTATCACTTGGTCTAAATTTACCAACTTGTTCTAATAATTCAGATGTACTTTTTACCGCTACATTTTCAATTTTAGTCACAACGTCACCAATTTTAATTCCAGCTTCTTCGCCAGCACCGTTTTGAGTTAAGCCATTAATGTAAACACCTTTTAATTGTTTAATACGTTTTTCTTCCGCAAATTTTGAATCTATATCTTGAATACTTAAGCCAATAAAAGCACGCTGTACTGTACCAAATTCAATTAAATCAGATACTACTTTTTTTACAATGTTAACTGGGATTGCAAATGAGTAACCTTGATATGAACCGTTATTTGAAGCAATAGCTGTATTAATGCCAACTAAATCTCCATTAGGATTTACTAATGCACCACCACTATTTCCAGGGTTCACTGCGGCATCTGTTTGAATAAAAGATTCGATAGGAGCTAGGCTGCCACCTTGTGCGTTGTGTTCTAAAATATTAATGTTACGTCCTTTAGCACTGACTATTCCTGCAGTAACTGTTGAGTTTAGATTAAATGGATTACCCACTGCCAAAACCCATTCGCCGACTTTTACATCATCAGAGTTACCATAATTAACGTATGGTAAATCTTTTTCTTTCACTTTTAATAATGCTAAATCTGTGTTAGGGTCTGTGCCAATCACTTCAGCAACATAGGTTCGTTTGTCGTTTAATATTACTTCAATTTTTGTTGCTTCATTAACGACGTGGTTGTTTGTAACAATGTAACCATCTTGACTAATAATAACTCCGCTACCACTTCCTTGCATCATGTTTGGTTGACGTTGTCTGCCGCCAAAAAACCAATCTTGAAAGGGATCGTAAGCTAAATTATTTTTTTGCTCTACAATCGTTTTAATATGTACTACTGAGTTGACAGATTTTTCGGCAGATGCTACAAAATCAGGAGCATTAGCTGCTGCAGTTAAACCACTATAATTCGTTAATTGAACGGGAGCTGCATAGGGATTATAATTTGTTACTTGGCTGGTTGGTTGTTGATTAAAGTAATAATTACCTGCCAACGCAAATGCGCCACCTAAAGCGCCTACAAACAATGATGAGATTACTTTTTTCATATGATTTTATTTTTTATAGATTAATTGAAAATGTTTTAATGTATTCATAACGCAAAATTACATCAGAAGTTATCGCCTTATTTTATTTTTAACAATACTTAACGGCAGCAAGGCTTTCAGGATGTTTATGGTAAAAATTTGTTAAAAATAGATTTACTAAAAACTATTCGTTTTGTTAATATTGTTAGACAAACTGGTTAAAACTATAGTTATATAGTTGAAAATGATTTAGAGATTTTTTTGTAACTTTAGTCTCCCATTTAATATGCGATTTAAATATAAAATACCACCTTTTGTTTTTGGAGTCTCAATTGGCTTATTAGTAGGCGTGGCTTTTTTTATTTTTAAAATTGATGATTACTTAAAGAAAATTAATAAACCTAATATCGACAATATTAAAATTGTTGAGCAGTCTGTTTCAAATACACCTTCAGATAATAAAGAAGAACCTAAGTCAGGTAAAAAAGCAACGGTTAATACCAAAAACTCGCCAAACATTAATTACAGTGAGGTGGATGCTTTATTGAAAGAAGATGATATTAAAGTAGCACAAGAAGAATTACTATCAGTTAAAAATATTAAGGTTATTGATTTAGATGCAACATCTAAGCGCGATACTTTAACTGGACAGTTAGCTGGTGTTACTAGTTCAGATTATCCAAATTTATTTTTTGTGGAGTTTTGGAAAACGCCTTTAAATTCGAAAGGTTACCGTATGACTCGCAATAGAGTGATACTTTATGGTTTATCAGATTTTAGTAGTATTACGATTTACAAAGTAGATGATAATTTCTATTTGAAAAATGATGACGTGGTTTATAAAATTTCTTCGGGGACAGAGTTTAAACCAATGGAGTTAGTTAACGATTCTCAGTTATTAGCTAAAATCAATTAATTATGATGCAGTTAGAATGCTTCAAATATCAAGGTACAGGAAACGATTTTGTACTTTTAGACAATCGTGAGAAAACAATTTCCTTAACAACCGAACAAATTAAGTGGCTGTGTGATCGTCGTTTTGGTATTGGTGCTGATGGCTTAATGCTGTTAGAATTAGAACCAGGTATTGATTTTAAAATGGTTTATTTTAATAGCGATGGTAATGAAAGTAGCATGTGTGGTAATGGAGGAAGATGCATTACGGCCTTTGCAAAACATTTAGGACTCATTTCTGATACAGCAAAATTTTTAGCCATTGATGGGATTCATGAAGCTAAAATAGTAAATGGTATTGTTTCTTTAAAAATGAATGATGTGAGACAAGTTGAAGTAGGGGAAGACTTTTTTTATTTAAATACAGGCTCACCACATTATGTGAAATTTGTGAGTGATATTGAAAACGTTGATGTATTTGAAGAAGGAAAAAAAATTAGATACAATAATCGTTTTGCTGCTGAAGGAACTAATGTAAATTTTATAGAAAAGAAAGATGACGAATTATTTGTGCGCACCTATGAAAGAGGAGTAGAGAATGAAACTCTATCTTGTGGAACAGGTGTTACAGCTGCTGCCTTAATTGCTGCTTTTAAAGGTCAAAGCACAGATAAAAATAATTGTGCCATTAAAACCTTAGGTGGAAACTTAAATGTAAAGTTTGATAAAGTTTTAGAAAATACGTTTTACAATATCTGGTTAGAAGGTCCGGCAACATTTGTTTTTAAAACTATTATTGATATTCCGAAAGCAACTACAGTTTAATTTGTTATTAATGTCAACAAACAAATTAATACTACCTTGTTTTTTATTTTTGTTTTTCTTTTTCAATTCATCATTTGCTCAGCGATTAAACCGTTTAAACAAACATGGCGAGCGTAATGGAAAATGGATAGTTTATATTGACGATGCGAAAAAAATAAAATCCTTTGAAGGGAAATTTAGAAATGGTATTACTAAAGGTAAATGTTATTTCTATACTAATGCAGGTGTTTTAGAAAGAAGAGAAATCAATCGCTTTAAAAAAATGAAAACAACTTTTTATTACCCTAATGGTAAGATAAAGTTAAATGGCAATGCACGTATTGAAAATTTGCCTGATAAAGTTCATTATTATTTCTACGGGAAATGGCAGTCATTTAATGACAGTGGAGTATTAGTGAAAAATCAGTATTACGAAAAAGGTAAACTCATTAAAACTGAATACCTAGATAAAACAATTAAAACCAACGACTCGTTAATTGAAGTGTTGAATGTGATTGATAAAGAGTTTGCATTACATAACAGTACATTAACGGATAGTATTAATGCTAACTTAAAAAATCCACACAAAAAACAATTATTTGAAAAGCAGCTTTATTATTTAGATAGTTTGTCTTTTAATAAAATTACTCATATTGTTAATGTGTTTGGTTACCCGTCGAGAGCCATTGCAGGTGAATCAAACAATATTCCATTTTATATTTTAAGTTTTGCGCCTTATACAATAAAAGAAAAATACTTAAATCAACTTATATTAGCAGCAGATAGAGGCGATATCAGCTGGACATCATTAGCTTAT
>Ga0315900_10007125_pt1 | contig 14776 bp, 8 predicted proteins | sample LakEriMetagenome_FD_203521 | JGI IMG/M metagenome (GOLD analysis project Ga0315900, IMG submission 203521) | Freshwater fungal communities from buoy surface, Lake Erie, Ohio, United States - Buoy 12 MA114 | ecosystem: Environmental > Aquatic > Freshwater > Lake > Lake biofilm | place: USA: Lake...
TCATCCCTGCGGTTTCCTGAAATCGCAGCAATCTTGAGGCCGCTGATTTCCTGACTGGCTACACGCAGACCGGAAGTATTGACGTCAGCTTTTACATCTTCGGTCATGCTCAAGGCAGAAGAACCGGAAGTAGCGTTTACGAAGAATGCCTGACCACCTGCGATGTGGCGGTTACCGCCGTTTACGCCAATGCTTCCGTTGTAGGTAGAATAGGATTCTGTGGCAGCATTCCAGATGGCAATGCCATTACCGGCGATTCCTGTTTTGGTCCATCCTGAGGCAGCATTCCAGTCGATGGTGCAGGGATATGGATTACCCAGAAGATTCCATCCATTCGTAGCGCCGTTGGAAGCATAGGTGCATCCTGAGGCACAATAATTCACCGGGAAGTTTACAGTACCGCCAACTACAGGACCTGAGTAAACAAACTGGCTGTTGGAGGTTACTTTTCTGGCCCAAACACGAAGGCCCTGCCCCGTTGTTACAGCCTGTGAAGAAGCGGAGGCCTTGGTCCAGCCGAAATCATCGAAGGAAGAGCCGCTGTTATTGTAATAATAGAGAGAACCCGGATCGGTATTTGATGGAAGGAATGTAGCCGGGTGAAGGTTGTTTCCTCCCTGATCGTATCCGCCCATCTGGAACCCTGTTGTAGTAGGGGTTACATAGTACCAGGCGCCGGTTCCAGTTGCGGTGAGGCCTGAAAGGTATTTCTGGTAGGTAACATCTCCAATGAGGGATGCACTTGATTCTACCTTGAGAAGCCTTCCCTGATTACTGGCATCAGACCCAATAATCAGATTTCCTGCTGATACATTGAACGCACCTGCCTGTAGTTTCAGGCCGTTTTTAACATTCATCGCAGCACCTGATGCAAGACTTACACCCGCTGGATTGTTGATGGTAATCGTTCCGGCACCAGCTGTTCTGAGATTTCCGCTGATGGTTTGTGCCGTAGAGCCATTAAGGGCAATGCTACCATCGCCGCTGATCCAGCCGGCTGCTGAACCGTTCAGATTACCGCAAATATTAAGGGTTGCTCCGCTGCCAACCGTAATTCCTGCACCACCCAGAAGACTTAGATTTCCCAGCGAGAAAGTGCCTGAAGTAATCTGAGGATTGTTTGCAGAACTGTTGATAACTACCGGGCGGCAGCCTGTCAGGGGAGCTGCACCGGAAGTCCAGTTATTTCCATCGGAAAAGTTCGAGTTAACCCCTCTCCACCGCGTTTCATCGGTACAACCAAGACACTGACGGAAGCAAACAATCGGAAGCGTTTTGCTCGAAGCACCCATTACAAAATTTCTGTTTCCGTTGTTTCCGGGAGAACAAACTCCTGCGACGGATTCATCGTTGCCCCAGGAATTGCCGTTAATAAATTTATAATCTGAAACCTGATTTGGATCAACAAGAACGGTCCTGGCGTAGATATTGCCGCCAATGTTGCTGAGTTGGGTAGTACCGGGATTCCAGCCCTGGAAAGCGCCAGCTACATGCACGCCGTTGGGGCTTACAGTTTCGCCGCTCATATCTACACGGAAGGTTACTGTAATACAGGTGCCGCAGGTTCCGAAACATACCAGTGGTGTCGAGGAGGCACCGCCCGGTACCGTATAGGAACGGTTGCCACCTACATTACAGGCGCCCGGCACGCCCTCGTCGAATCCCCAGTTGTTGCCATTAATAAATTTGAAAGGAACAACCTGACCTGGAACCAGCATCAGCGTAGTGGCATAAATACCACCGCCCTGATCGGTCATGGCGATGGCACCCGGATTCCATTGTGGATAATTGCTTCCGAAGTCTCCGGCCAGGTGAACTCCGTTTGCACTAACAGTAAGCCCGTTCATATTGACGCGGAAGGTAGTGGCAACTTTGGCTACACAGGCATTGCATTTGCCATAGCAGGTAGAAGGAATGGTGGCGTCAGATGAGCCGACTGAAAAAGCTCGGTTTCCTGAACCATTAACACAGCTTCCGCTAAGACCAGATTCCCAGGTGCTTCCATTGATAAATTTAAATTCGATGGCAGAATTCTGGGTAAGCGCAATAGTGGCGCCATAAGTAGTGCCTGAAATAAGCGTTAGAGGATTGGCAGTAGCATTCCATCCGTTGAAGCTTCCGGCAACAAAAACACCTGAAGGAGCAACCGTTTCATTCTGCATGTCAACACGGAATGAAATATTAACCGGAGGAAGGGCGGTGGATGAATAACTTTGAGTTGCACCTTTACTCAGGCTGAAAAGGTCGTGCTCGTTGGCAAAAGGAAAGCTTGTTACAGTTGAGGTAAATGCATAATACTGGATAGTAGAACCATCTGCTTGAGCAGGAATAGTAGCCGAGTAGCTGGTGCCGGAACCGGTTGCAGTTAAAATTGAGTTGGTGGCATAATTGTCAGTTGTGTATTTGATATACACAATTTCTTCGGTGCTCTTGGCTGCTGACAGGTTTACGGTAACCACCACATCATCATCCGGTGTCACATTTCCTGCAAGAGGACTCTGTGATGTAGAATTGATGTTTACAGGAGCCGCAGAGGTTTCCATGAAGATGGCCTGCGTACTTGAATAGCCATTATCCTTCCAAACCATGGTGTAATGCTTGGCAGGATTACAGGTAATGGAGTTATTTCCGCCTCCACCATTGAAAGTGTAGGTTTGCAGCGTATTCATGGTAACAGTGGTTTCGTTCCACTTATTGTTCCATGGTGAGCCTGAAGGGCCGCTGGTAAACAGAAATTGTCCCCCGCTTACGCCAGTGAATGTTGTCTTCCAGCGGGTTGTGCCATCGGTGAGTTTCTTGACACCTCCTCCTGAAACCTGAAATTCAGAACCGAGCGGAGAACCAGTAACGGGAGGATTGGTCCAGCCATTCCAGTCGCCAGGCATGTTAAGGCCCTCCGGAGCGAAAATCTGTGAGAAACCTGTACCCATGGTACAAGTCAGAACGAATGCCAGAGACATAGTCCTGGCAAAGTACTTAGTAAAAAAAGTAATCATAGTAAAACAGTTAATTGGTTAATGAAACTATTGGTACAAAAGAAAGTATTTCCCGATAACTAACCAATGGCCGGAATGATTTTTTTTTCCGGCGGTTAAAAAATTTACATCAATGGAACAGTAATCCGGTAGAACAAAGAACAACCGGATAATCTCATTTCCATTTTATGTAAAAAATCTATGATTCGGGCAGGTCTTTTTCAAAAACAAAGCCTCTTTCGGTTTCCGTATTTATGAAATCAATTTTCATGCCTGCCAGAAACAGGAATTGTTTCTTGTCTACCAGAACTCTGAATCTTTCCGTTTCGAAAACGGCATCACCCGGTTTCTCATTATCAAATCCAAGTATAAATCGTACCCCACTGCATCCCGAACCGGATGCACCAATCCTTACTCCAAAGTTTCCGGGAATTTTTTTTCGATGAATTATACCCTCAATCTCCTGAAGTGCTGTTTCGCTGAACCTGACGGGCAACATTTTCATAAAATAAGAGATGCGGGATTCCGCGGACAAAACTACCTTCGCAGCCTTAAAACCGAAAACAAAATGGAAATACTGGCTGATTTGATTAAAATTGTTTTGCCGGCTTCTCTGGTCCTGCTGGGTATTTACATCAGTATTGAAGCTCTTTTACGAAGGCAAATGGAGAAAACCGTCCTTGAATTGAGATCAAAAAATACAGAAACAATTCTGCCTGTCCGTTTGCAGGCGTATGAAAGGATGGCGCTTTTTCTGGAGAGAATCAGTCCACAGAACCTGATTATCAGGGTTAATCAGCCCAATATGACAGCCGGAGAATTGCATGCGGTCATGATCAGGGAAATCAGGGAAGAGTACGGACACAACCTGAGTCAGCAGATTTACATGGGCCAGACAGTCTGGACGCTGATACGCAATGCCATGGAGGATATGGTCTCAGTTGCCAACACCTGTGCCCAGGAAACTGATCCTAGCAGTCCTTCGATAGAACTTGCAAGACGGATTTTTGAGCATATGATGAAGCTCGGAAACGATCCTATTCAGAATGCCATGAGCGAACTGAAAAATGAAATCGCCATATCGTTTTGATGCGGTCTTGAAATTTGTATCAGCTGAAATAATCAAGTTAGGCAGCAATCAATTCCGGAATGCTGGAGCCGTTCATTAAAAATCACTGGCTTAGAGCCGACCGCCGGGCGCACAGTTTCAGCCTGAGTCTGGTTTTTGTCCTTCTGTTTTTTTTGTCTTTCACCTGGTGGATGGGCAGTAGCCTTACCATCCGAATTGGCATTGATTACATTCCGAAGGAAATCAGCATCCCTGCCTTTGAAATTCCATCCGACCTGGTGCAGTTTACACTCGGCCTGCCCAATTATGCATTCGGTGAAATTTTTGTCCCGGAAAAAATCCTGCCTCCCGACTGGCTGTATCCGCTGAGCATGGCATGCTTCCTGCTGGCAATTTCCCTTCTGGCAGCCGGCATTTCTTATCTGAGCGGAACCTGGTTCTATGGCAGCCTCTTCGGTATGGCAGCCGGAATAGCCTTGTTCGAGCCGGCTATGCTCAGCCCCATGGGTATTTCGTCCGGATGGATTACAGCACTTATGGTAATGCTGGTGCTTTTGCCGGTTTTTGCCATTTCAACATGGCTAAGCTCATGGAATTTAGCCCGCCGCTGGTGGGTATTATTGCTTTTCTATGGTCTTTGCCTCTTTGTTTTTTTTGAGCCTGGCCTTGAAGCTTCCCGGCAAAGCAAGCTTCTGGCAGCCTTATACCTGCCCTTGTTGCTGGCTGCCCTGGCTTTTATTTTTCTCAATGCTACGGATGTTCTCCATGGTATTTTAATTCTCCTTACGAAGGGCAGCGGCAATGCACAGAGCTGGCTTCATTTTTCTGTCTTCTCCTTTTTTTACCTCGCCAATTTCATCCTGATTTACCTCAAGAATACCGGATTACTTGTTCTTGATATCTATTATCCGGACCCCTTTCTTCTTCAGGTTTTGTCTTTGATTGCAGGTTTCTGGGTACTGCCGGCACGGGAGGCTTTGGGTAATGGGGATCAGTTCTTCGGAAAGGGCTTGTTCAGCCTGTATGCTTCTCTGGCCATGTGTTTTCTGCTTGCTTCCGGAATTGGCTATGCAAGTGCCTGTGATCCGCTTACGGAAGTACTCGAAGATGGCATAACGCTCATTAATTTTTGCATGGGATTGTGCTTTTTCTTGTATGTGGTAATAAACTTCGCTGACCTGATGCGCCATGGACTTCGTGTTTATGAAGTCCTATACCGCCCGAGGTACATGCCGGTTTCGTCCATTTCCGTTTTTGGGATTGCAGGTGTCATGATTTTCCTCATGAACGGAGCCTACTTTCCCTTCTATCAGGCTTTGGCAGGCAGGTATATTTTTTTCGGAGATCAGGCCCGGCAGGAGGGCAAGGCTGTACTGGCAGAAGAATTGTATCGACAGGCACTCGCAATGGAATCGAGGAACCAGCGGGGCAACATCAGTCTCGCACTTTTATACCTTGAAACCGGTGCCTACGCTAAAGCAATTAAGGCAGCTGAGTCATCACTGGATAAAAAACCGGCACCCGAAGCCATTCTGGTTATGGCGCAGGCTTATCGCGCTAAAGGTCTTTCACTTGACGAACTCATTTGCCTTCAGGAAGGTGCACGCCGTTTTCCGGGAGATGGTCAGATACTGAACAATGCCGGAATGGCATTCAGCAATACCATTTTTGCCGATTCTGCCCGCTACTATCTGAATGCAGCGGCCTCAGGCCGGAATGCCTCTGCTGTTGCCCGAACCAATCTTGGTTACCTGCAGCTATGTCAGCAGGCCGGGGCAGAGGGTTCGCCGGGGAAGGAGCTGATGAACGACGGTGGCTGGGCAAACCTCAATAATCAGATTGTATTCGCTAATTCTGCCCGCGAAAGTTCTCCGGCCATTCAGGAACTCAGGAGAAAGTTCAGTGAATCTCCTGCAGAGCTCAGAGCCTATTTTCTCTATCATGCCCTTATCAATCACGCCATCCGGAAAGACAGTGCAGGCGTATCTTCTCTTCTGGAACTCGAAGACGATTCCGTAAAAAAATATTACAGTGAAGCGGTGGCTATGGCAAAGGCCCTCCTGCAATACCGCAGCGGACGGGTATACGATGGGATGCAGGGTCTTTTGCGGCTTTATGATGAGGCAAGCCTGAACCGAACCGATCTGGCCTTGCTTGCCGGTCAGCTTTACTATGAGCAGGGAGCTTTTGCCGCGTCTTCAGAATATTTCAGAAAAGCAGCACTGGCAGGACAGAAAAATGCCTGGTACTGGTATGCCATTGCCTGCCTCGATGCCGGTAAAAAAGAGGAATCGAAAGAAGCCATCCGGGAGGCATTTCCCTTTCTTTCCGGACCAGATAAAATACGCATCAGCATCATCGCCGACGGGATAGGCAAATTAACCTTTTCTGAAGCCGCCAGAAGAAGTGATCAGGAAAAAAGTGTCTTTATCAAACTTAACTGGAATGACCTCAAAGTCTCTCAGATCAAGGATCTGATTCACCTTACGGGCGACAGGGAATCTTCACTTTTTCTCTGGAAGTATTGTTTTGAAAGAGCCTACAGGGAAAATAAGGCCGGCCATTGCAGGCTGCTTATGGATTATGCTCTTTCTTTCCGCAAAAACGATAAAAAGTGGCAGGAAATGACTGCAGGCTTCAGGCCGGTTTTCCAAAGGATGATTTCCGGTTCTTACAGCGAAGAAAAGCAGGCAGCAGCTTTGCCCGCCTTCATCAGAGCAGAAATGGCGGCTGGCCGTGGTGAAACAGAAAAAGCGGTTCAGCTTTTTCTCACCGCACTTCAGGAGGATCCTTTCAATTCCCGGAATGCCCGTCTGTCGGTAAATGCGATTTTCAGCGCCGGAAAAAAAGAACTTGCCTATGAAAAGGCCCTTGATCTGGTCCGGCTGGATCCTTTCAATCCGGATTTTCTGGAATTGTATGCCGAAACTGCTCTCCGGAATGGACTTGCTGATTTTGCTTTTGAATGCCTGCCTAAACTGGAGGTTCTTGGCGGAAAGGAAAGGGCTGCTGCACTAAAATTGAAAATGACAACTGAACTTTCTGCAAAAGGTCTCCCGGTTCCAAATCCAGTTAATCCCTGATAATTATGAGATATTTTACCATCGCTGCCATCTTCTTCTCTTTCCTTTCCGGTAGAGCCGGGGCGCAGAACAAAGCACTTTGTGTTGGTTTTTATAATGTTGAAAACCTTTATGATACCATCAACGATCCGGAGACCGATGATGAAGAATTTCTCCCTCAGGGAAAGAACAAGTGGGATGGCGCCCGGTTTCAGAAGAAACTTGATAATCTGGCCCGTGTGATTGATTCCCTCGGGAATGGTCCATCCATACTGGGATTGTGTGAGGTCGAAAACAGGTATGTCCTTGAACAGTTGTGCAGCCATTCCCGCCTGAAAGCAAAGGATTATGGCATCATTCACCGCAATTCGCCCGATAAGCGTGGCATCGATGTGGCCCTCATTTACCGTAAACAGGATTTTACACCGGTATCCGATCTTGGAATCCGTGTACAGCTGCCAGGCGATTCAGCCTATCCTACCCGGGATATCCTGCTTGTCTCCGGAAAACTGTGCGGACAGCCGGTGTGCATCTTTGTCAACCACTGGCCAAGCAGGAGGGGAGGTGAGCTGGAATCGGCTCCTAAAAGGATGGCAGCAGCACAGGCTGCCCGCCGCGCTGTTGATTCCCTTCAAAAAATTTCGCCTGATGTTCCTGTCATCCTTATGGGTGACTTCAATGATCAGCCTTCCGATGCTTCACTTGTTCAGGGCCTGAAAGCCGAAGGTGCTGCCGGTAAAGGTGATCTCCTGAATCTTACAGCATCCCTGGCCGAAAAAGGAGAAGGTACTCATTCCTATAAGGAAACATGGAACATGCTGGATAATCTCATCGTGTCCAGAAAACTTACAAACCGTGGCAAAGGGCTTTCAGTGGTTCCGGAATCAGCCCAGATTTACAGGCCTTTCTGGATGCACGACAAATATGCGCGCCATCAGGGAGCTCCTTACCGTACCTATGCCGGACCGAAATTCATCGGTGGATATTCCGATCATTTTCCGGTATTTTTCAAATTGAATTGCCCCTGAGTTTTGTATGTCCTGAGCTTTGATTTTCTTGCGGAAAAATATCCGGATTCTCATGAAAGAAATCAGCGTTCAGGAACTTAAACAAATGAAAGACAGTGGCGAAGACTTTCAGCTTATTGATGTCAGAGAGCCTTACGAATACGATATCTGCAACCTGGGCGGCCACCTGATGCCCATGGGTTCCATTCTGGACCATGCTTCAGGAATTTCAAGGGACAAGACCGTGGTTCTTCATTGCAGGAGCGGTCAGCGATCCCGAACTGCCATCCACAGCCTGGAAGAGAAATTTGGTTTTAAAAACCTTTTCAATCTCAAAGGCGGAATTCTGGCTTATGCCGATGAAATCGACAGCAGCCTGTTGAAGTACTGATTTGCAATGCCTTAACCTGCTGTTTTTTCATCCGAAAGACCGGCGACAAACAAAAACATCAATCGTTTTATGGCGAAGAGATTTTTTTTAATCATCCTTTTGTTGAGCTCATTGCTTTACGCAGAAGTTTACGGACAGGCCAGACGCCTGCCACAATTGTCTGCTTCGGTCCGACAATTTCTTTTCGAACTGGAAAAGGGAAGGTTTAAAGAACATGGTTTGCCTTCTCAGTATGTGTACAACAGGGTTCAGGCCGGACCTGTTCTGGTTAATGCATTCATAAAAGTATCTCCGGATTTTCAGGAGGAACAGCTCAAAGAGACAGGTGCATTGATTGGTACCAGGGCCGGCGCCATCCGTACAGTTCGGATTCCGGTAGCCAGGGTTCAGGATGTTTGCCGCATGCCCGGGATTCTTGCCATTGATATGGACCAGCCTGCGGCAGCAGACCTGGATTCCGCAAGGCGAAGAACAAGAGTTGATTCGGTGCACAGGGGTCTTGGCCTGCCCCGCCCTTTAAACGGAGATTCCGTGGTAGTGGGTATTGTGGATGCCGGATTTGATTACAGCCATCCTGCTTTTTACGATACTGCCTACAGCCAATACCGCGTGCGGCGTGTCTGGGAACAAAAAGGCAATGGTACTCCTCCTTCAGCATTCGGCTATGGTGCTGAATATGCCGATTCGGCTTCCATTCTTTCCAAAGCCTACGACATCAGCGAAACCATTCACGGAACGCACGTGGGCGGAATAGCCGGGGGTTCGGGATACAATGGCCCTGCGGGAAATCACAACAAATTCAGGGGAGTAGCTTATAAATCAGACCTTGTATTCGTTGCCATGTACCCTTCCCCGGAATACTGGCTTTCAACCGGGATGGCCGATATGCTGGATGGCGTAAATTATACCTTCCAGTATGCTGCCTCCGTAGGAAAACCGGCTGTAGCCAACCTGAGCTGGGGATGCCCGCTCGGACCAAGGGATGGTAATTCTCTTTTCAGCCAGGCCATGGACAACCTCACTGGTCCGGGACGGATTTTTGTTCTTTCAGGCGGCAACAACGGCCAGAATAAAATTCACATTAAAAAGACCTTTACTCCGGCGGATTCCCTGCTTCAAACATTCACTACCTTTTCAGCATCGCTCAACCCCAAAATCAACAAGATTGATTTCTGGGGAGATTCCGGAAATACATTTCAGGCGCAGTTCACACTGTATAGCGGCAACAATCTGTATACAGCCAGTCCCTGGATCGGACTGGATGACAGTACAAGAATGATTCCGCTGAAAGGAACAAACGGCGATACCTTATTCATAACCGTTACCGGTGTAGCCAACGAATTCAACGGCAAACCGCACATGCTGGTTCAGTTTTTAAACCGGGTTCCGGACAGGGTAGGCATCAGCCTGAAGGCCTTTGGCGGAACGGTGCATGGATGGCAGGGAGTGGTAGTAAAGACATCCGGTTATTATGGTACCTTCACCCGCTATGCCTTTAGCTGGGCCAGAGAAGGAGATGTGGCCTACACAACCGGAGACCTGGTTTCTACACGCAGCGGAATTGCGGTAGCCGCCTACAATTCAAAGGTGGTCTTCACCAACCTTGCCGGCCAGTCGCTTTCCTACAGCGGTTATCTGCGTGGCAGGATTGCGGCATTCAGCAGTATGGGACCAACGGCAGACGGCCGTGTAAAACCCGATATTGCGGGTCCCGGTATGGCCCTGGCATCTGCTGTGAGTTCTTACGACCCCGATTATCAGAGTGGTGGTGGTAGTTTTGACAATGTTGTTGCTCAGTTTACTTCACCTTTAAACAATCGGACCTACGGTTTCGGAATGGCCGGAGGAACCTCTATGTCGGCGCCCGTTACAAGCGGGATTGTTGCCATGCTGCTGCAGATCAATCCCCAGCTTAGCCCGGCTGATTTAAAAAGCTTGTTTTCAAAAACGGCTATCATTGATGCCTTTACAGGCAGTATTTCATCGCTGGGAAGTACCACCTGGGGTGGGGGAAAGGTAAATGCTTTGGGTGCCATCCGCGAACTGCTCAATCCTACAACCGGCATTGTTCATTCGCTTGCCGCTGACCGGGAATTATTACTCTATCCTAATCCCGGGAGTGGCAGGTTTACATTATTCCGGGGAGAGGAAACAGCAGAAAATGCGAGTCTGATCCTTCTTGATGTTTTCGGCAGAGAAGTCCTGCGCCGGGAAATGAAGGGTTCTGAAATGGAACTGAATCTTGAAAATTTCCCTGGCGGGATGTATTTCCTGCAATACAATACCATAAGCGGGCGCTCGGTTATCCGGGTACAAAAAAAATAGTAACGCTCCGATTACCTTATGGAGACAGCCTTTTTCAAATATGAAGGTGCCGGTAATGACTTTATTATGGTCGATAACCGCCATATGGATTTTCCTGCCGGAGAAGGTCTTATTCTAAGATTGTGCGACCGTCATTTCGGCATCGGTGCCGACGGATTGATTCTGCTTCAGGAAGAACCCGGATTTGATTTCCGCATGGTTTATTTCAATTCCGACGGACGGGAAAGCACCTTTTGCGGAAATGGCGGGCGTTGCGCGGCAGCCTTTGCGCGGCAGCTTGGCATCGTTTCAGACGCGGCATCCTTTATTGCCAGAGATGGAAAACATGAGGCTACTTTTCATGGGGAGCTGGTTCGCCTTAAAATGACTGACACCATATTTCCTGTAAAATCAGGAAGCGGTTATACCCTGTTTACCGGTTCTCCGCATTATTGCGAATTTGTTGCTGATGTACTGCAGGCTGATGTTTTTGGAGAGGGCAGGCGAATCCGGAAGTCCTTCGGCGAAGAAGGCATCAACGTTAATTTTATTGAGAAGAAGGACGGCCGGATTTTCATTCGAACCTACGAACGGGGCGTGGAGGATGAAACACTTTCCTGCGGAACCGGCGTAACGGCGGCTGCATTGCTCGCGGCTGCAGAAGGCTATCAGAGCCCCGTCGAAGTGGAGACCAGAGGCGGTATTCTCAGTGTGGAATACTCACCGTCAGCAAACGGATTTGCGCATGTTTTTCTTACCGGACCGGCAAGGCTGGTATTTTCGGGCAGCATAAGGCTTTAGTTAAGATTGCCCTTTCTCTAAATCATTGTACCTTTGCGGCATGCAGCATACGCTACGCATTTATAACACCCTAAGCAGGCAAAAAGAAGAATTTCAGCCACTTAATCCACCGTTTGTCGGACTTTATGTCTGCGGACCAACGGTTTATAATTTTGTCCATCTGGGAAATGTCCGCACTTTTCTTTCCTTCGATGTCCTTTACCGCTACCTGAAATTCAGGGGTTATTCGGTGCGCTATGTGCGTAACATCACGGATGTAGGCCATCTTGTAGGTGATGTGGATGAAGGAGAAGATAAAATCGGACGGATGGCCCGGCTGGAAAAGCTGGAGCCTATGGAAATTGTGCAGCGATACACCAACGACTTTCATGAAGTACTGAAACTGTTCAATCTTCTTCCTCCTTCCATTGAACCAAGTGCCACCGGCCATATGGTTGAGCAGATTGAAGCGGCTCAGGAACTCATCCAAAGGGGTATGGCCTACGAATCCAATGGGTCGGTATATTTTGACATTGCCCGTTACAATCAGCAGGGCGGTAATTACGGCAGACTTTCAGGCCGCATTCTGGAAGATCTCCTCACCGAAACCCGTGAGCTGGAGGGAACGGAAGAAAAGCGTAATCCTCTGGATTTTGCGCTCTGGAAAAAAGCAGCCCCGGAGCATATCATGCAGTGGAATTCCCCCTGGGGGAAAGGCTTTCCCGGCTGGCACCTCGAGTGTACCTGCATGAGCACCAAATACCTTGGCGTACAGTTTGATATTCACGGCGGAGGCATGGATCTGAAATTTCCGCATCACGAATGTGAAGTGGCACAGGGAACTGCTCTTAACGGAAAAGAACCTGTCCGCTACTGGATGCACGCGAACATGCTCACGGTAAACGGCCAGAAAATGTCGAAGTCGCTGGGAAACAGTTTTCTCCCGGGAGAACTCTTCAGCGGAAATCATCCGTTGCTTTCCCAGGCCTACAGTCCTATGACGGTGCGCTTCTTCATGCTGCAGTCGCACTACAGAAGTACACTGGATTTTTCCAACGAAGCAATGCAGGCCGCAGGCAAAGGCTACCGCCGCCTGATGAATTCCCTTAAAATCGCCCGTAATCTCCGCTGGCCGGAATCTGCGGAAGAAGGTCAGGCTGATCAGCAAAAAATTGCGGATATTGAAAAAGTGACCGATGCTTTCATCAAAGCGATGAGTGATGACCTCAACACCGCGGTTGCCATAGCAGAACTCTTTTCCCTGATGAAGTATATCAACATGCTGCAGACCGGGCAGTTATCTCCTGCTGCGCTGGGCAAGGATATTTTTACTTCCCTTATGACCAACTTCATAACTTTTGTAACCGAAATTCTTGGTCTGAACGAGGAAGAGCCAGAAATTCACAGCGTAATTCCCGGCCTTCTCGAGCTCTATAAAGGCTTTAAAGAATCGAAGCAATACGATAAAGTGGATGAAATCCGGGGTATTTTTAAGAATGCCGGGCTGGTCATCCGCGATTTGAAAACCAGTCTCGACTGGGCTTACGACGAACAATAACAATACATTTTCAGATTCATGATACAAAGACCTCAAAGTGTGCTCCTTGGCCTGATCATTTTACTCATGCTTGCCGGACTCATGCTCCCCAACTGGGAGAAGAACTCAGCCGACGGATTGTCAAGTGCAGTTCAGAATGCCTGGAGTCTGCAATTCAAATCAGTTTCCGGCGAAGAATCAAAAACCAGGATTCATCTCGCCCTGTTCATGCTTGCCGTAGCAGGTATGGCCGGTTTTTCGATTTCAAAGTTTAAAAACCGGCTTCTGCAAATGAAAATCGGTTTTGCCATTACGCTGGGGATATCTGCTACTCTGATTTTTATGATGCTCGGCATCCGTGAAGGTGAGGCCATGCTCGACGCAGGAAAGGAAGGCCGCCATCTCAGCGGATTCTACCTGCTGTTCATCGCGCTGTTTTCCAACATCATCTCCAATCGTCTTATCCGCAAGGATGAGAACCTGGTCCGCAGCATGGACCGTATACGCTGATGCGCAGTGCACAGGAAATGGAGCAGGCCATACGCGCCCTGTTCCCTGTAAACGGACTGGAATACTCTTTTCCGGAGATTACAGAACTGCTCGACTGCCGCAGCCGGGAAGATAAAATTGAACTCAGTCTGGCCCTGCAAAAGCTGCTAAAGAAAAAGTTTCTGGAAGAAAATGCTTCCGGAAAGTTTGTTCTTTTCGGCGCAGAAAAGAAAGCCATCACCGGCCGGGTGGATTTTGTGAATCCGCGTTTTGCCTACATCAGGCTGGAATCGGATGATAAAGATGGCCAGGATGTGATGGTGCAGGCCGATGAACTGCGCGGGGCTCAGGACGGCGATCTTGTAGAAATTGAAATCTTCGCTGCCCGTAAGGGAAAAAAGGCGGAAGGCATTGTTAATAAAGTACTTCAAAGAGCGAGAAATCAATATGTTGGTGTCATTCGGCTGAAAGGCGGAACTGGTTGGTTTTCGGCCGATTACCGGAAGATGCACGAAGACATCATGGTGGCAGAACCGGATCTGGCCGGCGCCAGGGATGGTCAGAAAGTACAGGTTGAAATTACCCACTGGGGCAGCAACAGCCGCCGGCCTCAGGGTAAAGTAAAAGAAATTCTGGGTCTGCCCGGTGAGCATAATGCCGAAATGCACGGCATTCTGGCAGATTACAATATACCGCTGCGTTTCTCCGAAGAAGTGGAAAGCGAAGTAGCCCGGTTTTCCGGTGTGATTTCGGCATCGGATCTTAAAGGAAGGCGGGACTTTCGTCCGGTGCTGACATTCACCATCGATCCGTTTGACGCCAAGGACTTTGATGATGCGATTTCTGTAAAAGAACTGGAAAGCGGCAATGTTGAAATCGGAGTTCACATCGCTGATGTTTCGCATTTTGTGCAGCCTGGCAGTAAACTGGATGAAGAAGCATTTCAGCGGGCCACATCTGTATATCTGGTAGACCGTGTTTCGCCCATGCTGCCGGAGCGGCTCAGCAATGACCTTTGTTCCCTTCGGCCAAACGAAGACCGGCTTACCTTTTCCTGCGTGGTGGAGATGAGTCAGGAAGGAAAGGTGCTGGGGAAACCTTGGATAGGACGAAGCGTGATTCACAGCGACCGGCGTTACACCTACGAAGAAGTGCAGACGGT
>Ga0315900_10007126_pt1 | contig 14775 bp, 15 predicted proteins | sample LakEriMetagenome_FD_203521 | JGI IMG/M metagenome (GOLD analysis project Ga0315900, IMG submission 203521) | Freshwater fungal communities from buoy surface, Lake Erie, Ohio, United States - Buoy 12 MA114 | ecosystem: Environmental > Aquatic > Freshwater > Lake > Lake biofilm | place: USA: Lake...
TATTTATTGACGGCGTGGTAATCCCAGAGATTGCCGTCAATGAGCTATAAAGAGCTACGTCACTAATAATTTTAATCGAAGGCATACACTTATTTAGTGTAACTCTTCGTCTTAATTAATTATCCAATAACAATAACTTTATAGGCATTATTCTGTGGTATATTTTGAAAAGCAACTGTAATACTACTCCCATTTACATATTCAATAGAAGGATAAACTACTTTGCTTGTAGCTATGTCTATAACGGTAACTAGAATATCTTGCGTATTAAAATTATGTACAACTAAAAAATTATCAGCAATGCCATCACCTATAAGGGTAACATATTTCTTTGCTACAGCATCGGGTGGTTGAATATTTACATAAGAATTGCCCGTAACAGTTAAATCACCATCTATTATTAGATTACCTGCTATGGTGCCGCCGTTTGCTAATTGTTTTGAATTAGATCCCCCACCACCTTCTATAGCTCTGTACATTTCTCTTTTAGAAATTTTTTCACTAATAAGTAAAAACTGTTGTTTAAAATTATCAGTATATGCATCAAAAAATTTCTGTAATTCGGGATTGTGTTCTTCTCCTTTTATTAATGAAATAAAAGTTTCATGAATTAGCCCTTTAATTTGATCATTATCAAGATTGATGCTGGGTTTTTTAGTTTCGGGTTCAGCATCTTTTGTCAAAAGCTGTGTTGTTTCTTCAATAACGGCTGGTTCTTTTGGTAAAACAATTTTTTTCTTAATGCCCAATTGTTTATGATTAATCATTGTCTCAGATTCTTCTGAAACAACAAATTTTACATTTTTATGAAGGATGTTACCTACTAAAACATTAAATTCAAAAACCGGATTGTTTCTCCAGCTATTTGTTTTTTCCTTTAAAAAGGTAGAACCGTTAGATTTTATTAAAAATAAATTTTTTTTGACTTCTTCTACCCCAGAGCAATTTAAGATATTGATGACCTCTTTTGTGTCCTCAAAATCAGTTAGAGGTTTATTATCTAATAAAATAGCCATGATACCCTTATTTATTGTGGCATCATGGCTAATTCTATGGATTTTTTTATTTTTATGGTTCGATATTTTTGTACTTACAAAGCTTTGCATAAGCCTTTGCAATAGCTCGTTTTACACCTTCTTTTTTGACATACTTATCCGCAGTTGAGCAATGGGTGACACCTTCAAAGATAGCACCTCTTTCATCAGTAATGGCAACTACAGTGCGCCCACCATAAGGTGAAAGAAAGTAATCTGGATAATCATCATTACGCGCATACCAAGAGGCTTCAACAACGGTCTTCTTTCCGGAGAAAGAATCATATTTAAAGAATTGCCGATGATGATTTACGGAGACTTGATATCCCCGTTTACGAAGTTCATGAACAGTTGGAATATTTTTCATGAGTTAATTATTAGGGGTTTCCTTTGACTCTACTTCTTTTTTGCCCCAATCAATTTCATCAAAGTTTTGATTGAATTTCTCTTGATCTACTGGTCTTGGTCTAGACCCCTTTCCGTTTTTTACTGTGTTTAGTTTACCCATATTATTTTTTATAAACTGCTTGTGTATAAAGAACTGAAGATTGGTATTGATTGGCAAATACAGAGGTGTTTAACCCACCAGCTAGACGCCAACCATCATTTAGGTATTTGGTGACTTCTTCTTGAAGAGCAACATAATCATCTCTCGAAGCTAATACTTTGTAGGAATATTGTGATACAGTACTGGTTATAACAGTTCTGCTTTCAGACGGGCTATACTCTTCAACTTGTTGTACTTCTTCGATCTGTATTTTGCTCTTCTTTTTCATATTAGGTGTGATTAATATCTTATCTTGAAAAGTCAAAAATCAACATAAATACGTGTATGAATGTTGTGACGCCATTAATTCAATTTCAACAAAACTTGAGACTTTCTCATTGGCAAACAGATTCATATGCAGAACATCAAGCATTTGGTAAGGTTTATGGTGAATTAGATGTTTTAATTGATGGGCTAGTAGAAGCATATATGGGAATTTTCGGGAGATTAAAATCAAATATAACCTTTTCCATTGAATTGAATGGCTATCCAGGAATTGATGAATCTATTAAAAGTTTCTTAAATTTTTTAAACGAATTAAGAAATCACGTTGAATCTCATTCAGACCTTCAAAATATGGTTGATGAACTAATTGGTACCACAAATACTCTCAAATATCTCTTAACTTTGAAGTAGAAATCCCATAAAAAGAAAATATTTCATGTGCTGTTTGATCTCTTTCATATTCTTCTTTATATAAGACTCTTTTTATACCATACCCAGCTATCATAGAAGCACAGGAAGAACAAGGCAGTAAAGTACATGCAATGGTATGACATTCTCCTCTTTTGAACAAAGAGAGTAAATTTTGTTCAGCATGAATCATAAAGGGGCGTCTTTTGTCTCGGTTTGACCAAAAATCGGGGTCAACTATCTTACCTGCAGCTAATCCATTATAAGCTACACCTATTACTCTATGTTCAGAATCAAAAGCCACTGCACCTACTTTTTTGAAAGGATCTTCTGATCTTAAAGAAGCAACTTCTGCTAGTTTTATAGCATAATCATCCCAAGAAATTCTAACGTTTGCATTCGTCATTGTCTATATCTGTTATAATAGAGGTGACAATTATTTCTAGGTCTTCTTCTGGGATATTTAACTCTCTTGAGATTTCTTCAAAAACCTCATTTTCTGAGATATATTCTAAGATTTCATTGAGACTATATATGCAGTCCTTTTTTCTCATGCGTTTATTTACACCAAAGTATTCTTTCTCACATATTTCTTAGAATAAAAATAAAAAAGGGGGGTTGATTTTTGATAAATATTATAACGGAGATATCTCCGTTTAACACAACTATAAAACATATGGCAAACATAATTCGAATTAAACGCAGAGGATCTGGCGCTGCTGGCGCTCCTGGATCCCTCAAAAACGCCGAGTTGGCGTTCAACGAAGTTGATAATACACTTTACTACGGTCGCGGAGTAGATCCGAACGGTAACGCAACTGAAGTCATCCCAATTGGGGGTAATGGTTATGTTACAACATTAGTAAGTGGTGTATCTAGTGTACTTAATGCCTCTATTACAGCATTAAGATCTGAAGTATCAACTGCTTCTGGAGATCTTAATACCGCTATTGGTCAATTAAGAACCGAAACAGCAGCTGCTTCCGGAATACTCGATTCACGTATTACTAGTGAAGTTTCTGGATTAAACAGCACTATCCAAACTGTTTCTTCTAACTTAGACAGCCGCATTACAACCGAAGTTTCAAACCTCGTAAATAGTGCACCTGAATTACTTAATACATTAAGTGAGTTAGCTTCCGCTATAGGTAGGGACGAAAATTTTGCTACAACCGTAGCTAATAGTATTGGAACACTTCGTACTGATGTTCAAACAGCTACCGCTTCTCTTGCTGGTGATATCATCTCACTTGAAACGCAAGCTGCTGCAGATCTCGCTCAATTAAGAAGTGAAACTGTTGCTGCTTCAGGAGTACTTGCTGGTGATATCAGCACACTCCGTTCTGAGACAGTTGCTGCTTCAGGAGTACTTGCTGGTGATATCAGCACACTCCGTTCTGAGACAGTTGCTGCTTCAGGAGTACTTGATACTAAGATTGATTCTGAAGAAACTGCCCGTATTGCAGACGTAGCTGCATTGTCAGCTGCTATTGGTGCTTTAGATCAAGGCTCTTCAGCCGCTGTTGATCAATTAAGAAGTGAAACTGTTGCTGCTTCTGGTGTATTAGCTGGCGACATCAGCACACTCCGTTCTGAGACAGTTGCTGCTTCAGGAGTACTTGATACCAAGATTGGATCGTTGTCATCCGACATGATTGTGCGTGATGCTGCTACATTAACATCCGCTCAATCTTACACAGACACAGCAGTTGCTAATCTTGTTGACGGAGCACCCACGCTTCTCAATACTCTTAGAGAACTTGCGTCAGCTATCGGTGATGATCAAAACTTTGCAGTAACCCTTAGCACCAAATTAGGTGACTTAAGTTCTGCGATTGGCGCCGCTGCAACAGCAGACGACGCGAGATTTGATGTCCTCGAGACAGCATTCCAAACGCTTACTGCATCAGGAGTAACAACTCTTGGTACTATTGCATCACAAAATTATGATGCAGTTAGCATCACTGGTGGTTCTCTTAGTGCAGTCTCACTTAGCGGAGCTACGCTATATGATTGCGTAATGGATTCAGGAACATTCTAATCAACCGGTAAACAATTAACTTTAGGGGGCCTTCGGGCCCCCGCAATTATTCATATAAAATATTATGGCAAACATTTTTCAAATCAAACGTCGTACATCGGGTCAAGCGGGCGCACCTGCTTCTCTTCAAAACGGGGAACTTGCTTACAACGAAGTAAATGACACACTTTATTATGGAGCTAATGATGGCATTCGTGCTATTGGTGGTTCTGGATCCTATGTTACATTAGGTTCTTCACAAACAGTTGATGCCGCTAAGACTTTCTCGGGATCAGTGGATCTAGGAAGTGCAGCTGTAACAGTAACACAAACTACAGCCGATTCATCTTTAGCCGTTGCTAATACCGAATTCGTGCAAAACGTTGCTTCACTCCTTGATGGTGGAACCTTTTAATTTGGAGGTATTAACCTAAAAATATGGGAAATATTTTCAAAATTAAAAGAAGGACTACCGGATCAGCCGGTGCACCTGCTACTATAGCCCATGGGGAATTGGCCTTCAACGAAGTTGGAGAAGCTTTTTACTATGGGAAAGCTAGCAATGCATCTTCTGCTATTGGTGGTAAAGGTGAATTCTTAGATAAGAGTACATCACAAACAGTTGCCGGAAATAAAACATTCACAAGTAATGTAGTTCTTTCTTCAGCTGTTACAATAACACAAGTTACAACTGCTACAGATACCTATATTGCTACTACAGAATTCGTTCAAAATGTCTTCTCTGTTTTAGACGGAGGCAATTTTGATGATGCTGGTGGTGGTGGTGGTGGTGGTGGTAATATGTTCGGTCCCGGTGATTTCGGTATCACATTTAATGGTTATTCTAATGAAGTCGGTACTGGTGGCATGATACTAGGTTTCTCGGATCAAAGTACATGGCCTGCGGGTACACATTTATTGTCCATGGAATACAGTGCTGATGGTGTAAATTGGGTTGAGTTCGGCACGTGGTTTGCTTCACATGTTGTAAGTTCTAACTACGTTAAAACAGCTAGCATGCATGCATCAAGTGATGGTGATTATTATGTTCGTGTATATGCAAAAAATTCAAGTTCACAAATCTTGGGTACAAGTAATATAATTCAAATCAACAAATCTACCTCTCTTGTTGATAGTTCTATAACATATACATTACTGAATGGTAATTCTGGTGGTGGCGGAAATTCACCCGTAACAGGACAATATTACTATTCGGCTTCTAGCAGTGACTGGTATACAGTAAGTAACTGGTGGGGCGATAGCAGCCATACACAACAAGCAACAACCCTTCCATTGTCATCAACTAATGTTGTTATCGTCAATGGATCCGTTGAACCTGTTGTTAGCCTGGATAATGCTAATTGGGTACAACCTGCGTCGATTGATTCGGGCTCTGTCGGTATCACATTCACATCACAAAACTTCGGTAATGTTACTTGCAGCATAAGCGGGGAAGCTACATTCGAAGGAAACTCAACATATAACGTATAATAAAATATGGGAAATATAAATAGTTTAATTGATGGATCAGGATATTTCTATGATACATCAGAAAATGCAGGAACCGTAGCTGTGGGTGAATTTTATGATTCGGCTACTAATACAGGTGAAATTACAGATAATGCTGTATTCAATGATAGTGCAGCTAACCATGGAGATGTAGCAGTTGCTGTATTCGATGGCACTTCACAAAATACCGGAACAGTAGACAATGCTGTATTCTTAGGATCTGCAGTAAATGCAGGAACTGTAACTGTTAGTGCTACCTTCCAAGGTGGTTCAACAAATACAGGAACTGTTGCAGCTGCTACTTTCCAAGATACTGCATCGAATGATGGTGGTACCGTAACTGGTAATGCTGTATTCGAAGGAACCTCTACTAATGATGGGGGAACCGTTGGCGGTGATGCTTATTTCGCAACTACAGCTACAAATAACGGCACAGTAAATGGTGAAGTAACTAATGAAGTTAGTAATCCTGCAGCTGGTACCGTATTAAGTGCTGGTGTCGTAAATTACATTGATATCAATGGAAATCAGTATGCCAATGGTACTTATGATGTAATTGCTGATGGTAATGGTGGCAGCAGTAACGGTAATTATACTTACGTAGCTGAATTCAGTGACATCGGTTCAGATCAAACATATAGATATGTATCTAATGGCGATGGTACATGGGATTCAGTATATATCAATGGATATGTCATATCCTCCGTTACAAATTATATAACTATCGATGGTAGTCAATACCAAAATGGTACTGTTGATACAGTAGCCGATGGTAATGGTGGTACAAACGATACTACTAACTATTTGGCTAACGGAGAGATCATAGCAAATAATATATCTTATACTGAACGCAATGTAGATACCTACATGGGTTTTGATTTTGCTAATGGAACCGTGGATTATGTATCTGATGGTATCGGTGGTTATACTGAATCAGATAGAGATTATCCTGAAGCAGGTACTGTATTAGGTACTTATGGGGGTTATGCTTATGTTGCTAATGGCACTGGGGGGTGGAATACTTATCTCGAAGCAGGAACCATTATTTCCAGTAACAATGTTAATTACATTAATATCAATGGATATCAATATCAAAATGGTACTTACAACGTATTAGCTGATGGTAATGGTGGTAGTTATAATAGCTACACTTATGCAATGCATGGTGATGTATTTACAACAGCATCCGGTGCAGGATCAATAATTACACCAGCGGGATCAGTTTATTATGATATAAATTATCTCTCTGATGGTATAGGTGGTTATACTGAAGCACACCTCTATCCTGCCACAGATACTTATCTAAATGAAGATGAGTCTTATACTTATACTTCAAATGCAGCTGGGGGCTATAATAGCGTTCCAAAAGAATAACGTCATAGATTAATCAATTATAATTCTCAGTCTAATGGGTAGGTGGGCAACTGCCTACCCATTTTTTAAACACATAACATATATGAATAATAATATATTTTTAGACGGACAGGGTTCTTTCAACCATAACACAAAAAATGCAGGAACCATAAAATGGGGAGAATTTAATAATGCAGCAGTTAATACAGGATCTATTGTATTGTCTGCTGTCTTTACTGGATCTTCAGTAAATAGCGGTACTATTGGTGATTTAATGCCTGTTTATACAGTATCTGTATTTCAAGCCAATAGTGGAAATTGGGAATCTACTTATACTACGGTATTAAATAACAGTAGTTTTTGGGCTGGTACCAGTTCAAATTCACAGCCAATGGCAGATGTATCTAGTTTAACAGGTAATTGGGAATCTACTTATACATTAATGAATGCTAAAAGTGCAACGTGGGATGCATCTTCATCAGCAGGTGTAGATTTAACTGTAAGAGGTTTAACAGGTAATTGGGAATCTACTTATACATTAATGAATGCTAAAAGTGCAACGTGGGATGCATCTTCATCAGCAGGTGTAGATTTAACTGTAAGAGGTTTAACAGGTAATTGGGAATCTACTTATACAACGGTTAATGCTAATAGTGCTAATTGGTCTTATAATGGATCAGATTTAAAAACTTTATCCGGCAATTGGCAAAGCACTTATAGTATTGTTAATACTAATAGTGCTAATTGGAACTATCAAGGAAATGATCTTAAAGCTTTATCCGGCAATTGGCAAAGTACTTATATGACAGTAAATACAGGTGGCAATATAAACGGAAGTTTAAGTGCTCATTCCTTAAGTGCAGCAAACATTCATGGTAGTTTAAATGCTAAAATTAACACATATAGTACACCAGGTACAACACTTAGTATATCTGATGCTGGTGCTATTGTAAAAATTAATTTCACATCATTATCAGGCAATATTTTAATACCCACAGAAGCCTCTGCAGGATGGATCCCGGGTACACAAATAATATTGATCCAATGGGGTACAAAAACCGCATCTATTGTAGGCAACGCGGGTGTCACAGTTTCGTCTTTTAGTAGTTTGAAAACTACTAAAGGTCAATATTGTGCTATAACCTTGGGTTATCTAGGATCAAATGTGTGGATACTTGGAGGCAATTTGCAATAATATGTTGGGAATATTGGGTTTATATATTACTGAAATTAAAGCCGCTGCAGCGGCTTTAATGGGTACAACATGGATCCAGAAAGGTTCAGATATAGATGGTGAAGCAGCAGGTGATTATTTCGGCTGGGGTGTTTCATTAAATGCATCTGGTGACACATTAGCTATAGGTGGATACAGTAATGATGGCAATGGGTCAAATAGTGGTCATGTTAGAATCTATAGCTGGAATGGATCTAGTTGGGTTCAATTAGGTTCAGATATAGATGGTGAAGCAGCAGGTGATTATTCTGGTTATTCAGTTTCATTAAATGGATCTGGAGACAGAGTAGCTATAGGTGGATACAATAATGATGGCAATGGCTCAAACAGTGGTCATGTTAGAATCTATAGCTGGAATGGATCTAGTTGGGTTCAATTAGGTTCAGATATAGATGGTGAAGCAGCAGGTGATAATTCTGGTTATTCAGTTTCATTAAATGCATCTGGTGACACATTAGCTATAGGTGGATACAATAATGATGGCAATGGGTCAAGCAGTGGTCATGTTAGAATCTATAGCTGGAATGGATCTAGTTGGGTTCAATTAGGTTCAGATATAGATGGTGAAGCAGCAGGTGATTATTCAGGTTATTCAGTTTCAATTAATGCAGACGGAGACAGAGTAGCTATAGGTGCAAACAATAATGATGGCAATGGGTCAAATAGTGGTCATATTAGAATCTATAGCTGGAATGGATCTAGTTGGGTTCAATTAGGTTCAGATATAGATGGTGAAGCAGCTGGAAATGGTTCTGGTTATTCAGTTTCATTAAATGCAGACGGAGACAGAGTAGCTATAGGTGCCCCCTATAACGGAACTGGCGGTCATGTTAGAATCTATAGCTGGAATGGATCTAGTTGGGTTCAATTAGGTTCAGATATAGATGCAGCCGCAACTTATTCACAGAGCGGATGGTCTGTTTCATTAAATAATACCGGCGATTTAGTAGCAATAGGGTCACCACAATCCATCCAAGCTGCGGGACCTGGTTTTGTTAAGGTATATCAATGGAATGGTACATCGTGGATTCAAATAGGATTAGATATAACAGGCGAAGCGTCTCTTGATCGGTTGGGGGCGTTTGTTTCTCTGAATTATGCGGGTGATAGCCTAGCTATTGGTGCACCGTATAATGACGCCAACGGATCCAGCAGTGGACACGTTAGAGTATATAATCTAGTGTAGATTTTATATAGTCACATGATTGGGTTCTAAACCCTCTCACATTTTAAAAGCACTGTCACGCGGTCAATGTTTTCCGCTGACAGTGCTTTTATTATTAATATATTATCTTTTTGAAGGTATTCTTCCCAATCCAGGACATCTAAGTCTCGGTTCTTAATATTGTTGATTATAAATGGTTTATTGCCGTTGCAGATAGAAACCATATTGGGGTAATTGTCGTAATTACATGTTTGAATATCTAACAAAACAGATCCAGTAACAGTTGCTAAAAGAGTCCATGCAACAACATTAAGATTGAATGGAACAGTAAAATAATTGACATCTTCACCCCCTACTAAGGATTCGGGAGTATTTATGTCATAAGAAATAGTATAATACTCTCTACCACCGATAGGAATAATATTAGTAGCGTCTCCATTACCATCTTCACCACCGCCATAGTATAGAACATCGTTTATTTCATTGAATGCTAGTTCGCCATTTTTTAAACTAGAAGGTGCTCCAGCAGGTCCTATCCTTCTTCGTTTTATCTTTATGGTACTATACTCCGGCATGGTCAGTATCACTATTTATGCAACTATTAAAAAAATAAAAGCATATGATGAGCAATGTAAATAAATAAAAATATGGCAATTGAAAAAGTAACGCAACAGCAAAGATTCACAAACACTAATGTTATTATTGGTGGAGATAGTGATCCGCTAACTAGTGGACTTTCTGTTTATGATAAGATTACTAATACAGATACAATAAGTTCACAGGGTGAAATTTATACAGATAAAAATTTAATTGCAACGGGTAATGTTTCAGCTACAGATGTATCTGTCACAGGATACTTATATGTTACTGGTGGTATAGTAGCACCCGGAACTACTACAGAAGTATCTCCAGATAAAATTAAAATTTCGGATGGTTCCTTGGGAGATGTATTGAAATTAACAGAAAAAGCCGGTTTGACAGCCTACTCTCCTGGTAGAGTAACTGTTGAAGAATTATCATCAATAGCATCCCTTCTTTTGGACGGTGCTGTCATTAGTTATGACGGTGATAAAAAAACATTTACTGTAAAAAATCCAGAAGAAGCAACAACATACGAATCTAGTTACATTAAACAATTGGCTAAATCTACTTGCGTATCAAGTAATAACAGTACTACTGCTTATAAAGAAAATGTCGGTTATGCCGCAACTACAAATGATGGGCGTGTGATTGCATGGGGATATATACCCGAAAATATTTTCTCTAAAAGCACTACAGTTACTCCGTATGAAAATATTAGAGTACCTTTTTGGGCTCAATATGATGGCTATACTGACCCATTACTTTACGGCCCATATGGAGGTGATATATTAGATACATTAACAGGTACAAATATTGTAGATGTTTATTGGAGTAGCAACTGTGCCATGGCTCTTTTATCGAGTGCGGATGAAGAATATGACGGGAGCGTATGGGTTGCTGGTAAAAATTTAGCAGGAGCAGGTATACAAACAAATTTAAATCCCATTTCTTTAGTAAAGACTAAATTTGATAGTCTCTTAATTTTAAATAACACATCCACAATTACTGCACAAAAATTAATTTTATTAAATGCGGAAAAGGATGTTTGTGGTGTATTAAAATATACCCCCGTAGCGACACAATCTGATATTATTATTGATAAAACAAATAACAATATATTATCAACAGATTCGCATTTTTATATATCAACCAGAAGTGTAGCGCCTACGGGAAATGGATTTATAGCAAGAATAAATCATTTTGGCGAATTAGTATCAACTCATTATTCGGCTGTTTCATCTGCTCGTCTTTGTGTAGTTAGTGGTATTGCAATGTCTTATCAAGACAAAGACGGTAAAAATTTATTGTATGTATGTGACACATCGGCTAATCAAAGTAAAGTAAAGGTCTTTGATATTACAGATAACGCACTAAGTGCAATGCCCCTGATATCAGCTATAGGAACAGGGCAAAAGACGCATATTGATGCTGATACAGAGGTTGCAACCCCTGCATTCAAAGACTTAAGAAAAATTGCAATCGACCCTTCAAACCAAAATATTTTATATGTAATAGACGAATGGAAGATTAAAAGAATTTACAGAAAGGATAATGGTTTTTATAAAGTAAATACTATATCTGATAGGCTCGGCGCCGGTGAAGCAACTGGTGAATTTAGTATAGTGGATGGTATCGCTACAGCAAAATTTAGTAACCCACAAGCTATAGCTGTATCAAATGATGGAAAAAACTTGTTCATAGCGGATATGACTAGTAAAAAAATTCAAAAGGTTAATATATCCAGGAATGATGAAAATAACTTTAATGCATCTTCGGAATATTATGTTGATACTAAAATTGAAAACCCCGCATCGTTTTCATCGTTTGAGGGAATGACAAAAGATAATAATGGCAATTTGTATATTGCTGATAAAGATAATAATGCAATTAGAAAATTAGCGTATGATAGTACAAATAAGGCTTATGGTATAGTGACCACTTATGCAGCTGCAAGTGCTAATGCTGATACTATTCCTCTTCTGTCAAACACAGATGTGAAAGCAAAAGCACCAGCTGCCACTAAGCTGTCTGAAACCAGCGCGGCTAAGTTATCTGCTGTGCGTTTTTCTAGCCCCGGTGGTATAGCATATGCTCCTGATGAAAATGCATTATATGTAACAAATAAAAATACATATGTGCATGGCATAAGCAGAATAGACATGAGCTTATCATCAGTCAGCATTATAGGCAGTAATTGGGCGGGCACAGCCACCCCATGGACAAGTAATGCCGCGGGAGTTGGTTTGGGATATTTATCCGGAGCTGGTTTGAGTGGTGGGCGCGCCCAATTTTTTAATCCCATAAATTTGTGTTATGGTGTTAGTGGTACAGACAAATATATATGGGTAGTAAATAGAGGTACACTTTCTAATCCTGGTTATATAGATTATATCAAACAAATCAAAATACAAGGCAGTCATAATTATGAAATAACAAATCTTACTAAAGTAAATGCAGCGCCTACTACAACATTTACTTTATCAAATTCAGCATTCGCAAACAACATTTACTTAAAAACACCATTTGCAATCATATATGACAATGTAAGCAATTCTTTATACTTTTCTAATTTTTATGCTGTACAAAAAATAAATTTAAGTGATAAGAGAGTTTATAATGTTGTCGGCAGCGATAAAATAGGAAACTTGGCGGGCGCGGCAGGAAATGCGCGTTTGGGTGAAATTAAAAGTTTAGCTATTAGTGGAGATTTTCTCTATATTGGTGATATCACTAATAAAAAAATATGGAAATTAGAAAAATTTAGAAGTTCTTTATCAGCCGATAGAGTATTAACCGAATTTTTAGGTGAGGCCGGTTCACCTGTTAAATTCAGCAGAAATCCACAATCATTAATAATAGGTAATGAAGATGATTTTATTTTACAAGATTATAATCAAATAAAACGGTGTTATTATTCAAATGGATTGATGACCAGTAAGATATTAAATGGTGTACCCAACAACCCGTTATATAAAAATACAACATATTCAAATATAGATTGGTTGCCTTCAGCATTATTCATGGATTCAGATGATAGGTTGTATTATACAGAACAGGTATCTGACCAGGCTGGATTTATATTAGATAAAAAACTTTATCCATATAAAAATATGTCTGCAGGTACTCTAGGTATTGGCGTAGGTAATAATAAAACAACATGTGGTTTTATAAGAGTAAAGGCTGAAGATGCAAATGGTGTTGCAAAATTTAAAAAAATACAAATGGTTGTTGACAAAGAACCGACAAAATCAACAACAAAACCAAACTCTTTATTTGCAGCATTAGATACTGAAGATTCGCTTTGGCTTTGGGGCTATAGCCCCGACGGTGCTTTCGGTAACGGATTCATTAATGAAATGGGTCCTACTAAAATTTATCAATTTGAAAAAAATATAAAGGATTTTAAAATTACTTGCGCTACTTCTATGGGCGGGAATCGTACTCTCATATCTTTAATTACAAAAGATAATAAAATGTATTCTGCAGGAGACAATTCATGGGGGCAATTGGGTCGCAACACGGGTATAAGAACAGATCCGCGGTATCTTATATTCCGTCAATGCAAAAAACAAATAGGTAATACTATATCTTTTGTGGATGATGCAGAAAAATTAATTGAATCTACTACTAGTGGTTTTAAAAACAATTTTTATATAAGTACATTATCAACAGTTTGGGCATGCGGCGAAGCAGTGAGCGGTCAATTAGGCAGAGGTCCATTAGGAATATCAGCTGAACATGTTTTCATGGAAGTAGATAATTTGACAAACATAAAACAAATATTTGGTAATTTAGGAACTACTGATCCCACAGGTAAAAATGGATTAACGGTTTTTGCATTAAAAGATAATGGTGAATTATATTCATGGGGTTGGAACGGCAATGTCGGTGAAGGTTCTACTTTGAGCAACAATAAATCAGATCCTGTTATATATACCCCCACCAATTGTTATAATTTTGAATTGAAAGATGTTGTGAGAGATGCTAAGTATGTATTTTTAAATCAGGATTTTAGAGAGTCTTCTAATGCTTCATATATTGATAATAAAAATAATTTATATATTGGTGGTAAAAACGCTAATGTTGAATTGCCTGATCTACCCACATATACGTCTTACTTCAGAAAATTTAATATGAAAAATATCATGCCAGATGTATGTATGATAAATAATGAAAATATTGTCAGAAAATCCAATGGTACGGTTTATACTATTAACCCGTTCGGTGCTAAGAAAGTATTCTAATCTTGCTTATCAGATGGTAATTCAATGTCGCGCTCTTTAGCTACAGACTTCATTTTGGAAAGGTAAGAGATCATAGTTTCTGGTCTCTTACCACCATGCTGAAAATCATTTCTTCTATTGATTAAATCCTTGTAAATTTTTTTGAATTTTTCTTCAGAAATATCATAGAGATCTACATCTTTATCTTCACCGGAATATTTTTCTTCATTACTTTCTAGATAATCAATAAAATCATCAAATTTGGACTGCTTTTCAGGTGAAGTTGAATATCCTAATTTGGTCATTCTAGCCCAGTTTAGGACTCTACCGAGATTGGCTTTTGTTGGAGTATCATTAATGAATTTCTTAACAAAAGCAATTTTTTCATCAACATCTTTAATTTTCTTAGCATCTGTTCTTGCATCTTGCCATTCAGTATTAAATTTGTTAACAGTCTCTGTGTAAAATTGTTTAA
>Ga0315900_10007129_pt1 | contig 14771 bp, 10 predicted proteins | sample LakEriMetagenome_FD_203521 | JGI IMG/M metagenome (GOLD analysis project Ga0315900, IMG submission 203521) | Freshwater fungal communities from buoy surface, Lake Erie, Ohio, United States - Buoy 12 MA114 | ecosystem: Environmental > Aquatic > Freshwater > Lake > Lake biofilm | place: USA: Lake...
CTCGCCCTGTTTCAAGGCGGCGATGGCTTCAGCGGTCTGTCCCTGCTGGTTGTAGGCGAGGCCGAGATTGTACCAGGCCCTGGCAAAGCGGGGCTGGACGCGGACGCAGTCCCTCAGGGCGGCCACGGTGGCGGCGAGGTCGCCCGTTTCACTGAGGGCGAGGCCGAGTTCATAATGATACTGGGCTTCATTGGGGGCCAGCCTGAGGGCGTCGCGCAGCTTCTGGATCGTCTGCGCGGTGTTGCCCGCCGCGTTGTGCAGCAGGGCGAGGTCGTGGTGGAAGGGAGGCGAGTTGGGATCCCAGCGGATGGCGGTCTCCATGTGCCGGATGGCGGCGGGGAGGTCGCGTCTGGCGAAATGCCACTGGCCGAGCTGCATCTGGCCGCTGGGCTGGTCGGCGTTCAGGCTGAGCATGTGCTGGAGGTCCCTGGCGGCGACGGAGCCGGCATCGAGGGATTCGCGCAGCGCCCAGGCGGCGGTGACCCTGACGCTGCGCGCCGGATCAACCAAAAGCTTTTCAAGGGCCTGCCGGACGCCCGGGGCCTGGAGCGAGGGTTCGAGCGTGCGTGCGGCCGACTGGCGGACGAGCGGGTGGTCGTGGCCGAGCTGGGGCAGCAGGGCGCTGACGACGGCGGGATCCGCGGCCCATCGATCCAGCACCAGGCTGGCGCTGGCTTTCCAGTGCGGGATTTCATCCCCTTGCAGCAGGGCCAGCAGTCCGTCGCGCGCCGAGGGATCGCCCTGGCGCGCCCTGGCGATGAGGGCGGCGCGGCTGCGGGTTCTGCGGTTCATGCGTTCGCCCCACCATTTCTCGGTCGCCGCGAGCGACCAGGCGGTGTCCTTGTCGCTGTGGCATTTGTTGCAGGCGTTGGGGATGCCAAACTGCTGGGTGAGAAGCGGATCGGGGATCGTGAAACCATGGTCGTGGCGGGGATGGCGCTGCATGTAGGTGGTCTGCGGCATGTGGCAGTTGATGCACTGGTTGCCGGTGCTGCTGACGCCATGGAAGCTGTGCGCCTCGGGCTGGATGGCGGGCGCGTTGGGGAAGCCGCCGGCGGTGTGGCAGCGCATGCAGAGCTGGTTGCCGGGGAGGATGGTCTTCATGCTGTGCATGTCATGGCAGTCCATGCAGCGCACGCCGGCGTGATGCATGCGGCTGCTGAGGAAGCTCGAGAACTCGTAGTTTTCGTCGCGGATCTGGCCGTCGGCGTGATAGATGTCGCCGCCATCGGTGATGGTGAGCAGGTAGTGGTCCCAGAAGGAGTCGCCAGGAACGAAGTCGCCGGTGATTTCACCACGCCGGGCATGGCAGCCGGCGCAGTTGTCGATGTGCTGGTCACGGCTCCATTTCACAAGGGTGGGATCCTTTTCGCCGCCGCCGCGATGCGTGTTCTGCCAGTCGTTGTGAGCCTTCATGGGGCCGTGGCAGGACTCGCAGCTGACGGTCATTTCGGCCATCGTCGTGTGGTAGGTGTCGGTGGCGGTGTCGTAGTTTTTGCGGACGCGGGTGTTGTGGCAGGAGGCGCACATCTGGTTCCAGACCATGCCGCGTCCGGTCCAGTGGCCCCATTCGCCGGGTCTGCGGTCCTCGTTGCCATAGACGTTGAACCAGTCGCCCTTGTTCGGATCGAAGCAGGCCTCCATGGCATGCAGCGCGCCGCGTTCTCCGGCGACCAGGAACTGCCGGAGGGGATCGTGGCCGATGACACGCTGCACCGGGTAGGGCTCGGTCTTGCCGCCGAAGCCGAGGGCGACGATCTCGAAGCCGTCCTTGCCCTGGCGGGCCTCAGTTTTCTGGGAGCCGCTGGCGAAGGCCTTGGGTGGCACGAAGGCGGCGAGGTCCAGTTCCTGGCTGGGCAGGCGTTCGGCCAGGCCGTGATGGGAGCCCTGCCACTTGCCGAACTGGTCTTCGTGGCAGGCCTTGCAGCTGGCGGAGCCCGCGTATTCGGCGAAGGCCGTTTTTTCATCCGGCATGACAAAGGCCTCGGCCGGTTTTGAAGCTGCGGCCGGGACGGGCACGGAGGTGTATTCAGGCCCCGGCCAGAGTGCCCAGGCGATCAGGCCGACGAGGAGCGCAAGGCCGCCTCCGAGCACAAGGCCGGCCCGGGCGTTGGAGGCGGGCGTGGCGGGGGCTTGGGCGGGCTGTTTCTTCATCGGCAGTGTGAATACGCGGAGGAGGGCGTCAGCGTCAACGAATCTAGACCGTTGAAAAAAGCGCTGACCTCACAAGAAGAATGCTTGAGCGCACCGCCTTGCTTGGGTCAATCCGACTGCGCCTTCCACCATGTCACTCATCACCGCCGCCCTGAAGCTTCGTGAAGTCCTGCGTCCGCTGCGTTTTGCGCCGCCGACGGCCTGCATCTACAATCCGCTGGATTATGCCTGGGCGGCGCACGAGGCCTACCTGAAGCGATTCGGCGCGGGCAGGAAAAAGGTGGTGCTGGTCGGCATGAACCCGGGTCCGTTTGGCATGACTCAGACCGGGGTGCCGTTTGGCGAGATCGCCGCCGTGCGTGACTGGATGGGCATCTGCGAGCCGGTGGGCAGGCCGGAGCAGGAACATCCGAAACGTCCGGTGCTCGGCTTTGACTGTCCGCAGTCCGAGGTGAGCGGCCGTCGGCTGTGGGGTTTGTTCAAGGATCGGTTTGGCAGGGCGGAGGCCTTTTTCCAGGATCATTTCGTCGCCAACTACTGTCCGCTGGTGTTCATGGAGGACAGCGGTCGAAACCGCACGCCGGACAAGCTGTCCGTGGAGGAGGTCACGGCGATGGAGAAGCATTGTGACGAACACCTGCGCGCGGTGATCACGACGCTGAAGCCCGACTGGGTGATCGGCGTGGGAGCGTTTGCGGAGGAGCGAGCGCAGCGTGCCAGGGAGGCCCTGGGCGAAGAGTTCAAGGTCGGGCGCGTGCTTCATCCCAGTCCTGCCAGCCCGGCGGCCAACCGTGACTGGGCGGGCATGGCAACCAAGCAATTGGTTAAACTTGGGGTCTGGTCATGACCAGGCGTCGACGATGCGCGCGGCCTCCGGTTGAAACCGGACCCGGCAGGTGTCGCCGACGGCGGGCCGGCATCCACTCTCGCCACGGCTGCGGCGGGCGCTGAGCACCTGGTCACCTGCCTTGAGACTGAGCCGTTCATGGTCGCCAAAAAAGGCGATGTCCGTGATGACGGCCTGGAAGCTGTTGCCCGGGTCGTTGTCAGCCGGCGTTTCATGCGAGATGAGCAGGTTTTCCGGGCGGATCATGATCTTGACGAGATCGCCGCCGCGCCATTCGGAGGAACTCGTGACAGTCGGCCGGCCGATGCCGTCGATGTGCACCCGCACATGGCCGCCGGGCAGCCTTTCCTGGATGCTGGCCTTGAGGAAGCTGGCATCACCGATGAAGTCGGCGACGAAGGTGCTGGCGGGGGCTTCGTAGAGCGTGGCGGGATCCGCCACCTGCTCCACGCGGCCTGCATTCATCACCGCCACGCGGTTGCTCAGGCTGAGGGCCTCGCCCTGGTCATGGGTGACGTAGATGAAGGTCGTGCCGACCTCCCTGTGCAGGGCGGCGAGCTCGCGCAGCATGTGCTGGCGCAGCTTGAGGTCGAGGGCGGCGAGGGGTTCGTCGAGCAGCAGCACCTGCGGGCTTTTGACAAGGGCGCGGGCGATGGCCACGCGTTGGCGCTGGCCGCCGCTGAGCTGGGCGGGGCGCTTGCGGGCGTGCTCTTCCAGGCGGGTGAGGTGCAGCATGTGATCCACCGTCTTCTGAATCTCCGTCCGGCTGCGGCGTTCCATGCGCAGGCCGAAGGCGATGTTGTCGCGGACGGACAGGTGGGGGAAGAGGGCGTAGTTTTGGAAGACCGTGTTCACCGGCCGCCGCTCGGGCGCGAGGTGGGTGATGTCTGCGCCATTCAGGGCGATGCAGCCCGAGTCCGGGGCCTCGAAGCCGGCGATCATGCGCAGGAGGGTGGTTTTGCCGCAGCCGCTGGGTCCGAGCAGGGAGAATACCTCGCCTTGGTGGATGGTCAGGCTCACGCCGTCCACGGCGGGCTTTTTGCCGTAGGATTTGCGGGCTTCGGAGATGACCAGGAAATCCTGCATGAATCCGAAAGGATGCCGGGCAGTCAGCCGGAGGTGGGGTGGAGGCTGCAGCGCGCCTCAGGCCATCGGACAGCTCAGCCAGACGGTCGTGGTGTTGTTTTCGGAGGCGATGCCGATCTGGATGCCCATCTGATGGCAGAGCATGGAGGCGATGGTCAGGCCCAGGCCCAGGTGATTGCTTGACTTGGAACCGCTGAAGGGGCGGAACATCTGGGCGAGCTTTTCCGGTGTGAGGGTTGTGCCGGTGTTGCTGACGAGAATGTCCACGCGGCGTTGTTCCGCCGGGGTGATGACGCCGGGGCCGACGATTTTAAGCATGGCGCGGCCACCGACGGGGCCGGCGGCCTCTGCGGCGTTTTTGAGGATCTCCACCAGGACCTCCTTGAGCTTGGTGGGATCGACGTTCACGGCGGGGAGGCCCTGCTGCACATCGGCCTCGAGCTGAACGTTGTTCTTGGTGAAAGGCTCCAGCAGGGCTGTCTGCACAACGCCCAGGTATTCGTTCAGGTTCAGGGCCTGGGGCTGAAGCTTGGCGCAGCCACCGGCGCCGCGCACACGCTCGCTCAAGTTGGACACACCGACGGAGGCTTCACGGATATGCTGCATGTTTTCCGCGATGGCCGCATCCAGGCCTTCGGTCATTAGGATGAGGCTGCTGAAGCCCTGGATGACCGCGAGGAGGTTGTTCAGCTTGTGGGTCAGGCCACGCAGCAGTTCCTGGTGAAAGCCGTCGCTGTGCTCGTTGCCAAGCTGGAGGTGGGTGGGGAAAACGAACTGCATGGGCGGGAGAGGAAAGTGCGCAGTCAATGCACGCGGGGAGGAGGGGTGGCAAGGCGGTTTTTGGCGCTCATGGGGCCGGAGGCCGTGCTTCTTCAGGCACCCAGGCCTGCGTAGTAGGGAGCGAGGCGGCGGGCGTGCTCATCGTAGGCGGCTTCGAAGAGTTCGTTGGCTCGTTGCGCGCCCACGAGAGCGCCTGCTGTCAGCACATGAGGCGGATGTCCGGCCTGGGTGAGGCGGTCGGCCACCTCGGCCTTGATCGCGTTGACCAGCAGGCAGCCGCCAACGGTGCTGCCTGGCGCCACGGGGGTGTCGAGCCCGTCAATTTTGACCATGGCGTCGCCGACCGGGGCGCCGGTGTCGAGGACAAGGGCGGCGAAGTCCTGAAGTTTTTTGCCGCCGGGATGACGGGAGGTGCTGGCCTCGGAGTGATCCTTGGAGATCAGGGCGACGACCTTGACCCCGCGCCGCTGGAACTCCTCGGCCATCTCCACGGGCACGACATTGCAGCCGCTGGAGGAGACGACCAGGGCGCTGTCGCCGGGCTTCAGATCAAAGTTGCGCAAGATGCGTGCGGCCAGGCCGCTGACATTTTCCAGGAACATCGCCTGGCGCTGGCCGTTGGCGCCGACGACCAGGTTGTGAAAGGTGAGGGAGAGCTCGACGATCGGATTGAAGCCGGGGAAGGAGCCGTAGCGCGGCCACATCTCCTCGACCAGGATGCGGCTGTGGCCCGAACCAAAAACGTGGACCATTTGTCCGGCCAGGATGGTCCGGGCGAAAAGATCGGCCGCCTCCTGGATGACGGGCAGCTGGCCGCGGACGCAGTCGATGAGACGGGAGGACTGATGAAGGAAGGATTCAGCGGGGGACATGCGGGATCTGGGAAAGACCCGTGCCGTGCGGCGAAGTCAATTTGAATGCGGTGGATGGCAGGATTTGCCCAGGAATGGAAGGCCGCCTGTGGCTTTCATGCAGGTGGCAAACCTGTGCAAACAGGCTTTGACTGGAGGCCAGGCGGTGCCATCTCAGGATGGTGGAGGCAGGCCAGGTTCCTGCCGCCGCCCGTTCCCACCATGGCTGCTCCGCTTTCCGCCCAAGATGTCCATCGAACCTACCACCTGGGAGGTCATGACCTGCCGGTGCTGCGCGGGGTGAACCTGGAGGTGCAGGCCGGGGAGAAGGTCTTTCTTTGCGGCCAGTCTGGCGCGGGAAAAACCACGCTTCTTTATGTCCTGGGCGGGCTGGAAAAGCCGTCGCAGGGTGACGTGCAGGTGCATGGCAAGTCGCTCTATCACGGGGCCGCCCGCGCCCGGGCGGAAATGCGCAACCGGACGATGGGCTTTGTCTTCCAGCACTACTTCCTGCTGCCGGAACTGACCGCGCTGGAGAATGTCTGCCTGCCGGCGATGATCGGCGGCCGCAAGGCGGAGGCGAGGGCGCGTGAGCTGCTGGACCGGGTGGGCTTGAGCCAGCGTCTGGACCATCTGCCGACGGAGCTTTCGGGCGGGGAACAGCAGCGGGTGGCGATCGCCAGGGCGTTGATCAATGACCCGGGCATCCTGTATGCCGATGAGCCGACGGGCAATCTGGATGCGTCCACGGGCGCGGGTGTGATCGACATGCTGCTGAAGGTCGTCGATGAATCCCAAAAGACGCTGGTGGTGGTGACCCATGACCAGAACCTGGCACGGCGCGGCGACCGTCGCCTTGTGCTCAAGCAGGGCGTGCTGGTGGAGGAATGACACGCTGCTGATCGCTGTTTCGGCAGTGACCGGATATGGGCGCAAAAAAAGCGGCGCGGTTGAAGCCGCGCCGCCGTGAATGGAGGTGAAATCAGCCTGATCAGGCCAGCACTTCGCTGAGGATGCGGCCGCCATTGACGATGTCGATGGGGCGGACACCGTCGGCGACGATGCGCTTTTCACCGTTGATGCCGAGCAGGCGGTACATCGTCTTGGCGAGGTCTTCAGGACCAACGGCATCGCGGTCGGGTTCACCGCCGAGGGCGTCGGAGGCACCGTGGATGTAGCCTTCCTTGACGCCGCCGCCGGCCATGGCGACGGAGAAGACGCGGGGCCAGTGGTCACGACCGTTGGTGCCGTTGACCTTCGGCGTGCGGCCGAACTCAGAGCTGACGATGACGAGGGTCTTCTTGAGCATGCCGCGCTCATCGAGGTCGCGGATGAGGCGGGCGAAGGCCTGATCGAAGCTCGGGGCCTGGCCGTCAAAGGCGCTCTTGATGTTGCTGTGGTGGTCCCAGCTTCCGTAGTTGACGGAAACCATGCGGACACCGGCTTCGACGAGGCGGCGGGCGAGCAGGAAGCGCTGGCCGGCGGTGTTGCGACCGTATTCGTCACGAAGCTTGTCGGTCTCCTTGGAGAGGTCGAAGGCCTCGCGGGCCTGGGTGGAGCTGATCAGGCCGTAGGCGGCCTGGTAGAAGCTGTCCATGGCGTTGATGGAGTCGGCCTTCTCGACGGTGCGGAAGTGTTCATCCACGGTGCCGAGCAGGCTGCGGCGGCGGTCAAAGCGCTTCTCGTCGATGTCCTTCGGGGTGAGCAGGTCACGGACGGTGAAGTTCTTGTCAGCCGGGTCGCTGCCAAGGGCAAAGGGGCCGAAGGCGCTGCTCATGTAGCCGGTGCCCTGATCGGGAGCGAAGACGTTCGGCACCGCGACATAGGGGGGGAGGTTGTTCCTGCTGCCGAGTTCGTGGGAGATGATGGAGCCGAAGCTGGGGAACTTGATGGCCGGGCTGGGGCGGTAGCCGGTGAACATGTTGTGAGTGCCACGCTCGTGGGCGGCCTCGCCATGGGTCATGCTGCGGATGACCGACAGCTTGTGCATGATCTTGGAGATGTTCTGAAACTTCTCGCCGACATATTCCCCGGGGATGGAGGTCTTGATCGGGGTGTAGGGGCCGCGATAATCCGGGGAGGCGAAAGGCTTCGGATCCCAGGACTCGTGCTGGGCCATGCCGCCGGGCAGGTAGATGTGGATGACGGAATCAGCGATCGGCTTGAAGGTCTCCACTTCCGGCAGCGCCGTGGCGGCCTGGAGACGGAGGAGGTCAGGCAGGGTGAGGCCGAGGCCGCCAAGCATGCCGACATACATGAAGTCGCGACGGCTGACGCCGGAGCGGAGGTCAAGGTGGTTGCCCTGGCAGTTGGGATGCATTTTCATGGGAGGGGAGGAGGGGGGATGATTGTGAACAAGGTCGAAATACGAGGGGGCAGCAGGGTTCTTGCAATTCCGAAAAAAATCTTCACGGATTGTCTTTCGGAGTGTCGATTTTGTGAAAACGCCCCGATTTTGCCTGTGGTTGTGCTGAATTTGAGCCGGGCACGGGCTGTGAAAGGCGGGTGATAAGCCTATTTCTGGACGGCTTCGAAGCCTGGAAGGGGCTTGCCATTATCGTCCAGTTTGCCGCAGGCCCAGAGCAGGCCGCGGGCGACGAGGTCGAGGAAGACGGGGGCTTCCATGGTGCTGTTGTTATGGCCCATGGTGGTGCCGAAGACCCTGGCCTTGCCGTAGGTGTTGACCCAGACGAGGTGGTGGTCCTGCTTGGTGTCCTCGCCATAGGCCTTGGCCAGGGGGACGAAGTTCTCCCAGAGCTTTTCGTTCTTGTAGAGCTCGTCCTTGGCGTCGAGCCATTCGGCGGGGAAGCCCTTCATGACCGGATGTTCGGGGGCGATGTTCTTGACGAGCAGATCGCGGTTTTTTTCATGGCTCATCGAGGTCTGACCAATGCATTTGCGCCATTCGTCGGTGGCGGCGGCACGGTAGCTGTGGGTGGAGCAATGCAGCATCACTGCGGGCACACCTTCGTGGTGGGCCCTGGCGATGCGCTCGACAAAGGCGACATCGGTGACGCCGCCGAAGCATTCGTTGTGCAGGACGACATCGTAACCCTTGGCCCAGTCGGCCTTTTCATAGATGCTGATGCGGTGGGTCTTGTCCTTTTTGCCCTCGGGGCCCTCCTCGTGGATGACGGTGAACTCGACGTTGGCGCGTGCGCTGAGGCCTTCGGCCAGGATCATCTTCTGGTTTTCGTAGTCGTGGCAGCAGCCGCCGGTGACCATGAGGACCTTGAGCGGGGCCGGGCGCGGGGCGTCGGCGGCGACGAGCGTCCAGGTGACAAGCGCGGCGAGCAGGGAGACGGGAAGCAGGAGGCGTTTCATGGTCGGTGAGGCGGGCGGGAGCCTTGGGCGGAAAAGGGCATGTGGTCAACCGTCATCCTGGCGGTTCAGGGTTTTCCGATGATTTGTTCAATCACTTGGTAGGCCTCGAGGCGTTCCTGATCGGGGAAGTCGTGGTCGCTGTCAGGATGGCGGACGGTGAGATTTTTCCCGGCGCCGTACAGCTTGAAGACGGCTGCGGCCGCGGCGGCGATGCGGTCCACGCTGTCCCACTTGAAGTTGGCGTCCCGGAGCGGGGCGTTCACGAAGACCCGGCGCGGGGCCAGGGCGGCGATGAGCTCGTAATAATCGAAGGGGACGTCCTGGGGATGTCCGAGGTAGTCGCCCATCCTGAGCATGTAGCGTTCCTGGACCCAGCCCTTGATGTTGCCGCCGTAGTAGTCGAGCACGGAATCGAAGCCGCAGCTGGAGACGACCGCCTTGAGGCGTGTGTCGAAGACGGCGGTGAAGATGCTGTTATGGCCGCCAAGGGAGTGGCCGATGGTGGCGAAGCCGGCTTCTTTTTTCACCTCCGGCAGGCTTTCGAGGAGGTCGAGGCCGCGGATGTTGTCCCAGACGGCCTTCATGGTGCCGCTGGTGAAGCCGAGGGATTTCAGGTCGGGCTGATACTGGGCGAGCAGGGGGTAGCTGGGGGCGAGGGTGACATAACCGCGTTCGGCGAGTTCGGCGGCGTACTGGCGGTGGGGCTTGCCGCCGAGGCCGACGACGACCTTGTGGCCGATCGTGTTCTCGGTGGGATGAAGGCAGAGCACGGCGGGGGCGGGCCTGCCTGAGAGGGTGCTTTTCGGCAAACATAGATAGGCCGGCACGCGGCCGCCGGGGCTGGACTGGTAGCTGATGAGGCGGCGGACATAGCTGCCGCAGTCGGCCTCCTCCTCGACCTTGAGGTCGAGAGGACAGCGCATGGCTGCGCCGGGCAGCGGGCCGGAGACGCTTTCAAAGGCCTTCACGGCCTCGGCGCGGCGCAGCTCCCAATGGGAGGGGCTGGCGGCGGTCTGGACGCGGCCGGCGGAGTCCCGGTATTCGAGGAGCCGGGTGCGGCTGAGGCCGCGCAGGGGCGGGATCTCAGCGGCGGGAAGGTGGCTAACAAGAAAGAGAACAGCGAGGACGGGGAGCCGATTCATTCCATGCATACGCGCGTCCAGGGCGGCGGTTTTCGCCGCAGGATGGATCAAGCCAGGATCTCGCGCACCACATGGCCGTGGACATCGGTCAGGCGGAAGTCGCGTCCGGCATGGCGGAAGGTGAGCCTTTCATGGTCCAGTCCGAGGAGGTGGAGCAGGGTGGCGTGCAGGTCATGCATGTGCACCTTGCCATCGACGGCCATGTGGCCGAGCTCGTCGGTGGCGCCATGGGAGAAGCCTTGCTGGACGCCGCCGCCGGCCAGCCAGACGGTGAAGCCGCCTGGGTTGTGATCGCGTCCGGTGCCGTTGCGTTCGGCGTAAGGGGTGCGGCCGAATTCACCGCCCCACCAGACGATGGTGTCTTCGAGCAGGCCGCGCTGCTTCAGGTCGGTGAGCAGGCCGGCGATGGGCTTGTCGACGGCGGCGGCATGGTCGCCGTGTTTGGGCAGGTTGCTGTGCTGGTCCCAGGCGGGGTTGTTGGAGTTGTCGCCGTAATTGACCTGGATGTAACGAACTCCTTGTTCGGCCAGTCGGCGTGCCATGAGGCACTGGCGGCCGTAGTTGTCGGTGACCTTGTCGCCGATGCCGTAGAGTTGGAGCGTGGCCTCGGACTCGCCGCCCAGGTCCATGACGCCGGGAGCCCGGGTCTGCATGCGTGCGGCGAGCTCGTAGCTTTCAAGCACGGCCTCGATCTCCGGGTCGTCGGCGGGGAGTTGTCCGGCGCCGAGGCCGCGCAGCAGTTCGAGCTGGCGGCGCTGCTGCCCGGGCGTCCAGATGTTGTTGGTGATGTTCTTGATGGTGCCCTCCCTGGCTGGCTGGCCGCTGCGTCCGACGGGCGTGCCCTGGAAGATGGCGGGCAGGAAGGCGTTGCCATAGTTGCGCGGGCCGCCGTTGCCGAGGCTGGGGCTGAGGGTGATGAAACCGGGCAGGTTTTCGTTTTCCGCGCCCAGGCCGTACATGACCCAGGAGCCCATGCTGGGGCGGATGAAGCTGGTGGTGCCGGTGTGGAGGAAGAGGGTGGCCGGGCCATGGGCGACACCTTCGGTGTGCATGCCGTGGAGGAAGCACAGGTCGTCGACGTGGCGGTTGATGTTGGGGAAGAGATTGGAGGCCCAACGTCCGGTTTCGCCATGTTGGGCGAAGTCCCAGAGGGGTTTTTTCAGCCGCTGAGGCGAGCCCTTGCCGGTCTTGGCAATGGTGCGGGCGTCGGCGATGTCGATGACCTTCTGGTCGTCGCGGAGCAGGCGCGGCTTGTAGTCGTAGGAGTCGACCTGGCTGACCCCGCCCTGCATGAAGAGAAAAATGATCCGCTTGGCGCGCGCTGTGTGGTGGGGGTTGCGGAGGGCCAGGGCGCCTCCTGCGGCCATGGCTTGTTTTTGAGCCAGGGCGGAGGCTGCCAGCCAGCCGAAGCCGCAACCTGAGGTCTGGAGAAAGGTGCGGCGTGAAGAGGGCATGGCGCTAGTACGAAGCTGTGCTGTCCCTTGTTTCGCCTGTCAGGCGTCGCGTTTCTGAGCGAAGAGCCAGTTCCAGAACTCCGGGTTGGCGTAGGTTGGTGTCCAGGAATCGTGACCGACGCCCGGGTAGATGGTCAGCTGGACCGGGGCGCCGAGCTTCTTCAGGGCGTCGTGGATCTTGTGGCTGTTTTCCACAGGCACGGCGCCGTCCTTGTCACCGTGGAAGATCCAGGCGGGCAGGTGCTTGATGCGGCCTGCGGTGACCCAGCGGACGCCTGCGCCGCCGCAGACGGGGGCGATGGCGGCGTAGGTGTCCGGGTATTCAAACGCGGTCTCCCAGGTGCCGAAGCCGCCCATGCTCAGGCCCGTCAGGTAGACGCGGTCAGGATCGATGCGCTCCGTCCGGATCAGATGATCCGTCACCGCCTTGACGCCGTGAGGGTTCCAGAGGTTGTCGGGTTCGCACTGAAGGCTGGCGATGACAGCGGGGAACGTCTGTCCTGCGGCGATGAGCTTGGGCGGGCCGTGTTTTTTGATCAGCTCCAGGTCGGTGCCGCGTTCACCGCTGCCATGGAGAAAGATGACCAGGGGCCATTTTTTGCCTGGGTCGGTCTGATACCCCTCAGGCTTGCTGAGCAAGTAGCTGTAATGAACCTTGATGACAAAGTCGCCGCTGTAGGAGGCGGGAGCCTGGGTGTCAGCGAGAAGCGGAGCGGCAAAAAGTGCGGCCAGTGCGATCGTGACGGGGCGGAGCATGGACGGAGCTCTTCTTGAATCACTTTTTACCCGGCCACTCGACGACCGGCTTCACGGGGAGGGCGGGAGGGGGGTCGTTGAGGGCGAAGGCGATGCAGATGGTCTGGTCACCCTTGACCTCGGGAAGACCGACTTTGAGGATTTGGATGTTGGTGAGCTTTTTGGCCTGTTCACTGGCCGGTTCGGGGGCGGCCTCGGTGGTGAAGGTGGCTCCGGCAGGGGACAGGATGACCGCATGCAGCTTCTGGTTTCCGTCCGTCAGCACGGCGCTTTTGCCATCGACGGCCACCTCGGCGCGGGTGTGCATCTTCCAGGTGACGTTGGTGGTGTTTTTGATGATGAGATCATCCTGCAGCACGACATATGGCTTGGCGCCGCGCACCAGCATGGCTCCGCGATGGGCCTGCTTGGCGGCTTTTGAATAGGCGTCCTTGAGATCGAGGGCCGCCATGCTGACATCGGGTGCGCTTTGCATGAAGGCGATGGCGGCCTTGCCGTCGAGGCTTTGATTGGTGCTGATGACCGGCTTGGGCGGGGGCGCGCCTTTTTTGGCGGCGGGCAGTTCTTCCTCCTGGCCGATTTCGAGGGTGTTCTGGCCGGGGGTGCCTTCGATGTAGAGCTGATAACGTTTGGTGCGGTCGGCGGCCTTGGGTTCAAAGCCGGGCGCGCGGTCGCTTTCCGAGCCGAGTTCAATGCCCCAGCGCTTCCCGCCGGCTTCCAGGATGAAGGTGCCGAGGTCGAGCTGGGAGGTGGGGATGCTGTTGTCGCCTCCTTTCATGGCGAGGTAGTAGGCGGATGCATCCCAGCCGGAGCGCAGGGCGGCGATCTGCCCGCCGGTCACGCCGTAATCCATGCTTTCGGCCGAGCCATCGCCCGCCGCGTAAGGGTTGTAATACAGGATGTGACCTGTCAGATCGAGATTGTTGCTGGCGGAGGTCGGGGCGGCGCCCGGCCTCAGGGCTTTCATGCCGAAGTTGCCATGCTGGCCGGCCAGCCAGGTGGAGACCCAGGGGCGGGCAAGCCGGGTGGTGTCACTGTCGCCGTAGTTGAACAGGTTGCCGCTGGGGCCGGCCAGGTGCAGCCTGGCAAGCCCGGCCTGGGGCAGGCCTTCGAGCATGCTGAATCCAAAGTCGCCGCCTGCGTTGGCCTTCAGGGTCTGCATGACCATGATGGCGTAGTCGAGCACGGTGTCACCGGCCTCCATGCCTTCAGGCCAGAGTCCGGCAGGGGCAAAGCGGGTCATGCCTTTGCCGAAGACCTTGGCGGCTCCATCCACGGCCTGACGGGCGGCTCCTGGATCATCGTCCGCAAAGCAGATGGCGGCGATCAGCAGGGCGGAGGCCATGCGCATGTGCTCTTCATCGGGCTCCTCGTCCTCCTGCTTTTTGGCGCCGCCTTTGGGGGCTGCCTTGGCCTTTGGGGCGGATTCAACGCCCGCCGCCCTGCCTCGGGCGGATTCAGGAACCGGGTCGCCTTTGATGTGGGCGGCCAGGGCGCCGATGCCCTTTTCAAGCATGTAGATCTTGATGTCCGCCAGCTGCTTGGCGGTGAAGCCGTCCTTGAAGTAGTCATAGCCCAGGCAGGCGGCGATGAGGAAGTCGGCAGTCACTTCCGGCTCATCCACATACCAGTTCTGGAAAGTGGTGGGGTCGGTGATGGCGATCATTTCGCGGATGCCGCGTTCCTTCCAGCGGGGGTCACCGTCGAGGAAATGCAGGGTGCCGAGAGTGGCGAGTCGGAAGACGGCCTGGGAGCCCGGGGTGTTGGTGCCGCGTTGTTCACCGAACACGCGTGTCAATTCAGGGGCTTCGAGCAGTTTTTCAGCACCTGATTTCAGTGTGGTCACCAGTTTGGCGAAGCCCGGGTCCGTGGCGATCAGACCTTTGAGGTAGGTCCAGCCTGGCTGGGCATGGATCAGCCGGGGACGTGTCTTGAGGACCTTGCTGATATAATCGGCGCTGTTGGGAACTTTGAAGCTCTTGGCCGGGATGATTGTCAGGGTCGGCCGGGGTGGGGCGGGTTTGCCTGCGGGTGCGGGGGCTGCCGGAGCCGGGGCGGGGGCGGGGGCGGGAGCGGCCGGTGCGTTGGCGGTTGCCGGGGCAGGTGTCGCCGGTGCCGGAGTGCCGGGCGTTACCGGGGCAGGTGTGGCCGCAGCGGGCGCCGCAGGCATGGACTGCATTTTTTTCCACTCCGCTGCGGCGTAGGCTTTGTCTGCGTCGCTCAGGGCATCAATCGGGATGGTCAGGGGGGTGCCGTCCGCTTTTTTCAGCGTGACTGTGCGTGCCGCCACGTCAACGCCTGTCATTTCGGCGTCGAGGGTGGTGCCGGCCTTGCTGGTCCATTTGCGCACCTCGGCGGCGGCAAGCATGGGAACGGC
>Ga0315900_10007132_pt1 | contig 14764 bp, 14 predicted proteins | sample LakEriMetagenome_FD_203521 | JGI IMG/M metagenome (GOLD analysis project Ga0315900, IMG submission 203521) | Freshwater fungal communities from buoy surface, Lake Erie, Ohio, United States - Buoy 12 MA114 | ecosystem: Environmental > Aquatic > Freshwater > Lake > Lake biofilm | place: USA: Lake...
GATTTCGATTATGGCGACATTTCCAACTTGTATCGAGAATGGTCTAAAATGAGCCGACGTAATAATGGCATTACCAAGAAATCCATTATTTATTGGGCAAAACAAGACGCTTATGATGCATATATGGGTGTCAAACAAAATACATTGACCACTTATATTGAAAAATCCGTTCAAAACATCAATGACTATGACATGGCCATGGTATTGTATCAAATGTATAAAGAGAAATATATATGTGCAAGTATTACTCATAAACAATGGTATGTATTTCAGAACCATCGTTGGGTGGTTGACCGTGGTCAATCTTTAAGAAAAGCCATTTCACAAGAAATGTTTATGCAATATTATGCATTTCAAGCCAAATGTGTGGAAGAGCTTGGTAAAATAAAAGAGGAAGACGAAGAAAGCAATGAAAAGGCGATGGGTCTTAAAAGATTACTAAAAAATCTGGCAAATATTTTGCAAAAATGCAAACAATCTAGCGACAAAGATCATATGATGAAAGAAGCATTAGAATTGTTTTACGATGATAACTTTATTAAGAATATGGATTCCAACAAATATTTGATTTGTTTCACCAATGGTGTCATTGATTTTGATGCAAACAATGAATACGGGGGACGCATCATATTTAGAGATGGTTATCCGCAAGATTACATTACCAAGACAACCGGAATTCCATATGTTCCCAACACAGCATCGGATAAAGTAAAAGAAAAACAGATTACCCAATTTATGGAGCAAATATTTCCGGACCCCGAACTCAGAACTTATATGTGGGACCATTTGGCATCGTGTTTGATTGGCACTAATATGAATCAAACTTTCAACATTTATGTCGGAAGTGGTAGTAACGGCAAATCATTGTTAACCGACCTAATGAAACATACATTGGGCGATTATACGGGAACAGTTCCGATTACTCTTGTTACGGAAAAGAGAACGGGTATTGGGGGTGTATCTCCAGAATTAATTCAGTTAAAAGGCGTTCGTTATGCAGTCATGCAAGAACCGTCCAAAGATATGCGAGTTAATGAAGGTATGATGAAACAATTGACTGGAGGTGACCCATTACAAGGTCGTGCATTATATTGTGATAGTGAAACATTTGATCCGCAATTCAAACTGGTTGTTTGTACCAATTCATTGCTGGATTTCAATAGCAATGATGATGGCACGTGGCGTCGTATTCGAAAGTGTGATTTTGAATCTAAATTCGTAGATGCGGATGATTTCGAAGAAGCGGAAAAAGATGGAAAAACATTTATTAAGGATAAGGCACTCAAAGACAAAATGCCAGATTGGGCTCCTATATTTGCGAGTATGTTAGTAACTCGCGCATATGCAACAAAAGGAAATGTAGCCGAATGTTCTCGCATATTGAATTCATCCAAACAGTATAGACAGAGCCAAGATCCATTCACTGCATTTATTAGCGACAAGATTGTTATTTGCGATAAGACGTCTATGCCATTGACTGAAATGGAATTGAAGACGGTGTTTAAGGAATGGATTCGTGAATCATATCCGGGATACAAGTATAAATTGCCAGAACTATATGGAATTATAATAAAGAAATTTGGAAAACAAGAAGGTAAAGGATGGGTTGGAATTAAATTGAATGAACAACAAGTTATTGAAAATGGAGGAGATGGAGATATGTAATACAACCTTTAAAAAAGTTGTATCGGACTTTGTCCGACGTTCGCCCAACGGGCGAATTCCAAAAAACTACGTTCTTTATGGGATCTAGTTTCGTTTATTAAATAATAACATCATTAAGTCGTCTTTTATTTGTAATTCAGTCGCATCATCATATCTTTTTTCTAAAAAGTGGCGGATTTTATTTATAAATATAACATCTATTTCGTCGGAATATTCATCCAATTTTGTTTTAAGGTAATCACAAATTTTTTCATACATATCGTCAATTAAAGTTTTTCGTCCTACCACATCCCAATTCCCATCACAAAAAATGTAGGCATATTTGCTTTTGAGGTCTTTAATGCATACATTCTTATTTTGAGGTGCAAGCGGAGAGAAATGTTTTAGTTTCACGCATTCTAATACAGAACTACAAGACTTGTTAAAGACAAACTTAATTTTTTTCAATGTTATATGTTCCATACATTCTGAACCATAATTGTTAATTGTAATTCCCGATATAGTTGTTTGGCTATTATCGGTGACACTATTGTCTTGGCTATTATCAAGTGTATTGTGACCATTATTTCCGTTCAATATTAGTTGATTATTTTCTGTTCCGCTTATATCCGGAGTATTCGTGTTGTTGTTAGTTGTGGTTGATGGCAATTGTGGAGGTGATTGTGATATCTTCTTTTCTAAACGATCTACTCGATTAACTAAATTCTCTAAATTGTCATTAGTAGTATTTATTTCTTCTTGCAACATATCATGCTCTTTTTTTGCTGGACAAGTTATATGATGCCGACATAAATGTGAATTATTTGAAAATGATTTATTACACCAATTACATGTAAATGCTGTTTTTGTATTACATTTTCTCAAACGTTCTAAATGTCGAATTAAATTAGACCTTCCGCTAAACTCCGCCCCGCATAACTCACAAGAGTGATGTTTCTTCATTTATAATAACACGTATTTTGATGTCTTTAAATTAAAATCGACTCGTTATGGTCAAAATCGACGCAATATGGTCAAAAAAGGACGCAATATGGTCAAAAAGAACTCGTTATGGTCAAAATCGACGCAATATGGTCAAAAAAGAACTCATTATGGTCAAAAATAAAGTCAGTAACAAATGTATGAATATACAAATGAATATCGCACCATATGTCATTTGATATTTATACGTCGGGTTTTACTTTTTTTTAATCAAAAAAACCTAAAAGTTCCGCGCGCGCGGCTTTTTCTTTCAATAAAGTCTTTTACAAGAAATATCTAAAATATAAACTTCCAAAGTATGGCTATTTTTGTCAACTGAGATTTGCATTTTCTAACATTATTTTATGGATAAAAATAATATTATTGTCAAAATTAAATAGTATTGTATATATTGTTAGGAACAAACTTCATTATAAAGATATACATCATTCTTAAAATATTAAAAACGAAATGGACCACGTATGGATATACTATTAATCCAATTGCAATTCCGGTAGTTTGGTATGTGGTTAACAAATATTGGTTTGCTGAAAAAACAAGTATTAAAATAAGTGTAATAGCTAAAACGTAATAAACAATTAAAAATCGAATGTACCAACTGGTTAGATTATCGTATTGTTCTGATTCATAGTATCCTTTTCGATATTGTGTATCACTGTCTATTTTTATTTTATTAATTGCATCTATCAATTCTTGATTATAATTATATTTATCTGTCAATAATTGTACAGAAGTTGAAGTAATTTGTTTTTCATCTGGACACTTAATAGCTCGTATAGATTTTGTTTGAAATGACATATGATATATATATATTTTATATCAAAATAATGGTTTATAAAATAGCCTATAAATCATTTATGTTTATACCAATGGATATTATATATTACATTTGGTTGTTCGATAGTAGATATGTATTTCGAAATTCTAAATGGCATATTATAAATCGATTGAACCTAACAAATTATGTTAGTTTGTTAGATAGACCACTTATTGTTCCAAGATTGTTCGGTAATGCTATCTTTGGATATGCGGTTCATTTTGTAAATCCCGCATATAAATTAAATTATACTAAATTATTACTAGAAGATGAAGAGATCCATCGAATCTCATTTGAAAAAAATAAGATATAATTCGAATTATTAAGTAAATGGGTTGATAGAACAATATCCTAATGTGGGATTAAATGTGTAAAAAGTGGGACAACATTGTTGATTATGACAACCTTTTCCACCGCCGCCATATGTCATTTGAGTGGTTTTTGTGGTTAACATTCCTCCATCACCATCTTCATCATCCTCATCTGGGTCACGTGCTAGTCTTGGAAGATTTTTTAGATTGGTATCGTATATATCATAATCTATATTGTTTCTATTTGTAATATCAACGGATTGAAACAAAATGTTAACGATAAATGCAGCAATAACTAATGACATAGTCAATGTGAAAACCCAGTCTGGAAAAAAATCAGTGTATACTCTTACAGCATATATTGCGACGACCAAAATAACCATGATGTAAATTGTTTTTAATATGTTAGTTTGCGCGGAATGCTTTTTTCCGTAATAAGAATTCAATTTAATAAGACGTTTCTGGTTTGCGAGATGTGCGTCTTTAATTTTTTGGCATTCACTACCGCTAGTGCAGGCGGTATCATTTACCAACAAGTCTAATTGAGAATCATTTATAGTATAAGTTGCCGCCATATAATATAAATTATATTTTATTTGTTAGTTTGGAAAAAGCAAAAACACTAATTCCAGCTGTTAGAATAACCCAAAAAACAGAAGTATATTTTTCGCGGATATTAATAAGAACAAGGTCATTGTTCATAGAGTTTGCAGTGACTGAATCAAGTTGGCTTGGCATATTTTATTATATTCTCTGATAATAAAATAAAAATTGGTCCTAAATTGTTTTAATTGGATAAAACATCAATTTGGCTAAAACTCCGCTAATTAAAAGAATTCCGATAAATAATTCCATATTTTGTTCATATTGATCATTGTAAAGTGATAAAAAATTGTCTTTCATTTCAAAAGACGAATTCAAAATAGATAGTGTGGCTTCATTCTTTGCATTTTCATCAAGTAAAAAAGAATCAGCTGTTACAATTGTGTTAGAGCTAAGATCAGTTGCATCTGAACATAATTTGTTAGATGAGCAATCTACGCCATCACAATATTTTTTGAATGATAAATATTTTCGTATATCATCGATGGTTAAACTCATATATATTATATTGATTATTTATTTACTCACACTTGTAGTCGTTTCACTTGTAGTCGTTTCACTTGTAGTCGTTTCACTTGTAGTCGTTTCACTTATACACAGAGCCTATAATACAACGATTCAATTGCCGTTTTACTCGGTCGCTTAATCTCAACCACCTCCCCTGGTCGAACAAATATCACTTGCGATACTGGATCAAATCGAGATATTTCCGGAAGCATAGAAATGTCGGAAACATTGTATTTCTTCTTAACTATGTCTAATTCTGCATTATTTAATATGCGATGAGGTGGCACTAAACTGTGTTCTAACAAATTGTATTGGAGTCGCTTTAAACTCTGCACAATAATGTAAATACCATCTTGTTCCCAAATATGTTTGATACTATTTGTTAGCGTCTCATTCATATCATCCTTTACGATAATGTACAAAATGTCTTTTTTAGTTAAAATTTGTTCTAAATTAAATAAATCATCGATGATTTCTTGAACTGTCTGTTGTTTCAGAGTATTTCCTAAATAATACCGAATATACATTTTCAGCGTAGGTCCGTCCGCCGTGGTTGGTTTTTCAACCAACATATCTAATTGTTTGTTTTGGGTCATTGTATTGACTTCATTTATGCTAAAGTTTGCATAATCTTCGGTATTGTATCCTTGCCTCGATAACAAGTCAACCAAATTTTGTCTGGATTTGTGGATAGATGAAATTAAACTGCTCGAAATCATTATTGTGATATATTATAATACAATAATCAAATGTCTTTATTATTTCAATTTTATTTAATATTTTGTTAGATGTTAGCCGTGCCTTGAATAGTTCGAGTTTCATTCTTTTCTTCCACTTTGGATTCTGCTTCCGGCTCACTCTCTTCAATCGTAGTTAAAATAGTTTGTTTTGGTACTGGAATGTCTTCAAATTTCCACACAGATTTCTTTGTAGTTTCATTATAATAATATGGTTTATTATGCTTCTTTGAAATCTGTTTACTCCATCCTTCGGGTAAGATTTCTTCTTCTTCTTCTTGCTTTTTAGGTAAGATAGGTACAATTTGAGGAATGCTAAAATCAACTTCCTTTACATTCTCTTCTTCTTTCTCTTTTTCTATGACAATTGGTTGGGGGGCATTCAAACTAGTCTGAGGAGGAACATTAAAACCAGTCTGAGATGGGACATTCCAACTAGTCGGAACATTCCATATTGTTTCTTTATTGTTTTCTTGCATATCATTCCAATCAACTCCCACAACTGGGGTTGGTTCAACTGGTGCATTTATTTTTGGTGGTTCACGAACTTGAACAATCGGTGCTTCTTTTTTCATTTCTTCAATTTGAGTTATCATAGGTTTCATTTCTATTTCTCCATTTACTCGTTTTGTTTGATTTTCTAAATGAGCCTTGAGTAAATAATTTAAGTCAGTTGAATCTGTTTTGATCTTTAATAATTTATTGATATTGTTAGAATCAGTCATATTCAATAGATTGTCCACATTGTCATCCGTGATTAGTCTCATTTGAACATTGAGTACTTGTAATTCTTGAATGAGTTGTTTAAATGAATATGGAACTCGAACCATGCTAAATGAACGACCAAACCGACTTATTTGTTTAATAGGTTTTCCTTCAATTTCGCCAAATTGACCTGGACCATCTGCAGATGGGCTGAAAAAGATATCTTCCTCTGGATTATATACTGCAATCATACCAGTCTTATTGCAAACAGCCATATAATACTCATCCGCTCTTTTCAAGAAAGAATCGGATAAAAAACTGGTCATGCCATGTGACATAATTGCATCACGTTCCATCTCACCAATTCGTAGACCTCCATCATTGGCACGTCCTTGCACGGGTTGTCTTGTTAGCATGGTATTCGGACCATCATTGCTTCGATAATTAATCTTGTCTTTTACCATGTGTTTGAGACGCATATAATAAGTTGGTCCAATATAGATGTTTGATTCAATCTGTTCTCCAGTCATCCCATTATACAAGATTTGAGTTCCGCTTGAATGAAATCCAGAATCATTTAATAATTTTCCATACAATTCATGATTTGGTCCATTTGTTTCAAATGCAGTACAGTTTCCAAATGCTCCATTGGCCAAACATGCTTTTCCAAAGACACATTCAACTAATTGTCCAATCGTCATACGAGATGGAATGGCATGTGGATTAATAATAAGATCGGGTTTTATTCCATCCTCCGTAAAAGGCATATCTTTTTCGGGAATAACTAGACCGATCGTGCCTTTTTGCCCAGCCCTCGAATTTCCTATGAGCATAGATGGTGCGAAAATATTTTCTCTCATATAATATAAATGAGACGATGGCATTTCAATACAATATACTTTCCCTTCATAATCAACTAGCTTTTCTTCATTTGAATCATTAACTTTCTTATTGATATACGGTTGGTTTTGTTTGCGAATAATACTAATTTTGTAATATGTATGTTTTCCCTCAATTATATGAGATTTTCCAGCATTATAACCTTTCGTTCCAGTAATAATATGGGTATGATCACCCGGTTCAGCTGCTATTTTTGTAATTCCAGACCAACCACAGTGAACTGCTAATCTACAAACATCATTTGCCAATCTTGGGCTAATAGTTCCATATCTTGAAAATCCGTCACTATATGTATGACCATCTCCTTCCATCAATGCTTCCAACAATATTATACATTGGCGTTTTGATAAATTCCATACGTACTCTGGCAAATGTTTATTTAAAGCTCCAACACTGTACTGTTTAAGCTCATTGTAAATTTCTTTATTTTTACCTAAATTAATAGCAAAGTATCCGTTATAATTATCATGATAAAATTCTATGCCTAATTTTGTTAGAATGTCTGTATTAAAATTGACTTTTCTCTCTTTATGTGCAGATAATACGACCGCTCTATTATTAACTGATCCATCCGATATAAACATCCCAATCAACTGTAACCAATCATCCATTTTATATTTCTTTTCTCCTAATTCCATCCACTCAACATCGGAATAGACATTTTGCATCGATTTCTGAAATCTTACCATTTTTCCCATCACATGTTGAGCTTCAATTAATTCATACTCTTTTTTACTTCCATTATGTTCTCTTCTTTTAACATATAGTTTATGGTTTAATGTGCATACAACTTTGACTTGTTTATTTGAAACCGAATACATTTTTCCATTGTGGTCATATACAAATTTATTTGTGGGAAATTCATAACACATTTTACCATTTACATCAAGAGTCGCAACTTTGTGTTTAGTAATATCTACATTTTGAATTTCAATCCAACCCTCATTTGTTAAAACTTGTTGAGTAGGTAAAGCACAAGCCATTTTATCACCAATAGCCGGCATTCGCTCTTCCCGAACACGAATTTTTGCTAAGCGCAAACCCTTTTCATTTTCGGTAATAAAGGTCTTGTCCACATAACCGAGTTGTCCCTTTTTAGTAAAAACAGATGCATTGCTTATTTCCTCTGATTCGGATGTTGTTGTTTTTATAGCTCCAATCATAACAATTTTGTCGTTAATCGGTGTATTTTCAATGACGACCCCATTATCATCCAAGAAACTGTAATCATATCCAGGCGATGTTTTCACGGCCCCCGTTTTAAAATTAAAAAAGGTCGTCTTGGTAGTTTCTTCACTGCTTGTTTCCATATCTTCCGACGTTTCATAAAGTGTATGGTATGTTGTTCTAAAAAGACCTCTATCTACGGCACCTTGATTGATTAAAATGGCATCTTCTACATTATATCCAGTGTAAGACATAATGGCAACAATCGTATTCACTCCATAAGGATTTTCTTCTTTATTGATCAAGTCTAGATATCTTGATTTAATAAGGGGAATCTGACCATACTGCAAAACCACACTCATTTTATCTAATCGCATTTGATAATTTGTATGATACATGGATACGGCTTGTTTACTCTGACCACATGAAAATGCATTTCTTGGTAATGGATTATGTTCTGGATAAATGATGCTATTGCCTAACACTCCTAACATAAGAGATGGATCAATTTCAAGATGAGTATGGAACTTTCCAATATCCGTCATTTTGAATGCAATTAATGCGGATTCTTCTTCTAGACCATCCATATATTCAATGATGGAGGAACTTTCACTTAAATCTTTTATTAAGGTGGGATCATCATGCTTTAGTTGGATTAAATCGTTTGTGTAAAGTGTATTATGGAATGGATTAAAGTTAGATTCCGTTTTTTTTGCAAACCCACTAACAATTTTAGTCCATGACAATTCAGATGATAATTCTTGTAAATCGGATGGTTTGTGTTTGCGACTACTAACTCTTTCGGGTATTGCTCTAATATAACTAAACTTGTCTTTACCATTTGTGTCAACATAGTATAGAGGACGTGTCATTCTTCCTCCATCGGTGTAAATACACAGTTCATTATCTTTGTAGTTAAAAAAGATGCATGTATGGAAGGGAATCACGCCATTACGCTTATATAATTTTAAAATATACGCCATCTTAAGAGGATCATCCATTATTAATCCAACCCATCGACCATTTACAAACAATTTGGTATTTGTATCGGCACATTTTGGTAAACATAATTGCAATTTGACTATATGTTCACTAAATCTCTCAAATAACCAATTTATAAACTCATTTCCAGAATATTCAGTTGTAATAATCGTGCTAATTGCTAGATGTTTGTGTAAGCCTACATTACCGCCATCTGGCGTGTCTACTGGGTCAATGTATCCAAATTGAGAATTATTCAATAAATGTGGTTTTACTACTTTGGCCGTTGGATCCATGTCCAAATTGATTTTTCTTAAATGCGATATACATGAATTCCACGAGAGACGACTTAAATCTTGAACCAATCCAATTCGTTGAGTATATTGCATCGATCCCCATTTACCTTTAAATGCCTTTCGAACTCCCTCTTCTACCATTAATCCATGTTTTTTAAATATATCCATGATGTTGCTATAAGAATTCACAATATTTGACCCACTATATTGCGTATTATTGTAGTGTAACCGTTCTACCTCAATTTTAATCTTCTGTTTTTGTTTTAAATAATATTCTCGAAACAAATCATACATAAGTGAACCGGATAACTCAATGCGTTTACACTTAAAATTATCTCGATCTGTTGAATGATCGTCTTTTAAATATACCCGCAATAATTTTCTTACCATATATCCAACAAAATACGCTTTGTCAATATAATTGTCTGTACCAATGTGTGCCAAAAAATAATTCATCAACACATCGTGAGCACTATATACGGATTGGTGTTTTGTTAGCAATCCAATAAATTCAAGAGCCGATTGTTGATTAAAAACAACTGATGCATGATGTACAGATGGAATAAACAAGTCAATGTATTTTTTATTCTTTTCTAAATCTAACAAACAGTATTCGATAATCTGTTTGTCTGATTCAATTCCTAATGCACGCATTAAAACAAATAAAGGAACGGGTTTTCTCACGTTGGGAATATTGACTACAATGTGTTTGTTAGAGTAATTGGGTGTTGTTGCAACAATCGCAACCGAATTCACCCGAATTGGTTTAGATGTATCTTCAGATACAGATCGAATTTCAGCGGAATGTGTATATTCATGCCCTTCGGGGTTTTCTTTAATATACAACATATTATCTGCAAATTTCTCTTGACTAATAATCACTTTCTCTTTCCCGTCAATAATAAAGTACCCACCGAAATCATTTCTACATTCTCCCAAATTAAATCGAACATTTGTGGAAAGTCCATTCAAAATACATAATTTAGACTGCACCATGATTGGGAATTTACCAAGAAACACTTTTTCGATTTTATTTGTTTCTACAACTCGTTCTCCATTTTCAGAATTGTAATATATAAATTCAATATCAACATCATAATGAATGGTGATGCCGTATGTCATATTTCTCAATCGTGCATCATTCGGATACATATAATGTTTATAATTGGTTGCTTCATCATATATGACGGGTTTTCCAAAATAAATAGCATCTCCATTTTTACCACCTAAATAAATTAGACATTCACTTTGATTTGATTCCACATTTTCTAAAAATCGGCATGGGTTATTTTCTTTAAAAATTCGAGGAATGCCGTTTGAAATGAAATAATTATATGAATTTATATGATGAGAAACAAGGCACTGCTCATTCTCTTTAAAATATTGTTCAATAATTGTCCATGACACATGATTTAATGCATTTTCATTCATATATTATAATAATCACATTTTTTTATAATATAATCAACTTAATGTTATTTATAGCAATAACAAAATACCTAATAAAACAAACATCAACAATATGGGGAAAAGAACAAGTAACCATGAAATTGTTTTATGGCCATCTTTGCAGATTAAATTTAAGATCCACGTCCAGAACAACACGTATATCAGTTTAAATGTAAACACTAATACTGTACTAGATACGTTGCAACTATAGTGTCCTAAATGATACCTATTAATACATCCTATATTTTGAATTGCCGCCATAAGAATAAAAAAGAGGGAGAATGCAAAATAAATTTTAGATGGAGTGCATAATTCACGAAACTGAATTATATTCATTATATTAAACTAACATATTTTATTCTAAATATAAGTTTTAAAATGTAGGTAATGCGGGCAAACCAGACATTCCCCGAACGATATTAACTAAAGAGGTATTTGCAGTAGAACCAACTGTAGCCACATTGTCGAAAATTCCGATCGAAGAACCTAATCCACCTTTTTGACCGCCACCCATACAAGTTCCACACCCACCTCTTTTTGTTTGTCTTCTATGTTTTTTACATCTTTTTTTACCGCACATTCCACATCCGCGTTGAGTCTTTCTTCTATGTTTTTTAGTATGCATTATATAATATTTAAATATTTTATTATTTTATTTATTCAATATCAACATGTGTTAACATATGTCTTCGACAACACATTTTTTTCAAATTCAATAGATCAAGAACTTCTCCATTCACCGTTTTTTCGTGACTTTGACTGGTGAGATAAACGACTTTGTCAATTCGGCTTCCACTTTGTACTTGTTTTCTTTTTCTGACTTCTTCACAATAATATTCATACTTGTCTGCAAGCACAGTTCCGCATGTAAAACACTTAATAGGAATAATCATTTTTGCTTATATATACTGAAATGTTTTAAATTTAAATCTAAATCAATTTTATTTGTTATTTTCTTCATTCATGAAATTATGATAGGTTGTTCCTTCGCTATTGTTTTTAACTAATCCGGCTAAAATAGAAGATTCATACGTTTGTCTTAAAATCTCGGCGGGTGCAGTAGAACCAACTTTTAATAGTCCATTGTTTTTTAGTTGAGTTTTAACTTCAGATATATTAATTTTTCTTAATTTTTTATGTTCATCTGTAATCATTTTGCGGGTGTTTGCATTTTTAATTAATACACCGACATATCTTGATTTTTTGGATTTTCCAATAACATGCCGTTTTATAATTGTCTTTTCTAAAGGTGATACTGGTGGAGGTACGACTTGTGGAGGTACGACTTGTGGAGGTACAACAGTTGAAGGCACGACACTAGAATGTACGACTGGTGGAGGTACGATCGATGGATGCATTGGTTGTATCACTTTTGAAGGTACAACAGTTGAAGGTACGATCGCTGGATGCATTGCGACTGTTGAAGATACACTTTGGTTCGGAACTATTGCAGATAAATGAAAAGATGGACGAGGTCTGTTATTTCGCGTCAAATTTTTAAATGTTTGTTTAATTCCATTCTTCAAACATCCATACGGAATATCATTATCCACTTTATATTTGACTGAATTAGAAGACGATGAGGTAGTTTGCAATGGTTCATCAACTAACATTGGTTTTTGAATTTGTGAAATAGGTATATCATCAATCAATTCTGTTGGCAATTCAGTTTGAATCAAATTCACCGATTTTTTAATATTATTTAAATATTCGACGGATGCATTGAACTCATCCGTATACGCACTTAGTGGTTTCGATGGAGTCGTCTCTTGTTTTTGTTTTTTAGTATTTGCTAAACTTTTATAATGTTGAACTTGTTTTATAAAAGTATCTTTTAATCTGTTTGGTTCTACATTTGGTGGAATTTTTCGAGTTGTCTTTTTAGAAGTTTTTGTTTGAAGTACATCTAAATTAACTACTATTTTTTTGATATTTCCTTCATTGTTAGATGCCATTTATATAAACACTTGAAAATCAAATGGTCTCCTTCACGAATAATAAAATAATTTGTTAGTTGATTTGGTGGGCACTAATGGACACATCATTATATATCCCACATTAATATCGTCTATTGTAATAGATCCACTGTCTTTGCAAAAAGTTCTTCGATAATATACTATTTTTATTTTTGATATGAAGGTATCAATGTCTCTTCCGAATGATGTAAACTGAGCCATCCTCTTTGAAAACCATTGCACCATATTTGGCAAATCATATGGAATGTTAGTTGCAGTTAATTTGGAAATAAACATTTCATGCAATTCTTGTGAAGTGTATCCATCAATGACAAATTTCCATGCAAATCTAGATTTTAATCCTTGATTGTATGAGAAAAAACAGTCATCCAATTCGTTTTCGTAGCCGGCAATAATAACCATAAGATCCCCTTTATGAACGCTTAACAATTCACACAATGCGTCAATGCATTCTTTCGAATAAATGTCTTTTTTATCTACATTCCCTAATGAATAAGCTTCATCAATGAATAATACACCACCAAGAGCAGATTTGACAATCTCATTTGTTTTAATCGCGGTTTGTCCTAGATACCCGGCAACCAAATCACTTCTGGTTACTTTTCGAAATTTGGGAGAACCATTGCCGAATACACCTAGGTTTGAAAAAATAGAACCTAACAATTTGGCTATTTCCGTTTTTCCCGTACCGGGAGGACCCGAAATAATAGTATGTTTGTAATCATTCGTTTTATCTATATTTGGCTGTAGATAGTAGGTAATTTGGTCAACCAATGTTTTTTTAAAAGTTGTTAGTGCAATCATCTGGTCAATCTGTTTTAAGAAAGGAACAATACGATGGAGAGCATGAATATTCACATTAGTATAGGTAATATCTTCTTTTGCTGGATACTGATTGGCCAAATCAATTAAATCCGATATGTTAGTAATATCTTTATTACATTTAACAGTACATTCTATTTTCTCTACATGAATAACTGGCTTAGAAATAGTGGGTGGTTCTGGTTCCCTTATTTTTTTAAAACTAACATAATATTTATCTTCATTTCCATTTTTATCTAATAAGTGAGCAAATTGCATAACACTGGTTGTTACTATATATCGGGCAGTATTTTTAATTAGTTTATATCAATATAGAGTTATGAAATCAATTTAAAAATAAATTGAAATAGAATTTAGTATGACTGAAAATAACACACAAATACTCAATACAATGAATACTGAAATGAATACCAACAAAATGTTTAAAAACGGAGTTGACTTAAAAAACGGTGTTGACTTAAAAAACGGAGTTGACTTAAAAAACGGTGTTGACTTAAAAAACGGAGTTGACTTAAAAAACGAAGACAAAGACAAAGAGGTAGAATTTACTCCCGAAATTCCTTGGAAAATCATAGAGACCTATTTTAAAGATCAGCATTTATCCAGATTAGTCCGACATCAAATTGAATCGTACAACCACTTTGTGAATTACCAATTAGTTCGCACGATTGAAATGTTTAATCCAGTCAAAATAACATCTGACCAAGATTTCGATGCCGCCTCCGATAAGTATGCACTTGAACTGCAAGTCACTTTTGAGAATTTTCACTTGTATCGCCCGCAAATACATGAAAACAATGGTGCAACGAAAATGATGTTTCCTCATGAGGCTCGACTTCGAAATTTC
>Ga0315900_10007133_pt1 | contig 14764 bp, 11 predicted proteins | sample LakEriMetagenome_FD_203521 | JGI IMG/M metagenome (GOLD analysis project Ga0315900, IMG submission 203521) | Freshwater fungal communities from buoy surface, Lake Erie, Ohio, United States - Buoy 12 MA114 | ecosystem: Environmental > Aquatic > Freshwater > Lake > Lake biofilm | place: USA: Lake...
GGGCGGGGATCGCCGCGCGCATGCGCTGGCGGCGGTGAACCCCGACATTTCGCGCGCGGTCGCCGTGCCGCTTTCGGCCGGCGATGCGGTGCTGCACCATTCACGCACGCTGCATGGTGCGGGGCCGAACACCGCAGCGGGGCCACGACGCGCGCTGACGCTGGAATTCGCAGTGCGAGATCGCGCGATGCTGATGCGACGCGACTTCTCCTGGAACCATGGCAAGTGGACCGCTCGCGACGCGCGAGAGGCCGCCGCCACGCCGCTGGCCACGCGTTTGCGGCACCGACTGCGGCGGATGCTGGTCAGGCTGGGTTGGTAGGGATCAGGTCGCGGTAGAGCGCCACCAGCCGCTCGGCTTCGCCCTTCCAGGCGAAGCGGGTCAGCGCGGCCTCGCGCCCCGCCATACCCATCCCCGCGCGCAACGTCGGATCCGATAGGATCGTCGCGGCGCAAGTGACGGCGTTGGCATCGGCGGTATCGATCGCCATTCCGCAGCCTGCCTCGGCGACGATGCGTGACACCTCCTCGGCGAGGGCGGGTACGATCACGGGCAGGCCACAAAGCATGGCGTCGAACAGCTTGTGCGGCAGCGCCAGCCGGTGGTTCTCGACGCCCGGCTGAAACAGCACCAGCGCGATGTCGCAGCGCGCGGCCTGTTCGAGCGCGGCGACGCGCGGCAGCCACCCATGCTTCTCGATCCGCGATGCCACGCCGAGCGCCGCCGCGCGGGCATCGAAGGCGGCCTCACTGCCATCGGTGAAGCGGCCGACAAGCACCAGCGTCGCATCCGGCAGCCGCGCCAGCGCATCGAGCATGGTGAAGGCGCCGCGCGCGGCGCCGAGCGCACCCAGATGCAACAGGCGGAGCGGCCCCGCGACGTGCCAGCGCGGCGCGACGCTCGCGGGCTTGGCATAATTCCGGACCGCGACACAGCAGCCGAAGGGGCCGTCGAGCCCATCCTTCGCCACCACCACCGCATCGGCACGCCACGCGATCAGCCGGCACAGCGCGGTGAGCAGCGCGCGCGCCACCGGCCGTAAGGCGCGCACCGGCCATGCACCAAGTCGCGCATCGAGACGGGAAGGATAATGCTCATGCACATCCAGCACCACGCGCGCGCCGCAGCGCGCGGCGGCCAGATGCGCGGCGATCCAGGAATCGGGTTCATGCGCGTGGATCACCACCGGGCGCTGCGCCGCCGCCGCGCGTGCCAAGGCAGGGATGTGGTGCAGCCGCGCGCGCCAGCCGCGCCCTGGGCCGCCATGGCCGCGCAATTCCACGCCATGCAGCGCGCCCGCCGCCGCGCCATGCGCCAGGTGGATCACGCGCCAGCCTGTCTCGACCAGCGCGGCGCCTTCCTTCACCACGATCCGCACATCATCGGCCGGATGCGCGGCCGAGAGCATCAACACGGTCCCGCCGGTCGGCGCCCTCATCCGGCGGCCGCCTGTTCCGCCATCTCGACGAAGTCGCGCGCGATGCGCCGCGCATCCAGCCGCCGCTCGGCCAGCTGCCGCGCGGCGCGGGCCATCACTGTGCGGCGGACCGGGTCGCCTTCCAGCGCGCGCAGCGCCGCCGCCAGCGCCGCCGCATCGCCGGGCGGCACGGTGAGGCCCGCCTCGCCCTGCGCCAGCAGCCGCGCCGCGCGGCCCGGCACATTGCTGACCATCGGCAGGCCGGCCGCCAGCCCCTCGGCCAGCTTGTTCGGCGCGGACATCTCGGCGAAGGCGGGCACGGGCGCGAGGCAGAGCAGCCCTATCTCCGCCCCCGCCAGCAATCCGGCCAGTCGCGGCTTCGGCATGGGATCGAGGAAATGGACAGGCAGCCCTTCCGCCGCCGCCCGTGCGACCAGCGCCGGCTTGCAGGCACCCTCACCGACCAGCAGCAGGCGCAGGTGGGATCCGCGCAGCAGCGCCGCCGCATCCAGCAACTGGCCTAGGCCATTCGCTGGTCCATGCGCCCCGGCATAGACCGCCAGTACCTCTCCGGCCGGCACACTATCTGGCCGCCAGGGCGGGACATGCGGTCCGAACAGTTCGAGATCGGCGCCCTGCGGCAGCACCCGCATGCGATGCCGATCGGCGCCGCGCCTAAGGGCGGTCTCGGCCATGCCTTCGGTCAGCGCCACCACGGCGGCGGCGCGGCGGCAGGCGGCATCGGCCAGCGGTTCCATCGCCGTCAGCACCGCCCCCGGCACACCGCCGCCCTGCGCCGAGAGCGCGCGCGGCAGTTCCGGCCAGGGGTCGCGGATTTCGAACAGGAAGGGCGTGCCGCGCTGCCGTCGTACGAGCAGCGCCGGCAGCGCGACGGTGAGCGGTGTTGAGGACGCGACGACGAGATCCCAGGGCGCGCCCAGCGCCAGCCGGGACGCCGCCGCCGCATAGCGCAGGAAGCCGAGGCTCCGCGCCGGCAGGGATTGCGCGTTGGCGCAGGGGATGTCGAACTCGACAACTTCGAACCCATCCGGCGCGCCGCTGCGGCGCCTGCGCCGGAAAGGACCATCGAGCCCCGTTTCAGCGCCCCGATAGCGCCCGCAGGCGATGGTCACGGCGTGCCCCGCCTCGGCAAGAGCGCGGGCCTGGAGGAAGGATCGCGTGGCGGTGCTGCCGGTCGGGCGCGAGTAATGCTGGTGCAGATAGAGGATCCGCAGCTGCCCGTGAGAGCCCATTCGGATCGACGCCGGCGCGAAGGAGCGTTCAGTGCCGGGCACAGCCTCGCAACGTCTCGATCACCCGCGCCTGTTCGGCCTCCGTCATCCCGCAGCCGGATGGCAGGCAGAGACCGCGCTCGAATAGCCCTGCCGCCACCCCCCCGCCCGATTGCGGCGCGCTGCGAAAGGCAGGCTGCAGGTGCAGCGGCTTCCAGGCCGGGCGGCTTTCGATCCCGGCGGCTTCCAGCGCACGGCGCACCGCTTCGCGGTCGGCGCCAAAGACATCGGGCTCCAACAGTACCACAGTGAGCCAGCGATTGGCGCGGCCCCAATTTGGCTCCGCGATGAAGGACAGCCCCGGCAGGTCGGCGAGGCCGGCGACATAGCTCGCGAAGATCTCGCGCTTGCGGGCGACGCGGGCGGCCAGGTCTGGCAGCTGCGCCAGTCCGACGGCGGCCAGCAGAGACGACAGTCCATAGGCATAGCCCGTGGTCTCATGCTGGTAATGCGCTGCGGATTCCCGCGCCTGGCCGGCGAGTTGCCGCGCCTGTGCCAGCAGCGCGGAATCATCGCCGACCAGCGCGCCGCCGCCGCCCGTGGTGACGATCTTATTGCCGTTGAAGGACAACACGGCGAGCCGCGCCCCGTGCCCGGCATGGCGCCCATCCCGCCCCTCCGCGCCTAGCGCGGCGGCGCTGTCGCTCAGCACCGCCACACCCCAGCGGTCGCAGGCCGCTATGATGGCGGGCAGGTCGCAGCATTGGCCGTAGAGGTCGACCGGCACCACCACGCGGGGCAGCCGGCCGCGCCGCGCAGCGAGGGACAATTCCTCGGCCAACTGGCCGGGATCGATCGTCCAGCCTGGGCCGGTCGCATCCAGGAAGCGCGGCACTGCCCCCATCTGCACCGCCGGCGCGACGGTGGCGACAAAGGTCATGCTGGGCACCCAGACCTCGTCGCCCGGCTCGACTCCCAGGACGCGATAGCCCAGATGCAGCGCGGCCGTGCCGGAGGAGGTGGCGAGCGCGCCGCCGAAGCCGGTCGCCTCGGCCACCGCCGCCTCGAAGGCAAGGGGTGCGGGGCCGGCGGGGGCGAGCCATCCGTTCTCCAGTACAGCGCGAATGGCATCCACCTCTCCGCCCTCCAGAAGGGGTGGCGAGAGAGACAGCCGCGCTTGTGGCCGGGACGGGAAAGGCAGAATCGTCCTGGACAAGGACGCATTCCGGATGGGTTCGGGCTGAGGTGACACGGCCACGTGCCTCGCTGCCTGCTTGCTTGTGTGGGGTCAGATATGACCGAGAATCAATCTATGATTGTATTGATCTCCCCTGAGTGCAACCCAAAAGACTGTTCTGACGTGTTCAGAGGTGGCATGCTGGCGTGGCCCGGGGCCTGGGAGCCTCGGCCGCAGAGCCAGACGGGCAACGTCGCTATGAGGATCCGCAGGTCACCCGACAAGGTCGGCGGCGCCTCGGCATATGCAGCGTCGAGGTCTAGTCGCAGGGGCCAGGGCACCTCGTTGCGCCCTGCTATGACCACCGGCCCGGTCAGCCCAGGCCGCACCCGCAGGCGCAGCGCATGTCTTGGAGTGTAGTGGCGCCGATAGTCCAGCGGCAGCGGCCGCGGGCCTACTAGGCTCATCTCCCCGCGCAGGACATTTACGAGCTGTGGCAATTCATCGAGGGCGCTGCGCCGTAGTGCGCGGCCGAAGCCGTCCAGCCGCTCGGCATCGGGGCCGGGGCCTTCCCGCATCGAGCGGAGCTTCAGGATGCGGAAGCCCTGCCCGTTGCGGCCTGCGCGGGTCTGCTGGAATAGCACCGGCCGGCCGAGTCGCAGGCGGACCAGCAAGGCCACCGCCAGCAGTACCGGCGTCAGCACCGCCAGCAGCAGCGCCGCCGCGCCAAGGTCCAGCGCCCGCTTGCCCCAAGCCTCATACATCTCCCGCCGCCCGCCGCCCGGAGCGGTCCGAGGCGGTCACGCCGAGGCTGAGCGCCAGCCCGAGCGCGAACCAAGCCATGCGGTTGCCGAGATCGGTCGAGACCATCACCGTCAGCGCCACCGGGACCACCATCGCCGCCACCTCCGCCACCCGGCGCGGCGCCATCTCTGCCCGGCGCAATGCACAGAGCGCGACCGGCACGGCGCCGCCGAAGGCTCCGAGCCACAGGATCAGGCCGGGTAACCCAGCCTCGGCCAGCGCTTCCAGCGCGTGGTTGTGGGGATAGAGGCCGCGGCGCTCGCCATGCCCGGCAGCGATGGTGAAGCCACCGGTGCCGAGCCCGAAGGGCGCCGCCCGCCCGGCCCAATCCAGCGCTGCCGCCCAAAGTCCGATCCGCGCCTCGAGCCCCGCGGGATCGCCGGTGAGCCGCTCGATCGTCCGCAGCCCCTCGGCATCCGCGGGGTTCAGAGCCAGCGCCAGCGCGAACAGCGCGGCGACCGTGCCGCAGCCCAGGACCCAGCCGGCGGCGGCCCGGCTGCGCCTGGCCCGCCACAGCCCGAGCGCCGGTGCCAGCGCGACACCCAGCCCGAGCGCGACCAGCGCCGTGCGCCCCCCCGGCAGCAGCGCCGCCGCACCGAGCAGGCCGACCAGCCCAAGCCAGATCAGCGCCGCCAGCCATCCCGGCGCCGCGACGGCCCGAACCGCCGCCAGCCCCGCCGCGACCGCGAGCGCAAGGCCCGCCAATTGGTGATGCACCCCTGCGCCCTCGGCGCCCCGGGCCGCTTTGGCAAGCCAGCCACTGGCCCCCTGCCCCACGTTCCAGCCGATCACCGCCGCCAGCAGAAGCCCGATGAGCAGCGAGGCGCCCGCCAGCGCCCGGCGCGCCGCCGGATCGGCGCCCACGATCAGCCCGGCGGCCAGCATCACGGGCCCTGCCAGCACCACCTCCGGCAGCTTCGTCGTTGCCACGGTGCGGGAGGCGGTCCAGGCACCAGCGATAACGAGCCAGAGCATCAGCAGTGCTGCCGCCGCGATCGGCAGGCCGAGTGTGGCATCGATCCGCCAGCGCCGCGTCGCGGCCAGCAGCGCAAGGCAGGGCAGCAGCGCCAGCAGCGCAGCCAGCGTCAGGTCGAAAGGTAGGACATCGAGCGCCGGTGCGGATTTCAGGCCGCCCGCCAGTTGCAGCAGCGCCGCCAGCACCCCCGCCGCCAGAGCGACCGCGAGGCTCATGTCATCCGCCCCGCGCCACGACGGGGCCCGTGCAGCACCCCCGCCGTCACCACCGCCAGCGCCGCCATCGGGGCCGCGACCAGAAGCAGCAACAGCAGCAGCGGACGATTGGGCAGGGTGGGGCGGAGTGGCACGCTCGGCGCCGAGACGAGCCGTGCGGCCACCGTCTCATCCGCCATGGCCACCACCCCGGCCCGCTGGCTCGCCGCCAGCAATTCATACAGCGACTGGCGGATGTAGAGGTCGGGCTCCCGCGCCAGCCGCCCTTCCAGCGCGGCGACGCGGCGGCGTGCCATTTGTTCCAGATCGGCGCGGACCTTCGCCTCCGCGAAGGCATGTAGGCGGCGCAGCCCGTCTAGCGCCGCATCCCGGTCCGGATGGGTGAGCGCGATGGTCCAGGTGACGGCGCCGAGCGTCTGCGTCACCGCGAGATTGCGTTCGAGCCAGCCACGGATGTCGTCGAGGTCGGCCTGCCGCGCCGGGCCGAGCACCGGGTCCAGCAGGTGCCGGATCGCGCCGTTCGGCCAAGCCCGGCGGCGTTCGTCCAGGTGGCGCAACAGTACAGTCTCGGCGGCCAGCATCGCGGCGGCTTCCGCCGAGCGGAGGGCGCCGAGATAGATGGCAAAATTGCCAGACGGCCGCTGGTCCAGCAGCCCGCTCATCTGGAGTGCCGGCGCCAGCAGGGTGGAGGTCGCCATGCCCGTAGTCTCGGCGGGCGCGACCACCGCTTCCGCGACATAGGCGCGTGGCCAGACGAGGATCAGGCCGCCGCCCCCCAGCAGGAACAGCAGCGCGAGCAGCGCCACGCGCAGCCGACGCGCCCAGATCCCCGCGATCAGATCCTCCATCACCATGCCGCCCGGCGCCCCTGTCATGGCAGGTCGATCGTCGTGGTGACGCGGCCGACCGGGGCGCGCGCCGTCACAAGCAGCACGGGGGCGGGGGCGATGGCGCCATAGGATGGGCTTTCCCAGCCGCCGACGAGTTCGCAGTGCAGCGGCGCATCGGCGGTGACCGAGATCGTTGCGGCCTCTCCCGCGATCCCGTCCCTGGTCGGGTGCCACGCGCCGGGGCAGAGCCGCCAATGCCAGGCCACGCTGCGGAAGGGGCCGGAGAGCTTGTCCTCCACGACCCAGCGGCGGCGGCCCTCCACCCGCACGGATCGGGCGACGCCGTTGCCGCGCGAATCACGCAGCGCGCCGCCATCCGGGATCGGGCGCATCGCCGGCCAGCGCGCCAGCAGGAAGCGCCCGGCGCGAGGCATCGGCTCCGCGCCATTGAAGACCGGGGCGTTGTGCGCGGCGGCGCCGGCCAGGGCGCCCCACCACCAGGGCTCGGGCGGGTCGTAGCGGCCGGTGCCGCCATCGCGGAGGACCCAGGTGTCGCCATCCCGCAGCGACAGATGCAGCAGGTCCGACTGGCCGGGGCGAAAGCGCAGCGGGCCGGTGCGGAGCAGCGCCATCGCCGGCCCTTCCGCCCAGCCCATCGTCCCGGCGGCGCGCCAGCGCGCGGGCCGGGCCAGCGGCTGCCCAGGCCAGGGCAGGCCGAGCCAGGCGCAGCCGGGATCCTCGGGTGCATCGCCGCCGCGCCCGGCAAACAGCCGCGCCGCTCGTTCCACGCTGGCGCGCGCATCGGCCGGCCCGGCGAGCGAGAGATCGGCGAAGGCCGAGCCATCCTCCAGCCCCAGGCGCGGCGTGCCGCCGGTGGTGGGGTGCGTGACGCGATGCAGCCAGCCGGTCAGGGCGGCGGCCCGTTCGGCCAGCGGGGCGGGGAACGCGGGGGCGCCGTGGCGCCGGCGCAGCCATTCGGCGATGGCCAGCACATCCAGCAACAGCCTGGCATATCCCGCCGAGACCTGGGCGAAGCCACCATCCACCGTGACCAACCGCGCCACCCGTGCCGCGAGCGCCGCAGCCGGGCCGCTCGGATCCTCGCGCAGCAGCAGCGCGATCACGAAGGCGCCGGCGGCTTCCGAGACGGGATGGTTGTTGTCCTGCGCCAGGGCATAGAGGCCGGTCGCCGCGATCCGCCGCCCGCAGAGCGCCAGCAGCGCCCGCGCCGCCGGGGGCGGGTCGCGATCCGCGTCCAGCAGCGCCAAGGCCAGGGCCAGATGCAGCGCCCGCAGCGCCGCTTCCTGCCCGCAGGCCCAGGCCACGCCCCGGAAGGGCGCGTTGGCGGCGCACCAGTCGCCGAGCATCGCCTCGGCCCGCGCCAGATGCCCGCCCGCCGGATCGCAGCGCGCGGCCTGCGCCAACAGCGGCAGGGCGCCGAGGCGGCTCGCCTCCCAAGCCGGTCTCGCGGCAGCCAGCGGCAGGTCGAGCGCATGCGACGCCGGGTCATGCCCCCCATGCCAATCCGGGCGCGCCGGCAGCGCGGCGGCGGCAGCCAGGAGTTGGGGGGGATGGGAGGGCGGCAGCGATGGGGCCGGGGGCGCGATGGTGGGCAGGAAACGGCCGCCTGGGGCGGGCCGCGCAGAGAGGGACCCATGCTGGACCCCGAGCCGGCGACCCACCCTGTGCGAGAGCCACAGCCCCACTGGACGCGGGCCGAGCCGCCAGCCGGCATCGGCGGCCAACCAGGCCGCAGCCCAGCGGGATGGGGGGTCGGGCGGCAAAAGGTGAATCGGGCCTTGGTAATGCATGAATGCCTGCTTATTCTACATATGGTAGAGTGATTGGCAGGTACAATTCGTGTTTGGGTTGCATCGCAATCCGTTTTGCGCGTTTCGGGCGATGGTCGCCGCGCTGGCGCTGGCCTGCCTGCCTGCGCCGACCGAGGCCCAGGCTCCGTCGGGCCCGATGCTGGCGCCACCGCCCCTGCCCCCGACCCTTCCCGGCGGCCTGCCAGTGCCGAGCCTGCCCGCCGCGACCCAGCAGGAGATCCTGCAGCGTATCCTGGATGCGGCAGGCGGGCGCGCCAGCTCCCCCGCCCCATCCGCCATCCCGCAACCCTGGGCCGCCCCCATGCCGCCGCCCACCGCACCGTCCTCGGCGGCCGAGGACCCGCTTTCGCACACCGAAGCCTTCTTCGCCGAACGGCTGGGGCTGCCGCTGCGGCAATTCGGCTATGACAGCTTCCGCGCCGGACCCGCCGCGGCCCCGGTCCTCGGCGCGCTGCCCGACGACTACCTGATCGGCCGCGACGACGAGCTGATCCTGGCCATGCGCGGCCGCAGCCGCGCGACGCTGACGCTCCGCGTGCTCCGCGACGGCACCATCCTGGCCCCAGACCTGCCGCCCGTGCCCGCCGCCGGGCGGACGCTCCGCGAATTGCGCGCCGACCTCGAAAGCCGGATGGCGCGCGACCTGCCGGGGACGGAGCTGTTCGTCTCCATCGGGCAGGTCCGCCAGATCGCGATCTTCGTGGGCGGCGAGGTGCAGCGGCCGGGGATGCAGGCGCTGACCGCGCTGTCCACCGTGCTGGATGCCTTGCAGCAGGCCGGCGGGGTGCGGAAGACCGGCTCGCTCCGTGCCATCCGCATCGAGGGGCCGCACGGGTCACGGGTGCTGGATCTCTACGCCATCATCGCGGGCGAGGGCGGCCCGGCCGACATCCGGCTCCGCGAAGGCGAACGCATCCTGGTCCCCGCGCTGGGCGCCGTCGTCGCGGTGGCAGGCGAGGTAACGCGCCCGGCGATCTATGAGCTTCCGCCCGGCGTCACCTCGGTCCCCCTGTCCACCGTGCTGCGGCTGGCGGGCGACCCGTTGCGGCCGAGCGGCAACCGCTTCCTGGTCCAGGGCACCGACGCCTCTGGCCGCCGGTCCTTCATCGAGTTGCGGCCAGCGGACCCAATCCGACGCGGGGATTCGCTATTGGTGCAACCGGGCGCGGATGTGGTGGCGAACCAGCTGCGGCTGTCCGGCCATGTGGCCGCGCCCCTGACGCGGGCGGCGACGCGGGGCACCACGCTGCGCGGGCTGCTGTCCGATCCCCGGCTGCTGCGGCCCGATCCCTATGTGCGGCTCGGCGTCGTGCTGCGGCCAGACCAATCGACGCGGGTCCGCAGCTTCGTGCCCTTCGACCTCGCGCGCGTCATGGGTGGTTCCGCGAATCTCACCCTGGCGGAGGGTGATGAGGTGCTGGTGCTCGGCCAGGCCGACATCGCCTTCCTCGCCAGCCCGCCGGTACAGCGCGCCCTTCGCGGGGAAGCGCCGGGCGACGCGAACTGTCCAGCGCTGACCATGCTGGCCATCGCCGCGCGATCCGCACCGGCGCGTTTCGCCCATGCGCGCAGCGCCGGTTTTCCCGATATCGGCGTGCCTGCCTGCCCGGCGATCTTCCAGGATCACCCGGCGCTGCTCGGTTTTCTGCTGGACAAGTCGGTTCTGCTGACGGGGGAGGTAAAGCAGCCGGGCCTCTATCCGGTGCAGGATAACACAGGGCTCGACCTGCTGCTGGTCGCCGCTGGTGGGTTGGCGGCGGGTGCCAATCTTTCGGCGGTAGAACTGGCGCGGGAGCCGGCGGAGCGGGGCGAGGCAATTTCCTTGACGCGGACGCCGCTCGACCTTCGCGGTCGCGACGTCCATGCCGTGCGGCTTTCGCCGCGCGATGTGGTGCGGATCCCACGTGGCTTCACCGACCGTGAGACGGGGCCGGTCACGCTGGCTGGGGAAGTGCTGCGACCCGGCGTCTACGATATCAGGCGCGGGGAACGCCTGTCGGAGTTGTTGCAGCGAGCCGGCGGGCTCACGCCACAAGCCTATGCCTATGGCACCATCTTCACGCGCGAGGCGGTTCGGTTGCGCCAGCAGGACGGCTTCGCCCGCGCGGCACGAGATATCGAGACGTCCCTGCTGTCGGTCGCTGCGGGGCAGGCTAATGCAGGCGGGCCTGGCCCGCGGCCGGATCTCGGCGGGCTGGTCGCGGCGGGGCGCGAATTGGCGAACACCTTGCGCCAGGCACAGGCAGCGGGGCGGATGGTTGTGGAAGCGAACCCAGTGATGCTTATCGCACGGCCCGACCTCGACGTGCTGTTGGAGCCAGGCGACCTGATCGTCATCCCCAAGCGCCCGAGCGAGGTGACGGTGGTGGGGTCGGTGCTGAATCCGGGCAGCCTGCAATTCCAATCCGGTTGGCACGCGGTGGATTATGTGCGCGCGGCGGGCGGCATGCAGCGTTTTGCCGATGTCTCCCGCGCCTTTGTGGTGCTGCCGAACGGACAGGCTGTCCCGGCGGGGATGTCTGGCTGGCAAGTGGGTGGGCCATCGGTGCCGCCGGGCAGCCTGGTGGTGGTGCCGCAGGATCCCTCGCCCTTCGAGACGCGCGGCCTGATCCGGGACCTGACAGCGATCCTCGGGCAGGTCACGATTTCCGCCGCCGCGCTGGCGGTGATCTCCCGCGAGATACGCTAGCGCGCCTCATACCCAGCGCACAAAGTTCCGACCTGCGGCCCGAAGGGCCGAGCGGCCGAATGGCCGCCGCCGCCAGTGCGGCGAAGCCAAGGGCCGCGGATGCGGCCCGCCCGGCGTTTGAGGGGCACGAAGATGAAACCTTCGTGCGCTTGGTGTCACTCGTGCCCGGGCGCTGCCAGTTCCTCCGGTGTCGCGGCGATGCGGCGCGCGCGCAGCCAGGCCGAGAGGCCTGGATCGGCGCTCCAGACGCAGAGCGGGATGGCCAGCACCATGCCCAGCGTGAACGGCAAGGCCAGCAGCAGGGCCGTCGGCGAGACCAGCGCGAAGCAAAGCGTCAGCGCCACGCCGGCCAGCATGTGCGGCCACAGCAGCCGCGCCGCGTCGGCCCAGGCGATGCCGCGATCGGCACGGTTCTGCGGCGCCCATCCCGTGCGGCGGCCGAAGGGCAGCGTGGCGAGGAACATCGCCTTGTTCAGCGTCGACAGCGGCTCGAACAGCTGCATGAAGACGATCTCCGCCGCCGCGCCCTGCGCGAAGGCCGCACGGCCGCCGTAGCGCGCCGCGACACGCGCCTGGATCAGCGCCTGCGCGTAGCCCGAGAGCTTCGGGGAGAAATAGCAGAGCCAATGCGCGAAGACGGCCAGCGCCAGCACGCCCATCGGCGTCTCCGCGCCGCCGCCCGTCATCCCGTTCAGCGCCGCCAGCAGCAGGATCAGCGCATAGAGCGGCGCGCCGAGGAACAGCAGGATCGCCTGCAGCAATTGCAGCCGGCCCATCGGCGTGAAATTCGGCAGCCGCAGCAGATGGAAATACTGCATGTTGCCCGCGCCCCAGCGTTCGTCGCGGCGCAGGAATTCCGGCATGGCCGGCGGGTTCGCTTCCAGGCTGCCATCCTCCGCCGGCAGGCAGCGCACGCGCCAGCCGGCGGCCTGCAGGCGCACGCTTTCCACCATGTCGTGGGACAGGATGCGGCTGCCATCGGGCAGCGCCTCCAGCCGCGCATGGCGGCGGAAGGGCTCGCAGCGGAGGATCGCGTTGTGACCCCAATAGGGGCCGGCATCGCCCTGCCACCAGGCCTGCCCCGTGGCCCAGCTCCGCATGCCCGCGCGCATGCCGAACTGGAACAGGCGCGGGAAAGCCGCCGTCGCGGGCCGCCCGACGATCAGCTGCTGCACGATGGCAAGATCGGGCTGCGCTTCCATGACCGCGACCAGCCGCAGCACGGCATCGGGCGACATCACGCTGTCGGCGTCGAGGGTGATGAAGAACGCGGCTTCCCCGGCGTGATGATCGAGGAAGTCCATGACATTGCCGGCCTTGAAGCCCTCATTCGCCGCGCGGCGGCGATAGCGGATGGCGGGGGCACCTGGGCGATCAGCGGCGAAGGCGCGGATCGCGGCCTCCTCCGCCGCCGCGATGGCGGGGTCCTGGGTGTCGGATAGCAGCCAGAGCACGAAGCGATCCGCCGCCCCCCGCGCCGCCAGACCGTCCAGCAACGTGCCGAGCGGGGGCAGCACGGCCCCCATCTCCTCGTTCCGGATGCAGACCGCGAGTGCGGTCAGCTGCCGGGGCGGGCCAGGGCGCGCCTGGCGCAGCGCAGGCAGTACCGCGCCCGGCGGATCGCGCGACGCCAGCAGGATGGCCAGCCCGACCAGGGAATTGGCGGCCGACAGCGCCGCCCAGGGCGTCACCAGCAGCAGGCAGGCCAGGATCAGCGCCTCCGCCCCGTTCAACCCGCCCGGCGCCAGGGCGCGCCAGGCGAGCCAGAGCAGGATCAGCGCGATGGCCGCAACCAGCCCGCCGAACAGGCCGCGCCGCAGGGGGATGTTCTCGTCGGTCACACCGGATGCATGAACGCCGATCGTGGCGCGCATGCGGCAAGCCAGGGCTGGCGCAGCGCTCGGCCGGCGATGATATAGGGCGGCGAAATCCCTCCGGGCGCGGCAGATGGATCAGAAGGACGAGCTGGCGAAGGTGAAGGCGCGCATCCGCGCGCTCGCGTCCCGCACCGTGGAGCGCGGCTGCTCCGAGGCCGAGGCCATGGCCGCCGCCGCCAAGGTGGGCGAGCTGCTGGAGGTCTATGGCCTCTCGATGTCCGAGGTGGATCTGCGCGAGGAAGCCTGCGTGCAGCGCGTGCTGGTCTTCGACGACCCGCGCCGGCAGGCGATGGGCTGGCTTTTCCCGGCCCTGCTGCGCTTCACCGAATGCCGCGGCTGGACCGTCGGGCGGGCCGATTACGTGATCTTCGGCCTGGAGCCGGATGTGCAAATGGCGGAATACCTGATGCATGTGATCGCCACCGCCCTGCATCACGAGGAATCGCGCTTTCGCCGCAGCCCCGATTACCTCGGCGCCAAGGCCGCGCCGCAGGCGGTACTCCGCAGCTTCCGCATCGGCTTCGCCGACCGCCTGGCCACGAGGCTTGAGGAACTCGGCAGCCACCGCCGCGCCACCGAACAGGCGGCGCGGGACCAGGCGGCGCGCGCAGGTGCCGGTGCCGGCGGTACGGCGCTGGTGCTGCTGAAGGAACGCAAGATCGAGGAGGGCTTCCGTTCGCTCGGCGTTCGGCTGCGGACCGTCACGCGCAGCACGGTGGTGCGCGACAAGGGCGCCTATGGGCGGGGACGGGAGGCGGGCGGGCGCGTCGGGCTGGATCGCCCCGTCGGCGCCGGGCCGGCTGCGGGCCGCCTGCACCGGACATGAGCCGCCACGACCGCGCGGCCGCGCGGCTCTATGCGTGGGAGGATGCGGTAGTCGCGCCGCGCGACCGCAGCCTGGTGCCCTTCGCGCGGCTACAGGCGCTGGTCGATCATGTCTGGGCGGCGGAAGGGCGGCGCTGGCCGCCGCGCATCCGCCCCTTGCCGAAGCAGGCAAGGCGCATCGTGGCGCGGGCTAGCCGCACCGCAATCGAGGCGCCGGCCGAACTCCCCTCCTGGGTCCTGCTGCATGAGATCGCCCATGCCCTGACGGCGGAGGTGGATGGCACCCATGCCGGCCATGGGCCCGACTTCGTCGCGGCCTATCTGCGGCTGCTGGAACGGCATGCGCGGATGGATCGCGCGTTGCTGGAAGCGACGCTGGCGGAAGCCAGCATCGCCTGGACCGCCGGGGTGGAGTGAGCGGGGGGCGGCGTTCTAGCTTTCGGCCCGCCGACCAGCCTGCAGCGCCTCCAACTGCCGCCTCAGACGGTCCACCTCGGCCTGCAGGGCGGCGATCCGGGCGGCATCGCCGGCGGCCTCGGGCGGCTCCGCGCCGGTGCGGAAGGGGGCGAACAGGGTCATGGCGCGTTCCATCATCGCCAGGTTCTGCTTGCCCATCTCCTCGAGCCCGCCGAAGGGGTTGAAGCCGCCCATCGTCTGTTCCACCGCGCGCCGCACCTGCACATGCTGGCGGGAAAAGGCGCCCATCACGTTCTCAAGGTAGCGCGGCACCAGGGACTGCATGCTGTCGCCATAGAAGCCGATGATCTGCCGCAGGAAGGAGGTCGGCAGGAGGCTCCGCCCCTTCGCCTCCTCCTCCACAATGATCTGGGTCAGCACCGACCGGGTGATGTCCTCTCCCGATTTGGCGTCATAGACCACGAAGTCACGG
>Ga0315900_10007135_pt1 | contig 14763 bp, 21 predicted proteins | sample LakEriMetagenome_FD_203521 | JGI IMG/M metagenome (GOLD analysis project Ga0315900, IMG submission 203521) | Freshwater fungal communities from buoy surface, Lake Erie, Ohio, United States - Buoy 12 MA114 | ecosystem: Environmental > Aquatic > Freshwater > Lake > Lake biofilm | place: USA: Lake...
GCAACTTTGCCCTGAATCTGAAAAACTGGCAATCAGCACCGAATGTTAACTGGCAGGACTGGAGTGTCAGCAACGGGCAGCTTACAACCCTGGTCAGCGGTGCGCCGGATTGTAGTTTAATGGCAGCAAAAACGCCAGAAATTCCAGGTTCCCGGAGGCTGATCAGGGAGCCAGGTTCAAATAGATTCCGGCTGATGTTCCTTGCATCAGAACCTGGTAATTTCACTGTAAGAATGTTCAATTCCTGTGGCTTGGAAATACCTGTAAAAATAAGTAATGTCAACCGGGAAGAACTAATCATAGAGCCGCTCTGCAACATTCCGGGAGTTTTCACCCTGACTGCAATGCCGGAATCCGGATTGGTCTTCAGGCAAAAGATTTTCCTCCAGCCCTGATTACTTGTTCTCCTTCTTTCCCATGCCCCTCGCCATCGACATCTTCGTTCTCATTGTTCCCAAATCGATTCTTGAAACCAAATACCGCGGGGGCATTGCGCAGTTCAAAAAGGACTTCTTCAGAGGTAATGACACCGATATGGAAGACGGTGAATTGCTGGGAGTCGGCTACATGGATGCAGATGATGTAGATGTGGAAAAACTGATGGCGGCAGGACTCTCCTTTAACTGGACCGAACCATTTTCAGAAGACTTCGTCATTGTTTCCCGCTACGGCAATCCGCTTCTCTGGCCATGCAAATGGCTGATTCAGAACTCACTTCATGCCTGGCATGTGGATGCCAGCGAAAAAAATAAAAAACAAGCGGAAGAGGTCGGAAACATGACCATGGATCGAATTGTGGAATTGATAGACATAGACCAGAATCCACTGGGCACCATCTGGTTGCAGGATTGAGCAGACCGGAGTTGGAAATATCCGGAAACAATCGGGCAACTGAATTTCCCCCTGAGCCAGGGAGATGCCATCCGGCTCCCGTCATTGATCGTATTTCTCGAGACCTTGCGTGTTAAGCCGCTTCCATGGCCTTATATTTGCAGCCTCAAAAGCGAATTATGCCCAACATCGGACCCATACAGCTCCCCGAATTCCCGCTGCTGCTGGCACCCATGGAAGATGTGAGCGATCCGCCATTCCGTGCCGTGTGCAAGGAAAATGGTGCCGACCTCATGTACACCGAATTCATCTCTTCCGAAGGCCTCATCCGGGATGCTGCCAAAAGCATGCAGAAGCTGGATATCTTCGAATATGAGCGGCCCATCGGCATTCAGCTTTTCGGTTCCGATATTCAGAGCATGATCCGATCCGCAGAAATTTCCACCCAGGCAGGCCCCGACCTCATCGACATCAATTACGGTTGTCCGGTAAAACAGGTGGCCTGCAAGGGAGCCGGTGCTGCGCTCCTTCAGGATATTCCCAAAATGGTGCGCATGACCGAAGCCGTGGTAAAGGCCACCCATTTACCGGTAACGGTTAAAACCCGCCTCGGCTGGGACGACAATACCCGCAACATCGAAGAAGTGGCCGAACGCCTGCAGGACATTGGCATTCAGGCACTCACCATACATGGCCGCACCCGCGTACAGATGTACAAGGGCGAAGCAGACTGGACCCTCATCGGAAAAGTGCGGAATAATCCGCGGATTCAGATTCCCATTTTCGGAAACGGCGATATCGATAGTCCTGCAAAAGCACTCGAGTATAAAAACCGCTACGGCGTAGATGGTATCATGGCGGGCCGTGCCACCATTGGCTATCCCTGGTTTTTCAGGGAAGTCAAACATTTTCTCCGCACCGGTGAACTCCTGCCGCCGCCCACCATGGACGAGCGCGTGGATGTTTGCCTGCGTCACCTGGATTTCTCCGTGCGCTGGAAAGGACAGGGCCTCGGCATCGTTGAAATGCGCCGGCACTATGCCAATTATTTCAGGAACATCCCGGATTTTAAACCTTTCCGGATGAAGCTGGTTACAAGTCATGACTATGGTGAAATCCTGTCTACCCTTGATGAAGTGCGGAATACCTTTTCGCAGGCTGCCTGAATGAGTTCTATAACCAATTACCGGAAACTTCAGTTCCTCCTGCTGCTTTCCACCACCCTCATCTGGGGAACCTCCTTTATTCTCATTAAAAAAGCCTCGCAGGTTTTTCAGCCGCTGGAAGTCGGTAGTTTGCGCATCGTTGTGGGCTTCCTTTTCTTTCTTCCTGTATTCCTGCTCCAGAGAAAAAACCTCCCAAAAGGAATGGGCGCATGGATTCTGCTCTCAGGTCTGATGGGCAGCTTCTTTCCCAGCCTGCTTTTCGCCTGGGCAGGAAGTAAAATAGACAGCGCACTCTCCGGCATGCTCAATGCCGTTACACCCCTTTTTACCGTCCTGATCGGAATTGTTTTCTTTGGTCAGCGTTTTACGCGCATCCAGTGGATGGGTATAGGTTTCGGGTTGTCTGGTGCGCTGATGCTGGGACTTCTCAAAGCAAGCGGGATTGAACTGAATTTTTATGTACTCCCGGTCATTCTGGCCACCCTTTTCTATGCGCTCAATGTAAACCTGCTGAAATCGAAATTTTCACAGGTCCCTCCTCTGGTCCTTTCCTCTGCCACCATTGTGGCCGTTGGTCCGGCAGCTGCTGTTCTCCTTTTCGGCTTCACCGGGTTTACAGACAAATTAATGCACACGCCCGGCGCCTGGCAGGCATTCGGCTATGTGGCAATGCTCGGCGTTTTCAGTACAGCCATTGCCCTGGTGCTTTTCAACCGACTGATTCAGATTGCTGGCCCGCTCGTTGCCAGTTCGGTTACCTACCTGATGCCCATTGTTTCCGTTATCTGGGGCGTGGCAGACGGTGAAGATATGCACCCTTTCCGCCTGCTCGGGCTGGGCGGCATACTTGCCGGCGTTTACCTGGTGAATAGAAAAACTTCGAAAACGGCTGACTAAGTTTGTTTTATAGGGCGCCTTTACCGGCTATCCACTTCAAGTCCTCGCCCTGGTTCGGGCTCCGGGCTTTTCGTTTCTATCCGGGGCGCAGCTTTATACTCCGTGAAAAAGAGTCCCATTATATGTGAGCTTTTATTCTTCTTTCTTTCCCTTCTCTGCTTCTTTCATCATACCGCCCATCTGCTTCTGCATTTCCTGAATGAACTTCATACGCTCCTCCGGACTCATATTCTTCAGTTTTTCCGGATCCATTCCTCCCGGCATAAAGGGTGAATCCTCCCTTTTGGTGTAACCATCGAGACTGAAACGGGACTCCGGCATGTCCATCTTTTCGGCTTTCACCAGATTCATTTCCATCACCATTTCCCTGTTCCTGCCCCGGCCGCCCATGAGCATTTTTACCGGAAAGCCATCCACCCCTTTTGACTTCATGGATTTATACATATCCGATGTATTGAACTGTCTGCTGCGGAAGTTTTTCATCTCTTCATAGCCAGCCACTTCTTTGCTGACCCACCATTCCATTTCTGCCTTCGAAGGACCTTTGCTTAGCGCTTTGATGTGCGTGGTACTATAGCCATTCACCTTTTCCTGCCCCATAATGGTAATCTCATAGTCTTCCTCCTGATCTTTCTTTCCCTGATTTTTAAAAATCTCCGAATAGGTCTTATTCTTTTCATCAAGCATAAAGGTTTTATCCGGCTGGTCACGCAGCAGCAGCATGATCATATTTCCCATATCAGGCATTCCCGGCATTCTGCCCATACCGCCCGGCATTTCCATCTGCATCTGCGAACGGGTATTGCCGTCCTGATACCAGGCCTTCATGGTACCCTGAATCCCGGGGTCGTTTTTTGACCCGGCGGCGCCCGTCATTTTAAATTCAACATAGGTGCCCGCCTGCATAAAAGTGGCGGAAAATAATGTCAGGATTATAATTAAGGCTCTTTTCATATCATTTCTTTTGAAAGGTTAAATCTCTTAAAAATACCAATGTAAAAAAAGGAAGTACCGGGATATGAAACAAATCCGGAGCAGCACTGCATCTTTGCATTTTCGAATTTATTATGGCCCGATACCTCACCGGCGTTCAAAGTTCAGGTGTTCCTCATCTCGGCAACATCCTTGGCGCCATCCTGCCTTCCATCCGCTTTTCCGAACAGATCGGCAACGATTGCATCTACTTCATAGCCGATTACCACTCCCTCACCACCATTAAAACAGCAGAGGAGCGCATAAGCAATGTTCACGCTACGGCAGCCGCCTGGCTGGCATTTGGCTTTAACCACAAAAAAAACATCCTTTTCCGCCAGTCGGATGTAAAGCAGGTTCTGGAACTAACCTGGATCCTGAGCTGCTTTACCCCCTTTCCCATGCTGGCCAATGCCCACTCATTTAAAGATAAGTCGGAGCGTCTGTCGGATGTAAACGCAGGCCTCTTCACCTACCCTGTTCTGATGGCAGCCGATATACTTCTTTATGATACGGAATTTGTGCCGGTTGGAAAGGACCAGATTCAGCACATTGAAATTGCCAGGGATATCGCATCAGCTTTTAACCGCCATTATCAGACAGAAGCATTGGTTCTGCCACAGGCTGCCCTGCAGAAAGACGGGATGACCATTCCCGGAACGGACGGAGCAAAAATGAGCAAGAGTTATGGCAATTACATTGATGTATTTGCAGAAGAAAAAGCCCTTCGCAAAACCATCATGAGCATTAAAACCGATTCTACGCCGATGGAAGACCCGAAAGATCCGGAGAATGATACGGTCTTTGCCTTATACAGACTCATTGCAAGCGAAAACGAAACAATGGAACTGGCAAGGCTTTACAGGGCAGGAAATTTCGGCTACGGCCATGCCAAGCAAATGCTGTTTGAAAAGTGCCTGGATTTTTTCGGATCCGCCCGGCAACGGTACAGCGAACTGAAATCCGAACCTGCAATGATTGAAGGCATATTGGCAGAAGGTGCGGTCCGGGCTTCCCGAAAAGCCGATGAAGTAATGGCGAGAGTTAAAACCCTGACAGGCTTCAAATAATAACACAATTCCTTTGGGAAAATTTCGGGACCAGACCGGATATGGAAGGGATAAAACAGTTTTTTTTCAGGCAACTCAGAACAAAAAGAAAATATTTTATTCCGGCTGTTTGAGTTTCAAATCAAAACATCTACTTTTGCACTCCCTTTTTTACAGGGGTGTATAACGCATAAATATGGTAATTGATCCTATTGCTGACTATCTGACCCGCCTGCGCAATGCCATCAAGGCTAAGCATCTGGTCGTGGAGGTGCCTGCTTCCAACATGAAAAAGCGCCTTACAGAAATCCTTTTCGAAAAAGGATACATTCTCAGTTACAAAATTGAGGAGAAAACTCCTCAGTCTGTAATCAAGATTGCACTCAAGTATAGCTATCCGTCCAAAGAGCCTGCCATTATGAAGCTGGAAAGGATTTCCCGTTCCGGTCTTCGCAAATACGCATCGGCAGACCGCCTTCCCCGTGTTCTCAACGGCCTCGGCATCGCAATCCTTTCCACATCGAAAGGAGTGATGAGCGACAAGGAGGCCCGGATGCAGAATGTAGGAGGAGAAGTATTGTGTTACGTTTATTAATTTAAGGAGTCACGATGTCAAGAATTGGAAAACTTCCTCTTCCCCTGCCTGCCAAGGTAGAGGTGAGCGTTGATAAATCGAATGTGGTTACGGTAACGGGACCCAAAGGGACCCTGACACAGGCTGTAGATCCGGACATTTCCGTAAACATAGAGGATAATGTTCTGGTGGTAAGCCGACCTACCGAGCAAAAAAGGCATAAAGCACTTCACGGCCTGTATCGCGCACTCATTGCCAATATGGTAAAAGGTGTGAGTGAAGGTTACAAAGTAGATCTTGAACTGGTCGGTGTAGGTTACAAGTCTTCCCTGCAGGGAACCAGCAACCTGGAATTATCACTTGGATATTCCCACAACCTGATCATCGGCCTTCCTCCTGAAATAAAGGTATCTACCATTACAGAAAAAGGTAAGAATCCTATTGTAACGCTCGAGGGCATCGACAAGGCACTCATCGGACAAGTAGCTGCGAAGCTTCGCAGTCTTCGCAAAGTTGAGCCATACAAAGGAAAAGGTATCCGATTTGTCGGAGAACAAGTCAGAAGAAAGGCCGGTAAAACTGCTTCCAAATAAGATATGTCTATTACCAAAACAGAGCGCAGGAAACGCATTCAGCTGCGCATCAGAAAGAAAATCAGCGGAACAGCCGAAAGGCCCAGAATCTCCGTATTCAGAAGCAATTCTCAGATTTATGCTCAGATCATTGATGATGCTGCAGGAAAAACCCTGGTTTCGGCTTCATCCATTGAGCTTAAGTCCAAAGGCAACAAAACGGAGATTGCTTCCCAGGTAGGAAAATCACTGGCTGAAAAGGCTAAAGGGGCAGGTTTAACCAATGTCGTGTTCGACAGAAGCGGTTACCTGTTTCATGGTCGAGTAAAAGCATTGGCAGACGGAGCCCGCGAAGGCGGTTTAAATTTTTAATCAGAAATGAACAACAGCAGAATTGTACGCTCCGTTGAGGGAGATGCCTTAAAGGAAAAAGTAGTGGCCATCAACCGTGTGGCCAAGGTAGTAAAAGGCGGACGCCGCTTCTCCTTCTCTGCCATTGTGGTAGTAGGAGATGGTAACGGAATTGTCGGATACGGACTTGGCAAAGCCAATGAAGTTACCGATGCCATTCAGAAAGGCATTGACGATGCAAAAAAGAATCTGGTAAAAATTCCAATGCACAAAACAACAGTACCTCATGCCATTCACGGCAAGTATTCAGGAGGTTTTGTTTTCATTAAGCCAGCTGCTCCCGGAACCGGTATCATCGCCGGTGGTGCCATGCGTGCTGTTATTGAAAGTGCCGGAATCAAGGACATCCTGGCCAAATCAAAAGGGTCATCCAACCCGCATAATGTGGTGAAGGCTACCATTACTGCCCTGGTGAACATGAAGGATCCGGGCGAGATTGCCAAAAACAGAGGAATTTCCCTTCAAAAAGTATTCAACGGTTAAGAATAAGAGATTATGAACTTGCATACCCTTAAGCCGGCTCCCGGTTCTACTAAAAGTGAAAAACGCATAGGCCGCGGAACAGGTTCCGGCCGTGGCGGTACTTCAACCCGTGGTCACAAAGGTGCCAAGTCAAGGTCTGGTTATTCTGCCAAGGCTGGTTTTGAAGGAGGTCAGATGCCCCTTCAGCGCCGTGTACCTAAGTTCGGATTTAAAAATCCGGGGAAAATTACCTACAAGGTTCTTAACCTCGATGATCTTCAGAAACTCGCCGAAACTTACGGAGAAAGCCAGATGGACCTTGGATTCTTCCGGGACCACGGTTTGGTTTCTAAAAATGACAAAATTAAAATTCTGGGAAGAGGCGAACTCAACAAGAGCATTAGCGTAACAGCCCATGGCTTCTCCGGAATTGCTAAAGAATCCATTGAAAAAGCAGGTGGTTCCACCAACCAGGTTTCCTGATGAATAAGCTCATTAAGACTTTCCGGGACATTTTTTCTATTGAGGATCTGCGTGAGCGAATCCTCAATACACTTTTATTTCTTGCCGTTTACCGGCTGGGTTCCTACATCGTCCTTCCCGGAGTGGATGGTGCCCGTTTTCAGGGAAGTACCGAAGGGATTTTTGGACTGCTCGATACCCTTCTTGGTGGTGCATTCAGCAATGCTTCCATCTTCGGGCTGAGCATCATGCCTTACATTTCGGCATCCATCGTACTTCAGCTTCTTACAGTAGCAGTTCCCTATTTTCAGAAACTGCAGCAGGAAGGCGAATCGGGAAGAAAGAAAATCAACCAGTATACAAGGGTTCTTACCATTGTTATCTGTCTGTTCCAGTCTGCAGCTTACATCGCCTCCAACATTCCTGCCGAATACATCTATCCTGAATACATGGTAGACTTCGCCGGCATTTCTTTCTTTAGTCTTTCTTCCATCATTGTACTCACATCAGGCACTATTTTCTGTATGTGGATGGGTGAAAAAATTACAGACCGTGGTATAGGAAATGGTATTTCACTGCTCATCATGGTTGGAATTATTTCACGGTTTCCGGGTGCTATTATTAAGGAGGCCATTACCCGCGATGTAAATGGAGCCGTTCTCTTTATTTTTGAATTGGCCATCCTGTTCTTCATTGTTATGGGTGTGGTAATGATTACGCAGGCTGTACGCCAGATTCCGATCCAGTATGCCAAGCAGATTGTAGGAAACAAAGTTTCCGGCGGTCAGCGGCAGTATCTCCCCATAAAGGTTAATTCTGCAGGTGTTATGCCCATCATCTTTGCCCAGTCACTGATGCTGATTCCGGCCTTTTTCACCAACATGCTTGCCTCCAGCGGCAATGAATTTCTGATGAAATTTATTTATGCCTTCTCGGATTACACCAGCTGGCAGTACAGCATCATGTTCGCCATTCTGATCATCATCTTTACATTCTTCTACACTGCCATTGCCATCAATCCGAATCAGATTGCCGATGACATGAAGCGTAACAATGGTTTTATCCCGGGCGTCAAGCCAGGACCTCAAACCAGCGAACACATTGCTACTGTCATCGACAGGATCACACTTCCTGGCGCAGTTTTTCTGGCAATTATCGCCATTCTTCCTTCCATAGCGAGTCGCTTTGGAGTGAGCCGGGATTTTGCACAATTCTTCGGAGGCACATCACTGCTCATTATGGTCGGGGTTATTCTCGACACCCTGCAGCAGGTAGAAAGTTATCTTCTCAACAAACACTATGAAGGTCTGATGAAGACCGGAAAATTCAGTGAAGCCGGTAATGTTATTACTGCCGGATAAGAATCAGAATTAATGTTTAAAGTAAAGGAAAACGTACTCGTCAAGACAGACCGCGAAATCCAGGCGATTCGCGAAAGCGGGCAGATTCTCTCCCGCCTTCACGGAGAACTTTCGACTCGCGTTCAGGCCGGTGTGAAAACACTGGAACTTGATTCCTTTGCAGAAGGCTATATTCTGGCTGAAGGTGCCCGGCCTTCTTTTAAAGGCTACCGCGATTTCCCGGCCACGCTTTGCATTTCAGTTAACAGTGTGGTGGTACACGGAATTCCAAACCATTATACACTCAAAGACGGAGACATTATTTCCATCGACTGCGGTGTTTATTACAATGGCTATCATGCAGACAGCGCTTACACTTACAAAGTTGGCAGCATATCGGATGACGTTCAGAAACTGATGAATGAAACCTACGCAGCCCTCTACAAGGGAATTGCCAAATGCAAAGCCGGAAACAGGGTTGGAGATATCAGCTCTGAAATTCAGCGCTATGCAGAAGCCCAGGGATACGGAATTGTGAGGGAACTGGTAGGACACGGTGTAGGAAAAAACCTGCATGAGGCGCCTGAGGTACCAAATTTTGGGAAACCTGGAAAAGGACCAAAACTGGTAAACGGCATGGTTATCGCCATAGAACCAATGGTTACTATGGGGAAGCGAACCGTTCGTCAGGAAAAGGATGGCTGGACCATTCGTACAGCCGATGGCTTACCGGCAGCTCACTATGAGCATACGGTTGCCATTGTCGACGGACAGGCCCAGGCACTCACCACCTTTGACTACATCACCGAAACCCAGAAAGTGATTTATCATGGCTAAGCAGACTTCCATAGAACAGGATGGCACCATCCTCGAGGCACTGTCGAATGCCATGTTCAGGGTCGAACTGGGAAATGGTCATCAGCTCATTGCCCACATTTCGGGCAAAATGCGCATGCATTACATCAAGATTCTGCCGGGTGACAAGGTACGCCTTGAAATTTCCCCCTATGATCTGTCTAAAGGAAGAATAGTATATCGGTACAAATAAAAAGCCATGAAAGTTAAAGCATCGGTGAAAAAACGCAGCGAGGACTGCAAAATCATCAGACGGAAGGGGAAACTCTTCGTCATCAATAAGAAGAATCCAAGGTATAAACAAAGACAAGGATAATGGCAAGGATTGCTGGAGTTGACATCCCCGGAAACAAAAGAGGGGAAATAGCGCTTACCTACATCTACGGAATAGGCAGGAGCTCTGCAAGTTCGATTCTGAACAAGGCAGGAATTCATCTTGACAAAAAACCCAATGAGTGGTCTGAGGAGGAGGCGAATGCCATCCGTGCCATCATCAGTGGCGAGTTCAAGGTGGAAGGTGTTTTAAAGTCTGAAGTTCAGATGTCGATCAAACGACTGATGGACATTGGCTGTTACCGTGGTCTGCGCCATAGGAAGGGGCTTCCTCTCCGTGGTCAGAGAACCAAAAACAACTCCAGAACCCGTAAAGGAAAGAGGAAAACTGTAGCCAACAAGAAGAAGGCTACCAAATAATTGAAAGGATGAATCAGAAAAGAAAAGACAAAGCCAAGAAGCGCGTTGTAGTTGTTGAAACTACAGGACAGGCCCACATCAAGGCCTCCTTCAACAACATCATCGTATCCATTACCAACAATAACGGCGAGGTGATTTCATGGGCCTCTGCCGGAAAAATGGGATTCAAAGGCTCAAAGAAAAATACTCCCTATGCTGCACAGCGTGCTGCCGAGAACTGTTCTCAGGTAGCCTACGATCTTGGCATGCGCAAGGTGGATGTATATGTTAAAGGTCCCGGTGCCGGAAGAGAATCTGCCATCCGCACCATTCAGAACTGTGGCCTTGAAGTGGCAGTGATTAAAGATGTAACACCGCTTCCGCACAACGGATGCCGTCCACCTAAAAAGAGAAGAGTATAATTATGGCAAGGTATACAGGAGCTACCACCAAAATTGCACGCCGTTTCGGTGAGGCCATTTTCGGCCCCAGCAAAACGCTGCAGAAGAAAAACTATGGTCCCGGTCAGCATGGCCGAGGCAAACGCAGAAAGCAGTCGGAATATGCCGTTCAGCTTGCTGCCAAACAAAAGGCAAAATACACCTATGGTGTACTGGAGCGTCAGTTCTCCAACCTGTTCAAGAAGGCTGCCCGCAAGGAAGGTATTACCGGTGAGAACCTGTTGAAATTCCTGGAAGCACGATTGGACAATGTGGTTTTCCGTTTCGGCATCTCTCCTACCCGTGCCGGTGCAAGGCAGATTGTTCTGCATAAGCATATCACGGTTAATGGTGAAGTGGTTAACATTCCTTCCTACAGCGTTAAACCTGGAGATGTTGTGGCGGTAAGAGAAAAATCAAAGTCGCTAACCGCGATCACAGAAAGCCTTGCAGGAAGAAATGCCCGCAAATTCAACTGGCTGGAGTGGGATTCCAAAGATCTCACCGGCAAGTTCATAAGTTATCCGAGCCGTGACCAGATTCCGGAGAATATTCAGGAGCAACTCATTGTCGAACTTTATTCCAAATAATCAACCATGTCATCAATTCTTGCTTTTCAGATGCCTGATAAGGTCGTCATGGAAAAAGCCGACGACTTTCACGGCCTGTTTGAATTCAAACCCCTGGAAAAAGGCTACGGTGTTACCATCGGCAATGCACTTAGGAGGATTCTCCTTTCTTCGCTCGATGGGTATGCCATCACTGCAGTTAAAATTCCGAATGTTCTGCATGAGTTTTCTACTGTAGAAGGTGTTGTAGAAGATGTTACTGAAATCATCCTGAATCTGAAACAGGTTCGTTTCAAAAAACTGGTCGACAGTCCTGATCAGAAAATCAATATTTTCCTCAAGAACAAGGATGTATTTACTGCTGGTGATATTGAAGGATTTACATCCTCATACACCATTCTGAATCCGGAACATGTCATCTGCCGCATTGACCCTGCATTCCCCTTTGAAATCGAACTTAGCATCGACAAAGGAAGAGGGTATCTGCCAGCTGAAGAAAGCAAAAATGCGGATGCTGCCATGGGTATCATTCCCATCGATGCGATTTTCACACCCATTAAAAATGTGAATTATCGCGTTGAAAATACCCGCGTTGAGCAGAAGACCGATTACGAAAAACTCATTATTGAAATCAAAACCGATGGTTCCATCCATCCTGAAGAAGCACTAAAAGGTGCTGCCTACATTCTGATTCAGCATTTCATGCTATTCAGCGATCAGGCAATGACCTTCGAAATTGCCCGACCACAGGAAGAAGAAGCCGTTGATGAGGAATGGTTGCAGATGCGCAAGCTCCTCAAAACTTCCCTCACCGATCTGGATCTCTCCGTTCGTGCCTACAACTGCCTGAAGGCAGCTGACATCAAAACCCTTGGTGATCTTGCTGCCCTGGAAGTTTCTGACATGATGAAGTTCCGTAATTTCGGAAAGAAGTCCCTTACAGAATTGGAAGCCCTTATCGCTGAAAAAGGCCTGACCTTCGGAATGGATATCGGCAAGTACAGATTAGATGAAGATTAAGCCATGAGACACGGAAAAAAGAATAATCACCTTGGAAGAACGGCTTCTCACCGGAAGTCCCTTCTATCCAACCTGGCCAACTCCCTTATCCTCAACAAAAGGATTGTAACTACCCTGGCCAAGGCAAAGGAACTGCGCAAATATGTGGAGCCTATTCTCACAAAATCAAAAGAGGACAGCACCCATAACCGCCGCATCGTGTTCTCATACCTGAAGAACAAAGAATCCATCAAAACTCTTTTCGGAGATGTTTCTGAAAAAATTGCAACCCGTAACGGTGGTTATACCCGCATTATCAAGCTTGGTACCCGCGCCGGTGATGCAGCTGAAACAGCTATGATTGAACTGGTGGATTACAATGAACTGCTGCTTGCTGTGAATGCTGAGAAGCCGGTTAAAACCCGCAGGTCCCGCAGGTCTTCAGGAACTGCCCGTGCAGCAGCCGCACCTGCAGCCATTGCTGCAACTGAAGTTATTTCTGATGCTCAGGTAGTGGATGAAGCACCGGAAGCAGAGGAGCAAACCGAAACTCCTTCAGCAGAAGCCCCGGAAGCAGTGCAGGATACCAGTACAGAATCAACAGCTGAAACTGAAGAATCATCCTCCACGGAGGAGGAACCACAGGCAGGAACGGATGAAAATCCGGATGCAGCCTCTGAAGAAGCTGAAGATAAACCAGAAGCTTAAGAAAAAAGGGACTTCGGTCCCTTTTTTTATGAACCAAAATCCCGGAAAACCGGTTTTATGGACATGACAGAAGAAGATCTGAAAGAAGACATCAAGAAGACCATCAAAACAATTTACGATCCGGAAATTCCGGTCGACATCTTTGAACTGGGTCTGATTTATGAAATTGAGGTTTATCCGGTGAATAATGTGTACATCAAAATGACTCTGACTTCACCTAATTGCCCGGCTGCCGGCAGTCTGCCTGAGGAAGTAAGATCCAAAGTTGCTGCCATGGAAGGTATTAATGATGTTCAGCTTGAACTTACCTTCGACCCGCCATACAGCCAGGATATGATGTCGGAAGCTGCGAAACTAGAATTAGGATTTTTATAAACACAAAAGAATATGTATCCCGAACAACTTGTAACACCCATGAGACTTGACCTTACCGTGGCAGGTTTCAACGAATTAAAAACAGCCGGAGAGGTAGACCAGGTTCTGGTAAATCAAAGCGGTTCCACAATGGTCGTTATCAATTCCGTGTGTGGCTGCGCTGCCGGAACTGCACGCCCTGGGGTAAAGCTTGCACTGTCCAGAAGTGCGAAAAAACCTGAGCAACTTGTCACCGTATTTGCCGGAGTGGATAAAGAAGCAACAGACCGCGTAAGGCAATTCACTCTCCCCTATCCGCCCTCTTCCCCTTCCATAGCCCTGTTCAAGGATGGGGAACTCGTTCACTTCGTACAGCGGCAGCATATAGAAGGCCGTTCTGCAGAAATGATAGCGAGCCATCTGGAAACAGTATTTGAAGAGGTTCTGTAAGTGAACATAGCTTCACTGATGCCATCGGGTTTGAAAAGTCGCGGAACTGTTCTGATGCAATAATTTTTCAAACCCATGTTGCTGCAATGAAAGCGTTTACTACATTTGCACTCCCAATCGCTCAGGCGCTTGGAAACGGGGGATTAGCTCAGCTGGCTAGAGCGCTTGCATGGCATGCAAGAGGTCATCGGTTCGACTCCGATATTCTCCACAGAAAAAACCACTCCTGAAGAGTGGTTTTTTTGTTTCATCCGAAATGGCCATCAATTTTGTAGAAGAACTTCGTTCCCGCGGAATGCTGCAGGACATTACACCGGGTCTGGAAGAATGCCTGGAAAAGGAATGCATCACCGGCTATGTGGGATTTGACCCGACTGCTGAATCCCTTCATCTGGGAAATTTCGCAACCATTGTCCTGCTTATGCATCTTCAGCGGGCTGGTCATAAGCCCATTGCCCTTGTCGGCGGCGCCACCGGCATGATAGGTGACCCATCGGGAAAATCGGCCGAAAGAAACCTCCTGGATTCAGATTCTATCCGGAAAAACACCGATGCCATTCGCCGGCAGCTCGAAAAATTTCTGGATTTTTCTCCAGGACCGACGCAGGCTGAAGTTGTCAATAATCTAGACTGGTTTGGCCCGATGTCGGCCATTGACTTCCTTCGAAACATCGGAAAGCACCTCAGCCTGAATTACATGATGGCTAAGGATTCGGTTCAGAAACGACTGGAAACCGGCATTTCCTTTACCGAATTCAGCTATCAGCTGCTGCAGGGCTATGATTTCCGCTGGCTGTTTGAAAACAAAAACTGCCGCCTGCAAATGGGCGGATCGGATCAGTGGGGCAACATAACCGCCGGCACAGAACTCATTCGCCGTATGGGTGGCGAACATGATGCTTTCGCCCTCACCACTCCGCTCGTAACAAAATCCGACGGTACAAAATTCGGCAAATCAGAATCCGGTGCCATCTGGCTTG
>Ga0315900_10007138_pt1 | contig 14756 bp, 11 predicted proteins | sample LakEriMetagenome_FD_203521 | JGI IMG/M metagenome (GOLD analysis project Ga0315900, IMG submission 203521) | Freshwater fungal communities from buoy surface, Lake Erie, Ohio, United States - Buoy 12 MA114 | ecosystem: Environmental > Aquatic > Freshwater > Lake > Lake biofilm | place: USA: Lake...
AATGCCTCGGTATGGACCAAGGTCCAGTCCTTGGCGCGGGCGGTCCAGCCACGGTGGTCGGTCAGGTGCTTTCGCAGGCGCTCCTCCAGGGCCTCGGTGGTGTGGCCGATATAGAAGCGGTCAAGCGAAGGGGAGAACAGGATGTAGAAGTGGGCGACCACGATGCCACGAAAAGAGGAAGGCCGCCATTGGCGGCCTTCCCAACCAGTCGGGGTGACTGGATCCGGACCAGCGACCATCCCGCCCATAGGCGGGATGCGCTACCGGGCTGCTTTGATCAGTTCGTTGATGCGGGTCCTGCTCTTCCAGCGTTTGACCTCGAGTTCGCGGCGATAGGCAGCTGCCTTTTCCGGGAATGCCTCGGTATGGACCAAGGTCCAGTCCTTGGCGCGGGCGGTCCAGCCACGGTGGTCGGTCAGGTGCTTTCGCAGCCGCTCCTCCAGGGCCTCGGTGGTGTGGCCGATATAGAAGCGGTCAAGCGAAGGGGAGAACAGGATGTAGAAGTGGGCGACCACGATGCCACGAAAAGAGGAAGGCCGCCATTGGCGGCCTTCCCAGCCAGTCGGGGTGACTGGATTCGAACCAGCGACCACTTGCACCCCATGCAAGTGCGCTACCGGGCTGCGCTACACCCCGAGGTTCCTTGTCCCGCACTTCGCAGCGATCATCCCGCCCACAGGCGGGATGCGCTATCGGGCTGCGCTAGACCCGGAGAATGAGGGCGCGAATGTAGATCATTGGTGGCGAACACGGACGCCGCGAACGAGGTATCCACTTCGCAGCCGTTCTTCCCGGCTGATCCCGATACGCAGAGGCAAGGGCGTCCGGTCCTCTACTTTCGCCGCACCATGCGCAAACCGACCACTGGCCCCGCAGACCTGTCCGTGTGCATCGCCCTGCTTTTGGCGGTCATCGGCTGTGGTCGCAGCGAGGAAGGCCGGAGTACCGCGGCTGCAGACCAGCCATCCACATCCATGAGCGACCACGTTGCCGACCCGCACAGCCATGCCCGGCCGGAGGAGGCCGTGATCACCCACATGGCGTTGGAGATGAACGTGAACATGGAGGAACGTGTCATCGACGGCGTGGCGGCCTTCGATCTGGAACGGCGCAAGGGCGACAGCGTGATCTTCGATACCGATGGCCTCACGATCAAGGGCGTGACCACCCGGCAGGGTCAACCGCTGGCCTATGCGCTTGGCGATAGTTCCTTCATGGGAAGGCCGTTGAAGGTGCTCCTGCCCGAAGGTTGCCGGCACGTACGCATTGCCTACCGTACCACTGCGGCTTCGCGCGCGCTCCAGTGGTTGGGCCCTTCACAGACGGCCGACAAGCAGAAGCCGTTCCTGTTCACCCAGGGGCAGGCCATCCTTTCGCGGACCTGGTTCCCTGTGCAGGACAGCCCCGGTATCCGCTTCACCTACGAGGCACAGGTGCGCGTCCCATCCGACCTCCTGGCCCTGATGAGCGCGCAGAACCCCCAGGAGCGGAGCGCCGACGGCACCTACCACTTCCGCATGGAGAAGCCCATCCCGGCCTATCTGGTGGCGCTGGCCGTTGGCGATGTGGCCTTCAGGCCGATCGATGAGCGCACGGGGGTCTATGCGGAGCGCTCGATGGTGGACAAGGCTGCCTGGGAATTCGCCGACATGGGGCGCATGGTGAAGGCCGCTGAGGAGCTGTACGGTCCGTACCGCTGGGGTCGGTACGACATCATCGTGCTGCCACCGAGCTTTCCGTTCGGGGGCATGGAGAACCCGGTGCTCACCTTCGCCACCCCCACGATCATTGCCGGCGACCGGTCGCTCACCTCCCTGGTGGCCCACGAGCTGGCGCACAGCTGGAGCGGCAACCTCGTTACCAACGCCACATGGAACGACTTCTGGCTGAACGAGGGCTTCACCGTCTACTTCGAGCACCGGATCGGCGAAAAGCTCTACGGCAGCGCATACAGCGAGATGACCGCACTGCTCGGTCACCAGGACCTGATGGCAACCGTGAAGGAGATCGAGGCCGGGCCTCACCCGCAGGATACCCGCCTGAAGCTCGACCTGGCCGGCCGTGATCCGGATGATGGGGTCACCGATATCGCCTACGAGAAGGGCTACGGCCTGCTGCGCCTGCTGGAACACAAGGTGGGTCGTGAGCGCTTCGATGCGTTCGTGCGGGACTATTTCGACCGCTTCGCGTTCCAGAGCATGACCACCGAACGCTTCCTGGGCCACCTGCGCAGCGCGCTCCTCGAACCCAGTGGTGTGGACGTGGACGTGGATCGCTGGGTATACCGCTCCGGCATCCCGGATGATGTCATTGTGCCCGTGTCGGACCGGTTCCAGCGCGTGGAGCAGGAGGTTGCACGCTGGCAGGCCGGCACACCGGCTTCGGCGCTGGCCACCCAGGGTTGGAGCACCTTTGAATGGATCCACTTCGTTCGGCACCTGCCACAGGAGCTGGGTCAGGAACGCATGGCCGAGCTGGACAAGGCCTTCGGTTTCACGAAAAGCGGCAATGCCGAGGTCCTGGCGGCATGGCTGGAGCAGAGCGTCCGGAACGATTACGCTGCTGCGGACGGCCGGCTGGTGGACTTCCTTAACACGGTCGGCCGCCGCAAGTTCCTGATACCACTTTATGAGGAGCTTGTCGCGACGGAAAAGGGCAAGGCCATGGCCATGCGCATCTACAGCACGGCCCGGCCGAACTATCACAGCGTCAGCGTGCGCACCATCGATGACCTGCTCGGGTGGAGCTCCGGCAAGGGCACGGTGACCCTCTGACGGCACCAGGGCCGCGCTCAGGATACGGCCGCGCGTATCAGGCGCCCGAGCACCAGCCGGTCCAACGCATGGCCTCCGTCGTACCGGATGACGGTGCTGGTGAGGCCTTCCGCATGCATGCGCTGGGCAGCAGTCTCCACTGCGGCTGAAGGGACCAGTTCGTCCGTGTTGCCGTGCACGAGGCATATGCGCGTGGCACCCCAGTGCGTACGCATGCTGCCCGGTTGCAGGTCTGGCGGCAGCTGCCCGCCCCAGAGCACCAGCAGGTCGGCACGGGTGCGTCCCCGCGTGGTCCAGCGGGCCGCGGTGGCCACACCTTGGGAGAAGCCCAGTACATGGATGGGCAGCGGCCTGCCAACGCGCCGCAGCAGTTCGTCGGCCAGCAGATCGAGGTAGTTCACGTGGTCGGCGATCTCCTGCTCCCGGTCCTCGCGCGTCATCCACGTGGCGCCCACACGGGTGTGGCCATCGTCGGTGTAATAGCGCGAGAGCCCTTCGGGCGCTGCTATCAACAGGCCCTCATGCAGGCCCTCGAAGTGCCGGAGGAAGTACCGTGCCAGCTGGCCGTAGCCGTGCAGCACGATCCATATGGCGGAGGCCTGCGTGGGGTCGCCCAGCAGGTGGTAGCGGGCGCTGCGCGGAACGGTGATATGGTGCTCTTCCACCTCAGTAAGCGAGGAGTTCGCCGAGGGCGGTGGCGACCTTCTCCGCACTGGGGATCATGGCCGCCTCGAGCGTGCTGTTCAAGGGTACGGCCGGCATGTCAACGGCGCCGATGGAGCGCACCGGGGCATCCAGCGCCTCGAAGCAAGCGGCCTGTATGCGGCCGGCCAGCGCCTGGGCGAAGGAGTTGGTGATCTGCTCTTCGGTGACCACGAGGCATCGGCCGTGCGCACGCGCCTCCCGCATCACCGTGTCCTCGTCCAAGGGTACGAGCGTGCGCAGGTCCACGATGGTCACCCGTTCCGGGTATTCGCGCGCAGCGGCCTTCGCCCAGTAAACGCCCATGCCGTAGGTGATGATCACGGCCGCACGGCCTTGCTGCACAGCCGTTCCATCCGCTTGCTGCACGATGCGCGCCTTGCCGAAGGGCACCACGTAGTCCGGACCCGGTTCAATGCTCCTTGCATCTTCGGTGCCCTTGATCTTGCTCCAATAGAGCCCCTTGTGCTCCAGCATGACCACCGGATTGGGGTCGTGGTAGGCGGCCTTCAGCAGGCCCTTGAGGTCGGCGCCGGTGCTCGGGTAGGCCACCTTGATCCCCTTGATGTTGCACAGCACGCTCTCCACGCTGCTGCTGTGGTAGGGACCGCCGCTGCCGTAGGCACCGATGGGTACGCGGAGGATGCAGCTCACCGGGTACTTGCCCACCGTGAGGTAGCAGGAGCGCGCCACCTCGGTGAACAGCTGGTTCAGGCCCGGCCAGATGTAGTCGGCGAACTGCACCTCCACGATCGGCTTGAGCCCGGCGGCGCTCATGCCCACGGTGCTGCCCACGATGAACGCCTCCTGGATCGGTGTATTGAACACGCGGTGATCACCGAAGTCGCGCGCCAGCGTGGCGGCCTCGCGGAACACGCCGCCCAAGCGCGCACCCACGTCCTGGCCGTACAGCAGGCAGCGGGGGTCCTCCTGCATGAGCTCACGGATGGCGAAGAGCGCGCAATCGACCATCACCGTGGGTTCGCGGTCCGCAGGTGCGCGCTCCCCGGCCTCCTTGGTGATGGGCGTGGGGGCGAGATCGTGCGTGGTGAGGTCCTCCGGCCGCGGGTCCTCCGCATTCCGTGCCTCCGCGAAGTCGGATCGCACGGTGTCCAGCGCCTTCCGCTCCAGTTGCTTGAGGCCTTCCAGCTGGATGCCGAGGTCGAGCAGTTGGCGGAAGAAGCGTGGATGCGGATCCCGTTGCCGGTGTTCCGCCAGGTCCTCGGCGCTGCGGTAGAAGTCCATCCGCACACCGCTGGTGTGGTGGTTCAGCAGCGGTACTTTCGCATGTACCAGGAAGGGCCGGCATTCGCGGCGTATCCTGGCGATCACCTCCTGCAGCGTGTCGTGGCATTCCAGGAAGTCTGTGCCGTCGATGGTGCGAGTCTCCAGGCCGGGGAATCCTTTCGCGTAAGCCGTCGCATCACCCCGGCGGAATTCCGGTGCGTGCGCACTGATGTCCCACTCGTTGTCCTGCACCAGGTAGAGGATGGGCAGTTGCTTCAATACGGCCATCTGGAACGCCTCGGCCACCTCGCCCTCGGTGATGGAGGCATCGCCGAAGGAGCAGACCGCGATGGGGGCATGGCCTTCAGGGCCTCCGTTGAGGTCGTGCGGGATCCCCGCCCGCTCCTTGTACCACAGGCCCAGGGCGATCCCGGTGCTGGGGATCCCCTGCATGCCGGTGGCGCTGCTCTGGTGGGGGATGCGCGGCATGCCGGGGCGCTTCAGGCTCGGGTGGCTGTAGTAGCTGCGGCCCCCGCTGAAGGGGTCATCGCGCTTCGCCATCAGCTGCAGCATGAGCTCGTACGGACGCATGCCGATGCCCAGGAGGATGCTGTCGTCCCGGTAGTAGGGTGAAACGAAGTCCTGCGGAAGAAGCTGCAGCCCCAATGCCAGCTGGATGGCCTCGTGGCCTCGGCTGGTGGCATGCACGTACTTGCTGGTGAACTTGAAGTGCTCCTCGTAGATGTCCGTCATGGCCTTGGCCGTGCACATCAGCTCCCAGGCCTTCAGCAGGGTGGCCTGGTCGATGGTGGAGCGCATCGTGGCGGGGGCAGGGGAGGCGGGTGGGGGTGGGGGGGGGGGGCATCGCTTCTACAGGAACGGCCAAATTAGGTGTTGGGTCGGTGGTGGCCTGCCGCGAGGGCCCGATACTTTTGCCTGCGCATCCGAACCATTGATGACCATGAGCCGCAACGCACACGAGATCGACCACCGCATCGTCGGTGATGACATGCAATGCGTGGAGATCACGCTGGACCCTCAGGAGACCGTGCTCGCGGAGCCGGGTTCGTTCATGATGATGGATGAGGGCATCGAGATGAAGACCATCTTCGGTGACGGCAACGGCCAGGAGCAGGGCTTCATGCAGAAGCTGTGGGGCGCCGGCAAGCGGGTGCTCACGGGCGAGAGCCTGTTCATGACCACGTACACCAACGTGAGCAATGTGCGCCGCACCGTGTGGTTCGCCGCCGCCTATCCCGGCAAGATCATCCCGCTGGACCTGCGCGATCACGGCCAGCGCCTCATCTGCCAGAAGGACTCGTTCCTGTGCGCGGCCAAGGGCGTGAGCATCGGCATCGCGTTCCAGAAGAAGATCGGGGCCGGCCTCTTTGGCGGCGAAGGCTTCATCATGCAGAAGCTCGAGGGCGACGGCCAGGTATATGTCCATGCCGGCGGCACCACGGTGCAGAAGGAGCTCCAGCCGGGCGAAACGCTGCGTGTGGATACGGGATGCCTGGTGGCCATGACCAGCAACGTGGACTACGATATCCAGTTCATCGGTGGCATCAAGAACACGCTGTTCGGTGGCGAGGGTGTGTTCTTTGTCACGCTGCGCGGACCGGGCCACGTATGGCTACAGTCGCTGCCCTTCAGCCGCCTGGCCAACAACATCGTGGCTGCGGCGCCACGGGCCGGCGGTGGACGGAGGGAGGAGGGGTCCATCCTAGGCTCGCTTGGCGGATTGCTGGACGGGGACAATTGAGCCGAGTTCAAGACACAAGGCTCAAGACACAAGGCCCGGGGCTCAAGTCGCAATGCTCAGGGTATAAGGCCCGGACGGCGTTCAGCAGGATAGGTTTGCCGTGCGCAAGGGTCGGGGTGCTATATGCCACCTCTACGCGCACTGGCCAGCCTGCTCAGTGCCGCACCGTCAGCCGAGGCCTGTCATCGGGGTGGTGCGCGGCCCGTTCACGGGTGCTCCTTCTCGCCGCCATCCACCTTCAGCAGAAAACCCTGCACGGCCCAGAGAATGATGCTGAACCAGAGGGCGGACCAGAACCCGCTCACCTGGAACTGGCCTGGCATCAGCTTCGCGGCGAGCAACACCATGCCGGCATTGATCACCAGGATGAAGATGCCGAGGGTGACGACGGTGACCGGCAGGGTGAGGAGGATGAGCAGCGGCCGCACCACGGTGTTCAGGAGGCCGAGCACGATGGCCACCCAGAGCGCGGCGGGGAATTCGCCCAGCCGAACACCGTCCAGGAGGAGGTCGGCCACCAGCACGGCGATGGTGGAGAGGAGGAGCCGGATGAGCAGTTGCATGGCACAAAGAAAAACCGGGCGCGCTCATTCACCGGTGAAGCGGTCGATGTCGCGCCGCTCGCGTTTGGTGGGTCGCCCGCTCCCAGCCGGGCGGTCGGCGGCACGCACCTTGCGCGCGATCTCCAGACGCTCCAGTTCCTCCCACGGCGTGCGCTCGGCAAGGTGGAGCGGCACGAGCTTGGCGCCCACGCGCGATGCGGGCAGCCCGAGCACCTCGTAGTTGCGCCAGATGGGGGGTACGCGGACCGCGATCACCTGGCCTGGCTTCACCACGGCCGAGGGCTTGATCTCGCGTTCATCAAGGCGCACCTGCCCCCGGGTGCATAGCTCCGCGGCGAGGCTCCGCGTCTTGGCGAGCCGCACGCACCAAAGGAACTTGTCCAGGCGCATGGGGAAGGTCTAAAAGCCGAAAGCGGCGCAAGGTGCGCCGCTTTGGTGAGCCCGGAGGGATTCGAACCCCCAACCAACAGAACCGGAATCTGTCATTCTATCCAGTTGAACTACGGGCCCGGAGAATGCGGCCGCGAAGATAGGTGCCGGGCCGACCCGGCCGTCAGTCATTTGTGCGCGTAAGCCCGGAGCAGGCGCATCAGGCCGCGCATGTCCGTGATGCCGGTCCAACGCAGCCGAACGGTCGCACTGTCCGCGTGCAGGGTGTCCTGCGATGTGCGCAACAACCAGGCATGGGCTGCGGGATCGGGAAGGGCGTCGCTGAGCAGCGTTGTGGGGGTCAGGGCCGTGGTGTCGGCCGTGGTGCCGGTACGGGCCGCTGCGGTAAGCATCCAGCGCTTCGCACGCCCGAAGGAGCCCGCTGACCGGTCAACAGGACCTTCCCGGCGCAGTTCGGGCCGCACGCCATTCACTGTGCGGTCGGCCACCAAGCGGTCTTCCTGGGCCACGTAGCGCATGGTTTGGTCTCGCTGGGGCCAGATCACGAACAGGCGCTCCTCCACATCAACACCCCAGCGGCCTTCCTCTTCGATGGGTGGGCGGCCGTCCAGGACCGAGCGCAGGACCGCCGTTCCATCCGGATGCAGATCGAGCCAGATGCGCCTGGATGCGCCGACCTGTTCCGCGCCCATGAAATACGTGCCGGATAACCGCGCGTGCGGCACGGGATCACAGGCGAGTGAAGCATCCAGGTGGTGGAACTTGGTGATGAACAACGCGCTGTCGGGTAGGCCGTTGCGCATCACGGCACCGGGGTGCGCCGCGAACCAGACCTTCATCCATTGCCCTTCCCGCACATGGGCATGGCGGTAACCGCGGACCAAGGTGTCCATGTCCGGTCCGGTGACCTGGTAACGCAGCCCGCTGCCACAAAGCCGCGCCGTGGTGTCGGCCGCCGTGATGCGCACCTCCGCGATGTAGTTGCTGTCCGCTTGTGTCGATACGCTGTCCGCCGAGCCCTTTTGGGGGCCGGAGCATGCGGTGAACAAGGCCGCCAGGCCGATGCAGGGTAGGGAGCGCATGGCTGCGAACATAGGGACACGACCCCACCGGTGCTGCGGGCCCCGGGAAGGCCTACCTTCGCGGACCTTTTTCCGGCCCCCCTGTCCATGACCGAGCTCCGCAACATCGCCATCATCGCCCACGTCGACCACGGAAAGACCACCTTGGTGGACAAGATCCTCCACCAGTGCCAGCTCTTCCGGGAGAACCAGGCGACCTCCGAGCTGCTGCTTGACAACAACGACCTGGAGCGCGAGCGCGGCATCACCATCCTCAGCAAGAACGTGAGCGTGCGCTACAAGGGCGTGAAGATCAACGTGATCGACACCCCGGGCCACAGCGACTTCGGCGGCGAGGTGGAGCGCGTGCTCAACATGGCCGACGGCGTGCTGCTGCTGGTGGACGCCTTCGAGGGCGCCATGCCGCAGACGCGCTTCGTGCTGGGCAAGGCCATCCAGCTGGGCCTGAAGCCCATCGTGGTGATCAACAAGGTGGACAAGCCGAACTGCACGCCGGAGGAGGTGCATGAGCAGGTGTTCGACCTCATGTTCGCGCTGGATGCCAACGAGGACCAGCTCGACTTCCCCGTGGTGTACGGCAGCAGCAAGCAGGGCTGGATGGGGCCTGATTGGAAGACCCCGACCGAGGACGTGAGCTACCTGCTGGACGTGATCCTGGAGAAGATCCCCGCGCCCAAGCGTGTGGAGGGCACGCTGCAGATGCGCATCACCAGCCTTGACTACAGCAGCTTCCAGGGCCGGATCGCGGTGGGCCGCGTGAGCCGTGGCAGCATCAAAGCCGGCCAGAACGTGAGCTTGGTGAAGAACGACGGCAAGGCGGTGCGCGGCAAGGTGGCCGAGCTCATGGTGTTCGAAGGTCTGGGCAAGGAGAAGGTGAAGGACCGCGAGCTTTACAGCGGGGAGATTTGCGCCGTGATGGGCCTGGAGGGCTTCGACATCGGCGACACCATCGCCGACTGGGAGAACCCCGAGGGGCTCACGCCCATCAAGGTGGACGAGCCCACCATGAGCATGCTGTTCACCATCAACACATCGCCCTTCTTCGGCAAGGAGGGGGAGTTCGTGACCAGCCGCCACCTGCGCGACCGCCTGTTCAAGGAGATCGAGAAGAACCTGGCGATGAAGATCGAGGAGACCGGTTCGCCGGACAAGCTGCTGGTATACGGCCGAGGCATCCTGCACCTGGGCATCCTGGTGGAGACCATGCGCCGCGAAGGCTATGAGTTCCAGCTTGGCCAGCCGCAGGTGATCCTGAAGGAGATCGACGGGGTGAAATGCGAGCCGATCGAACACCTTACCGTGCAGGTGCCCGAGGGCTTCAGCAGCAAGGTGATCGACCAGGTGAGCCGCCGCAAAGGCGAACTGCTCAGTGTGGAGCTGAAGGGCGACCGTGTGAACATCGAGTTCAACATCCCCGCGCGCGGCATCATCGGCCTGCGCAACCCGCTCCTCACCGCCACGGAGGGCGAGGCCATCATCGCGCACCGCTTCAAGGGCTACGAGCCGTGGAAGGGCGAGTTCCAGAGCGCGCGTCCGGGCTGCATCGTGAGCGGAGAGACCGGCACGGCCATCGCCTACGCCATCGACAAGCTGCAGGACCGCGGCAAGTTCTTCGTGGAGCCCGGCGAGCCCATCTACGCCGGCCAGGTGATCGGCGAGAGCCCAAAGCCGGACGAGGAGCTCGTGGTGAACGTGATCCGCGTGAAGAAGCTCACCAACATGCGCGCCAGCGGCAGTGATGACAAGGTGAACATCGCCCCGGCGGTGAAGTTCAGCCTGGAGGAGTGCATGGAGTACATCGCCAACGACGAGTACCTGGAGGTGACGCCGAAGAGCCTGCGCATCCGCAAGGTGCTGCTGGACGAGAACGAGCGCAAGAAGGCGAGCAAGGCCGTGGTGGCCTGAGGCCGTCCGATGCATTGCACGGGGTGATCCGCACGCCCGATCGAACCGCGGTCGCGGTGGCGTGTACGGGGGATCGATGGGCGCGTTGTCCATCATCCAACACCATCGATCCATGCGCAGGAACTTCCTTTTCGCCGGTATCGTGGCCGCCACCACCGCTGCCACGCTCGTGCTCTTCTCCTTCAACGAGGCGCCAACCCGGCGCTGCTGCATGAAGCCCGCCACGGAGCGTCCGCCGGGCTGCGTGTTCAAGACCGTCTTCGAGGGCGAGGGCCTCGATCCCAACTTCACGGTAAAGACCCCGGCCGAGGTGCTCGGCTCGCAGGACAGGGCCTTCGGCTGGATGATCAACGCCCAGAACCAGGACGGTGGCTTCGCCGCGGGCACGCATGCGCGGCAGGACGTGATGGACCCGCACGCGGCCCAGAGCGATCCGGCCACCACGGCCATGGTGAGCATGGCCCTGCTGCGCGCGGGCAGCACGCCCACGGACGGCCGCTTCGCCAACGTGCTGCAGCGCACCACGGAATTCCTGTTGAAGGCCGTGGAGACCTCGCCCGAGGAGGCGCTCAACATCACCAGCCTCACCGGCACGCAGATCCAGGTGAAGCTGGGCCAGAACATCGATGTGGCGCTCACCGCGCAATACCTGAGCAACCTGATGGGCCGCCTGCCATGCAACGATGCCCGGCACACCCGCTGGCTGAACGCGCTGAACAAGTGCACGCGGAAGATCCAGCACGCGCAGACCGCCAACGGCAGCACCGCGGGCAACGGCTGGGCCGGCGTGCTCCAGAGCAGCTTCGCGGCGAACGCCCTCGAGAGCGCTGAGCACGCGGGCGCCGATGTGGATGACAAGGCCCTGGAACGTGCGCGCGCATTCCAGCAGGGCAACTTCAACGCCAACACGGGCACGGTGGCCACCGACATGGCCGCGGGCGTTACGCTCTACGCCGTGAGCGGCAGCACACGCAGCAGCGCCAAGCAGGCGCGCGAAGTGAAGGAGGTGCTGGAGAAGGCCCGCAAGGAGGGCAGGGTGGAGGCCGAGGCTCCGGTGAGCGTGGACAACCTGATGGATGCCGGCATGAGCCGCGACGAGGCGGAGAAGGCGAACACCGCCTGGCAGGTTTACAACGCGGCCAAGGTACAGGCCCAGTCGGACAACGTGCTGCGCGGCTTCGGCAACAACGGTGGTGAGGAGTTCCTCAGCTTCCTGCAGACGGGCGAATCGCTCATCATCAACAAGGACGAGGGCTGGAAGAACTGGTACCAGGGCACCACGGCGCGGCTGGTGGAGATCCAGAACCCCGATGGCAGCTGGAACGGGCATCATTGCATCACCAGTCCCGTCTTCTGCACGGCCACCTCGCTGCTGATCCTTGGCGTGAACAACGACATCGAACAACTGGTGGCGCAGGGGGCCACGATGAAGCGTTAGGAGCGTGTGCCCATGTGACCATGGGGCTGTATAGGTCGTCGGCGGGGCCTTCCCTGATCGTGCTCGTGGTGGAGCGCGTTGCGGGGAAGCGTCCCGCTGATGGCGTAAGGGATCGCTATCTTATTCGCCGGTCGATCGCCGGGAAAAACGTCGATCTCCAGCATCCGGCCGGCCATGGAACGCACCATCCTCCACCTGGACCTGTAAGGGCATCATGATGCGCCCCAACGCCATGGAACGCACAATACTCCATCTCGACCTCAACACCTTCTTCGTGAGCGTGGAGCGCCTGCGCGAGCCGCGGCTCATCGGCCGGCCGGTGCTGATCGGCAGCGACAGCGACCGCGGCGTGGTGGCCAGCTGCAGCTACGAGGCGCGGGCCTTCGGGGTGCGCAGCGCCATGCCCATGAAGCTGGCCAAGCAGCTGTGCCCGGAGGCCATCATCCTGCGCGGCGACAGCGGCGCCTACCTGAAGAAGAGCGACGAGGTCACCGAGATCATCCGCGCCAGCGTGCCCCTCTTCGAGAAGAGCAGCGTGGACGAGTTCTACGTGGACCTGAGCGGCACCGACCGCTTCCACGGCAGCCGCAAGCTGGCGCAGGAGCTGCGGCAGCGCATCGTCAGGGAGAGCGGGCTGCCCAACAGCTTCGGGCTCAGCATCAACAAGACCGTGAGCAAGGTGGCCACCGGCGAGGCCAAGCAGGGCGAAGGCGAGTGGTACGTGGACCGCGGCACGGAGAAGCCCTTCCTGGCACCGATGCCCATTGAGCGTATACCGGGCGTGGGCGAAAAGACGGCCCACGTGCTGCGCAGCATGGGCGTGGCGCGCATCCAGACCCTGCAGGAGCTGCCGGTGGACCTGATGCAGCGGCTGCTGGGCGAGCACGGCCCGGTGCTGTGGCGCAAGGCCAACGGCATCGACGACAGCCCGGTGGTGGCCTGGCACGAGCGCAAGAGCATCAGTACGGAGCGCACCTTCGAGCGCGACACCATCGACGTGGTGAAGCTCAAGGGCATGCTCACCGCCATGGCCGAGAGCCTCGCCTTCCAGCTGCGCAAGGGCGGCAAGCTCACCAGTTGCGTGGCCGTGAAGATCCGCTACGCCGACTTCAACACGCACCTGAAGCAGCAGCGCATCGCCTATACCGCCTGCGACCACCTGATCATGCCGCTGGTGCACGAGCTTTTCCGCACGCTGTACGACCGCCGCCAGCGCATCCGCCTGATCGGCGTGCGCTTCAGCCACCTGGTGGGCGGTGGCCACCAGATGGACGCCTTCGCCGACACCCAGGAGGCCATGAACCTCTACCAGGCCATGGACAGGATCCGCAAGCGCTTCGGCGACCGCACCGTGATGCGCGCCAGCGGCATGGGGGCCCACAGCATCGGCCGCATGGATGATCCCTTCGACGGGCAGGCGCCGGTATTGTTGGCGAATAGGAGAACGTAGGGGGAATGATCAATGTCCAATTGGATCCACGCACCAATTGGACATTGAAGATCGGACATTGGGAATTAAGTCTTTCCGGGCAGGGCGTGCCCGCTTCCCCCCCGCCGGGTATTTTTGGATGCCGCCATGATATCCGCACGCCCCACCCTCCTCCTCGCGGCACTGACCCTGCTCGCGGCGTCCGCATCGGCGCAGCACCAGTGGTGCCACAGCCCCGGCACGCTCTCCCCCGCACTGGTGGCCCGCGCCATGGCCTGCGATGCCCAGCGCGGCGGAGGCACCGGCGTGCGCACCCTGAAGCTGAAGGTGCTCATCGCCGCGGATCCCGGCGCCCCCGGCGGACCCGCGCTCGCCGTGCCTCCCAGCCGCGTGCAGGCCGACCTCGACCTCGCCAACGGGATCTTCGAGCGCTCCAACACCGGCATCCGCTTCCAGCTGTGCGGCCCCATGCAGGTCATCGAGGATGCGCAGTTCTACTTCGGCACCCCTTCCACCCCCGCCGTGCTCGCCGCCAAGGAGTCCGGCTACATCACCGCCATGTACGTGTTCACCACCGGCGGCCAGTTCACCGGTGCCGCCTTCGGGCTGGACATGATCATCAGCGCCTACGCCACGCCGAACACCCTGGCGCACGAGGCGGCCCACGTGCTCGGCCTGCAGCACACCTTCGACACCTCCAACGGCGCCGAGCTGGTGGATGGCTCCAACTGCAGCACCGCCGGTGACCTGATCTGCGACACGCCCGCCGCCCCGCAACTGAACCTGCCGGGCCTGCTCGCCCCCGGATGTACCTACGTGGGCACCGTGACCGATGCCAATGGCGACGCCTACACGCCGATGCTCAACAACCTCATGGGCTACGGCGAGGCCTTCTGCAACGCCGACTCCCTCACCCCCGGGCAGGGCGCGCTGATGCGCTTCGTGGCGGACAGCGTGCTGCTGCAGCTGCGCCGCACCGATGCGCCCATCACCATCGACCCCTTCGACCTGCGCCAGTGCGCGAACAGCGGGCCCCTCGCGCTCTCCGCTACACCCGCGCCGGGCGTGTTCAGCGGACCGCTGGTGAACGGCACCACGCTCACCAACTTCCCCGCGCCGCCCGGCGAATACCTGGTACAGTACACGCCCGCCACGCCGCCCGAGGGCCCCGCCACCGTCATCGACCAGTCGCACGGCCTCAACTCGGCCTTCCTCATCACCTACGCGAACTACGCCGCCGACAGCGTGTGGCAGCGCTTCCGGCCCGAGATGGACGGCACCTTCCAGCGCTTCGACATCCTCACCGCCGCCACCGCCCCGCAGACCGCGCGCCTGCGCATCTACGCCGGCACGGCCGTGCAGGGCACACCGCTGCTGGATATCACCGCGCCCATGCCGGCGGACACCGCGTGGACCAGCTTCCTGCCGCCCCCGGGCACGGCCAGCACCGATGGCGACACCTACACCGCGCTGCTCACCGCACC
>Ga0315900_10007140_pt1 | contig 14751 bp, 18 predicted proteins | sample LakEriMetagenome_FD_203521 | JGI IMG/M metagenome (GOLD analysis project Ga0315900, IMG submission 203521) | Freshwater fungal communities from buoy surface, Lake Erie, Ohio, United States - Buoy 12 MA114 | ecosystem: Environmental > Aquatic > Freshwater > Lake > Lake biofilm | place: USA: Lake...
GGTAAAATCGGTAAGAATAGGCTTTTTCCATATCTCGCATTCTAGCATATATCGTGTAAATGCGCTAATATTTAACGGTAAAGCCGTCGTAGAACGACGGGGTTTCAGACCCAAATTTTCGATGAAGAGTTGTTTAGAACGCTGATGATAGAAGCCTTAAGAGAATTAAACCACCAGACTCGTTCCTTCAACGCTGCTTATGCGTTGCTAGAGGCACTCAAAAAACCTGTTTGCGCTCTCGCCGTAGTACGACTCATGCCTTCGCTTCAGGACCAGACGACTCTTCAAGAGGTCTTCAAGAGAATTCTGGCAGCAGAACGCCAAGGAATTGACCCTTGGGAGAAACTTCCCATCGCTCTTGTTGAGCAGCAATGTCCTCTGACCTCTGCACTTGTTGGGGAGCTCCTAGCGGTGGGAGCAGAGGGTGAAATAGGCAGTCTTATTACCATGTTACTGGCTTCCGCCGCCGAGCCGACAATTGTTGTCCATCTTGTCCAAGAAGCCTGTCAAGAAGATTAAAGTATTAGATGAGAAAGTCGAGGGATTAACGGTACGGGTTGGTTATCAGGAATTTACCAACCGGGGGATTCTGATAGCTTTGGTGGTCGCTGTCTTGGGAGGTGCTGCTAAACTTTTTGGTTTTTTCCCTAATCCCTAAAAGTGGCTCCTAGGCAAGGCTAGAGGCCTTATGATCATAATAAATGGCCGCTCAAAAACCCGAAAACCCCATAGGAGTATAGCAAATGTCTAACGAAACTGTCACCTATTCCCTAGAATCAGTCCTTAAGGAAATTAAAGACAGCATCAAAGAAGTCAACCAGAAAATCGATACCCTGCAAAAAGATGTCAATCAGAAAATCGATACCCTGCAAAAAGATGTCAATCAAAAAATCGACTCCCTTGAAACACGGATGGATGAGAGATTTGACAAGGTAGAAGACCGGCTCACCAAAGTAGAAATCGGACAGGCCGAACTTAAGGGAGAGTTAAAAGGAGATATTAAAGTATTAGACGAGAAAATCGAGGGATTAACGGTACGGGTTGGTTATCAGGAGTTCACCAACCGGGGGATTCTGATAGCTTTGGTGGTTGCTGTCTTGGGAGGTGCTGCTAAACTTTTTGGTTTTTTCCCTAATCCCTAAAAGTGGCTCCTAGGCAAGGCTAGAGGCCTTATGATCATAATAAATGGCCGCTCAAAAACCCGAAAACCCCATAGGAGTATAGCAAATGTCTAACGAAACTGTCACCTATTCCCTAGAATCAGTCCTTAAGGAAATTAAAGACAGCATCAAAGAAGTCAATCAGAAAATCGATACCCTGCAAAAAGATGTCAATCAGAAAATCGATACCCTGCAAAAAGATGTCAATCAGAAAATCGATACCCTGCAAAAAGATGTCAATCAGAAAATCGATACCCTGCAAAAAGATGTCAATCAGAAAATCGACTCCCTTGAAACACGGATGGATGAGAGATTTGACAAGGTAGAAGACCGGCTAACCAAAGTAGAAATCGGACAGGCCGAACTTAAGGGAGAGTTAAAAGGCGATATTAAAGTATTAGACGAGAAAATCGAGGGATTAACGGTACGGGTTGGTTATCAGGAGTTCACCAACCGGGGGATTCTGATAGCTTTGGTGGTTGCTGTCTTGGGAGGTGCCGCTAAACTTTTTGGTTTTTTCCCCAATCCCTAAAAGTGTCTCCTAGAAACGGTTACAGCCCTTAGGCTTATAATAAATGGCTATCAAAAACCCGAAAACCCCATAGGAGTATAGCAAAATGTCTAACGAAACTGTAACTTATTCCCTAGAAGCTGTCCTAACCAGAATTGAGAGTAAAATCGACTCTCTGGAAAAACGGATGGATGAGAAAATCGACTCCCTTGAAAAACGGATGAATGACAGATTTGACAAGGTAGATGAGAGATTTGACAAGGTAGAAGACCGGCTAACCAAATTAGAAATCGGACAGGCCGAACTCAAAGCAGAGTTAAAAGGCGATATTAAAGTATTAGACGAGAAAATCGAGGGATTAACGGTACGGGTTGGTTATCAGGAATTTACCAACCGGGGGATTCTGATAGCTTTGGTGGTTGCTGTCTTGGGAGGTGCTGCTAAACTTTTTGGTTTTTTCCCTAATCCCTAAAAGTGGCTCCTAGAAAAGGTTACAGCCTTTAGGCTTATAATAAATGGCTATCAAAAACTCAAAAATCTATAGGAGTATAGCAAAATGTCTAACGAAACCGTCACCTATTCCCTAGAGTCCGTCCTGACCAGGATTGAGAGTAAAATCGACTCCCTTGAAAAACGGATGGATGAGAAAATCGACTCCCTTGAAAAACGGATGGATGAGAGATTTGACAAGGTAGATGAGAGATTTGACAAGGTGGAGGACCGGTTGACGAAACTGGAGATAGGCCAAGCTGATTTAAAAGGCGATATTAAAGTATTAGATGAGAAAGTCGAGGGATTAACGGTACGGGTTGCTTATCAGGAATTTACCAACCGGGGGATTCTGATAGCTTTGGTGGTTGCTGTCTTGGGAGGTGCTGCTAAACTTTTTGGTTTTTTCCCCAATCCCTAGAACTGTCCCCTAGAAACGGTTACAGCCCTTAGGATTATAATAAATGGCTATCAAAAACCCGAAAATCTATAGGAGTATAGCAAATATGTCTAACGAAACTGTAACTTATTCCCTAGAAGCTGTCCTAACCAGAATTGAGAGTAAAATCGACTCTCTGGAAAAACGGATGAATGAGAGATTTGACAAGGTAGAGGACCGGCTAACCAAAGTAGAAATCGGACAGGCCGAACTCAAAGCAGAGTTAAAAGGCGATATTAAAGTATTAGATGAGAAAATCGAGGGGTTAACGGTACGGGTTGGTTATCAGGAATTTACCAACCGGGGGATTTTGATAGCTTTGGTGGTTGCTGTCTTGGGAGGTGCCGCTAAACTTTTCGGTTTTTTCCCCAATCCCTAGAAGTGGCTTCTAGAAACAGCCTCCCCACTTCCCCAAAAAAAATTTTTCCAAGGGTGATAGCTTTTCTGAAACAGGTGGGTAAGTTGTTTATAGAGAACAAAAAACACTTACCAAAGGATATACCCATGAACTCCACCTTCAAATTCAAACTCATCCAAGCTCTCAACAAAAAGAACCGTAACAAAGGTTTCACCCTCATCGAACTCTTAGTTGTCGTTATCATCATCGGTGTACTCGCCGCCATCGCTCTCCCCAACCTCCTCGGTCAGGTAGCCAAAGGCAGACAAGCGGAAGCTCGCACCAACCTCGCTGCCATTAACCGCGCTCAACAGGCTTACCGCTTGGAAAGACCTACTTTTGCAACATTCTCCACTGACCCAGCGGCCGCGCCAGACGATAACCAGTTGCCCATAACTATACAACCTCAATACTATGATTATGCTCAAGATGGTGCTACTGCCACTGGGTCTATAACCAATGCTACGGCTCAAACCGAACCAGAGGACTTTAGCAACGATATTCGCGACTACTCTGCTGCGGTAGCTCAAACCGATGAGGGTGTTTTCAGTTCAATCATCTGTGAAGCAACTCATCCTACTGCTGCAGTAGAAGCAGCAACAAGTGCTGCTACCTGCACTGATGGTGACGAAGTCAGATAGATATTCTTCCCAGATTGCTTAAAAGCTTTCTGGCATAATAACCAACAATTGATACTCTAGCGGAAGGTGGCAGGGAAATGTTCTCTTGAAACCTTGCGCTTTTGATTTTTTTCGGGAAGTGGGGAAGTGGGGAAGTGGGGAAGTGGGGGAATGGGGAAGTGGGGAAGTGGGGAAGTGGGGAATGGGGGAAGTGGGGAACGGGGAAGTGGGGAAGTGGGGAAGTGGGGGAATGGGGAAGTGGGGGAATTTCAACTAAAACCCCAACACCCGAACACCCGAACACCCCAACACCCCAACACCCTAACACCCCAACACCCCAACACCCCAACACCCCAACACCCCAACACCCCAACACCCCAACACCCCAACACCCTAAAACCCTAACACCCAAAATATAGTCAACATTGCCAGCGCCTAACCATGAAATACTTTCTTTTTTTAGCAATCAAATCACAGGGAAAAAAAGCGAGGGGTTTTACTTTAATAGAATTGTTAGTAGTGGTGATTTTATTGGGGGTTCTCGCTGCCATCAGTTTACCGAATCTCTTTGGACAAGTCGCCAAAGGTAGGCAAGCAGAAGCGCGCGCAACACTGGGATTAATCAATCGCGCCCAACAGGGTTATCGTTATGAAAAAGGGACTTTTGCTACTTTATCTGAACTAGCTCTGGAAGCTGCCACTATTTCCCTAAAATTCTATGATATCAGCGAAGTAGGATCTCCCAATCCTGTTGGAGTCGCCTATGAATTGGATGCAGTGCCTGAATTTGATGACGATATTAAAAATTATGCTGGAGCGGCTGGACAAACGGCAGCCGGGGCCTATACTGGTATTGTTTGTGAGGATGAAACTCCTTTAGAAGATAATGTTTCTACCAGTAATTCCAACGGCGAGCTTGATTGTGTTGATGGCATTAAAATTAATTAAAATAACTCCAAAAATCTTTTATTTTTGTTGATAAGTAAATGGTTATAATTATGAAGGGCGTGATTTGTAGGTTAATTCATCGTAGGGTTAATTCATCGTAGGGTTAATTCATCGTAGGGTTAATTCATCGTAGGGTTAATTCATCGTAGGGTTAATTCATGAATTAACCGCGATGGTAGGGTTAATTCATGAATTAACCCTACACTGATTATTGACTTTTATTTAAAGCTATGGTAGGTGCAAAAAAATCTCTCAATCTATCCTTACTTAAAACTCTTGGTTTAGTCGCCGTCATCGGTGGACTAATCATGGCTATTGTGGAAATGCAACAGGAAAAGGTGAAAACCTTGACCAAAGAAAAGTTATTAGAGAGAAATTATCGTCAAGAGTCTCGTCTAGAAAATGCTCAGGTTCAGTTATTAAAAAATATACCTTCCTTTGGCTTTGACAATATGTTAGCCAATTGGTCAATGTTGCAGTTTATACAATACTATGGCGATGTGGATGCTCGTAGGGAAACTGGTTACGGTTTAAGTCCCGATTTTATGGAAATTGTCACCAAAAATGACCCCAAATTTGTCCGCGCCTATTTGATGATGTCTGTCGCTTCTTCCCTGAATGCCGGTAAACCCGAAAGAACGATTGAGATTATGAATAAAGGTTTATCAAAACTCACTCCTGATGTTACCGATGCCTATTTTATTTGGTTATATAAAGGAGTGGATGAACTATTATTTTTAGGTGATATTCCCGCAGCGAAAAAATCCTATCAAATGGCCGCCGATTGGGCGAAAATTGCCGGTAATAAATTTATCGAAAAATCCGCTAGGGGAACAGTAAAATTTTTAGAAACTAATCCCGATAGTCGCGCTCCTAGAGTCGGTGCTTGGATGTTAGTCTGGATAAATAGCCAAGACGAAGAAACCCGCAGGTTAGCTAAGGAAAATATCGAAAAATTGGGCGGTAAATTGGTGATTAATAATAATCAAGTGATGGCAATTCCCCCCAAAGATTAGGGTGTGACCTATTTTTCATCTTCCCAAAACTTATGATTTAATAAACCATCAATATCCTCAGCAAAGGGACAAATATCGGGAAAATTAGAGTCTGGATAATCCTCTTTCACCGCTTCTAAAGCTTCTCGATAACATTCTTCTAAAATCTCGATCATAAACCTTTTTAAACTAGGAGAATACTTAAATTCCTTCTTCAACTCCTTGCGAAAATTTCTAATTTCAATTTCCCACCCCCAATAACAATCGGGAAGAACCACATAACAACGTTTTAATAAATGTTCTAATAAACGAGTTAAAAAATTATCAACCGCTTTGGGTTGACTTTTCCCCAAAGACTCCACCTCCTCGATCAAATTCTCTAAATCAACCTGAGATAAATCCCCAGATTTTAATTGTTTGACGGTTGCTTCTATCCACAAAGCAAAATCTTGATCATAAAGATTTTTTACCTTGGCTAAAGTCATCATTTTTCTCCTTATTAAACTTAAATTAATTTCTTGAAAATCACACTAAGTCTGGTTATTAAAGACTGATTATTTATTCCGCCTATTGCCTCTACTCAACGGATTTAGTATCAGAGTTTAACTTTCCCAAAACTTATGATTTAATAAGCCATCAATATCCTTAGAAAAAGGACAAACATCGGGAAAACTAACATCGTATTTAATTCGCATATTCTCCACCGCTTCCTGATAACAATCATCATAAATATCGGTTAAAAAACTGCATAAACTAGGAGAGTCTTTCAGGATATCTTTTAACTTAGATTGACAGCGTTTAATTGTTACTTCCCAACCTCGATAACAGTCGGAAAAAGGAAGATAACGCCGTTTTAAACCGTGTTCAAATAATGTAATTAAACGGTTTTTAAGTTCCCTTTTGTCTCGTCTTCCCAAAGACTCCACCTCCTCGATCAAATTCTCTAAATCAACTTGAGATAAATCCCCAGATTTTAATTGTTTGACCGTCTTCTCTATCCACAAAGCAAAATCTTGATCATAAAGATTTTTTACCTTGGCTAAAGTCATAATTTTGACCTCCTCTGTTGACTAATTACCTTTATTTTACCGAAACTTGGCCAACAATTTAAGTCTGAATTGGCGCTTACTTAAAACTTGCATTAAAAGTCGCTCGGTTTGGGTGCATCTCACATTTTCGGAAATACCGATAATCAGCAATTATCAGTCACTCTTAAACTGCTACAAATGTATGAACAGCCGCGTGTAAGCATCCCACCGAAAAGCTAATGCGCGAGGGGTTTGGGGACGGCGCTTGCGTCCCCAACGGGGGGTTTGGGGGGTAGAACCCCCCAAAAGACTGGATTGATGACACAAACCTAAAAAGCACAGTTTTTAAACCGCACCGATCGAGGGATAATATAACCTTGATATTGACAATGGCGACTATGAAAATTTTAATTATGGGTGGAACCCGATTTATCGGTGTTTCTTTGACTAAAGTGTTAGTAGAACAGGGTCATGAGGTAGTATTATTCAATCGTGGCAATAAACCCGCTCCGGTTGCTGGAGTACGACAGATTCACGGCGATCGCACTGACCCAGCGCAACTGAAAGAAAAGCTTAAAAATGAAAGTTTTGAGGCAATTTTCGATAATAATGGCAGAGAATTAAGTGATACTCAGCCCCTCGTCGAGATTTTTAGGGAAAGAATCGGGCATTTTGTCTATGTTAGCTCGGCGGGGGTTTATCTAAAATCCGACCAAATGCCCCATAAAGAAGGGGATAAACTAGATCCCAAAAGTCGCCACAAGGGAAAACACGAGACAGAAAATTATTTAAGCGAGATGGGTTTACCCTGGACTTCCATCCGTCCGGTTTATATCTACGGACCGGGGAACTATAATGACCTAGAAGCTTGGTTTTTTGACCGTTTGGTTCGTAATCGCCCTATTCCTATACCCGGTCATGGAGAACATTTTACCCAATTCGGTCACGTTGTCGATCTAGCTAAGGCCATGGCCGCAGTATTGGGTAATTCTCAGGCTATCGGTCAAGTGTATAATATTTCTGGCGATCGCTATGTAACTTTTAACGGTTTAGCGAAAGCTTGCGCGGCAGCGATGGGGAAAAATGCCGAGGAAATCGAGATTGTTAACTATAACCCCAAAAAATTTGACTTCGGCAAAAAGAAACCTTTCCCCCTGCGGGTTCAACATTTCTACGCTGATATTAATAAGGCCACCCGGGAGTTAAACTGGCAGCCTGAATATGATCTCGTCAGTGGTTTAACAGACTCCTTCCAGAATGATTATCTCCCTTCCGGTCGCGATCGGCAAGAAATAGACTGGGCGATCGATGACCAGATCTTGGCAAACCAACAAAATTAATTTTTTGGTGGGAGTGGGGAAGTGGGGAAGTGGGGAAGTGGGGAAGTGGGGGAATTTCAACTAAAACCCCAACACCCTAAAACCCTAAAACCCTAACCCCCAAACTGATGCAGCTTTAACCAGTTATTGGACATTCCACCAACCGAAGGCCGGCCCGACAAAGCGAATAACTACCCAAACCCCAGCTAAAACTCCTATACCAATCCAGGCACCCCTAGTGGTTAACTTGTAAGCTTGGGATGCTTGACTTTTGGTAATCGGTAGCCAAGGCAGGATGTTTTCTTCCTGTCCATACTTATCACCCAGGGCCGATTGACGACGTTTTGATTCACCCATACTAATGTCAGTTATTAAGAGGTTTTTCTCTGATTGTATATCGAAAGACAACCGCCTACACCCAATCCTAGTCCGTGAAGGAGAGCGATCGAAACTGACGGCTGATGACCGACTATTATAGAATTAAAGGTTGCGACTGAAACGAGAATAATTATGGCAACCATTAACAGTAATTACTTAAAACTAAAAGCGGGTTATCTTTTCCCGGAAATTGCCCGACGAGTCCAAGCTTTTGCGGCAGCTAATCCCGATGCTAATATTATCCGTCTGGGGATTGGGGATGTCACCGAACCTTTGCCCCTAGCTTGTCGCGAGGCAATGATCAAAGCGGTGGAGGAAATGGGCGATCGCTCTAGCTTTAAGGGTTACGGGCCCGAACAGGGTTATGCTTGGTTAAGGGAGAAAATCGCCGTCCATGATTTTCAGGCTCGCGGTTGTGAGATAAATGCCGATGAAATCTTTATTTCCGACGGTTCTAAGTGCGATACGGGCAATATTCTCGATATTTTTGGAGATAATAACTCGATCGCTGTTACTGACCCAGTATATCCCGTTTACGTCGATACTAACGTTATGGCTGGACACACGGGAGAGGCCAACGACCGCGGCGAATACGAGGGCTTGATTTATCTGCCAATTACCGCCGAAAATAACTTTACTGCCCAGATTCCGGCGGAAAAAGTCGATTTAATCTATCTCTGTTTTCCCAACAATCCCACCGGGGCCACGGCTACCAAAGAACACTTGACAGCTTGGGTTAATTATGCTAGGGCTAACGGATCGATTATCTTTTTTGATGCGGCCTACGAGGCCTTTATCACCGATGCCAGTTTACCCCATTCCATCTACGAAATCGAGGGGGCGCGGCAATGTGCGATCGAATTTCGCTCTTTTTCTAAAAATGCTGGTTTTACCGGGACGCGTTGCGCTTTAACCGTGGTTCCCCAAAGTCTCACGGCCAAAGCGGCCGACGGGAGTGATGTGCAACTCTGGAAACTGTGGAATCGTCGGCAATCGACCAAATTTAACGGCGTTTCCTACATTGTCCAACGGGGGGCTGAGGCGGTTTATTCCCCGGAAGGAGAAGCACAAGTACAAGAACTTGTCAAGTTTTATTTACAAAATGCAACAATTATCCGAGAAAAATTAACCGCCGCCGGTTTAGAAGTCCATGGTGGCGTAAATGCGCCCTACGTTTGGGTAAAAACGCCCCAAGGTCTATCGAGTTGGGATTTCTTCGATAAACTGCTACATACCTGTAATGTGGTGGGGACCCCCGGATCTGGCTTTGGGGCTGCCGGAGAGGGTTATTTCCGGCTGTCGGCTTTTAATAGTCGTGCCAACGTCGAGGCCGCTATGGAAAGAATTATCAGTAAATTTCAAGGCTAATGGTCAAAAGAGGGATGTTTGCGGAAGCATCCCCCAACAACCCCATCGGGAATTGATAGACTGTTGACACACCCAATTTTTCGGTAACTACTCACCGACAACGGCTCACCGATGCGACCCTTTTGGCTAGAATCCTTACAGGTAGAAAGATTAACGATCGCAATTGCCGGCCTACCGGCACATCTGCAAGGGATCAAGTTGGTGCAGTGGTCAGATCTGCACTGCGATGAACAGCATTTGCCTGTAGCTGTCCTGCAAGAAGCGATCGCCATTACTAATCAAGAAAAACCCGATCTCATCTTCCTGACGGGGGACTTTATTACCGATAGTCCCAGGCCAATTTTTACCCTGGTCGATAGCATAAAAGCTCTCGAAAGTCAAGGGGGTATTTATGCTTGTTTAGGAAATCATGACAGTTATCCTCCCCACGCAAGGGAAACCGTCAGATCAGCCTTAACTAGCGTGGGAATTCGGGTACTCTGGAATGAAATCGCCACACCCTACGGCGAAAATTTTCCCATCGTCGGATTGGCCGATTATTGGTCCGGGGAATTTTTACCGCAAATCCTTGAGCAAATTGCTCCCGATATACCCAGACTTGTCCTTTCCCACAATCCCGATACAGCCATGGTTTTAAGGGATTGGCGCGTGGATTTGCAGTTATCCGGTCATACCCACGGAGGCCAAGTGACTATCCCGGGTATGGGTTCCCTACCGATAGTTTTAGAGAAACTTAGGCGATCGCTGCCGGAACCATATTGTCAATGGGTTCCCTTTCACCGGCAGTTTAGCAGAGTAGTCCGATACTGGCAATGGTCCGAGGGATTTCACCGAGTCGGGGAAAATCAATTATATGTCAATCGAGGCTTAGGAACCTATTTTCCCGGTCGTCTTTTTTGTCCCCCCGAAGTGACGGTAATTACGTTGATCAACAGCAGTCAGTAGTCAGGAGTCAGGAGCCGGTCGTCAGGAGATTATTTTTATTTATTCTCCCCATCACCCCACTTCCCCACTTCCCACTCCCCACTTCCCACTTCCCACTAAATAAATGACTGAGCAAGATACTGACTGGATAGGTTTGATGATCGGCAATTCTCGGCTACATTGGGGGTATTTTTGCGGTCAAACCCTGTTAGCTTGTCTCGATACTCCTCACCTGAGGGAACCCCTAAGTAATGAATTTTTGCGACAAATTTTCCCTAAACTCTTGACAAATAAATGTAACTGTGCATTGATTGTCGCCTCCGTGGTTCCTAGCCAAAAAGAATTGTGGGCAAATTATGGCAATTTACGGAGAATTACTTTAAAAGATATTCCTTTACTGGATTTATATCCGACATTCGGCATCGATCGAGCTTTAGCTGTCTTAGGTGCGGGAAAAAAATACGGATTTCCCTGTTTAGTCATCGATGCGGGAACAGCCTTAACTTTTACGGGAGTGGATGGGGATAAAAAGCTAGTGGGGGGGGCAATTGTACCCGGGTTAAAGGTGCAATTAGCCAGTTTAAGGGAACGGACGGCAGCCTTACCAGAGGTGTCCTTACCGGAAAGATTACCGCAGATGTGGGCAAAAGAAACAGCAGAAGGGATAAGAAGTGGGATAATCTATACAATTTTGGCGGGAATAGAAAAATTCAGTCTGGAATGGTTAAATTTATATCCAGAGAGCGGGATAATTTTAACGGGGGGAGATGGGGACTTAATTAGGGATTACTGGCAAGAAAACGCCATTAAATCACTCCTAGTGGATAAGACGATAATTTTTGAGGGAATTGCCGCAGTTAAGGGAATCTCCTCGGGTTTAATTGACAAAGGCGAACATATCTAGTAAAGTCGGGGAAAGTTTTCTCAACTTGGGAAATTTCTCAACAACTAGGCAAAAAATTCAGGATATAGTTATGGCGATCGTTCTAGTAACTGGTTCTGCTGGTTTAATCGGTTCCGAATCAGTCAGGTTTTTTTGTGATCGGGGTTATACCGTCGTTGGCATCGATAATAATATGCGTCAGGTATTTTTTGGTGAAGACGCTTCAACGGAGTGGAATCGAGCCAAATTATCGCAAGATTACGGGGATAAATACATTCACCATGCTGTGGATATTCGGGATCATGAAGCTATTGCAGATATATTTAAAACCTATAGTCATGATATATCCTTAATTATCCACACGGCGGCGCAACCTTCCCACGATTGGGCAGCTAAGGATCCCTATATGGATTTTAGTGTCAATGCTAACGGAACTTTAGTATTATTAGAAAATACTCGTCAACACTGTCCCCAAGCAGTATTTATTTTCTGTTCCACCAATAAAGTTTATGGCGATAGACCGAATGAATTGCCTTTAGTAGAAAAAGAACTACGTTGGGAAATCTCGGAAAATCATCCTTATTTTGCTCATGGTATTGACGAGTTGATGAGTATTGATGCTTGTAAACATTCTTTGTTTGGTGCGTCGAAAGTGGCGGCGGATGTGTTAGTACAAGAATACGGGCGTTATTTTGAGATGAAAACTGCCTCTTTTCGTGGCGGTTGTTTAACCGGTCCAAGTCATTCGGGAACGCAATTACACGGTTTTTTATCCTACTTAATGAAATGTACGATGATCGGCAAAGAATACAGTATTTATGGGGAGCATCTCACCTTTGCAATGAGCATAAATACTTAGTGGAAAAATAGGCTTTTCGAGGGTAATTCTTGTTTTAATTCTCCATGTACGCAGTCTTTAAAAGCCTCTATTTCGTTCCAAGACACGATTAAGAGTGGCTTTTAGGCTAAGTATAATTACTTATCGCGTAAGTGAGATGCTCCCTATTTATGGGTATAAGGGTAAGCAGGTACGCGATAACATTCATAGTTACGATCTCGTCAATGCTTTTTATCATTTTTATCAGACCCCGCGAGTAGCAGAAGTTTATAATATCGGTGGTAGTCGCTTTAGTAATTGTTCCATGTTAGAAGCTATTCAAGAATGTGAAGCGATTGCGGATAAAAAGTTAAACTGGCAGTATGTGGAGACTAATCGTATTGGTGATCATATCTGGTGGATTTCTGATGTGAGTAAGTTTAAAAATCATTATCCTGATTGGCAGTTAACCTACACAGTAACAGATATTCTCAAAGAAATTTTTAGTCAAAACGTTAGCCGTTGGTTATAGTAGAGCATTAGATTACTATGTCAAAACTATCTGGGTCTGTGCGTATATGGGGTTAAAAAACTGGAGATGGTCAAATATGCTTGCTTCTAAATCATGGACTGAGAAAATATTGTTTTTAATTTTTGCAGTTTGCTTAATCCATAGTTTTTGGGGGATTAGCGGCGGCTGGAATAATCCTTTGATAGATGTCCACGCTTTTCGTCAAACTCAAACGGCCATCTCGGTCTTTTATTTACTCAAAGGTAGTCCTTGGTTAGCCTATGAAACCCCTGTTTTAGGAGTGACTTGGTCAATTCCAATGGAGTTTCCGCTCTATCAAGGAATAGTTGCAATTTTAGTTAAGCTTTTTCAGACTCCCATTGACCAAACTGGTAGATTTGTGAGTGCTTTTTTCTTTTATTTAAGTTTGATTCCTATATATGTAATCCTATCTTATTTACAAGTAGCACGAGCTTTCCGTTGGCTGTTTTTGAGTTTATTTTTAGCCAGTCCTCTTTATCTGTTTTGGGCGCGAACATTCATGATTGAATCAACCGCCCTATTTTTCTCTTTAGCTTACCTGGCCTGTATTGCTGTTTATTTTCGCTATAAATCGCCAATTATTGCCTTATTAGCCTGTCTTTTTGGAATCGCTGCCAGTCTGACTAAAGTAACGACTATGGCTGGATTTTTAATTTTAGCTTGTGTCTGGATAGGTATTAATTGGGTTAAGAAAGACTCATCTCGTAACTTAGCGAAAGATTTATTGATACCCGTCGTTGTCTTTATCATCATACCCTTCCTTCTGGCAAAAATTTGGGTTAACTTTGCCGATGCCCAAAAGCTACTCAATCCCATGGCAGCAGATCTTATCACCTCGAAAGCTTTGAGAGATTGGAACTTTGGAACTATCGCTCAAAAATTATCTCGGTCAGAGTGGAGAAATTATCTAACTAGGACTCTAAATGACGTTTTTGGCGGATTGATAATCAGCGTTATGGCTTTAGTAATATTACCAATTTTCACCTCAAAAAAGTTACTAAGTTATGGCTTAAGTTTACTATTTATATTGACAGTTGCCATTTTTACCAATTTGCATTTTGTTCATAACTATTATCCCTATGCTAATGCTATCTTTCTCCTCGGTGCTTCTGGATTTACCATCATGGGGTTAATAGAGAAAAAACGGAAAATTTGGCAGTCTGTAGGCTGGTTTTTCCTGGCTTTAATTTTGTTATCACAACTGCAATTTTACCGAGCTTTCTGGTATCCGACAAAATTGCATGGTAACAGTTACTTAGAAATTGCCTCTCAAGTCCAAACTGTTACTTCTCCTGAAGGTGTTTTGTTAATCTACGGAGATTATTGGAGTTCATTGATACCTTACTACAGTCAACGTCGTGCCTTAATGTTTTATAATCGAGCAAGTGAGGAAAAATTTAAGAATGCTCTCTATAAGTTATCAAGAGCCAATCATCAAGTTGAGGCGATAGTTTTTTGCCGCAAAACAAGAGAAAACCGGGAAGATAAAAAATATTTAGATAGCCTGTATAATCCTAATGAAAAGCCCGTTTTTTCTAACAAACGTTGTGATATATACACAACAAGACACGGTAAATAAGAGATAATTATCTGTAATTTATATTGAGTTGAGTTCCTTATGTTAACTAAAATCTACAACAATAAAATTTTCCGATTTCTCATTGCTGGGGGAGTGGCATTTCTAATCAACTTATTCTTAATTTATTGGTTCATTGATGACTTGGGATTTAATACACCATTTCTGAAGAATGTGGCCAACGTTATCTCTATAGAAATATCTTTAATTGCTAGTTTCTTTATCTATAGAATCTGGGTGTGGACTGGAGGAGATTGGACAATCAGAGATGTGATTTTGATACAACTTCCTCTCTATCATCTCTCGGCAGGTTTAGCAGTTTTACTGCGAGTTTTCTTGATATTTC
>Ga0315900_10007142_pt1 | contig 14746 bp, 10 predicted proteins | sample LakEriMetagenome_FD_203521 | JGI IMG/M metagenome (GOLD analysis project Ga0315900, IMG submission 203521) | Freshwater fungal communities from buoy surface, Lake Erie, Ohio, United States - Buoy 12 MA114 | ecosystem: Environmental > Aquatic > Freshwater > Lake > Lake biofilm | place: USA: Lake...
GCCGCCTGCTCGACCCCAACCTGGGCGCCCCGGCCAACGTCAACTTCGGCTCCGACCAGCTCGGCGGCGAGGGCCTGACCGTGACCCCGATCAAGTCGGTGGCCCTGTGGTCCGGCGTGGTCGAGACTGGCCTGGACGGCAAGGCGCGGATCAAGCTGCCGGCCGCCGAGTTCAACGGCGAGCTGCGCATCATGGCCGTGGCCTGGACCGACGAGGCCGTCGGCTCGGGCAGCAAGGCGATGACCGTCCGCGAGGCGGTGATCGCCGACCTCAACCTGCCGCGCTTCCTGGCGCCGGGCGACCGGCCGGTGGCGACGCTGGAGCTGCACAACGTCGAGGGCGCGGCCGGCGGCTATACCGCCGAAACCAGCTCCTCCGGCGGCGTGCAGATGGTGTTCCGCAAGGTCTTCCAGCTGATCCTCGGCCAGAGGATCGCCGAACGGATTCCGTTCCTCGCGCCGACCGTCTCCGGCATCGGCAAGGTCGGGTTCAAGGTCAGCGGCCCGGGCGGCTTCGCCACGGCCAAGGACTATCCGATCCAGACCCGGCTCGGCTGGAGTCCGATCACCCGGACGTATACGGAGCTTCAGCAACCGGGCGAGGCCTATACGCCGCCGGCCCAGCTGCTGGCGGGCCTGGCGGCGGGCGATGTGTCGATGAACGTCAGCTACTCGCCGTTCCGCGGCTTTGACCCCGGCCCGATCGCCGTCTCGCTGTCGCGCTACCCGTACGGCTGCACTGAACAGGTGATCAGCGTCGCCTATCCGCTGCTCTACGCCGGCCAGCTGGCGCCCGACCCGAAGAAGCGCACCAGCTCGGCGGCGCTGAACGACGCGGTCGGACGGCTGCTGGATCGTCAGACCCTCGACGGGGCCTTCGGCCTGTGGCGGGTCGGCGACGGCGAGGCGGACGCCTGGCTCGGCGCCTATGTCACCGACTTCCTTTGGGAGGCGAAGGCGCGCGGCGCTCCGGTGCCGGACCAGGCCATGGACCGGGCCCTGGGCGCCATGCGCCAGATCAGCCGTCCCGACGGCTGGGCGAACGTGTCCTACCGCATGGAGTATCCGGAATGGTGGGGCCGCAGCGCCGACGACAGCAAGCGGGCGACGCAGCGCATGCGCTCGCGCGCCTCGGCCTACGCCCTCTACGTCCTGGCCAAGGCCGGGCGGGGCGATCTGGCCCGGCTGCGCTGGTGGCACGACGTGCAGATGAAGAACGACGACTCGCCGCTGGCGCGGGCGCAGGTCGGGGCGGGCCTCGCCCTGATGGGCGACCGGTCGCGGGCGCGGTCAGCCTTCCGAAAGGCCGTGTCCAGCATCGGCTATCGCGAGGAGAGCGACTGGTACCAGAGCCAGCTGCGCGACACCGCCGCGATCATCGCACTGGCCTATGAAGCGGGTGAGCCGGGCGTCGCCCGCGATCTGCAGAAGCGGCTCGAGAACGTGGTCAAGGATCCCGACGCGCTGAACACCCAGGAGCAGGCGCGCCTGCTGCAGGCGGCCTTCTACATGCTGAAGGAGGCCGGGGCGATCCGGGTGGACGCGACCGGCGTCACCGCCGCCCCGACCGCCGGCCAGACCCGCTGGATCGTCGGCCGGCTGGCGGACGCGAAGTTCATCAACCGCGGCAAGGCCCTGTGGCGGACAGTGACGGTGCGCGGCACGACCGTAGCCTCGCCCGGCGCGGAGTCGAACGGCGTCTCGGTCGGCAAGCGGTTCTTCAGCATGACCGGAGCCGGCGTCGATCCGACGGGTCTTCGCCAGGGCGATCGCGTCATCGTGCTGGTTTCGGGCCGCTCGGGCCAGGGCCGGACCGTGCCGCTGGTCATCGATGACGCCCTGCCCGCCGGCTGGGAGATCGAGACCACCCTCAGCCCCGAGGATGCGAAGGACGGTCCGTTCAGGTTCCTCGGCGAGCTGACCGGCGTGGACGTGCAGGAGGCGCGCGATGATCGCTACATCGCCGCCGTCGATCTGGCGGGGAACCGTCCGTTCGCGGTGGCCTATGTGGCGCGGGCGGTGACGCCCGGTGACTTCTTCCTGCCGGCGCCGGAGGTGCGGGACATGTACCGACCCAGTGTCAACGGACGCGGCGGGTCAGGGCGGACGGTCATCGCGGCGGGGAGCTAACCTCACCGCGTGCGCCGATTCGTTCTGGGTCTGATCGCCTTCCTGGCGCTGCAGGTCGTCGTCCTTGCGGTCGACGCCCTGCTGCCGCCTGACCTGTCGCGGGGAGAGCGGTCATCGCCCGTGACCCTCGACCGGCGTGGCCAGTGGCTGCGCGCCCTGCCGGTCGAGGACGGCCGCTGGCGCATCCGCGCCGACCTGGAGCGCACCGATCCCAGCTTCATCAGACGGCTGATCGCCATCGAGGACCAGCGCTTCTTCCGGCACGCCGGCGTCGATCCCCGGGCGGTGTTCCGGGCCGGCGGCACGGCGGTGGCGCGCGGGCGGGTGGTGTCGGGCGCCTCGACCCTGACCATGCAGACGGCCAGGCTGCTGGAGCCCCGCCCGCGCAACCTCGGCGCCAAGCTGATCGAGATGGTCCGGGCGGTGCAGATCGAGGCGCGGCTGAGCAAGCGCGAGGTGTTGTCGCTCTATCTCACCCTGGCCCCCTACGGCGGCAACCTCGAGGGGGTGCGCGCCGCCAGCCTGAGCTGGTTCGGCCATGAGCCGGAGAGTCTGACCCTGGGCGAGCAGGCGCTGCTGATCGCCCTGCCGCAGGCGCCGGAAGCGCGGCGACCCGACCGGCGACCGGCGGCGGCGCGGGCGGCGCGGGACCTGGTCCTCGACCGCATGGCCGCGGCGGGCCTGACGACCGCCGCCGAAGCCGAGGAAGCCAAGGCCGACCCCATGCCGGCGCGCGGCCGGTTCCCGACCCTGGCCTGGCACGCCGCGGGCGAGCTGGCGCGCAGGGCGCCGACCGACCAGGCGACGGTTGTCTCGACGATCGACGCGGGCCTGCAGGCGCGGCTGGAACCGATCGCCGCCGCCTACGCCCGCTCCCAGGGCCTGGACGCCACCGCCGCCATTCTGGTTGTCGAGATCGAGGGGCGGGCCGTGCGCGCCGCTGTCGGCTCCGGGGGGCTGGACCGCCCCGGCGGCTGGATCGATATGACCACCGCCCTGCGCTCGCCCGGCTCGGCCCTGAAGCCCTTCGTCTACGCCTTCGCCTTCGATGACGGCGTGGCGGCGCCGGACACCGAGATCCAGGACGTGGCCACCCGGTTCGCCGACTACCAGCCGGAGAACTTCGACCGCACCTTCCGGGGCAAGGTCACCGCCCGCGAGGCGCTGTCGCACTCACTGAATGTGCCGGCGGTCGCCATGATGGAGAAGATCGGCCCGGCCAACTTCCTCGCCCGCCTGCAGGCCGTCGATGTGCGGCTGGTGCGGTCGAAGGCGGAAACCCGGGCGCCCGGGCTGGCCCTGGCCCTGGGCGGCGAGGGCGTCACCCTCCGCGACCTGGCCGTTCTCTACTGCGCGCTCGGCGACGGCGGCCTGGCCAAGCCGCTGGCCTGGACCGAGGTCGAGGCGGAGAAGCGCGCCCGGTCGCGGGGAACGCGGCTTGTCCGACCGGAGGCGGCGCAGCAGGTCCTCGACATCCTGCGCGAGGCGCCGGCGCCCAAGGGCCGCATGCCCACGGCCCTGACCCGGGGCGGCCCCGGCATGGCCTACAAGACCGGCACCTCCTACGGCTTCCGCGACGCGGTCGCGGCGGGGGTGGTCGGGGGCTATGTCGTCATCGTCTGGACCGGACGGGCCGACGGCGGGGCGCGGGGCGGGCTGACCGGCCGCGAGGCGGCGCTGCCGATGCTGTTCGACGCCGCCGACGTCCTCTCCGCGCCGTCATCGGCCGCGCCCGCCATAGCGCCGCGCGCCGCGCCCGGCGCCCTGGCGACCCTGGATCGAACAGCGCGCGGACCCGGCGTCATCTTCCCGCCCGACGGCGCGACGGTTCAGGTCGAGGCGCTGGGACCCCGCGCCCGCGGGCTGGTTCTGGCCGCGTCCGGCGACGGCCTGCGCTGGTACGTCGACGGCGCCCCTGTGGCCACCGATCCGGTCAGTGGTCGGACGATCTGGCGGCCAGACGCGCCGGGGTTCTACGAGGTCACCGTCATCGATGATCTGGACCGGTCCGCCCGGTCCCGCGTCAGGATCCGGAACTGAATCCGGCCAGGTCCTCGTACTCGGTGGGGTTGGTCACCGTCACGTTGAGGTCGTTCACCAGACCGTTCGACAGCCGGTACACCCATCCGTGAACGGACAGACTCTGGCCGCGCGCCCAGGCGTCCTGCACGAAGACGTCGGCGGCCACGTTCTGGACCTGGCGGATGACATTGAGTTCGCACAGCCGGTCCCAGCGTTCGTGCTCGCCCAGGGCGTCCAGTGCGTCGCGGTTGGCGCTGTAGATTTCGCGAATCGGGTGCAGCCAGTGGTCGACCAGACCCCGGCGCTTGCCGTCGACCGCCGCCCGCACGCCACTGCATCCGTAGTGGCCAACGACCATCACATGCTTGACCTTGATCACGTCGACCGCGAACTGCAGCACGCTGAGGTAGTTTGTGTCCTGCGGCGGCGCCAGGTTGGCGACATTGCGGTGGACGAACAGCTCGCCCGGATCGAGACCGACGATCTCGTTGGCCGGCACACGGCTGTCGGCGCAGCCGATCCACAGGTACTCCGGGCTCTGCTGGTTCTCGAGCCGCTTGAAGAAGTTCGGATCGATCTGGGTCTTCTTCGCGGACCAGGCGCGGTTGTTGGCCTTCAGGTCGTCGAGCATCGGCATCCTAGGATACCGCGTCAGGCTGAAGGTTGGGGTGGGCGGCGGCGATCGCGGGGTGCTCCCCGGCCCGGGCGGCGGCGGCGGCGATGGCCGGGAAGGGGGTCAGGTCCACCGCGAACCGGGCGGCGTTGTAGACCTGCGGCACGAGACAGGCGTCGGCCAGGGTGGGCGTGTCACCGAACGCATAGCCGGCGCCATGGCGGGCGATCATCGGCTCCAGCGCCGCGAACCCCGCGCTGATCCAGCGCCGGGCCCAGCTGTTGCGCGCGGGCTCATCGGCGCCCAGCCCGGCGAGCGCCTTGAGAATGCGCAGGTTGTTCACCGGGTGGATATCGCAGGCGACGATGCAGGCCATGGCCCGAACCACCTGCCGGTCGAAGGCGTCGGCCGGCAGCAGGGCCGGACCGGGCTGGGACTCCTCGAGCCACTCGAGGATCGACAGAGACTGGGTCAGGACCCGGCCGTCCTCCAGGATCAGCGAGGGCACCAGATCCTGGGCGTTGACCGCGTGGTAGGCTTCGCTCTTCTGCTGGCCTGCGACGAGGTCGACCGGGGCCACCTCGTAGGCGACGCCCTTCAGGTTGAGGCCGATGCGGACGCGGTACGGCGCCGAAGCGCGCCAGGCGCTGTGCAGCTTGAGGACCATCAGACGACCTTGAAGGCGATCGTTCCGACGCCCTCGACCTCGCCGGTCACCGCGTCGCCGCGTTGCAGGGCGGCGACGCCCTCGGGGGTGCCGGTATAGATCAGGTCGCCGGGCTCCAGGGCCCAGAGCTTGCCGGCCTCGACGATGATCTCCTCGACCGACCATATCATATCGGCGACCTCCGCCTGCTGGCGAACCGCGCCGTTGACCGACAGGGCGATGCGACCCTGCGGGATGGTCCCGTCGAAGGGCCGGATGGCGCTGATCGGGGCGCTGGCGTCGAAGCCCTTGGCCGCGTCCCAGGGCTGGCCTTTGGCCTTGGACGCCGCCTGCAGGTCGCGGCGGGTCAGGTCGACGCCGACGGCGAAACCGAAGATCGATCCGCCCTCGCCAAGGGCGACCACCAGTTCGATCTCGTGGTGCAGGTCGCTGGTCGCGGTCGGGTAGGGCGCGTCGGCGCCGGGCGGCACGACGGCGTCGGCCGGCTTGGAGAAGAAAAACGGCGGGTCGCGGTCGTCGCCGCCCATCTCGCGCCGGTGGGCGGCGTAGTTGCGGCCGACACACAGAATGCGGCGCACGGGAAACGGTCGGTCCGATCCCTCGACGGGGACGACCGGTTGCGGGCGGATCGATACGGCGTAGGTCATGGCGCGTTTCCTAGAGCGTTTGGGCGCGGTTGGAAACGGCGGGACAGTTCTCCGGTCCGTCCGCCCCGTCCGGTCCCGATCGCGACGGGCTCCGAGCATTCAGACGTCGAGCGCCTCGCGATAAGCCGACACCGCTTGCTCGATGGAGAAGGTCTCCGCGCGCCGGCGCAGACCGGCCGGGTCCGGCGGCGAGTCGAGCGCCTCGAGAATCGCCCCGGCGAGCGCTTCCGGCTCACCGACCGGCGTAAGGCGGCCGAAGCGGCCATGCGCCAGGATCTCGCCGGGCCCTGTCGGGCAGTCCGTGCTCACCACCGGCACGCCACAGGCCAACGCCTCGACAATCACGTTTCCGAAGCCCTCGGCCCTGGAACTCATGACGAAGACATCGGCCTGGGAGATGTAGCCGTGCGGCGTCGGCTGATGACCGCCGAATGTGACAGCGCCGGCGACGCCGAGGTCCCGCGCCAGGTCTTCCAGCCGCGACCGCTCCGGGCCTTCGCCCAGGACAAGGAGGTGGGCATCAAGGGTCTGGCGAACCACCGCCAGGGCCCGCAACAATGTCCCCTGATCCTTGACCGCCTTCAGGTTGGCCACCGCGATGAGGCGTGGGCCGCCGCCCGAGGCCCATCGGGACAGTATCGCCTCGTCACACGGACGGGGCGTTGGGAGCGGCGTTATCGGGTTGAAGATCACCCGGACCCTGTCTCGCTCCAGGGCTGCGAGCCGCGCCACATCATCCGCCACCCCCTGGGAAACGGCGACCACGGCATCCGCCGCCGGGTAGAAGAGACGCATCGCCGCCGCCATCGGCGGACGCATGATCAGTGATCGTCCGGGCTTCGTCTGGCTGAGGATGCAATGATCCGATGTGACGACGCGACACTGCGATCCGGCCATCCGGCGCGCCAGAAGCGCGAGCGAGGTCAGGGGCCACAGGGCCGCGAGCACAGCCCTTGGCTGCCGCCGCCTGAGGTAACGCACGAGCGGGAACAGCGCGTTGCGCACCCGGCTCGCGTCGAGGTCATGAACCTGGATGGTCTCTGGCAACTCGGTCAGGAGTTCGCCGATCGCACGTCGCAAGACGAACTCGACGCATAGGCCGGCGCGGTCCATCTCCAGGGCGAGCGTCTGACAGACCCGCTCGGCGCCGCCACATCTCAGGTCGTGCAGGAATATCGAAACATCCGGGCGTGGCCCCCGATGTCGCGGCTGGTTCGAAGACGTCAGGTCAGATGGAGCCATCATGGTCCGCCCGGTCCAACTCCCCAGTCAGGGCCGGGCGCGCTTCGGCGTCCAAACCGGCCGGTGAAGCTGTTGCGGCGGAATGTCATCGGCCGGTCAGATCGGGTCGAACTCGCTGACGAGGTGGCCTGGCGCGACTTCCATGAGCTTGGGAGTATAGACCGGAGCGGCCTTGTCCTCCGATAGCCGGGACGGCAGGAACCGCAACCCGGCGCGCGGGTCCAGCGGCGAGGGCGGCTCGCCCGTCAGCTTGACCCGGACGCGGTTGCGCTCGATCGTCGGATCGGGGATGGGCGCCGCCGACAGCAGGGCCCGGGTATAGGGATGCGTCGGGTTCTCGTAGAGCTGCTCGCGGCTGGCCAGCTCCATGACCCGGCCCATGTAGAGCACCAGCACGCGGTGGCTGATCTCGCGGACCACGGCCAGGTCGTGGCTGATGAACATCATCGCCATGCCCAGCTCCTTCTGAAGATGGATCAGCAGGTCGATGATCTGGGCCCGGATGGTCACATCCAGGGCGCTGACCGCCTCGTCGCAGATCACCAGCTTTGGCTGCAGGATCATCGCCCGGGCGATGCCCACGCGCTGGTTCTGGCCGCCGCTCAGCTCGTGCGGATAGCGGTTGATCAGGGTCGGCGACAGGCCGCAGCGCTCCATCATCTCCGCCGCCGCTGCCTCGCGCTCGCGGCGCTTCAGGCCGGGGCTGAACACCTGCAGCGGCTCGGCGATGGAATCGCCCACCGTCATGCGCGGATCGAGGCTGGCCAGCGGATCCTGGAAGACGATCTGCAGATCCTTGCGCGCGACGCGCAGGGTTTCGCGATCGGCGTGGGTGATGTCGCGGCCCAGCACCGTCACCGTGCCGCCCAGCTCGCCGCCGCCCGGCGGCAGCAGGTTGAGCACCGCCCGGGCCAGTGTGGACTTGCCGCTGCCGCTTTCTCCGACCACGCCCAGGGTCTCGCCCTGGCGGACAGTGAAGTTGACGCCGTCCACGGCGCGCAGCGGAACCTTGCGACCCAACACGCCCGTGTTGATGTCGAACCACACCTTCACGTCCTGGCCCTCGACCACCACCGGGGCCCCGGCCGGGGCAGGGTCGATGGTCGGACGGCCGCCGCGGTCGTCGCGATCCAGCCGCGGGATCGCCTCGAGCAGGGCGCGCGTGTAGTCGGTTTTCGGCTCGGCGAAGACCTGCTCCACCGGTCCGGCCTCGACGTAGGCGCCGTCCTTCATCACGCAGACGCGGTCGGCCAGGCGGGCGATGACGCCCATGTCGTGGGTGATCAGCACCATGGCCGCGCCGGTCTCGCGGAGCAGTTCGGCCATCAGATCCAGGATCTCGGCCTGCACGGTGACATCCAGGGCCGTGGTCGGCTCGTCCGCGATGAGCAGGCGAGGACCGCAGGCCATGGCCCCGGCGATCATCACCCGCTGGCGCATGCCGCCGCTCAGCTCGTGCGGATACTGGTTCATCCGTCGCTCGGCCTCGGGAATCCGCACCCGCTTGAGCCAGTCCAGGGCGCGGTCCCGGGCCGCCTTGCGCGACAGACCCAGGTGCAGGCGCAGCGGCTCGGCGATCTGCTCGCCGATCTTGACGTGCGGCGTCAGAGCGGTGAGCGGGTCCTGGAAGATCATCGTCATCTTCGAGCCGCGCAGTCGATTGAGCTCGGCGGGCTTGAGGCCGATCAACTCCTGGCCGTCGAAACGGGCGGAGCCGCTGGCTGTCCCGTTGCCGGCCAGCAGACCCATGATGGTCATAAAGGTCTGGCTCTTGCCGCTGCCGCTTTCGCCGACAACGCCAAGACATTCGCCGGCCTTCACCGTCAGGGACACGCCGCGCACCGCCTCGACCGCCCCGTCGTGCGTCTGGAAAGTCACCTTCAGGTCTTCGACGGCGAGAACGGGATCGGTCTGGGTCACGGCGATGCTCTGGAACGAGGGCGGCTGGCCGCTGACCTTATCGATCTGCGGCTGACGCGCAAATGAACGATCACTCGATCGCGTGCAGGAGCGTGGCGATGGCGTCGAACGACTCGCTTTCGTCCAGCATCGGGGCGTGGCCGACGCGTGGAACCTCGGCATAGGCCATGTGCGGCGCGGCGGCGCGCATACGCACGGCGATGTCGGGGCTCAGGATGTCGGAGGTCTCACCCCTGATCAGCAGCGCCGGTCGGCCGGAGACCAGCGCGCCGAACACCGGCCACAGGTCCGGCGCCGGCGCCGACGGGTCGGCGGCGCGGATCGGGACGGCGATGTCCGGGTCATAGTCCAGCACCGGCTGGCCGCCCGCCTCGCGAAACGTGCGGCGGGCCATGCGGTCCCAGTCGGCCTGGCCATAGTCCGGAAATACCACGCCGTTGCCGGCCTTGACCCAGGCCGCCGCGCCGGCCCAGTCGGCGACCTCGGCGCTGACGCCGATGTAGCCGGCGATCCGGGCGAGACCTTCCGGCGCGATCTCCGGGCCGACATCGTTGAGGACCGCCGCGGCGATGGCGTCCGGCCGCATCAGCGCCAGGGTAATCATGATCAGCCCGCCCATGCTTGTGCCGACGAACGCGGCGCGGGCGATCGCCTGATCGTCGAGCAGGGCCAGGATGTCGGCCGCGTACATGGCCGGATTGTAGGACATCGGATCGGGCGCGCGGTCGGAGCCGCCCCGACCGCGGATATCGACGGCGATCACCCGCCGCCCGGTGGCGTCCACGATCGAGGGCGCAAGGTCCTCGAAATCGCGGGCGTTGCGGGTCAGGCCGTGGATGCAGATCACTGGCGCGCGATCAGCCGCGCCGGGGTAGTCGCGGGCATGAAGGGTCAGGCCGTCAGCCGAGCGCCAGTGAAGAGAGCTGTAGAGGGTCATCGCGCCAAATTGCCTCCGCGCCGCGTTTGGGACCAGAAGGCCGCGACGCATCGCCGCTTGCCGCAACAAAATGAAGACGAATACGAATTTCTAACCCACTGTCACTATATCGTCTTGTTCTCCGACACCGGGACGCCAAAAGATGCGACTGATCCCGAATTCTCCCTACGATGACACCGCGACGCCGAGCGCGCGCCGGCTGATGATCGCCGCCATGCCCTGGGCGATTGTCGCCCTGACGGCCCTGATCCTTCTGGTGGCATCGGGAGCCTGAGGCTCGCCTAATTGGCGCGCGGAATTGACTCCGACCTCGTTCTCCACCTTGGTTTCGCCGAACAAGGTTCAAGGGGCATTAGCAATGTTCGGCGCTAGCAGTGGAGGCGCTCTCGGGCCTCGCCACCAGAGGGTCACCCACGGGAACCGTCGCTATCGCGCCCGTGTCGTGGTGGTCGGCAACGAGAAGGGCGGCGCCGGCAAGTCCACGCTGGCGGCCCTTATCGCCATCTCAATGCTGTATCGGGGCCAGCGGGTCGCGGTGATCGATCTGGACCTCCGCCAGCAGAGCCTGTCGCGCCTGCTCGCCAACCGTCGCCAGTGGCTGCCGGCCGCCGGGGTCGAGGCGCCCTCGCCGCTGGAGTACAAGCTGGTCGAAGATCCCGCCCGCATCGCCGACGACCAGCCCATGGCCCTTCGGTTGTTCGAGGAAGCCATGACCATGGCGATGGGAGACTCCGATCTTGTGGTCATCGACACGCCCGGCGGCGACACCGCCGTGTCCCGCGACGCCCACCTGCAGGCGGACCTGATCGTGACGCCTATGAACGACAGCTTCGTCGACTTCGATGTGATCGGGAATGTCGACCCCGTGACCATGCGCCTGATCCGGCCCAGCCATTATGCGGAGACGATTCTCAACGCACGCGCCAAGCGCGCCCAGCACAACCGGCGTCTGGACTGGGTCGTCCTGCGCAACCGTCTTGCCGGCGCCGACACCAACAACCGCGAACGCGTCGGCCAGGCGCTGAAAAGCCTGTCGGAGGAGGTCGGCTTCCGCATCGGTCCGTCCCTGCGCGAACGGGTCGCCTACCGCGAGATGTTCCCGTTTGGCCTGACCCTCGCCGATGTCTCGGCCGGTTTGCGCCCGGGCATCATGAACAGCCCCAAGCTCGCCGCGCGGCAGGAGGTTAACGCCTTGCTCGAGGCGCTGGGCCTCATCGTCCTGGCCCGCCCGGACACGCCGACGGATCACCAACCGGACGGCGCCGAACTGGCCGCCAGCCTCTGAGCCTTGCGGCCGTTGGAACCGGACTGTTAAGTCCCCATCTCCAGACGGCCGGAAACGCTCATGCCGAAGACAGACCGCAGCCAGGCGGACATTCCCTTCGACTCCCCCTACCGCCACGGGTTCGTGCGGCTGGCGGCCTGCGTCCCGCAGATCGCCCTCGCCGATCCGGCCGCCAACGCCGCCGAGACCTTGACGCTCGTTCGGGAAGGCCACGCCCGCGATGTGGCGCTGATGGTGTTCCCGGAACTGGGCCTGTCAGGCTACTCGATTGACGATCTGCTGCTGCAGGACGCCCTGCTGCAGGCGGTGGAGTCCGCCGTCGCGACCCTGGTCGAAGCCAGCGTCGATCTGGCGCCGGTGTTCGTGGTCGGCGCGCCGCTGGCCTACGAGGGGCGGCTGTTCAACACCGCCGTGGTCATCCACCGGGGCGCGATCCTGGGCGTCGTCCCGAAGACCTTCCTGCCGAACTATCGCGAGTATTACGAACGCCGCTGGTTCGCCAGCGGGCTGGGCGTCGTGGGTCGCACCATCACCGTGGCGGGGCATCCGGCGCCGTTCGGGACCGACCAGCTGTTCCGCTCGACCGGCAGCGCGCCGTTCACCTTTCACGCAGAGATCTGCGAGGACGTCTGGACGCCGGCCCCGCCCTCGACGCTGGGCGCCCTTGGCGGGGCCGAGATCCTGCTCAATCTGTCGGCCAGCAACATCGTCATCGGCAAGGCGGACGCCCGGCGGATGCTGTGCGCCTCACAGTCGATGCGCTGCCAGGCGATCTACGCCTACTCGGCGGCCGGCGTGGGCGAATCGACGACCGACAACGCCTGGGACGGCCAGGCCTCTATCTTCGAACTTGGCGAACTGCTGACCGAGAGCGAGCGCTTCCCGACCCGGTCGACCATGGCCGTCGTCGATGTCGATGTCGCCCGCGTGCGGCAGGAGCGGATGCGCACCGGCTCCTTCGGCGACAGCATCGCCGCGCGCCAGGCCGAGACGGCCTTTCGCGTCCAGACCTTCGCCTTCGACGCGCCGACCGCGCCACTGGCCATCGCCCGGACGGTGGATCGATATCCGTTCGTTCCCGATGATGAAGGCAAGCTCGCCGAGCATTGCCTTGAGGCCTACAGCGTGCAGGTGCAAGGACTGGCGCAGCGCCTGAAGTCGACCGGTCTCAAGCGGCTGGTGATCGGCGTTTCCGGCGGCCTGGATTCGACCCAGGCCCTGCTGGTCGCCTGCCGGGCCATGGACCTGCTGGGACTGCCGCGCACGGACATCCTGGCCTTCACCATGCCGGGGTTCGCGACGTCTGACCGCACAAAGGCCAATGCCTGGACGCTGATGAACACCCTGGGTGTCACCGGCGCCGAGCTCGATATCCGCCCGACCGCGAAACAGATGCTGGCCGATCTCGGCCACCCCTTCGCCGCCGGCGAGCCGGTCTATGACGTGACGTTCGAGAACGTCCAGGCCGGCCTGCGCACGGACTATCTGTTCCGTATCGCCAACCAGCGGGGTGGCCTGGTGGTCGGCACGGGCGACCTGTCTGAGCTGGCGCTGGGCTGGTGCACCTACGGCGTCGGCGACCATATGAGCCACTACAATCCCAACAGCTCGGTCCCCAAGACTCTGATCCAGCACCTGATCCGGTTCGTGGCCGGCTCCGGCGAGGTCGGGGCGGCCGGCGAGGCGGTGCTGCGCGATATCCTGGCCACCGAGATCTCGCCCGAGCTGGTCCCGGCCGACGCGGGCGGCAAGACCCAGGCGACCGAGGATTTCGTAGGCCCTTACGCGCTTCAGGACTTCAACCTCTTCCACCTCACCCGCTACGGCATGGCGCCGTCGAAGATCGCCTGGCTGGCGGCCTGCGCCTGGGGCGACGCCGCCCGCGGCGCCTGGCCCTCGGCGATCCCGCCGGCGGAGCGTCGGGCCTATTCGCCGGGCGAGATCAAGGCCTGGCTGCGCCTTTTCCTGACCCGTTTCTTCGCCAACCAGTTCAAACGGTCGGCCGTGCCAAACGGGCCGAAGATCTCGTCGGGCGGGGCGCTTTCGCCGCGCGGTGACTGGCGCATGCCGTCTGACGCGCGCGTCGACGCCTGGCTGGCGGAGCTCGAGACCAACGCCCCGGTGTGACGCCCTGATGCAGGCCCGCCACACAGATGAAGATCGAAAGCCCGCGCGCTGGCAAAACCGCCGAAGGTGGCGTATGGTCGCAGTTGCAGGCGACTGCGCGGGCATCGACCGTTTGAACGTTGCGGAACCGGTCCGGTTTCGAGGCGTTTGGAAGGTCGGTTGTACATCGGAGGCGGATCAGGGATTTGACTTGGGGTTCGGAGAACCCGGGTCGACCTTTTGATCGTTTTCGCTTTACGCTGTCTGGAAGGTCGGCGCCGGCTGTTCGGCGTGGTCTAACACTTGAGCGAGGGGCTCACCGTGAACAAGAAAGCATTGATGCTGGGGAGCGTGCTCGCAGCGCTCGCCTTTGCGCCGCAGGCGATGGCCGAGCCCGATCAGGGCTGGTACGGCGCGTTCGACCTCGGCTACCACTGGCCCGACAACGTCGAAATGACGACGTCGCAGCCGGCTGCCAACAAGTACAAGTTCGACTTCGAGCTCGAAGACGACATCGCCGGCTTCGCCCGTCTCGGCTACCGTCTGACGCCGAACTGGCGCCTGGAACTGGAGGCCGGCGCCCGCGCCGGTGATATCGCTGACGTAAAGGGCGATCCCGCTCGCGCCCTGCCCAACAATCTCTGCAGCATCGGCAGCGTCCTGCCGGCCTGTGCGGCGCCGGAAGGTTCGCTGCAGGCCACCACGCTGATGACCAATCTGCTCTGGGACTTCATGCCCGACACGACGCTGAACCCCTTCGTGGGCTTCGGTATCGGCGTGGCGAACCTCGACCTGCAGCTGGCCGCCCGCGCCAACACCGGCAACCAGGCGATCGGCATCGACGACAAGGACCAGGTGTTCGCCTACCAATGGCTGGCCGGTCTGTCGTGGGAAGCCACCGAACGTCTGAACGTCGACGTCACCTACCGCTACCTGAACACCACTTCGGCCGACTGGGGTCCCGCGACCAACACCTCGGCGCTCTTCGATCCGCAAGTGTTCAGCGGCGAATACACCGACCATGCCCTGACCTTCGGTCTGCGCTACGCGTTTGGTCAGGAAGCGGCCCCGCCGCCGCCGCCGCCGCCCCCGCCGCCGCCCCCGCCGCCGCCTCCCCCGCCGCCTCCGCCGCCCCCGCCGCCTCCGCCGCCGGTGCAGTACGAAGCGCGTGAATTCAT
>Ga0315900_10007143_pt1 | contig 14743 bp, 16 predicted proteins | sample LakEriMetagenome_FD_203521 | JGI IMG/M metagenome (GOLD analysis project Ga0315900, IMG submission 203521) | Freshwater fungal communities from buoy surface, Lake Erie, Ohio, United States - Buoy 12 MA114 | ecosystem: Environmental > Aquatic > Freshwater > Lake > Lake biofilm | place: USA: Lake...
ATCAGACAGTTGCATCATCGATCGATCTCGCCGAACACGATGTCCATCGTGCCGATCACGGCCACGGCATCGGCAATCATGTGGCCCCGGCTCATCTCGTCCAGCGCCGCCAGGTGGGAGAAGCCCGGCGGCCTGATCTTCAGACGGTAGGGCTTGTTCGCACCGTCGCTGACAATGTAGATGCCAAACTCCCCCTTGGGATGTTCCACCGCCGCGTAGGCCTCACCTTCGGGTACATGGAAGCCTTCGGTGAACAGCTTGAAGTGGTGGATCAACTCCTCCATGCTGGACTTCATCTCCACACGGGAAGGCGGTGCCACCTTGTGGTTGTCGGTGATGACGGGCCCAGGGTTCTGGCGCAACCACTGCACGCATTGCTGCACGATGCGGTTGGACTGGCGCATCTCCTCGATGCGGACCAGGTAACGGTCGTAGGTGTCGCCGTTTACGCCGATCGGGATGTCGAAATCCATGCGGTCATACACGTCATAGGGCTGCTTCTTGCGCAGGTCCCAGGCGATGCCAGAACCCCGCAACATGGCCCCCGTGAACCCGAGATTCAGCGCCCGCTCTGGCGACACCACGCCAATGCCCACGGTGCGCTGCTTCCAGATGCGGTTGTCGGTCAGCAGCGTCTCGTAATCATCGACATTCTTCGGGAAACGCTGGCAGAAGTCTTCGATGAAGTCCAGCAGCGAGCCCCGACGGTTCTCGTTCAAGGCCTTGATGGCGCGCTCGTTCTTGATGCGGCTGACCTTGTACTGCGGCATGGTGTCGGGCAGGTCCCGGTACACACCGCCCGGGCGGAAATAGGCCGCGTGCATGCGCGCGCCCGAGACCGCCTCGTACATGTCGAAGATGTCCTCACGCTCGCGGAAGCAGTAGATGAGGATGTTCATCGCACCGCAGTCCATGCCGTGGCAGCCCAGCCACAGCAGATGGTTGAGGATACGGGTGAGCTCCGCGAACATCACGCGGATGTACTGCGCACGCTCCGGCACCTCCACGCCCAGCAACTTCTCGATGGCCAGGCAATAGGCGTGCTCGTTAGCCATCATGGACACGTAGTCCAGGCGGTCCATGTAGGGCAGCGACTGGATGTAGGTCTTGCTTTCGGCCAGCTTTTCGGTGGCGCGGTGCAGCAGACCGATGTGCGGATCGGCGCGCTGGATGACTTCGCCATCCAATTCCAGCACCAGCCGCAGCACGCCGTGCGCCGCCGGGTGCTGGGGCCCGAAGTTCAGCGTGTAGTTCTTGATCTCAGCCATGTCAGTGCAAGCCGCCGTACTGGTCTTCACGCACCACGCGCGGCGTGTTCTCCCGCGGCTCGATGGTCACCGGTTGGTAAATGACGCGACGGGTTTCGGGGTCGTAGCGCATCTCAACATGGCCGGTGACCGGGAAATCCTTGCGCATCGGGTGTCCGATGAAGCCGTAATCGGTCAGGATGCGGCGCAGGTCCTCATGACCCTCGAACACGATGCCGTACAGGTCAAAGGCTTCGCGCTCGAACCAGTTGGCGGCGTTCCAGATGGGAGTGACCGAGGCCACTGCGGGCATGTCGTCGTCTGCCGCAAACACCTTCAGGCGCAAGCGCCAGTTGTGCTTGACGCTCAGCAGGTGCGACACGACGCAAAACCGCAGACCTTCCCAGGGCCGGTTGCGGTAGTCCGAGTAGTCCAGACCGCAGAGGTCGATCAACTGCTCGAAGTGAAGCGAGTCGTCATCGCGCAGCTGCAGGGCCACCCGCTGATAGTCGGCAGCACGGACTGTCAAGGTGAGCTCGCCGCGCTCCAACTTCAGTTCGCGAACGGCATCGCCGAAAGCCCGCTCGACGGCCGCCTTCAAGGTCTGTAAAGATGCCGTCATGTCAGCGGGCAATCGTGTTCTCACGCCGGATCTTGGCCTGCAGCTGCAAGATGCCGTACAGCAAAGCTTCGGCCGTGGGCGGGCAGCCAGGTACGTAGACATCCACCGGCACGATGCGGTCACATCCGCGCACGACCGAATAGCTGTAGTGGTAGTAGCCACCGCCGTTGGCGCACGAGCCCATGCTCAACACCCAACGCGGCTCGGCCATCTGGTCATAGACCTTGCGCAACGCGGGCGCCATCTTGTTGCACAGCGTTCCGGCCACGATCATCAGGTCGCTCTGTCGCGGGCTAGGGCGGAACAACATCCCGAAGCGGTCGATGTCATAGCGCGCCGCACCGGCGTGCATCATCTCCACCGCGCAACAGGCCAGACCAAAGGTCATGGGCCACAACGAACCGGTTTTGGACCAGTTGATCAGCTTGTCCACCGAGGTGGTGACAAAGCCTTCCTTGAGGACGCCTTCGATACCCATGCGTGTGCTTTCCGGTCACTCCCAGTCGAGAGCGCCCTTCTTCCATTCGTAGAGGAAGCCGACCACCAGGATCCCGAGGAAGAGCATCATGGCCCAGAAACCTGACGCTCCGATGTCATGCAAGGACACCGCCCAGGGAAACAGGAAGGCGATCTCGAGATCGAACAAGATGAAAAGAATGGCCACGAGGTAGTAGCGGACGTCGAACTTCATTCGCGCATCCTCGAAGGCCTCGAAGCCACACTCGTACGGGCTGTTCTTGGCGGCGTCCGGGCGCTGAGGTCCGAAGATGAATCCGATGGCCTGGGGCAGGATGCCCACCGCCACCCCCACCAGGATAAAGAGAATGACCGGTAAGTACTCTTGCAGGTTCATCTCAATGGCCGTTCATGCATGCGTCTGGATTCCGGACGTGACGAACGGAGGCAGAAGCCCGTTGGCGAAGCGCAACAGGCAACTGCTTTTCCCTCCCTGCCACAAGCCACAGGGCTCGCCCCCGACTCCGGATCTCCACCGGGGACACTCGTTCAAATGTTCTTTTGGTGCCGACGGCGAGACTCGAACTCGCACAGCTTTCGCCACTACCCCCTCAAGATAGCGTGTCTACCAATTTCACCACGTCGGCATGACGTCAAACTGAATTCGCACTGCCTGAAGAGCTTGAGGAACCGCTCTCCAAACCGCTTCAAATTCTAATGGGAAACCTCGGTATTCCCAGGGAAAAACGCAGTGGAACAGCAGGTCACTTGCTGCCGCTGGCGGCGGCCGGCGCAGGGATCGCCGAGGGCTGCGCAGGGACAGCTGCAGGTGTCGGCACCGCGCCAGGAATCACGCCCACCGGTTGGCCAGGAGCAGCGCCAGAAGCCGCGGCCCCAGGTCGGTCCAGAACGCTGGTGCCGGCTCCCGCCCTGGAGGAGGCCTGGTTCGACATCAGCGCCAGCAGCAAGGTGCTGACGAAGAACACGGTGGCACAGGCCGCCGTGGAGCGGGACAGGAAGTTGGCGCTTCCCGTGGCGCCGAACAGGCTGCCTGAGGAGCCGCTGCCAAAGGAGGCACCCATGTCGGCTCCCTTGCCATGCTGCACCAGTACCAGGCCGATCATGACCAGCGCCGAAAGAATCTGCACCGCAAGAAGAAGGGTCGTCCAGATCTGCATGGTGAGGTTATTTCCGAGAAAAGGTGTGTCAGAGGGAAGCCGGCACGGTCACTGACCTGCGGCTCTGCAGATGGCCACAAAGTCCGCCGCCTTCAAGGAGGCGCCGCCAATGAGTCCGCCATCAATGTCGGGCTGGGAGAACAGCGCCAGCGCGTTGTCCGGTTTGACGCTGCCGCCATAAAGAATCTTCATCACATTGGCATGCGGCGTAGCAGCCTGCAACTGGGCTCGCAACAGGGCATGCACGGCTTGCGCCTGCTCGGGTGAGGCCGAGAGCCCGGTGCCGATGGCCCAGACCGGCTCGTAGGCCACGACCATCTCACCGGTACAGTGAGCGAGCGTGTGGATCACGGCAGACAACTGGCGCTTGACGACCGCTTCGGTCTGGCCCGCCTCGCGCTGCGCCAGCGTTTCGCCCACGCAGACGATGGGGGTCACGCCGCGGCCGAGCGCCGCCTTGGCCTTGTCGGCGACCAACTGGTCGCTTTCGGCATGCATCGCCCGACGCTCGGAGTGGCCCACGATCGCGTAGCGGCAACCCAGTTCGGCGAGCATCGCCGCCGACACCTCGCCGGTGTAGGCGCCCTGCTCGTGTACCGAGCAATCCTGCGCGCCCCAGAGGACATCGCTTCCGGCCAGGGTCGCCGCGGTCTCGGAGAGGTAGGGAAACGGCACGCAAACGGCCACGTCGCAACCGAAAGGCCGCGCCTGAAGAATGCCGTCCAGCAGAGCCGCGTTGGCGGGGCGGCTGCCATGCATCTTCCAGTTGCCGACGACGAGGCGACGTCTGTTCATGTCTTCAACTCCACCGAAGCACGATCTTGCCCACGTGGGTGCTGGACTCCATCAGGGCATGAGCCTGCGCGGCGTCCGCAGCATCGAAGACGCGATGAATGACCGGCCGCACAGCACCCTGCTCGATCAAGGGCCACACGCGGTCTCGCAGAGCCTTGGCGAGCTGAGTCTTGTAGGCGATGCTGCGCGGTCGCAGGGTGGATCCGGTCAGGGCGATACGCTTGCGCAGCAGCAGGCTGGCGTCGATCTGACTGGCCGCCCCTCCCTGCACCGCGATCACTGCGATCCGCCCATCATCGGCAACACACTGCAATTCGCGGCCGATGTACTCGCCCGCCACCATGTCCAGGATGACATCAGCGCCGCGGCCGTGGGTCAGCGCCTTCACTTCAGCCACGAAATCTTGCGTGCGGTAGTTGATGGCGTGGTCTGCGCCCAGCGCCAGACAAGCGGCGCACTTGTCGTCGGAACCGGCGGTGACGATGACACAGGAACCCAGGGCCTTGGCCAAGGCCAGCGCCGTGACACCGATACCGCTGGAGCCGCCCTGCACCAGCAAGGTCTCGCCTGGCTGCAGTCGGGCGATCTCGAACACGTTCTGCCAGACCGTGAAGAAGGTTTCTGGCAGGGCCGCAGCCTCCACATCACTGAGCTTGGAGGGCGACGGCAGGCACTGGCCGATCGGCGCCACACAATACTGGGCGTAACCGCCACCGGCCACCAGGGCGCACACGCGATCACCCAAAGTCCAGCCAGCAGCCTCGAGTTCCGCGGGGTCGCCGCCGGCCACCATGCCCGCCACCTCCAGCCCTGGCAGGTCCGACACGTCCGGCGGCATGGGATACAGGCCCTTGCGCTGCAGCACGTCCGGCCGGTTGACGCCACTGGCGGCCACCGCGATCAGCATCTCCCCAGCGGCAGGCACGGGGGCGCTGCGCTCACAGGGGACCAGCACTTCCGGCCCGCCAGGTTGAACGATCTCGATGGCCTTCATGTATTGCGTCTCAGTGCATAAAGCGGCAGGTACCGCGGGTGGGTGCGCCACCCGCGGCAAACACCCAGATCAATCCGCCTTGGGCTCGGAAGTGGGACGGCTGTCGGCGGGCGCATCACCCGTCGCGCCGGCATCCGCGCCCTGCCCTTCGCGGGGTTCGCGGTGCTCACGGCGAGGCCGGTCGCCTCGGTCTCCGCGATCCCCACGATCGCCCCGGTCACGCCGAGGGCCACGGTCGCCACGATCGCCCCGATCACCGTACTCACGGCGCGGACGCTCCTCTTCCACGTACCCCTCTGGGCGCTCGAGCAAGGCCTTCATCGACAGCTTGATGCGGCCCTTCTCATCGGTCTCCAGGACCTTAACCTTGACGATCTGGCCTTCGCTCAGGTAGTCGCCGATGTTCTCCACCCGCTCGAAGGCGATCTGGCTGATGTGCAGCAGGCCGTCCTTGCCCGGCAGGATGTTGACCAGGGCACCGAAGTCCAGCAGCTTGGTCACCGGGCCTTCGTAGACCTTGCCGATCTCAGCCTCGGCCGTGATCTCGGTGATGCGCTTCTTGGCGAACTCGGCCTTGTCGGCGTCTGTCGAGGCGATGGTGATCGTGCCGTCTTCACCGATGTCGATCGTGCACCCAGTCTCCTCGGTCAGGGCGCGGATGGTGGCGCCCCCCTTGCCGATGATGTCGCGGATCTTCTCCGGATTGATCTTCATCGTGTACAGGCGCGGTGCGAACTCGCTCACCTCGGCCTTGGCTTCGCCCATGGCCTCGACCATCTTGCCCAGAATGTGCAAGCGGGCTTCTTTGGCCTGCGCCAGAGCCACCTGCATGATTTCCTTGGTGATGCCCTGGATCTTGATGTCCATTTGCAGAGCCGTGATGCCCTGCGTGGTACCGGCCACCTTGAAGTCCATGTCGCCGAGGTGATCCTCGTCGCCCAGGATGTCGGTCAGCACCGCAAAGCGGTTGGCATCCTTGATCAGGCCCATGGCGATGCCGGCCACGTGCGCCTTCATCGGCACGCCGGCGTCCATCAACGCAAGGCAGCCACCGCAGACGGAAGCCATGGAGGAGGAGCCGTTGCTCTCGGTGATCTCGCTGACCACGCGCAGCGTGTACGGGAACTCCTCGCGCGACGGCAGCGCAGCCACCAGCGCGCGCTTGGCCAGCCGGCCGTGGCCGATTTCGCGCCGCTTGGGGCTGCCCACACGGCCCGTCTCGCCCGTGGCGAACGGCGGCATGTTGTAGTGCAGCATGAAGCGGTCTTCGAACTCACCAGCCAGAGCATCGATGCGCTGGGCGTCGCGCTCGGTGCCCAGCGTGGCCACGGCCAGGGCTTGCGTTTCACCGCGTGTGAACAATGCAGAGCCGTGGGTGCGGGGCAGCACGGACGAGCGGATCTCGATGGGGCGCACGGTGCGGGTATCGCGCCCGTCGATGCGGGGCTCGCCGGCCAGGATCTGGCTGCGCACGATGCGCGCCTCGATCTCGAACAGCAGCGCTTCGACCTTGACATCGTCGACCGTGGAGCCGTCGGCCTTAAGGGCGGCCTTGGCGGCGGCGTAGGCTTCGCGGCAGGCCTGGGTGCGGGCCTGCTTGCTGCGAATCTGGTAAGCCGCGCGCAGCGGGCCTTCGGCCAGCTCGTTGAGCTTGGCGATGAAGGCCTCGTCCTTGGCGGGCGGGGTCCAGGTGCCCGCGGCGAGCCACTCGGGCTTGCCAGCTTCGCGCACCAATTCGTGGATGGCGTCAATGGCGACCTTGCCCTGGTCGTGGCCGTAGACCACGGCGCCGAGCATCACCTCTTCGCTGAGCTGGTTCGCCTCAGACTCCACCATCAGGACGGCCGCCTCGGTGCCCGCCACGACCAGGTCGAGCTGACTGTCAGCCAGTTGCGCCTTGCCCGGGTTCAGCACGTATTCGCCGTTGATGTAGCCCACCCGAGCCGCCCCAATGGGGCCGTTGAATGGGATGCCACTGATCGACAGCGCGGCGCTGGAGGCGATGAGAGCGGCGATGTCGGCCTGCACCTCGGGGTTCAAGCTCACGACGTGCACGACCACCTGCACCTCGTTGAAAAAGCCGTCCGGGAACAGCGGGCGGATCGGGCGGTCGATCAGGCGGCTGGTCAGCGTTTCCAGCTCGCTGGGACGGCCCTCACGCTTGAAGAAGCTGCCGGGAATCTTGCCCGCGGCGTAGGTCTTCTCCAGGTAGTCCACGGTCAGCGGGAAGAAGTCCTGCCCCGGCTTGGCGTTCTTGGCCGCCACCACAGTGGCCAGCACCACGGTGCCCTCGATATCCACCAGCACCGCGCCGGTGGATTGGCGAGCGATCTCGCCGGTTTCCATCGTAACCCGGTGCGAGCCCCATTGGAAAGTCTTGGTGACCTTGTTGAACATGCTCATGTCTGTCTCCACAAAAAGGCGCGATGAATCCCCGCGCCCGCGGGATGGAGCCGCTTGAGTCTTGGCAACAATGCCATTCCAGCGCGGCTGGCAGATCCCACCATGGATCAGCCGCCCTGGAATGACACAGCAGTTGCCCGCGACCCGGACGTCTCCGTGGACACCGGCCGCCCGCCTCTGCGGCAGGCGGCCGATGATCCGATGGACTTACTTGCGCAGGCCCAGCTTCTGGATCAACGCCGTGTAACGGTCGGCGTCACGATCCTTCAGGTAGGCCAGCAGGCTCTTGCGCTGGTTGACCATCTTCAACAGGCCGCGGCGGCCGTGGTGGTCCTTCAGGTGAGTCTTGAAGTGGGGGGTCAGTTCGTTGATGCGTGCCGTCAGCAGCGCCACTTGAACTTCGGGGGAGCCGGTGTCGGCCGCGCCGCGCGCGTGGGCCTTGATGACATCGGCCTTCTGTGTGGTGTTCATCGTCATGACGATTTCCTTGTAGGTGTGGAAACCGCCGACTCAGCGTGGACGCATGCGTCCAGCCGTGAAGCGGTTCCCGGTGCCTTGACAGGCGTTTTGACTTGCGAACGCAGGTGAAACCGACCCGCGCCGTGCTGCTTGGATCAGCGCGCTGCACGAGAAGCCAGCACGCTCAACCAACGAAGATTCTAGCGCAGCGCCGGGCCGGTCCCCGTGCCTGGCAGCCCGGCCTCCACCGCCTGGCGCATGCGCTCCAGGCCCTGCTCCAAGCGCGCGAGTTCGCGCGAGGCGAAGCACCAGCGCAACCAGCCCTGACCCTCGTCCCCGAAAGCCGAGCCCGGCGCGAGCCCCAAACCGTGGTGCACCACCAGGTGCTTGGCATAGCTCAGGGAGTCACCGACACCAGCCACGCGAAAGAAGGCGTACATCCCCCCAGGCGGCGCTTGGACCTCAATGCCCGGCAGCCGCGCCAGGGCACCAATCAACAGGTCACGGCAATCCTGGAAGTGACGGCGCAAGGGCTCCACCGACGCCACGGCGCCGGCCAAGGCCTCCATGGCCCCACGCTGTACGAACACGGGCGCGCAGGAGCTGTTGAATTCGATCAGCTTGCCCAGTGCGTCCATGGCGCTATCGGGCACGACCAGCCAGCCCAGGCGCCAGCCGGTCATGAGGAAGCTCTTCGAAAAGCTCTGCACGACCACCACCCGATCTTGCGGCGTGCACAGGTCCAGGAAGCTCGGCGCCGCAGCGGCGGGGCCGTAATAGAGCCTTTCGTACACCTCGTCAGACACGATCCAGGTGCCTGTGACGCGGCAATGGTCCAGGATGGCCTGGATCTCGCCGTGCGTGAGGGTCCAGCCCGTGGGGTTGTTGGGTGCGTTCACCAGAAGAACACGTGTAGCGGGCGTGACCGCCGCCCGGAGTTCGTCCATGTCCAGGCGCCAGACGCCCTGGCGCGCACGCAGGGGCAGGCGCGTGACGCGTCCGCCCAGGATGAGGGGCTGCGCCGTCAGGTTGGGCCACACGGGTGTGACGGCCACCACCTCGTCGCCGGGGCCCACCAGCATCTGGGCGGCCAGCATCAACGCACTGACGCCTGACGAAGTCACGGCCACGCGGTCCATGCCAACAGGGCGGTGCAGGCTGCCCACATAGTCGGCAATCGCCTGCCGCAAGGCGGGCAGGCCCAGGTTGTGGGCGTAGAAGGTCTCGCCATCGCGCAGCGAACGGGCGGCAGCCTCGCGCACTTCGGGGGCAGTGACCTCGTCGCTCTCGCCAAACCAGAAGGGCAGGACGTCCTCGCGCCCCATGCCGGCGTTGGCCACCTCACGGATCAAGGAGCCGGAAAGCAACTGGATCTGATCTCGCATGTCAGCAGGTCTCCAGCGGCCAGCGCGGCCGCACTTCAAAAGAACGCGATGCCAGGGCCTCGGCGCCCGCCTGCACGCCCACCAGACCGGCCTGCAGACGCATGGCCGCGGCAATGGCGATCATGGCACCGTTGTCAGTGCACAGGTTCAGTTCCGGGTAGTGGATCCGCACCCCGCGCGCGGCGCAGGCCTCACCGAGCCAGGCACGCAATTCGGCATTGGCCCCCACGCCGCCAGCCACCACGAGACGCCGCAAGCCGGTCTGCCTGAGCGCTGCCATGGACTTGTGCACCAGCACGTCGACGATGGCCGCCTGGGTGGAGGCCGCCAGATCGCTGAGCGCCTGCGGTGCCGGCGCCGGCCCGAGCTTGCGGTGCTGAGTCATGACGGCGGTCTTCAGGCCCGCAAAAGAGAAGTCCAGCCCACCCTGGTGCATCAGGGGACGGGGCAATGCGAAAGCGTCAGGTCGGCCGCGTTCAGCCAGGCGCGCCAGGGCCGGGCCGCCAGGGTACCCCAGGCCCAACAACTTGGCGGACTTGTCGAAGGCCTCACCCGCCGCATCATCGATCGTCTCGCCCAGCAGTTCGTAATGCCCTACCGACTGCACCCGCATCAACTGCGTGTGCCCGCCCGAGACCAGCAGGGCGACAAAGGGAAATTCCGGCGGGTCTGCGGACAGGAAGGGCGACAGCAAATGACCCTCCAGATGGTGCACCGGCAACGTGGGCCGTCCCAGCGCCTGACCCAGCGCCGCGGCAAAGCCCGCGCCCACGAGCAAGGCGCCCGCCAGACCGGGGCCCTGTGTGAAGGCCACCAGGTCGATCTCGCGGCGGTGCACGCCGGCCTCGCCCAACACCTGCCGGGTCAAGGGGATGACCCGGCGGATGTGATCACGCGACGCCAGTTCCGGCACCACACCACCATAGGCCTCGTGCATGTCGGCCTGGCTGTGCAGCGCGTGCGCGAGCAAGCGCGGCGTCGCATGGTCTGCAATCTCGACCAGCGCGACGCCGGTTTCGTCGCAGGAGGACTCGACGCCGAGGATCTTCAATGCTTCTCGCGCGCGTGGTTGATCGAGTACTTCGGAATCTCGATCGTGACATCGCGGTCGGAGAGGATGGCCTGGCAGGACAGGCGTGACGTGGGGGTCAGGCCCCAGGCGCGGTCCAGCAGGTCCTCTTCGGTCTCGTCAGGCTCGCCCAGGGATTCGAAACCCTCCTTGACCACCACATGGCAAGTGGTGCAGGCGCAACTCATTTCACAGGCGTGCTCGATCTCGATGCCGTTGTCGAGCAAGGCCTCGCACACGGAGGTGCCGCGCGGCGCCTTCACGGTAGCCCCTTCAGGGCAGTACTCGGCATGGGGCAAGATGCGTATCACGGGCATGGATCAGACGTCCTCTACTTTTCGACCGGCCAGCGCGGCCCGGATACCGCGGTTCATCCGGGCTGCGGCGAAGGCCTCGGTTCCTGTGGCCAGTCGCTCCACCGCCGCGTCCATGGCGGCGTGGTCCTCGCCTGCGGCGGCAAGCTCGGTCTGGGTCACCAAGTCCAGGATGTCGGCACGCTCCTGGTCCGAGAGCAACTCGCCATCGGCCGCCAGCGCCGCGCGCGTGGCCAGCACCATGCGCTGCGCCTCCACCCGCGCCTCTCGCAGCCGACGGGCTGCGACATCTTCCTCCGCATGGGCAAACCCTTCACGCAGCATGCGCGCCACCTCGTCGTCGGCGAGTCCGTAGCTGGGTTTGACCGTCACCGAAGCCTGCACCCCCGACTGGGTCTCCTGGGCCGACACGCTCAGCAGGCCATCGGCATCCACCTGGAAGGTCACCCGGATTCTCGCCGCCCCGGCCACCATGGGCGGGATGCCCCGCAGCTCGAACCGCGCCAGGCTGCGGCAATCGGCCACCAGTTCGCGCTCACCCTGCACCACATGCAGGGCCATGGCGGTCTGGCCGTCCTGGTAGGTGGTGAACTCCTGGGCCTTGGCCACGGGGATGGTGGTGTTGCGCTCGATGATGCGCTCCGTCAGGCCACCCATCGTTTCCAGGCCCAGCGACAGAGGGATGACGTCCAGCAGCAGCAGATCACCATCGCGTGAATGGCCCGCCAAGGCGTGGGCCTGCAAAGCGGCCCCCACCGCCACCACCTCGTCGGGGTTGACATTGGTCAGGGGCTCCTGGCCGAAGCACGCCTCGACTGCCTGGCGAACCGCAGGCATGCGGGTCGAGCCCCCCACCAGCACCACCCCCTGCACCTCGTCCACCGTCACCCGGGCATCGCGCAGCACGCGCCTGACGCTGCTCATGGTGCGGTCCACCAGGCCTCGGGTCAGGTCTTCGAACGCCTCTCGACTCACCGGAAGCTGATGGGTGACAGCATCGATCTGGAAGCTCAGGTCCACCTGCACTTCATCCGTCAGCGCCTCCTTGGCCTGGCGCGCTGCCATCAACACCGCCCGGCGTGTACGGGCGTCGGGTGAACCGACCTCAGCCTCTCGCAAGGCCCAACGGGCCAGGGCCTCGTCGAAGTCGTCTCCGCCCAGCGCGGCATCGCCGCCCGTGGCTACCACCTCGAAGACGCCCTTCGACAGTCGTAGCAAGGAGATGTCGAAGGTGCCCCCTCCCAGGTCGTAAACGGCGTACAGGCCTTCGCTGCCGTTCTCCAGGCCGTAGGCCACGGCGGCGGCCGTCGGCTCGTTGATGAGCCTGAGCACGTTCAGCCCGGCCAGCTGTGCCGCATCCTTGGTGGCTTGGCGCTGGGCATCGTCGAAGTAGGCCGGCACCGTGATGACGGCGCCGAACAACTCGTCATCAAAGGTGTCTTCGGCCCGCTGGCGCAGCACCGCCAGGATCTCTGCGGACACCTCCACCGGCGTCTTCACCCCCTCGCGCGTGTCCAGCGCCACCATGCCGGGCTGGTCCACAAAGCGGTAAGGGGACTGTTCATGCCCCGGCACGTCCTTCAGGCCACGGCCCATGAGCCTTTTGACGGAGGCAATGGTGTTCTGCGGGTCCTCGGTCTGGGCCGCCCGGGCCTCATGCCCGATCTGCCGGCGGCCGCCTTCCAGGTAGCGCACCACGGACGGCAGGATCACCCTGCCTTGTGCGTCCGGCAGGCACTCTGCCACGCCGTTGCGCACTGCGGCCACCAGGGAATGCGTGGTACCCAGGTCAATGCCCACCGCAATACGCCGCTGGTGCGGATCGGGCGAGGCGCCGGGTTCGGAAATCTGTAGCAATGCCATGCTGCGGGTTCGGTCGCTTGTTTGGTATGAGGGCTGTGCGGGAGAAGATCGACTGGAGCAGCCAGTCCCGCAGGTCAGCTCCGGTGTTCAGGACTCCAGGACCTCCATCCTGCGCTGGATGTCGGTGCGGAACCGGCCCAGGAACATCAGCGACCTGACGGCGCCTACGGCCGCTTCGAGGTCCAGGGTTTCGTCCAGATGGCGGGCCAGTTCCGCCTGCAGGGCCTTCTCCTGGCGGCCCACCTCCAGGTCCAGGGCTTCCACCTCAGCAGGGCTGCCCGCCTCTTCCAGCGCCTCGCGCCACGCCATCTGCTGCATCAGGAACGGCGCCGGCATCGCGGTGTGACGCTCCGCGTCAACGTGCGCTCCGCGCAGTTCACACAGATAGGCTGCACGGGCCAAGGGATCGCGCAGCCGGCGGTGGGCCTCGTTCACCCGCACCGCCCACTGCATGGCCTGCCGTTGCGCGGACCCGCCTTCGGCAGCAAACCGGTCAGGGTGCACCTGGGCCTGCAAGGCGCGCCAGCGGGCGTCCACCTCCTGGCGATCAATGCCAAACCTGGGGGTCAAGCCGAACAGCGTGAAGTCGTCAGCATCGAGCTTCATCCCGCGTGCCTTTCTGCGAGGTGCGCACGCTGGGTAGCGAAAGTGGAGGATTGCTGCATCCAGGGATCGAAAGCAAAGGCGCGGCCTCGCCGCGCCTGAGAGGAACAGGGCCGGGCGCGTCAGACGCGGAACGACTCCCCGCAGCCGCAGCGGTCCTTCTCGCGCGGGTTGTAGAACTTGAACCCTTCGTTGAGCCCTTCGCGAACGAAATCCAGTTCGGTGCCGTCGATGTACGGCAGGCTCTTGGGGTCTACCAGCACTTTCACGCCGCCCCCTTCGAAGACCACGTCCTCGGGGGCCACGTCGTCAGCGTATTCGAGCTTGTAGGCCAGCCCGGAGCAGCCCGTGGTCTTGACGCCCAACCGCACGCCCACACCCTTGCCCCGGCGCGCGAGGTAGCGGGTCACGTGCCGCGCAGCAGCTTCGGTCAGTGTGACGGCCATCGCAGCCTCAATGGGCCTGTTCGACCGCAGACGGCGACGCCTCGGCGTGCTTGGCCTTGTAGTCGCTGACCGCTGCCTTGATGGCGTCTTCGGCCAGGATGGAGCAGTGAATCTTCACCGGGGGCAACGCGAGTTCCTGGGCAATCTGCGTGTTCTTGATGGTCAAGGCCTGGTCCAGCGTCTTGCCCTTGACCCACTCGGTCACCAAAGAGCTGGACGCAATCGCCGAGCCGCAACCATAGGTCTTGAACCGAGCATCCTCGATGAGCCCGGTGTCAGGGTTCACCTTGATCTGCAGCTTCATCACGTCGCCACAGGCCGGCGCGCCCACCATGCCGGTGCCTACGCTGTCGTCACCTTTGTCGAAGCCGCCCACGTTGCGGGGATTCTCGTAATGGTCGATGACCTTGTCGCTGTATGCCATGTCGTTCCCTCGAATGTCAGTTGTTCGCGTTTGAGGGCGCTCAGTGCGCCGTCCACTGGATGGTGCTCAGGTCGATGCCGTCGCGGTACATGTCCCACAGCGGGGAGAGTTCGCGCAGCTTGGCCACGCGGTCCTGCAGCGTCGAGACCGCGTAGTCGATGTCAGCCTCGGTGGTGAACCGGCCGATCGTCATCCGAAGGCTGGAATGCGCCAGTTCGTCACTGCGACCCAGCGCCCGCAGCACGTAGCTGGGCTCCAGGCTCGCGGAGGTGCATGCAGAGCCTGAAGACACCGCCAGCCCCTTGATACCCATGATGAGCGATTCGCCCTCCACGTAGTTGAAGGAGGCGTTGACGTTATGGGGCACGCGCTTTTCAAGATGCCCGTTGATGAACACCTGATCGATCTGGGAGATACCCGTCATCAGGCGTTGCTGGAGCATGCGCACACGCTCGCTCTCGGTGCCCATTTCCAGGCGGGCGATC
>Ga0315900_10007145_pt1 | contig 14738 bp, 7 predicted proteins | sample LakEriMetagenome_FD_203521 | JGI IMG/M metagenome (GOLD analysis project Ga0315900, IMG submission 203521) | Freshwater fungal communities from buoy surface, Lake Erie, Ohio, United States - Buoy 12 MA114 | ecosystem: Environmental > Aquatic > Freshwater > Lake > Lake biofilm | place: USA: Lake...
CACGCTGCCGACGTTCGCCTTGGTGATCTCGATGAAGTAACCGAAGACGGCGTTGTATTTAATTTTGAGGCTCTTGATGCCGGTGCGCTCGATCTCACGCGCCTGCAAATCCGCGATCCACTGGCGGCCGAGCGTGGAGGCATTGCGCAGCTCATCGAGCTCCGGCAGCCAGCCTTCGCGGAAGACGCCGCCTTCTTTGATCTGCATGGGCGGCTCATCGCAGATGGCGCGTTGGATTTCCTGGCAGATGGGGGTGAGGTCGTGGAGGCGCTGGGCGAGGTGCTCCAGAAGATTTCCCGCAGATTCAGGGAGGCCCACAGATTTTGATTCAGAGTAATCTGCTGGCTTCCCTGAATCTGTGGGAGAATCAAAACTGCTGAGTAGGGTTTTGAGTGATGGCACGACCTCCAGCGAAACAGCAAGCGCCTGCAAATCACGGCCATTGCCGCTGCCTTGGCTGAGGCGGGAGCTGGTGCGTTCGAGGTCACGCACTTCTTTGAGCAGCGTGCGCACCTGGCTCAGCAGCATGGGCTCGTCGAGGAAGGCGGCGAGCATGTCCTGGCGCTGCGTGAGGGCGTCGAGATCGCGGAGGGGGTGGAGGACCCAATGGCGGAGCTTGCGGGCACCCATGGGGGTGCAGGTGCGGTCGAGAGCGCTCAAAAGCGTGTGCGCATTGCCGCCACGGGCGCTGACGAGTTCGAGGTGGCTCTGGCTGGCGGCGTCGATGAGCACCACGTCGTTGGTTTGGCCAACGCGGAGGCGCTGGATGTGATCGACACTGCGGCGAAGCTGGAATTGCAGGTATTGCAGGATGCAGCCGGCGGCGCAGATGGCGGCGTTCATGCCGGTGCAGCCGAAGCCATCGAGCGACTGCACTTTGAAGTGCTGCGTGAGGCTGTGCTGCGCCTGATCGAGCAGGAAGAGATAGCTCTCGATGGGTTGGGCGCTGCCGGGATTGCAAAGGGCGTCGATGACCTCGCGCTGGGTGTCGCTGAAGAGCAGTTCGCTGGCCTGGAGGCGCTCGAGTTCGTCGGCGAGCTCGGTGGTGTCCTTGAACTCGGCGACTTCAAACTCACCGGTGGTGTGATCGACGTAGGCGAGGCCGAATTTTTTGCCTTCGCGGAACACGGCGGCGAGGTAGTTCGGCCGGTTCGAGTCGAGCAGATTCAGGTCGCTGATGGTGCCGGCGCTGAGGATCTGCGAGACGGCTCGCTCGACGATTTTGCCCGGCACGGGATCGGTGGTCTGCTCGGCGATGGCGATGCGTTTGCCGGCCTTGATGAGTTTGGCGATGTAACCCTGCGACGAATGATGCGGCACGCCGCACATGGGCACCGCGTTTCGTTTCGTCAGCGCCACATTCAGGATTGGCGAGGCGACCTTCGCGTCCTCGAAGAACAGCTCATAAAAGTCGCCGAGGCGGAAGAAGAGCAGCACGTCCTCCGGAAGCTCTCGCCGGATGGCGAGGTATTGCTTCATCATGGGAGTGGTGGCGGCGTCGGACATGGAAAGCGTCAAGAGGTCAAGAGGGGCGGGGAATGGTCAAGATAGGAGTCACGGGAAGTAAGTCTTGATCACAGGCAGCGTTTTTTGACAAAATCATTTTATGACTCAGTCCGAACGCGAAGCCCTTTTTGACCTCCTGACGCTCTCTTTGTATGCGGACGCGCATATTTCTTTGAAGGAGGAGCACCTGATGGAGTCTGCCTTCATCGCGGAAGGCTGGGAGTCCAAATACCCGAAGAGCCTGTTCATCGACGAGTCGTTCGCCCGGGCGCGAGAGATGTCGGAGAACGAGGAAACGATGATCGACTACATGAATGACCGGGCGCAGGCCTTCAAAACGAAGGCGTCGCAAAAGGAAGTGCTTGGGGTGGTGAAGAACATCCTCAAGAGCGACGGTGAATCCCCGACGGAAAACGAGTTCTACAGCCTGCTGGTGCAGGCGCTGCCAAAGCCGGTGAAATAAAAAAGCAGGGCCGGTCTGGCCCTGCTTCGTGGATGAACCATCGTGGCATCACGCCTTCGGCTCGGTCGGAGGCGCGGATTTCTTACCACCACCGCCTTCTGTCGTTTTGCCAAGGTAGGCGGGAAGCTCGACGCCGACGTTTTTGGCGATGTCATGCAGCGGAGGGACGGAACCGACGAGACCGGAGAGGAAGTCGGCCGTTTTGGTCTTCCCGTCCTCGCCGGTGCGGCCGGAGTCCCAGACGGTGAGCTTGTCGATCTTCACGCCGGAGATGGCCTTGACCTGCTCGGCGACGAGAGCGGGCAACTGCTCCGTCACCATGAGCTGCGCGGCCTTGTCGGCACCACCCGCGGCATTGACGATGGACTGGAAGCCCTGCGCACGGGCCTGAAGCTGGGCGAGTGTGCCCTGCGCCTGAGCTTCCATGATGGCTTTGACACCCGCGGCCTCGCCTTCCTTGAGAATGCGGATTTTTTCCGCGTCGGCCTGTGCGACGAGTTCGATGCGGCGTTTTTCGGCCTCGGCTTCGAGTTCGATGCGTTGTTTCGCGGCTTCCGCCTGGAGGCGGATGCGGTTTTTCTCGGCCTCGGCGAGCACTTCGATCTTCCGCTTCTCGATTTCGGCCTGAACGACGATGTTGGCCATCTGCGCGGCTTCCTCACGTTTCGCACGCTGACGTTCGGCGGCTTCTTCGGCGAGGTAGGATTCTTGAAGGGCCTTGGCGCTGGCGACTTTTTCAGCAGCAGTGCCGACGCGCTCGGCCTCGGCTTCTTTTTCGCGGCGGGCGGCGATGGAATTGGCGATCTCGACCGCAGAGAGGTTTTCACCGGTGACGGCTTCCGCCTGCGCCTGGGCGACGCGGATGCGTTTTTCCTTGTCGGCCTCGGCGGCGCCGATGTCGCCATCGCGTTCCTGCTGGGAGACTTTGATCTTGGCGTCGTTGATGGCGCGTGCGGCGGCCTCCTTGCCGAGCGCCTCGATGTAGCCGGACTCGTCGGTGATGTCCTGGACGTTGACGTTGATGAGGCGAAGGCCGACTTTTTTGAGCTCGACTTCGACGCCGTTGGAGATGTTCGCGATGAGCTTGTCGCGGTCGGCGTTGATTTCCTCAATGGGCATCGTGGCGATGACGACGCGCATCTGGCCGAAGATGATGTCCTTCGCGAGTTCTTGAATCTGCGGCTGTGTCTGGCCGAGGAGACGTTCGGCGGCGTTTTCCATCACGCCTGGCTCAGTGCTGATGCCGACGGTGAAGGTGGAGGGCGTGTTGACGCGGATGTTTTGCTGCGAGAGAGCGCCGCGAAGCTGGATGTCGATGGGCATCGGCGTGAGGCTCAGGTAGGCGTAGTCCTGGATGACCGGCCAGACGAAGGATGCGCCGCCATGGACGCATTTGGCGGACTTGTTGCCGCCGACCTTGCCGAAGACGACGAGAATGCGGTCAGAGGGGCAGCGTTTGTAGCGCGAGGCGAAGAACGCGAGCGTGGCGAAGACGAGGATGGCGGCGATGCCGGCAAGAATCGGGATCATGGAAAAGTCAGGCATGGTTCAGGTGGTTGGTTTGACGACAAAAGTGTTCGGCGGCATGAGACCGGTGATTTCGATGCCGTGCTGGGGTGCGAGCGCCTGCTCCGAGTCGGTGACGGCGCTGGCGGTGATGAGGCGGCCTTGCAGCATGACCTCGATCTGGCCGATGCCCTCGCGCTTTGGCGGGATGGTCACATACACCTGGCCGCGGATGCCGATGGCATTTTCATAATGGAGCGAGCCGTCGTCACGCATCGCCATGAGGAAACGCATCGTGGCGAACATGAGCAGCATGAAGGCGACACCGGAAACCACCGCCGCAGTGGCGATGCCACCGGCAGACATGCCCTGACGCTGCGCGAGCACACCCGCCCAGCCGAAGCCGACGAAAAACGCGACGAGGATGCGGAAGGACAGCAGCTTCACGCTGTCCGTCGTGCTGCCGTCATGGGAATCGGCTCCGTGATCGAAATCCGATCCATGGCCGAGGAACGCTCCGATCAGCAGGAAGACCTGCAACACGGACGCGAAGACGGAAATGGCCCAATAAAGCTGCGAGCCGGTGAGAAGGTCGGTCCACGAGGCGATCATGGCCGCGTTTGTAGCGGCTGCGACGCGGGCGGGCAAGAGCGGATGTGTTCCGCTTTTACACCAAGTTTGTAGCCCGCGTTCAGAGTCCTGGCGGACGCTCGGAGGCCTTGCGCATCTTCTTTTTCTCCGGCGGAGGCGCGGAGGGATCGAAGTAAACGCCGCCCACCACCTGTCCGACGCCGCCGGCCATCAGGAGCGCCGGGCGGTTGCCGTCGTCATCGCGGTAGTAGCTGCGTTTGAAGACCTTGCCGTCGGGATTCACGATGGCGTGGCAGTAGATGTGCGGCTGGGCCAGGAAGAAGACATGAAGCTTGTTCTTCGCGTCGATGCTTATCTGCGGCTGCGAAACCATGATGACGGGCCCGAGCAAAAGCGTGGCGAGATAAGCGCCGCTCTTTTCATCCGTCACACGGCTGTAGAGCAGCAGGGTGTTGAGCTCACGGAAGAGGATGATGTTGTAACGACGTGCGCGGCCTGCGTTGGGAAATCCATCCGGCACGCCGAAAGGCTGGTCGAAGAGGTAGGACTTCGAATCCGTGATGGTCATGCGCACCTTGTTGGAGGAGTAATACTGTCCGGTGATCGGATGCAGCACGTTGGCCACCATGTTGAAGGTGCCGAGGTCGGCGGTGGAGTAGCCGCCGGAGATCTCGACCGTCTGCTTGTTCGCGGCGCCAGCCTTGATGGTGATGGCCTGGTCCGAGCCGATGGTGACAGGCGCCAGCCTGCGGCCGCTGGATTCGGTGATCTCGAATTGCAGCCAGTCACGTCCCCCATGACCGCCGAGCACGACATCCGCGCCGGAGCGGTTGATGACAGTGACCTGCGCCACGACCGGCTCGCCAGTGAGGAACTGGTTCTTCATCAGGGTGAGGTTGGTCACATACTGCGCCCGCGCCGCGCCGGCGGCGAGGAGGCAGGCTGCTGTCAGCAGCGGAAGAAGACGGTTCATGAGCTTCAAGGTTTGGGTTTGGCAGGAGCGGTGCTGGAGGCAGTGCGGAATCCGCGTGCGAGTGTAGCCTCGTTTGCGGATTCTGGAAATAGCCGGTCGGTGAGCAGATGATCGCTGCTTTTCTGGCCGAAATGCCCGCCGCGCACGACGGGCACCTTGATGTCGATGAAATCCGGGTGCGGCGGCCATTCACCGTCCCTGCTCTCGCCGGAGGTCCACTCGCTGACGTTGCCTGCGAGGTCGCACACGCCGTAGGGGCTCACATCCTGCGAGACGCGGGTGATCGGCGCCCAGAGATTGTGGCCGTCGATGCGGCCGCCGCGGCCTTTCGGCGCGGGATTGTAGTCGTCGCCGAGATTGGCGGCGCTGGGGAGCGGCTGGTTGCCCCAAGGGTAGTTGAAGCCTTTTTCACCGCGGGCCGCCTTCTCCCATTCCTGCTCGGTCGGCAGGCGCTGTCCCTTCCATTTGGCAAAGGCATACGCGTCCCACCAGTCCACCTGGGTGACGGGTGTGTTCAGCGTGATGCTTTCGCCATTGAAGGTCGTGCCGCTCTTGGCCGCCGCAAAGTAGGTGCTCCATTTCGCGGGCTCGTGGCTCGTTTTGGTCTTGGGCTGGAGCGGATGGTCAAACTCACCCTGTTTCGCCGTTTTCAACGCGTCGAGGAACTCCGCATACTGGCCGATGGTGACCTCGTGCTTGCTGATCCAGAACTCGGGCAGCGTGACTCTGTCATTCTTCTGATATTTGAACTCACCTGCGGGCACTCGAACCATTGCGAGCGGCAGCACGGTGGTGCCGGCTCCCGAAGAGCGGCCGCTGCCGTTCATGAACGCGCCGAGGCCGGCGACGATGAGCAGGACGACCCCGACCATCACCCACACCCACCACGGCTTTTGGCCGCTCACATCCACCGGCAGCGTCTCCGCCTCGATCTTGCGCACGATGCTATGCTCGCGCATTTCATCACGCATTTCGTCCAGCGCTGTCAGCAGGCCTTTCCAGTCGTGATTCGCGTCGGCGAGCGACTGCAGCAGCCCGCGCGCCTTTCCTTCTGCTGCGACAGGACGCATCAGCCCCAGCAGGGCGCGCACGTCGGCTTGGGCATCGCGTTTGTCGGCGGACGGCGGACGGAAGATGTTCACGATGCTCGCCTGATGCTCGGCATCGATGTAAATGTCACGCGCCGCGAGGCTGCGGTGATGGTAGCCGCGTTCGGTGGCGAACTGCATCGCCTCCGCCACGCCGAAGAGCACCTCCGTCAGACGGCGCTCGCTGAGCAGCTCCTCTGTCTGTTCGATCTCCGCCAGGCTGCGCCCGCGAGGCAGTTCACGAGTGTAAAAAAGCCAGCCGTTCGCCTCGCCCGCCTCAAACAGCGGCGCGATGCGCGGATGCGTCAGCGAGGCTTTCACGCGCTCACGTTCCTTGAACTTCGCCACGATCTCCGGCTGCTTCAGATGCTCGGGCTTCAGCAGGACCAGCGCCACCGGCCGCTGCACGGCGACCTGCAAGGCGCGATACGTTTCCGCTTCTTTTTCGATGTAGAGCCGCTCCAGCACCTGGTAATTGCCCAGCACCGTGCCCGCCGGCATCACCGGCGGAGGCGCGTCCGACTCCACCGGCAGCGTCAGCAGCGACCGCACGCGCTCCAGCAGCTTTTCCGGCGTGTAGGGCGCGTCCTTCAGCACCAGCGCGTCCTCGATCTGCGCTTCGAATCCCGTCAGATCATAGCGCGTGGTGAAAAGCACGCGCACTTGCGGGAAACGTGCTCGCGCCGCATCGCGCACGGCGAAACCCGTCTCCTGCGTCGGAAAAATCGCCTCCGTCACCAGGATGTCGAGCGCGTCGGCCTTCGCGATCCACTCCACCGCGGCCGCCGCGGTGGTGAAATCGACGATGTTGAAGCCCGGAAGGCTGTCTCGCAGCCAGACGAGGCGCGTGTCGTGCTGCGTGGCACTGGAATCAACGAACAAAAGAGTCATGCGTGCGGTTTCTGATGGCGATCATCTCCCCACGGGCGGGAGCAGCGGGTTGGCGCCGGCAGGAGCGCCCGGCGCGGATCCGAACTCCAGGAGATCGCGGGGCTCGGCGGCCACATCCTGGAGTTTGTTGTTGTAATAGAGGCGCAGCATGTAGCCGTGATATGAGCGTCGGCCATGCTGCTGCATTTCAGCGGCGGTCAGCGCCGGCAGATGATAAACCACGTCCAGCGTCTCCTCGCCGGTGCTGCCGCTCCAGTCCACGGGGGCGGACTGCCATGTCTCGACCGGCTCCGGCGCGATGCTCTGCGCCACCTGCGTTCCGTTCACCTTGTCGAAAAAGAAGACCTCCAGGTTCACCGCGTTGCGATCCACCAGATGGCTGCCGTTGCGCACGATCGGCACCCGCAGGGTATATCGCTCGCCGCTGCTCACGGAGAAATCTCGCGCCGCCTGGCAGGCTCCGAGGCGCAGGACTTTTTCCCCCTCGATGCTCGCGGTGGCGGTCGCCGTCGCGGCCGGACCCGCGCTCAGGCGGCGGGAGGCCAGCTCAAAAAAACTGCCCGCCTTCGTCGCGCCGAGAAGCTGGATGCGGCGCCAGTTGTCGGTGGCCTTCGCGGTCACGCCCATCTGTTCGTAAGTCTGCGCCATTTCGGCGATGATCGCGGGATGGTCCGGCGTGAGCTCATCCGCGCGGCGCAGCATTTCCAGCGCCCCGTTCATGTCGCCCGCTCCACGGATCTCCTTCGCGGTGGTGACCACGTAATTCACATCCCGCAGCAGCGTGGTCGCCGCGTCTGGCTTCGCCGGCTGCGGTGCCAGCCCGGGTGGCGGCATGCTCGATTTGGCTGGCGGCACCGTTGGGGCGGCCGGTTTAGGCACCGGAGCTGGTGTGGAAATCACGGCCGCGGATGGCGGCGCACCTCCTGTTTGCTGAAAAGAGCCAATTGGGGGCGGAGCGCTCGAAACCGGCGCTGCTGGTGCTGAAACAGCAGGTGCGGCCATCAGCGCACCCGGTGGTGGCGGAGAGATCGAACTGGCCTGCGGAGCGATTTGCCCAATTTCCGGCACCACACTCGGCTGCGCTGGCGAAACAGGCATCCCGACCGGCGCAATCGACCGGTCCAGCGGGTTCCGGGCGATCAAGAGTTTCACCGCCAGGCCGATCTGCACCACCGCCAGCACGCACAGCACTCCCCACGCCACCGCGGAGGCACGTTCGCGATCGGGAGACAAGATGGTGGAGGGCGGTGTCACGGGTTGCTGGAAAAAGAGCGTATGGTACGATTCCGGCCTCCCAGTGTCAATGCTCCAGGGTTCTTCGTTCAAAATGCCGGAAGGTCACACCCTGCCGTTGTTCGTTCATGCCTTGGAAACGTCGCCGCACCACCATCGGTGTGATTTTTCCTCTTCTCCCGCCGAAATCGCGGCGCAACTGTGCCAGCGCGAAGGCTTCGTATGGATGGATTCCTCCCTCGTCCTCCCTGGTGCCGTTTCGGTGCTCACGGCCGATCCCGTCGAGGTGCTGCAAGGTCACATCGACCATGATTGGGAAAAAGTCCGCGCCGCGCTGCGCACTCCGCGTGCTGCGGCAGGCGGCTTGTTTGGCTGGGTCGGCTACGACGGTCATTTCACCTTCGGCATTTATCCCCACGGCCTCGTCTATGACCACGATCATGCCCGCTGGTATCAGTTCGGCGATTTCAAATGGCGGGCTTCAAATTTCAAATCTTCGGCGGCTCCCAAGCTTCGCTTCCAGCCCGGCGTCAGCCGTGACGACTTCATCCGCATGGTGCGCCAGGCGCAGGATTACATCGCCGCAGGCGACATCTACCAGGTCAACCTCTCCTACCCGTGGAAAGCAAACTGGCCGCGTGATGCCGACGCATTCGCTCTTTATTTGAAACTGCGCGCCGTTTCTCCCGCCCCCCATGCCGCCTTCATGCAATTGGCTGGAACGACCGTCCTCTCCGCCTCGCCCGAGCTTTTCCTGCGCATGCATAGCTCGCGCATCGCCACACGCCCGATCAAAGGCACACGTCCTCGATTTGTGAGCGATCCTGGCCGCGACGCCGCCGCTGTGCGCGAACTCACCGCTTCTGCCAAAGAACGCGCCGAGCTGCTCATGATCACCGACCTCGAGCGCAACGATCTCGGCCAGGTCTGCGAGTTTGGCAGTGTCATCGTGCCGGAGTTGTGGCGTGTGGAAAGCTTCGCGCAGGTGTTTCACCTCGTTTCGACGGTCACCGGCACGCTGAGACCGCATGTCGATCATGTCGATGCCTTCCGCGCCTGTTTTCCCGGCGGCAGCATCACCGGTGCGCCGAAAAAACGCGCCTGCGAGATCATCGCCGAGCTCGAACCACCCCCGCGTGGCCTCTACACCGGTGCCATCGGCTGGTTTGGCTTCGACGGCCGCAGCCAGTGGAACATCGCCATCCGCACTGCGGTGCAGAAAGGCGATGAAATCACTTTCCACACCGGCTCTGGCATCGTCGCGGACTCCGTGCCCGAAAAAGAGCACGAGGAGACTTTGCACAAAGCAGCGGGCATTCTCGCAGCGGCGGCTTGATCACAACACGAGCGCCCGATTGCCACACGGAGGCGTATCGCTAGGCTCCTCCTCCCCATGGCAAAAAAATCCGCCCGCAAACTCATCGCCGACTCCATCCGCATCCACGGGGCGAAGCAAAACAATCTGAAGGGCATCGATCTCGATCTGCCGTTGGGGAAATTGAATGTCATCACGGGGCCGAGTGGGTCGGGAAAGTCGTCGCTGGCCTTTGATACGATCTACGCGGAGGGGCAGCGGCGGTATGTGGAGACGTTTTCGCCTTACACGCGGCAGTTCTTCGAGCGCATGGACAAACCGAAGGTGGATGCGATCGAAGGCATCCCGCCCGCCATCGCCATCGAGCAGGTGAACAACATGCGTAGCACGCGCAGCACCGTCGGCACGATCACGGAGATCAATGACTACCTTAAAATGATCTTCCCGCGACTCGCCGAGGCCACGTGTCCCGGCTGCAAACGCCCCGTGCGGCCGGAAACGCCGGAAAGCATCGTGCGCGAGCTGTTGAGCGCTTACGCCGAAAAACAGGCCCTCATCCTGTTTCCCGTTCCCGTGCCGAAAAACGCCGTCACAGCCGATTTCGCAGCCTTTCTCCAATCGCAGGGTTTTGTGCGTGTGTGGCTCTACGGCAACGTCATCCGCCTCGACGACGCGGAGGCGCTCAAAGGCCGCAAACTCCCTGCGCAGCTCTTCGTCGTCCAAGATCGTGTCACTCTGGATCCAAAATCCAAATCCCGCCTCTCTGAAGCCCTCGAAGCCGCCCTTCGCTACGGCAAAGGCCACTGCGCCGTTTCCTTCGAGGTTTCAGGTTCCAAGTCTCAAGTTTCAAGTTCCGCATCCGCGTCAGCGAACTTGAAACATGAAACTTTAAACTTCAGCACCGACTGGAGCTGTGCGGACTGCCACATTTCGCTGCCCGCTCCAACCCCAGGTTTATTTAGTTTCAACTCTCCGCTAGGAGCCTGCCCGACCTGCCGCGGCTTTGGCCGCACGCTCGGCATCGACATCGGCAAGGCGATCCCGGATGAGTCGCTGAGCATCAATCTCGGCCTCGTGCGTCCCTTTCAAGGCAGCACGTATGGCGAATCGCAGCTCGATCTCGAACGCGCGGCGCGCAAGCGTGGCATCGACATTCACAAGGCCTTCGACGATTACACGCCCGAGGAGCGTCACTGGCTCATCGAGGGCACTGACCCCGATCCCGAGGTCGCCTACAATCGCGGCGAGTGGTATGGCGTGCGCGGCTTTTTCAAGTGGATGGAATCGCGCAGCTACAAGATGCACGTGCGCGTCTTCCTCAGCCGCTACCGCGCCTACACCGAGTGCGGCGACTGCGGCGGCGGCCGCTTGAAGAAGGACGCGTATGCCTTTCGCATCGGTCCGCACACCATCGCCGATCTCTGGCGCATCCCGGTGAGCGATTTGCATCCGCTCGTGCAAAGCTGGTCCCTCAAAGAAGGCGATCACGCTGCCACCATGCTGCGCGATGAAATCGCCAGCCGCGTCAGCTACATGGACCGCGCCGGTCTCGGCTACCTGAATCTCGACCGCCAAACCCGCACTCTCAGCGGCGGCGAGCTGCAACGCGTCAATCTCACCACCTGCCTCGGTGCTTCGTTGGTGAACACCCTCTTCGTCCTCGACGAGCCCAGCATCGGCCTCCACCCCCGCGACATCGGCCGCCTCATCGGCGTCATGCACGGCCTGCGCGACAAAGGCAACACCCTCCTCGTCGTCGAGCACGAAGAAGCCGTCATGCACGCCGCCGACAACCTCATCGACATCGGCCCCGGCCGCGGTGAGAAAGGCGGTGAGCTTGTTTTCAACGGGCCGCTCGAAAAACTCGCGAAGACGAAGGGCTCGTTGACGGGTGATTATCTTTTCGGACGGAAGAGCATCCCCGTGCCACAAACGCGGCGCAAGGTCAGTATTCGGGCCATTCCTGGCCCGTCGCGGGGCAAGAATGCCCCGGCTACTCTCTCCATTTGCAGTGCGAGGCAAAACAACCTCCGCAAACTCGACGCGGACATCCCGCTGAACGCCTTCGTCTGCATCACCGGCGTCAGCGGCTCCGGCAAATCCACGCTGGTGCACGACGTGCTCTACCGGAACCTGCAAAAGCTTCGGGGCGAGGTTTGCGAGGAAGAACCGGGCCGCGTGGGCAGCATCAGCGGCTGGGAGCAGCTCGGCAGCGTGGTCATGGTCGATCAATCACCGCTCGCACGCACGCCGCGCTCGACGCCGGCGGTGTTTGTCGGAGCTTTTGATCACATCCGCACGCTCTTCGCCGCGTGCGATGATGCGGCCACGCAGGGCATCATGCCCGGCTTCTTCAGCTTCAACAGCGGCGAAGGCCGCTGCGAGCGTTGCATGGGCAATGGCTTCGAGAAGATCGAGATGCAGTTCCTCAGCGATCTCTTCGTCACCTGCCCCGAGTGCGAGGGGAAGCGCTACAAGCCGCACGCGCTCAAAGTCTTGCTCCACGGCAAATCCATCCACGACGTGCTCAGCCTGACCATCGACGACGCCGTGCCGTGGTTCGCCACCATCGAGCATCGCGCCGTCGCGGCGATCAATCGCAGCCTGCAACTCGTCATTGATGCCGGACTCGGCTACTTGAAGCTCGGTCAGCCGCTCAACACGCTCAGCGGCGGTGAAGCGCAGCGCCTCAAACTCGTCGGTCACCTCCTCGAACCTCAAACTCCCGGCAAAAGCAGCCTTCTCCTGCTCGACGAGCCCACCACCGGCCTCCACTTCGACGACATCGCGCTCTTAATTAAGCTGCTCCAGCGCCTCGTCGATGAAGGCAACAGCCTCGTCGTCATCGAGCACAATTTGGAAGTCATCAAATGCGCCGACTGGGTCCTCGACCTCGGCCCCGAAGGCGGCGCTGCCGGAGGCAATCTCGTCATCGCCGGCACGCCGGAGGACGTGGCGGAGTGCAGTGCGTCGCATACCGGTCGCTATCTCAAGCCAGTGCTTAGTGCTCAGTGCTTAGTGCTTAGAGAGGCGAGTGCGGCAGCGAATTCTAAAACTAAGCACTCAGCACTGAGCACTAAGCACTCAACCTCCGCCAACACCATTAGCATCCGAGGCGCCCGCGAACACAACTTAAAGAACATCTCCCTCGACATCCCGCGCGATGAATTCGTCGTCGTCACCGGCCTCAGCGGCAGCGGCAAATCCTCGCTCGCCTTCGATCTCATCTTCGCAGAAGGCCAGCGGCGCTTCCTCGACTCCATGTCCGTCTATGCACGCACCTTTGTCGAGCAGATGGAGAAGCCGGAGGTCGATCTCATCACCGGCGTGCCGCCCACCGTCGCCATCGAGCAGCGCATCTCGCGCGGCGGTGGCAAATCCACCGTGGCCACCGTCACGGAGGTGTATCACTTCCTGCGACTGCTCTTCGCGAAGCTCGGCACGCAGCACTGCCCGCAATGCGCCGTTCCCGTCAAAAAACAAAGTGCGGAAGCCATTCTCAAAACCATCCAGGGCCACCTGCGCACCAGCGGCGGCCATTTGCTCGCCCCGCTCATCAAGGCGCGAAAAGGCTTCCACACCGATGTCGCCGAAAACGCGGCCAAACACGGCATCGAGACGCTTTGGGTCGATGGCGAGTTCCGCGATACGATGGGCTTCAAACGCCTCGAACGCTTCAAAGAGCACAGCATCGACGCCGTCATCGCGAAGGTCGCCAAAGGCGAAAATGCCGATGTTTTGCGTCCACACATCGAAACGGCCCTCAAGATGGGCAAAGGCACCATCAAGCTGCGTCTCGCCGACAAAACGATGCACGTCCTCAGCACCGAGATGAGCTGCCCGAGCTGTGGTTTGAGCTTTGAGGAGCTCGATCCACGCCTCTTCAGCTTCAACAGCCCGCACGGCTGGTGCAAAGACTGCCGAGGCTTCGGCTACGTCGGCGCCAAACGCGATCTCCACGACCGCAACGCCGACGTTTCCATGCTGGAAGCCGAGTTGGAAGAAGAACGCCGCTTCAACAGCGACGACGACGAAAACGCCGCTCCACGCCAGCTTTGCTCCACCTGCCACGGCAGCCGCATCAATGAGATCGGCCGCGCTGTGCAGCTCCAGAAGAGTACCATTCAAGACTTCGCCAATCTCACCGCAGGCGAGGCCGCGAAGCTCATCGAGAAGCTCAAATTCGACGGCACCGAAGCCATCATCGCCCGCGACATCGTCACGGAGATCACGCAGCGCCTCAAATTCATGCAGGAGGTCGGTCTCGGCTACCTGCAGCTCAATCGCAGCGCCGACACGCTCAGCGGCGGCGAGGCGCAGCGCATTCGTTTGAGCGCTCAGCTCGGAAGCAACCTCCGTGGCGTGCTTTACGTGCTCGACGAGCCCACCATCGGCCTGCATCCACGCGACAACGAAAAGCTTCTCAACACGCTCGTCGCCCTCCGCGACAAAGGAAACAGCCTCCTCGTCGTCGAGCACGATGACGAGACGATGAAGCGGGCCGATACCATCCTCGACCTCGGCCCCGGCGCGGGCAAATTCGGCGGTGAAATCGTCGCCCAAGGCACGCTGGCGCATCTCTTGAAGTCCAAGCAAAGTGTCACCGGCCAAAGCCTCAAACATCCGCTCCGGCATCCCTCACGCGGCAGCCGTAGGCCTTTGCCATCCGCGAAATCGAAAGACGGCTGGCTCCGCGTCACCGGCGCCACCGCGAACAACCTCCAAAACATCGACGTCAGCATCCCGCTCGCTCGTTTGACCGTGCTCACCGGCGTCAGCGGCAGTGGCAAGAGCAGCTTCATGCACGGCGCACTCTCGCCTGCGGTGCGTGAGAAGATCAGCAAAGCCAAGATCAAGGTCACGAAGGCCTGGAAGAGCGTCAGCGGCTTCGAAAACCTTCAAACCGTCCACGAAGTCGATCAAAGCCCCATCGGCAAAACCAGCCGTTCCTGCCCCGCGACCTATGTCGGCATCCTCGACGACATTCGCGCTCTGTTTGCTCAAGTTCCGCTCGCCCGCACACGCGGCTACACCGCCAGCCGTTTCTCCTTCAACACCGAAGGCGGCCGCTGCGAAACCTGCGGCGGCAATGGCGAGATCAAAGTCGAGATGGCCTTCCTGCCCACCACGCGAGTCCATTGCGAAACCTGCCACGGCCTGCGCTTCAACGCC
>Ga0315900_10007148_pt1 | contig 14735 bp, 10 predicted proteins | sample LakEriMetagenome_FD_203521 | JGI IMG/M metagenome (GOLD analysis project Ga0315900, IMG submission 203521) | Freshwater fungal communities from buoy surface, Lake Erie, Ohio, United States - Buoy 12 MA114 | ecosystem: Environmental > Aquatic > Freshwater > Lake > Lake biofilm | place: USA: Lake...
GGACCTTCTCGAGAGATTTGCGCAACAGTTTGACTTGCTGGTTCATGACACACTGGCCGATCGCGTCGATGTCCGAATCGGCGAGCGTCGAACCATCCTCGCCTACAATCCGAGCCAATCGAAATCGAGCATGTTCTCGGGTCGCGGGTTGCGAGTCGGCAGTGTCTTTGTCCTCAGGGCATTCGTCAAGAAACCCTAGCCACAGGTATGCATCGCGCGTCGTGGCGAATTGTTCGTTCATCAACGGACAGCGTTTTCCGTGGAGCGGGACGCTGCGCATCAGTCCACATAGATTCGAACGCTCGATGCCTGTGTAGATCAGTTCCCGACGCTTGAGGCGATCCGAATCGGTCTTCGAGTCGGTCTGCACACCATTTGCAGCGAGCCTGATGACATCGATCGTCGTCGAGCCGATGTCGACAAGTACCCCTTGTGGCTCCTGGTCCTTGACTCGGGGTTTGGGCAAGAACCGTCGGGACCAATTGGCAAGCGCATGCCAGTTCGAGGCCGCCGCGATCCAAGGGTCGCGAGCCGCCTGGCTGGGACTTCGCCAATTCCCATCGACGCAATAGACGTAGACCAATGGGGCAGGGAAGACTCGTGTGACTTGTTCGAGGATGCAAGCCACGCCGTGGGCGCGGGTCGAGAAGCAGTCGGCCAGTTCGCCGGTCATTGTCACGGCGATGCCATGGAATTCCGGGGAGTCGTCGATCGCCTGGGCTAGGCTCGCGGCCAGGGATGCCGACTGTTTCCACATCGCAAACGGGAGGCTCTTGGACCACTTGGCCTGGGCATCGCTATGGGCGAGTTTAAGGTTTGCCCCTCCGATATCGAGTCCGATCCAAGGGGATAGCGATTTGGATTTGGTGGGCTTTTTCTCGGTCATAGGATCAGCATGCAATCGCCGTAGCTGAAGAAGCGATAGCGCTCTTCGACCGCTTTGCGGTAGGCTTCGAGCATCAATTCACGGCCAGCAAGGGAGCTGACCAAGACCAACAGGGTGCTGCGCGGTAGGTGGAAGTTCGTCAGGAGCCGATCGACGGCTTGGAATCGAAAGCCTGGGCGGATGAACAGATCGGTTTGACCGGCCCATTCGATCAATGAGCCGTTTCCTTGGAGTGCAGCCGATTCGAGCGTTCGGACCGAGGTGGTACCGACGGCTAGGATTCGGCCCCCTTCGGACTTGGACGCTTGGAGACGTCGGACCACGTTGGCTGCGATCTGCGCATACTCGCTGTGCATCTTGTGGTCGTCGAGCCGCTTGGCGCTCACGGGGCGGAAGGTCCCAAGGCCCACGTGCAGGGTAACGGAAACGAGTGCCACTCCAGCCTGCCGGATCTTCTGAAGCAGGTCTTCGGTCAGGTGTAGACCGGCCGTCGGTGCAGCGACCGAACCGGGGCTACGGGCATAGACGGTTTGGTACCGCTCGCGGTCTTGCTCGGTCATCTGCCCATCGCGGATGTAGGGGGGCAGGGGGATACGACCGCTTTGTTCGAGCAGTTCGAGCCAGGGGAGTTTCGGATCGGGTACAAACAGGACGTTCCCATCGTCGGTCGTCGAGACGACGCGAAGGCCTTGGGATTCGCGACCCTCGGGATCTCTCAGGAGGATCCGTTCGCCGGGTTGGAGTGATCCGCGGGTCTTCGACAGGAGTTGGCCGAGCCCGTTTTCTTCCCGGAGAAATAGGCCTTCCCATCGGCCTTTTGTTTTTTCGCGGAAGCCGACAAGTCGTGCCGGGATGACTCGCGAATCGTTCACGACGATCGCATCGCCTGCTCGCATGTAGCTGGGCAGGTCTCGGATTGATGCGTGTTGGATGCTCCCAGAGGATCGATCGATGACCATCATCCTTGCGTCGGTTCGGTGCAAGGGTGGTTCTTGGGCGATGAGCTCTCTGGGCAGATCAAAGTCGTAGAGGGCTAGCTCGTCGACCTGAGGATCTCCGGTTGGAGGGATTTGGCTCACGGAAGCTCTCGAATACGTATATTGCGAAATTCCACCGGAGCTCCTTCGGATTCTAGGCACAGATAGCCTTCGGCGGGATTGGCGTTCTTACCTCCGGAGACTTCGTGGCCGTTGACCCAAAGGCGGACCTCGCCGTTGATCGCGCGGACGTAGTAGAAGTTCCATTCGGGGGATGGCTTGGAGAAGTTTCCTTTGGGGTAGCTTCGAGATCCATCTGGTGAAAGGGGAGGGAACGGTGTGAGTTTCGAGCGGCCCACTGGGAAGATATCGCCGTGGGTGGTAAACCAGGTCGCTTTTTTGCCCGAGCTTTTTTCGTACTGCTCGGTGTATCCGGTGTCGAGGACTTGGACCTCGATCCCCGCATCGGGGAGTCGGTTCGGCGGGAGTCCTTCGAGGGCGTTATCCGGGGTCCAGAGGAAGAACCCTGAGTTGCCGGCATAGGACAGGTGTCGCCACCAACCGACGAATTCTAGGTTTCGGTATTTCTTTTTCGAACGCAGGACACCGACGGGTTTGCCGGTGCAGTGGACCAGCGGACCTTCCCATGTCCAAGTTTCTTCGTCGCAGTTGGCGCGTTGGAAATCGTCTTTGCCCAGTTCGACCCAACCGTCGCCGGTGGTATCGATTTGGATCGGAGTGAATTTGGCACCTTGATCAGGGACCATCGGCTCACGCTTGGAGTCTTGAGCCTGGGCAGTCCCAAGGCTTATTGCGAGCAACCCGCTGCATGTGGCAAGTAGATAATGTCGGTACATCGGTGCACTTTGGGTGGGAGATTTGTCGGGAGGGTTATGGATGAAAGCGTGTTGGGAGCATTGTAACGAGCCAAGGACACGATTGCGATGCGTGGCGAACGAGAAACCAAAACGCGTTGGCTTGGCCAGGGTGATGGCCGACAAGACATGCTCGCAGGCAAGCAGAGAGCGATCCTGGATAAAGGAGCATCGAAAGCTTGAAGAAGCCCCAGAAGATCGAGCATGAATTCTTGCAAAGGGGGTTGCCGCAAGGTACAAAGACGACCAGCAATCTTGTGGTTCTTTTACTAAGCGACACCCAACCAAGGGTTACGCTACTTACGCTGAATTGGAAAGGCATTCTCCGTGGCAAATCAGGACGCAGCCAAGGCATTTAGGAAGATCATCAGCCGACACTCCAGTCAAAAAGCAGAGAATGCCGGGCTGGTCAATGTTGCTTTTTTTGTCGGGGCAGGCTTCTCTAAGACTTGGGATACAACATCCCCGACGGGGAACGATCTTTTTACATTCCCCAAAGAATTCCTGATGGAGATGGCCGACAATATCGAGATCGATGAGTTGCTTGCGCTCCCCGGATACCCGACGATCGATGACGCTGCCCCGCCGGCTTTCAAGGAACTGCTCTACAATCTGAGTATGCAGTTGAAATATCCTGGTATCCGAACCCGCTACATGGACGAAATAAGTATCCAGCTTGTGATCGACGAGATCAAAGCCGTGGTGCACAGGCGTTTTGAAACCATGAGCAGCCTCAACTACTACGATGAGGCTTTGGGACGTTTTCCGGCTCCTTCCAACCCCACTGCGAACCAGTCCAAGATCCTTGAGTTCTTCCAGTGGATGAGTATTCATCAAGCCCAGCAAAACGGGGCTGTGCGCGGTGTGCAGACGCAATTTCTATCGACGAACTACGACTATGTCGTCGAAACGATTCTTGATAATGTCGGCGAGCGAGGCGCTCTGCGAAATACATACCGTGGCATCACGCCGGCTCGCATCAATGGTAAAAGAAACACGAATGTCGTTCAGGATCGATGGTCTGTAAACTCATTGATCAAGATCAATGGAGGGTTTGAGATCATACCCGGTGAAATTGGCTATGACATCGATTACCGAAAGAGGTCGTTCGAGGAGATCCGAGCCGACGCTCCCGAGATCATGATGCCGTCGAAGGAACAGAATTACCTAAACCCTTATTTTTCGTCTATCTTCCCCAAAGCAGTCCGGTTGCTCCAAGAAAGCGACGTGTTGGTGATCGTAGGCTATAGTCTTTCTGAAGAAGACGCCCTACTTCGGTTCCTCATCAGGCAATTCGCCGAGGATCTTCGAGACGTCCATGGTAAATCAATTTTCTACATTGACTATACAAAAGAAGATATATTGGAGGAACGCCTACAGGGTTGCTTCAGGTACATGAATCGCATGGATGTCAATAATATCTTTACCTATTCGGGCGGTTTCGTCGAATGGATCGACAAAGTGCTCACAGCGGGGTAGCAATAAATGATTCCAAAATTGGTGCCGGGGATATGACGAACGCACCTCCTGTTATCTACGAGGTGGTAGAGTCCACGTGCGGGTGAACAGAAACTGCTTGACTGGCAAATTGCTCTTTATTATTTTTAGGCGAACGTCTAGCCCGAAAATCTTGTCGCATTCAAAGATCGCCTGAATAGCATGTCTCAACCCTCTAAGTTTATCACGTATGGTGTCGGCGGCCTGAGTCTGTTCGCTGGAGTTCTCTTCATCGCTCTTGCTCCATTGATGTATGCCTTGCAGGTTCCGCTGAAAACCTGCCTGATGTCTGCAATTTGCTCTGTCTTTCCCCTGGTTATTGCCGCAGCGCTGTTGTGGCCCTCAAAGCGATCCATCGCCATACGAGCTCTAGGGATCATGCTCCTGGCGAGCGGCTCCGTAATGCTCGTCTCTCAATTGATGTCACGTTTTGGGTTCGGTTTCGAAGGGGATCCTAAGTTTTCTTCACGAGGAATTGGTTTTTCGATCCTGCTGGCCTCGGCAGGCTTCTGGATGGCAATGAAAGGTCGCTGGATAGGATCGTCTTAGGGGCCACCACGGAACACACGGAACACACGGAAACAGAAGGGCTGTTGTTCGGTGTGTTCGGTGGTTGTTTGCATCCCCTGGTTCTTTGGTTTTCGGTGACAAGAGCGAGTATGTGGTCGCTGCATGGATGGGAATCGCTAGCCTGCTGGAGCCCAAAGGCAGCTTCCTGGCGGGCTTGGGTTAAATCGCCCAACGGCTGGCGCTCGTTGGCTCACCTTGCCATCACGCTGCGGCCTCCGGCTTTGGCGACGATGATGTGATCGAGCACACGGATGCCGACAAGCTCGCCGACTTTGCTCAGTCGTTCCGTCACGGCGATGTCCTCGCGGCTAGGTGTCGGGTCGCCCGAGGGGTGATTGTGCACCAGCAGGATCGCCGAGGCGCTGTCGCGGATCGCGGCGCGGAAGACCTCGCGGGGGTGGACCAAACTCGCATCGAGGGTCCCGACGGTGATCCGGTGGCTTGTGATCGGGCCGTGCTGGGTGTCGAGCGAAACGATATGGAATTCTTCTTGCACTCCATCGGCGGCCAGGCGAGAAAATCGTCGGGAGCAGTAAGCGATCGCATCGTCGCTGCCGCGAATGCGTTCGGGGAGGACCGGTTCGATATCCCGCAACGACGCGATCCGGCGGCCTAATTCGATTCCAGCCATGATCTGGCAGTAGCTGTCGGCACGCATCGCTTTGGTAATCGGTTTGAGTTCTTGGAGGCTCGCATCGATCAGCCGCGCCAATCCCCGTTCTTCGAAGCGCGACGCAAGAGCCAATCCAGCTTGGACGGCCGACTCGCCCGGGACGCCGACGCGAATCAGGATCGCCAGCAATTGCGCGTCGGTCAACTTTTCAACGCCCATTTCCAGCAGTTGCTCTCGGGGGCGGTCGGCAAGGGGTACGGATTTGACCTGCTGGCGATAGACTTGTTTTTCGATCCAATGATCGACTTCACGGGGATCCTCGACGAGCCACTTGTAGTAAGTCTGTTTGTTTTCCTTGCATGCCTCTAAGTGCCCGTCTTTTGCCAACTGCTTGAGGATCTTGGTGACGTAGGCCGGAGCCAGATCGCGGCACTGGGTTTTGGCCCAATCGACGCTGAAGACTTTTTCTTCCCGGATCGAACGGACTGCCCCTCGGAGCTTCTCCAACCGCACGGCGCTCATAGCCTCACACTCCCTTCTTCTGACCTCGGTTCGGACCTTATCTGCCCGTGGTGTTGGTTCTAACATAGCGATCAGGTGCATTTACCGCCCGAATTTGGTCGGAAATCGTCGGCTCTCCCATGCCTTGAGCGTTTCCGAGCTATCCCCTGATGGATACACTGTTGGAGTCTTGGAAAAAACTAAACTAAAACTATAACTAATACAGATCTCATTTACCCTGGAGTTCAAGCAACGTGACGACTCAATATTTAGCGGCTAAGTCTGGTCAGATCACCCCTGAGATGGAGTTTGTCGCCAAGCGGGAGGGGCTCACTGCGGAGCTGATTCGCGACGAGGTGGCCGCCGGTCGGATGGTGATTCCTGCGAACCGAGTTCACTTGACTGGAGCCTTGGAGCCGATGGCCATCGGGATTGCGGCCAAGTGCAAGATCAACGCGAACATTGGCAATTCGGCTGTCACGAGCGATGTGCAAGAGGAGCTTGAGAAGTTGCACGTGGCGGTCCATTACGGTGCCGACACGGTGATGGATTTGTCGACGGGTAAGGACATCGACAACATCCGCAAGCAGATCATTGCGGCTTCGCCTGTACCGATCGGAACGGTGCCGATCTATCAGATGCTCGAGGAGCTCGGCGGCAACATCGAGGACATGCGACCGCAGCATTTCTTGGACATGGTCGAGCATCAGGCCAAGCAGGGGGTCGACTACATGACGATCCATTGCGGATTGCTTTTGGAGCACCTTCATTTGACGACCCAGAGAGTCACGGGGATTGTCTCGCGAGGTGGATCCTTGATTGCCAAGTGGATGATGGTCCATCGCAAGCAGAACCCTCTGTACGAATCGTTTGACGATTTGTGCGACATCATGCGTCAGTACGACGTGACCTGGAGTCTTGGGGATGGATTGCGTCCGGGGTCGATTGCCGACGCATCGGATGCGGCCCAATTTGCCGAGCTCGACGTGCTGGGCAAGCTCTGCACGCGGAGTTGGGCCAAGGGGACGCAGGTGATGGTCGAGGGACCTGGACATATCCCGATGGACCAGATCGAGATGAATATCAAGAAGCAGATTGAGGTTTGCCATGGAGCGCCGTTCTATGTGCTTGGGCCGTTGGTGACCGACATCGCTCCTGGGTACGACCATATCACCAGTGCGATCGGCGCGGCATTGGCCGGTTGGAGCGGAGCGGCGATGTTGTGCTATGTGACCCCCAAAGAGCATCTTGGGTTGCCCAATCGCGAGGATGTCAAGCAGGGTGTGATCGCTTACAAGATCGCGGCGCATTCGGCCGATGTGGCTCGTAAGCGACCTGGTTCTCAGGATCGCGATGATGCCTTGTCTCGAGCTCGTTTTGCATTCGATTGGAAGGAGCAGTTCCGGCTATCGCTCGATCCGCAAACCGCTCAAGCTTACCACGATGAGACGCTTCCTCAGGACACCTTCAAGAGCGCTCATTTTTGCAGCATGTGCGGACCGAAGTACTGCTCGATGCGTATTACCGAGGACATCCGCAAGATGGCCAGCGAGGATTCCTTGCCCAAGGCAGACATCGCGCCGACCTTGGTGGAGCTCAAGAGTTAAATTTTTTCTAGCCCGTTTGTTTTTGATGGATGGAAGTTTACGATGTCAAATCCGTTGAGTTCGATCGACCGCAGCTTGGCCAAGTCACCTTCGAAGTCTGTCAAGCGAGGGCATACCGACAAGACGATCGGTCAGTATTTGATCGATCGGCTGCGGGATTACGGAATTGACGATTGCTTTGGAATCCCTGGCGACTATGTCTTGCGATTCTATAGTTTGCTCGAGGAGAGTGAGATCAACGTCGTGGGTTGCACCCGCGAGGACTGTGCTGGATTTGCTGCGGATGCTTATGCACGCATCCATGGAATGGGTGCTTTGTGCGTGACGTACTGTGTCGGTGGGTTATCCGTGTGCAACAGCATCGCGGGTGCATTTGCCGAAAAATCGCCGGTGGTGATGCTGACCGGCTCGCCGGGTCTGAAGGAGCGGATCAACAATCCACTGCTTCATCACAAGGTCCGCGACTTCAGCACGCAGCTCGAGGTTTTCGAGAAGCTCTGTATTGCAGCGACCGAGCTGAACGATCCCTCGACGGCCTTTAGCGAGATCGATCGCGTGCTCGACGCTTGCTACCGCTACAAACGACCTGTCTATATCGATTTGCCTCGGGATATGGTCGACGAGATCCCGACAGTAGCCAAATCGTATCGATCGCCGGTCAACCCCTTCGACACCCAAGCCTTGGACGAAGCGGTCCGCGAGGCGATCGGACGTTTGAACACCGCCAAAAAACCGCTGATCATCGCCGGGGTGGAGATCCATCGATTCGGGCTGCAGGACCAGGTCATCCGGCTCGCAGAGCAAGCTGGGATCCCGATCGCGACGACGATTTTGGGCAAGAGTGTCGTCGACGAAACCCATCCTTTATTCGTTGGGCTCTATGAAGGTGCGATGGGGCGTCAAGAGGTCACCCAGTATGTCGAGGACAGCGATTGCGTGCTGATGCTCGGTGCGTTCATGACCGACATCAATTTGGGGATCTACACGGCTAAGCTCGAAGTGCGAAACGTCATTTACGCCACCAGCGAGCATCTTCAAATCTCGTACCATCAGTACCCCAATGTGCCATTAGGCGACTTCATCGCAAAGCTCATCGAGTCGAATCCTAGCCCATCGCGAAGGCACATCCCGGACCAACTGCACCTGAAGAAACCGCATGCCTTTGTCGTCCAGCCTGGACAAGGTTTGAGCGTCACGCGGATCGTCGAGCGGATCAATACCCAGCTCGATGCCGATACGATTGTCATCGCTGACATCGGCGATGCGTTGTTCGCATCCTCGGAACTGGTCATCCACGAGCGAACCGATTATCTTTCACCTGCTTACTACACCTCGATGGGCTTCTCGGTCCCGGCGGCTCTTGGAGCCTGCGTTGCCAAACCCAACGATCGCGTACTGGTCATCGTCGGCGATGGGGCCTTTCAAATGACCGGCCAGGAAATGTCGACGCTAATCCGTTGCAAGTTCTCCCCGATCATCATCGTCTTGGATAACCATGGCTACGGTACCGAGCGGTTCCTCCAAGAGGGGACCTGGAAGTACAATGAGATCGCCGTCTGGAATTATTCGAAATTGCCCGAGGTCTACGGTGGTGGCAAAGGGTATTTGGTCACCGACGAAGCTGAATTCGATGCGGCGATCGATGCGGCCTGGAACGACCGCAGTTGCTTGCATCTGATCCATGCAAAGCTGATCGAAAACGATGCGAGCAGTACCCTCAAGCGACTCGCAGAGCGATTGGGACAAAGGGTTTAGAGCCCCGCGATGATCCCGGAATTAAGGCGTCGACTGGCTCTGGAGTCTATCGAGCAATTCGAATTTTTTAGAAGCGTCCAGTGGCTCGATCAAGTCGACTCGACCAATCGGCACCTCGATCGGCAGATCAAAGCAGGTCAGGTCTCGTTGCCCTGCATCGCCGTGGCCGACGAGCAATCTGCAGGGGTAGGACGAGGAGCAAACCGGTGGTATTCCCCCCAAGGATGCTTGATGTTTTCGATGGCTATCGAGCACAGCGTACTCGATCCGGCCAACACCCCCCAACGCTTGGCGATGCTCCCGTTGCGAGTCGGACTGGCCCTGGCCCAAAGCCTCGAACCCTTGGTCCGATCGCAGCCCAAGGTCAAATGGCCGAACGATGTGCTTGTCGAGGATCGAAAGATCAGCGGGATCTTGATCGAGTCCCAGACGGTCGGTTCCCAGATGGTCGGTTCGATAGGTTATGCGATCATCGGCATCGGTATCAACTGCACGGTGGAGTTCGACCAAGCCCCCGAGGAAGTACGACGGCATGCGGTCAGTTTGCATCAGGTGTTAGCGGACCGGGCCCAGGAGCAAGTCAGCTGTGAATCGGTGTTGTTAGGGTTTCTAAGAAGCTGGTTCGATCTGCAAGAAGTCTGTGCATCGGAGCCCGATTGGATCGAACGCAATTGGCCGGCTTGGGATTGGCTTGCCGATCGAGAAATTCAGGTCCAGCAACCTTCGAGGACTTGGCATGGCCGGGCCGACGGGATCGGTTCGGACGGATCTTTGCGGTTGATAGACAGCCAAGCGATTCGACATACAATCCTTTCGGGCACCGTCAGGGTGCTCTAGCCAGGGGTGTCGGAGTTTGACCGATCGTTTTAAATCGAGTGTTTTCATCAGATAAGTATTCCACATGAGCAATCCAAAGCGTTCGGAAGTCGCAATCACAGATACATGGGACCTCTCGAGTCTCTTTGCCAACGATGAAGCTTGGGCGGCAGCCTTGCCGCAGTTCGAGGCCTGCATCGAGGTTTTTCAGGGGTTTGCAGGGACCTTGGGGCGTTCCCCGGAGCAGCTTGCCGCCTGCCTGGATCACGATGTAAAGACCGATCTGATCGCAGAGCGGATCGGTACTTATGCGTTCCTCAAGACGGCCGAGGATCAGGGGAACAGTCAGTATCAGGGGTTTGCAGCTCGCTACCAGAATTTGGCTTCGAGGGTTGCACAGGCCGCCAGTTTTATCCGTCCGGAAATTCTAGCGATCCCCGACGAGACGATGACCAAGTGGCTCGAGCATCCGGCGTTGGCTCCTTATCGCTTGGTCATCCAACGGATCCATCGGTACCGAGTCCACACGTTGGATCAGAGCCAAGAGCGACTATTGGCTATGCAAAGCGAGATGGCGCAGACGGCCAGTAAGACCTTTCGGCAGCTCAACGATGCGGATTTGAAGTTCGGTTCTCTTTCGGACGAGGAGGGGAACGTCATCGAACTGACCAATGCATCGTTTTCAGGGTTATTGCAATCACCGGATCGCGAGGTCCGCTCCAAGGCTTTTCATCAGTACTATTCACAGTTCGCAGCACACGAAAATACGCTAGCATCGACTCTCGCTGGAAGCGTGCATACCGACGTCTATTATTCCAGGGCACGGAATTATCCGAGCGCACTTGAGTCGTCTCTCTTTGCCGACAACGTGCCTGTTGCTGTCTATGACAATTTGATCGCAGCGGTCCGAAACCATCTGCCGGCCGTCCACGCTTATTTCGATATGCGACGGCGGAAGATGAAGCTCGATACCATCCATCATTATGATACTTATGTTCCGATTCTCTCGGAGTCCAAGACCCATCGCACGTGGGATCAAGCCGTAGAGATTGTTATGGAGTCGTTGAAGCCCCTTGGGCACGAGTACTGCCGGGTCCTCGAGGGGGGCTTGAGCGGACGTTGGTGCGATCGGTATCCCAATGCGGGTAAACAGAGCGGTGCGTTCAGTTGCGGCTCGTTCAGCGCGGACCCTTATATCCTGATGAATTACAAGACCGACGTGCTCAACGATGTGTTTACATTGACGCACGAAGCGGGGCATTCGATGCACAGTTACTACTCGGCGGCGAGTCAGCCGTTTCAGTACTACAACTACACGATCTTCGTCGCCGAAGTCGCCTCGACGTTCAACGAGCAATTACTAGCTCGTACACTTATCGAGCGCGCATCGAGTCCTCAGGAGAAAGCGTCGATCATCAATCATGAGATCGACAGCATCCGCGCGACGATCGTGCGACAGACGATGTTTGCTGAGTTCGAGAAGAAGATTCACGCGATGGCCGAGGCTGGCGAGCCGTTGACCGTCGAGACGATCAAGTCGACCTATGGGGCCTTGTTGCGAGACTATTTTGGACCAGGCTTTGAAATCGACGAAGCGTTGCATTTGGAATGCTTTAGGATTCCGCATTTCTATCGAGCGTTCTATGTGTACAAGTACGCCACCGGTCTATCGGCCGCGATCGCTTTGTCGCAGAGGGTTCTCGAGGGTGGGGCAAGGGAGCTCGAGGAGTATCTCGGGTTTCTTCGATCGGGCTGTTCGAAAGATCCTCTTGATCTTCTGCGCGACGCGGGGGTCGATATGACCCGTCCCGAGCCGGTCGAAACGGCCTTGAAACGCTTTAGCTCTCTGGTCGAGCAACTCGATAGCTTGATCTAACCAAAAGGTATCGTTTTCCTGCTTTCTCGTACTCAGTCCGCCGCGGCGGACTGTACTCGTACTCGATTTCTTGCATCGACTAGTGTCGAACACCGTTATTGAAGTGCTTGAGAGCATTGGCAGCCGGGACGTTTACCGGATCGCTTGCCATGCGTTGTCCTGCCAGCGAAACCAGAGCATCGATCCATCGGGCAGGATCATCAGTCGCAGGGCGTGCTCGCGGGCTGTGTGGAGCACGGTTTGTCCATTGGGTGAGTAGGTTTCAAAGACGCGGGGGTCGAGCGAGCGATGCGAACCGCTGATGACGATTGTCGATGGATTGCACCAAGCGATTAGACCATCTTGTTTGGAGGTCAAGGATCCGTGGTGGGGAGCCATGAGGATATCCGAGTGCATGGCGGGTTGGCTTGTCAGTCTCATCGTCCCGGGGTTTTCCAGATCGCCGGGTAGCAGGACACGTCGCTGTGCGAACTCGATCAGGACGCATAGGCTTTTGGCATTGTCGCTGACGTTTTGCTTCTTGGCCGTTGATGGATTCAGAGGATAGACAGCCGCGAAGCGATACCTATAGGCGTCTTTGAGGTGGGAGCCGGCGGCCCAGGTCTCGATGCGAATTCCGAGTTTTTCTGCCTTTGCAAGGAGCGATTGGATGCTTCGGTTCGGATGCTCTAGGACATCGCGGGTGGTGATCAAGCGACCGACCCGGAAGCGTTCGATGAGGCCTTCCATGGCATTGTAGTGGTCTGAATCGGCATGGGACAAAAGCATTCCATCGAGGCGTTGGATCTCCAGGTCCCAGAGAGCTTGGGCGATGGGTTGATGGCTTCGTTGATGATCGCCGAGTCGTCCGGCGTCGTAGAGCCAATTTTTTCCGTCGGGGGTTTGGATTAGGACGCAGGTCCCGTGTCCGACATCTAGGAAGGTGATATTCAGAGGGGCTCGGTTTGCCATCGCCTCGAGGCGATTCAAGGAGTCTTGGGTAAAGAGCCAGAGGAATCCCAGGGCGAACCAGGATCCGAGTCCCCAAAGTAGAGCTCGGCGCGCCGCGACGCGTTGGGTACCGAGCCATACAGCGATTCCGAAAGCGATGATGTAAAAGCCCGCGAGCCACCATTCCGGAGGGGCAGCGGCCCAAAAGTGCCCGTAAGGGAATTTGTCGGCCATGGCGACGACCAGGGTCAGCAACCAAAGGGAAAAACCGCAGCAAACGCCCAGGCACCAAGCCAGGGGTGGGCACCAAAAAAACAGAACCAGCCCCAGTCCGGTGAGCAAGGCTACGAGCATCGGCAACCAGAGGATCAGGTTCAGCACGATCGAGATCGGGGTGATGATATGGAACGAGCACCAAACCAGAGGAGCGGAGATCAAGCTGACCCAAAAACTGCTCCGCATCGATTCCCAGCAAAGTGAGCCGATTCGGCGCAGTGTTTGGTTCGATGCCGTTCGTCGCGAATCGACCAATCGCTCGATGGGGGCTTTGCGGTTTCGAAACAGGGGAAACGTCAGGATCAGTACCGCTACGGTCAGGAACGACAATTGGGTGCCGACTTCGAAGGCGATGGAAGTTCGTTGCAAGAGGATCAGCAGTCCTGCGAATGCCAGGATGTTCAAGCTGCTTGACGACCAGCCGAGGTACTTTGCCAAGCACGCGCCGCTGAGCATGATCGTCGCGCGAGCTACCGGAGGGTTTGCGCCGCAGAGCATCGCATACAGAGCGCAGATGCAAACGGTCCCCAGGAGCAAAGGGCCTTTGGGGATACGCAGCATCCAGCCGCTGATCAACAGCGTCAGAGCAACCATCTCGATATGCATACCCGAGATCGAAAGCATGTGGATGGTTCCGGTGGCGAGCATCTGCTCTTGGAATTGCCAAGCGGCCTGCTCGCGTTGTCCGAGGACCAGTGCGGCCGTCATGGGAGCTTGGTCGAAGATCACATACCTTTGAATCGCAAGGTTGGCTTGGGCTGTCCATCGCGCCAACCATCGATCGAGCCTCCAGGGCGAGCCATTAGCAATCCGATGGATCAGGGCAGGGGAGTCGGCTTTGAGTTGAGCGGCGATCCCCAGTTCGGCGTAGCGACCTCGTAGATCGAATTGGCCCGGGTTGCTCGGTTCCGGGGGGCGACGCCAGTAACCATAAATCTGGACTGTGTCGCCGGGTAAGTGTCCCGATGCTTTGCCATCGATGACCAGAGAAGCGCTCAGCGAGAGATCGGCCCAGGATTTTAGCCGTTGGATCTTGGTGACCTGTAGGTGTGTGAGTGTCTGCCAATCGTCGATCGAATCGTCTTCGGATGCCTGTGGGTTTGCGATCGATGCGCGGCGGTACCTGAGAGTCTCCTCGATCGTGCCTTGGACAACGACCGGTTTCCAGATCGCAGCCGATTCAGAAAGTCCGGCAGCTTGATTCCATTGCTGGAGTTCGCGGCGAATTTTGAGTAGGGCGCGTTCGTGCAGTGCTCCATAGGTCAGAGCGATCAGGCTCATCGAGAGCAAGCAGATTGCAGGCGCGTTGTCGGGCGGTTCGGGTGCATAGAGGCGAGCCCAAGCAAAGAGCGTCCAGCCCAGAAGCAAGCAGGCCGTCCAGGTCGACCACCCGAGCCAATGGGACATGTGGATCGAGACAAGCACGATTAGGAGCAGGACCAGCATGGGGTAGAAGGCCAATCCGGTCAGGAGTCTGAGCCTGAGTTTCCCGAAGTAGCCTACGAGGGCTTTTTGGGAATCGAATTGGCCGAAGGGGCCTCGATGCGCCATACGTC
>Ga0315900_10007149_pt1 | contig 14733 bp, 10 predicted proteins | sample LakEriMetagenome_FD_203521 | JGI IMG/M metagenome (GOLD analysis project Ga0315900, IMG submission 203521) | Freshwater fungal communities from buoy surface, Lake Erie, Ohio, United States - Buoy 12 MA114 | ecosystem: Environmental > Aquatic > Freshwater > Lake > Lake biofilm | place: USA: Lake...
AATAATTTCAAAAAATTAATTTCAAAAAAATAATTTCGAAAAATTAATTTCAAAAAAATAACCTCAAAATAAGAAAAATTGAAAAAATAGTTGCAATATAATAAATATACAAGTTCTACAGTTGCGGAGAGACAAAGTCGAAAAAGAAGAGTTAAAATGTGACTCTTACGATGATGAACACGATAGCTACGATAATGTAATCGATAACCCTTCCGTTACTCCCTCAGTTATTACCACAACACCTTATGCCATGGGAGATCCTCATATTACAACAATTTACAATAAATATTACACGATACCCAATATTAAAGGGATTATCAGAATGTTTTCCGATGGAGAATTAACAATTAATGCAGAATTAGATGTTTGTCCATCCAATAGTAAGTATCCTGTTTACAAAGATTTGACATTTATTAAATATTTGGGTATTAAATATCAAAATGAACAAATAATTGTAGATATGTTCGCCATGGACACTTATTATAGATCACTTAACAACAAAAATAAAATAGAAAAAGATAATTTCTTCCAATTTAGACTTCCACAAGAGATCCCTCATATCTCCAAAGAGAGAGTAATAAGGTTCAATAAATTAGCCAATAAAAATAAATATGAGTTAAGATATATTGAATTTAATACAAGAGCTCTTGGAAAAGTATATATTGAGTTAATGTATTCGCCCGATTGGAGAGATTTTATTAATTCTGTTAATTTGATCAGCAATGGTCTCTCTATGTCTAAATGCAGAGGTGCATTAGTTAGCCAAATGGGAGCTGTAATGGTCGATAATTTGATTTAAAAATACGATCTTTTATTATTTTTTTGGTAATAAAAGCTATGAAATAATTTTATGCAGTTGTTGATGAAGCTTGTTTTTTAGAATAATTCCTATAATATAAATATCCTGCAATAGAACTAGAACAACAACAATAGCAAACAACAAGAAGAATAACTATTGCAACAATAATCCATATCATCATAGGTTTTTTAGTTATTTTTCCAGGATCCATGTTAGCAATGCTAGAGAAATCAATCTTGGGTGTTTTTCCCGACATATCTTATAATATAATTAAAGTATATATTTTTTGAAATTGAAGCCATAATTATTCATATTTCCAATAAATAAACATAATAATATATCATGAAATAACATTTTACTTATACACATGATATATTACCATATTTTAAGAGATATCATGTTGCTTTTTGTCATAAAAAAATTAAAAAGCAAACCTAGCCATTCCAGAAGATATATGATAAGACATAATCTTTTTGTGATCATTTAATCCGCTATTTTCCATTGTATTATAGTCGGATCTAAAAATGATATGACAGTTGTAAATACACAATTTAATTTGATTTTTATTAAATGTTTCTCCATTAACCATATTTTTTAGTACGCCTTTTATTGCACAATGATCCGGATCGATAATCTCATTTTCTATAAAGTATCCAGGAGCTCCCATAGTATTCCAAATAGATTTATAAACAGCTAACATACACATATTGGAAGCCAGAAACTCGCAATTAAATCTCGAACATAAACTGATTTCTAAATTAATAATGTTAACCATTGTGTCTAGTCTTTTTTGCGAGTTTCTTGCTTCCAATTGGTAATTTTCATCGGCATATTTAAGCAAATAGTAATAAATTGCAAAATAGTTGCAACCAATCAAAGAAAAACATTCTAACAAATTATAAACAGTTAAAAAGTGTATATGACCATATATTTTTTTGAATTTAGATCTAACTATGGAAGGTGTTTTCTCGGTGTCACAATATTTGATCCACTCTATTTCTTCTGGATTTGAGTAGTTGGGAAAATTTAATTCATTTTCAATTAAAATATTCCATATTTTTTCAATCTCTTTATTCACATATTCACTATATGGCCAATATCCACTATCTTCCAGTAAAGATATATATTTTACTATCTTTGTTTCATAGCCATTAGATAAATCTATCGTAATTAGATCTGAAGTGATACCGATATCTTGAACAAGTTTAGTAGCCACCTTTGTGATTTTATCATACTTTTTGTAAGCTTTGTAATGATAGTGCGGTAAATGATACTGGATCATATCTTTTTTAAGAATCCATCTATCTTCTTCTCGTAGGTTAATTTTTTGATAAACATCTTCATTTTTTCTATATTGTAATTCTCTTTCTTCGAGAACAATATTTGTCACCCGATTTCCATAGTCAATGATAAACTTTGTAGGAATACAACTCATTCTTTGAACCAAACAAATAATATGGATAACAATAAGTTGATTATTCAATTTTTTATATATAGCTATGTATGTGATTACCTATTTCAACATAAACCATACTGTTATTTCATAATACGAATCCAATCAAATGGAAATCTATTTATATCCATTATAAAATATTCTCTATTACTTTTTATAGGTTAATATAAAAATGAAGAGTAACCAAAATAGATAAATAAAAAGAGATAAACTGAATAATTGTATTTTAATACTATTTTTTTATGAAAGTAATTTACTGGGAATAACTATATTATAGGTCCACGCAGGAGTTTCCACAATAAAAAATCCATAAAATAGTCCCTTATTATCTATTTTATGATTATACTATTGTGGTAACTTCTGCGTGGATCCATAATATAGTCATTGCCAGTAAATTACTTTCATAAAAAATATTATTAAAAAACAATTAGCTAATTTATCTCTTTTTGCTAAATATACTATAAAAGTAATACAAACTATTATTCGGAATAGTTTCGGCCATGAATTCATAATACAGATCTCTAGATTTAGTATCAGGTTATCGTATTATGGATTCGCTGGATTGTATTTAGGTGACTAATATAAGCTGTATTTATTAACTTTTTAGATAAATAGAATCAATAAATATCTATCTGGTATTTATGACAGATCTTGTAAAAATGATGTATTTTTTGGCAATATACAATGATGTGCTAATTATAAATATGGAAAAATTATTTTTAATATACTATAATTATATTATGGTTAAATCCCATCAAAAAAGGAATATTGAACCAAGAAAAATTATAACTAACGATAAAAACAGTTACAAACTTATGAAACAAAATAAAGGAAAGAAGAAAGAGAAATATGATTATGGTTTAATTGATTTCCCTAAAGATTCTTTAAATATTACTTTGCAGACATTGGATTCGAATTATGTCCCTTTTATTAAAGGTCATGGGGCTGAGATTTGTCAAGAAAGTGATACAGAAACGGTTATCCAAACAAGTGAAAGTCACCAAGATAATAAAAAAGTAATTAATGTGGTAGAGGATCATATTAAATTGAATAAAGTTTGCCACGATATTGTAAAATTAGATAAAAAAATAGATTTAGTATCCAAAAACTCGAGTCATCATAATATTTGTAAATTAAATAAAAATATGGAAATCTTAAATCAAAAAGTGGATAATGTTATAGATGAAATCGATTCAAAAGAATATCCAAAACATAATAGTTGCAATTATCAAGAAGTTGATATTAAGTGCAAACATATAACTTTCTTGCTAAATACAAAAGCTATTATATCGGAGCATAGCGTTGAAATATGTGGTACAATTAGTGAGTTTAAGGTTAAAATTAACGAGATTAAGGGGGAGTTGGAATTTTCAAATTGTATAATACCATCGGAGATTGACGATAACAATAGTTGTGGATTTATGCATATCTATAATCTAGATAATAACAATTTATATATTGCCACTATTTATCCCAAGTGTAACAAATTATACTATGTTTTTTCTAATAGACCTATTGTTCCTTTGGGAATTCATTTCAATTCTATTATAAGTATCAACATTAAAATTTCTTACCTTTAATATATAATGGAAAGTGATTCCGAATCCATAATTTCAAAAAAAGATATTGAGCCAATTATAAAAATGGTCAATAATATGGATAATCAGCTCAATGATAATATTGATTTTATACAGAATCAACTAAATATGATTCATTCCAGTTATATGGAGATCATAAACGAAACAGTTGTCGAGAATAATAGGTATAAAACAATTATTGAAGAGATAAATAATATTAACGATATTATTGAAAATATACAGATAAATAACCACCAACACGATCATACATGTAGTCATAGTTGTGGTAAAGTTATCTATACAGATGTTAATAAAGTTCATCAATTTGTTGTTGAACACGATATAGAATTTATATATCTTACGATGGCAGCAGGTGGTGGTGCTGGCGGTGTTGGATTTATTGATAATTTATACTATTATAGTGGCGGAGGGGGAGGAGCTGGGTCTTGCGTTATTAATAAACCTGTTAAAGTCACATGCGGTACTATTATACACATAAAAGTAGGTAGAGGAAGTGATTTAAGGAAAGATTTAGAGGGTGAAGATAGTTATGTTGAAATATATCATCCGCATTGTAAAGGGAAAGTTATTGTTCGTACTAAAGGAGGGTGTAATGGTAATCCCAATTTAACTTATAATCACGATGTATCTGGTGGGAAAGGGGGAGATGGTGAATATTGTATGTTAGATGGATGCCGAGGTGAAGATGGTCATATTTCACTACCAAGTTATACTTGTGCCCTTGGTGGTAATGGGGGCGCAAGTTTATTTTATAAAGGGGGTAGGGGTGGTGGTAATTATTTTGGTCATGGTGGTAAAGGAGGTAATCTCGACGATCTTATAGGTGAAGATGGGTCTTATGGAAGTGGTGGTGGAGGATCGTGTCCCAAAACTATTATTGATTTAAATTATCAAGTTTCAGGAAATGGTGGTGATGGGGTTATAATTATTGAGTGGTGAACTTTTGGGCATGAAAATTCATACTTTCTTCAATATTTCTAAAATAATCTACATTTTCATGATCAATTAATTTTTTTATATTTTCAATTTTCCATTTAGTATATTTAGTATTTGTATCTTTTGGATGAATAATATAAATATTTTCCAAAACAATATTTAGAAATCCTTTATCGATTAATTGTTTACATAGATGGTAATCATCTAAACCATAAACAGTGAGAAGGTTGAAGTGGTCCAGATTCAAAATAGTATTTGGATAAAGAAAAATCCCCCCTGTTGCTATCGATCCGATATTATTTGGCCACACGATATTTAAATTGTGAAATTTGCTACAATTATTATAAATTTCTCTTTGGTGTCTAACATCTATTTTTTGATTAAAAGCGATAACTCCTAAATGTTTACCTTCAATTAATAATCCTTGAAGGGTAAATAATTCAAAAAATATATCAAACGAGTTAAAATCAAAATAAATATCGTGATCTAATACAAAAACGCCATCATAATGCGAATTTTGGTTTATGTAATCAATCAAAAAATTATAAATTTTGTATTTGCCGTAGTTTAAATACCAATACTCTTTGTATACGTTTTCAAAATTTAATTTTATGAGACTAAGTGTCAAATCTATATGTTTTTGAAAAGTCATAACCCAACCAATAAATAATAAATCAAATTTAATTTCTGGATTTTTTTTTGTGATCATTTCAATAAAAATATTAGTTTTGATTAGTGATTTTAATGTAATATTTAAATAGTTTAAATTGGGGCAAAAAGCTGTTTTCAAAATTAAAAATCTCATACAAATATATATTAATTATAATGAAGAAAATACTTATTGTCTCTTTTTACGAACTTAAGGACTATTTATTGTATATTAAAGAACTATTTGAACAATATAATTTCACTGTCATTAGTTACCCTTTGTTTAGATACGCATACGATTCTAACGATAAATTGGACAATTATAAAGAGCATATGAACGATTTTATTAAAGAAAATAATCCAGATATCATATTGTGGTGGTTTATCGATGTGCCTGTTGAGGTATTCAAATATATTAAGCAAAATTTTAAAGAGAAACTTTTCATTATGTACAATTCTGACGACCCAATTAACTTGACCAAAGAACTATTTGATAAGGCAAAAATTTTTGATATTGTCATTACACCATGCAAAGAAACTATCCATATGTATAAATTATATTCAGGATGCAAAGTTATTATGTTTGGACCGATGGGTTACGATCCTAACTTATTCAAAGAAATTACAGATACTAAAGATTTCCAGAGTGAATACGATGAATTTAATTGTGATATTTCTATGTTATTCTACAATATGTTTTTAGACAAAAGTTATTATCCAACACAAGTAGTTTATAAAAAAGATTTAATAGATACTGTTGTTACATATTGTACAAAAAATGGTATTAAATTAAAATTATACGGTACTCCTGCAATTAAAGAATTTTTCCCACAATATTATTGCGGTGAAGTGCCCTACTATAAACTTAATTTCTTGTTTAATTTCTCGAAAATTAACATTATTAGTTCTCCATACCGAGAAAAGAGTTTATTGATTAATGAATATATGTTTTCTATTTTAGGTTCTGGTGGATTGTTAATGTTAGATAAGACCAAAGATATTGAAACGTATTTAACTAACAATCAAAACTGCATTATGTACGATGGAAGAGATTTTTTGGCCAAAATTAATACAATTCTCAATAATTATAATAATTATGGCAATGTTAAAAAAAAAGGATTAGAGTTTGCTAAAAGCAACACTTGGGATATGTGGGTTGAAAATTTAGTTAAGGAAATCGGAAAGTTGACATTCGATAAAAAATTATATGCTGAACTTTATGGGTTGGATATTAATAAAGATTTATTGGCTCATTGGCTTAATGAAGGTATTAAGAAAAAAGAAATATGTTACGATTTTGACGTTCCTGATAATTTTAGTCATGAAGATTATATAGCTAATTCTAAAATTAAAGATCATCCAAAGTTTGCATATATGCACTGGTTTATGAATTCTAAAAGTAGTTCATATTTGAAAAAATCGGGGAAAAATAATATTAATTTTGTGCCTTCAAATTATGGTATTGTGATGGAGGATCTCTATAGTGTTGGGAAAATATTAAATGAGATTACAAAATATAATACAAGAGATCAAGGACTAAAAGATTTAAATAATTTTTGTGAGAAAATACCTTATATCAAAATTAATGAAATTGTAGATTATTACATAAAAACAGTATTTTGAACTATAATTATTATTTTTGTAATATTGGATCAACAGATGCGTATCTTATACTATTTTTAGGGTTAATTTTTTGTAATTTCTAATAATTATTGTAACATTATTGCTTTTTGATATATCTACAATTATACTATCCAATGTTTTTATCTTGGCAACAATATATGGAGATATAAAACTATATAAAGATAAAACATTTTTCTTATATAAATTTAGGATTTTTTATATTTATACTGTATGTCAATCAAAACTCAAACTTAAATTTTGTTTGGTATCTATTCCAAAATCCAAAGGATTTTCATGGTTTTGCTGAACAAAATTATTATTGGAAGATGTCCCAATACCAGCTATTTTATCATTATACTTTAACAAAACATTTGTATATTCAGTCTTCATATTATTATTACAAATAACGTAACGAGCCTTGAATTGTTTTTTTGTTATAATATTTTGACTAAAATAATTGAGAAAATATTTATAATTCATTTTCCTTTTTTCATATTTTGTTAAATTGTCATAATATGCATCTGTTTTAAATGCGTCATATATTGATTTTATTGAGATGAATATATTTTTATCATTACCTTCAACCAATTCATATTTCTCTTTAAACCATTCGAGAAGTTGACAATTACTTTCCAAATATTCTATGGTTCTCTCTTTAATTATCTTTGGTATAATAAAGTTATAATTATTCAATTGATATTCTTTATAACTTTCCATTAAAATTTTTAGTAGAGCATATTTATGTTTGTGTTGAAATGGTAACTCCTTGTATTCCTTTACTGCTTCATAAACATGCTCTTCTTCGTTTATATTTTCTTTTTCTGATGTGAATGTTGAGCCAAAATGTAAATCAATTAATCTGTCTATTTCGGCATTTGTCGGTTCTTCGGCAAACAATGGTTTTTTATTGCATTCACATATCATTGTTCCAAACAATAATTTTTCAGTCTCTTTTTCATTGTGTGTTCTTGCACTGAATTTTCCTCCACCTGTTAACTCTTTAATCATGGAGTTTTCAAACTTATTTTTTGCTGGTGGTTCTTTAAAAATAACTAATCTTTTTTTATGTAAATTAGCTTTTTCGGGATTGCTTCCAGTTCTTGATTTTTCAAAAAGGAGTGAATTATTGGCATTAATGCCATGATTTCCCAGTGCTAATAATAACAAATCATCTATTAATCCTTTACCATTTCTACCGTAACCATTAAAAATTATAAATTTTTCCAAAGCTCTTCCTTCAAGACTTGTACATAATATTTGTTTGTAAAGATTTCTAATATCTTTATCTGGCATTATTTTAATAATAATATTGTTTATTTTATCAATTTCTTCCAGTGTAGGTTCGACCCAATCATAGCCAGTCGTAACAGATATATAATCAGTTTTTTGATAATTTCTCATTACTCCTTCTTTCAAGTCATAAACGCAATTCTCAAAACCCAAAAGCCACCACTTTGTATCAAAGTTTATTACTTTTTTCCCATATTCTTTGTATGTTTCAACAAGAATCTTTTTATAATATAATTTTTTAAGACTATTTAATTGTGCTTTTAATTTTTTATAAGAATTATGTTTTTTGTATACTGTATCAATGAACTCTTTATTATAATCAAAAAATTCTGTTGATATATATTTTTTTAACAAAGTATCATCATTTTTCCAATAATAGCCATTATAACAATATAATTTATAATTATTTTCTCCTGATTCAATATATATAAAATTATCTCCAACTAATTCTAATATCTTTTCACAAAAATATGTTTCTGTGAAAGTAAATTCGTCATCTCTTAGTATTTTTATATATTTCTTTTTGTTATCTTGTTTTGCAAATTCATAAATGATACCTATACTTTTGCTTTTTTCATCATTTTCCTTGAAACTTGTATATTTTTTCATAGTCTTCACAGTGCCTTCATAATTTGTACCTTTAGATGAGAAATAATCAAATAACTCAAATCCTGAATTACCATAGTTATTCTTTAATGCCATACCAATACCTATCCAATCTTCATAATCATCAAATCTCCCTTGTTGATAACACTCATCGAAAAATTTCTTATACAAAACAAATTTATGATTATTATGATTATATATTTTTTGATTATTAGGTTTTATATTTTCCAATTTATATTGCGATTCAATTTTTGTAGCATTATTATTTTTTTTTATATTTATTATTTTTTGCGTAATGTCCAGTGAATTTTCCGGAATATGTGATACTATAAAATCAATCATATTACCTTTAATTATTGTATGGATAGCATTTTTATTATCTTCCTTAGATTGATTGGGTAACCTAAACCAATGTTCAGAGTAAATTGACAAATCAATACATTTTTTCCTCTTTCCATTGGATTCAACAAAATATTTTTCTTTATATTCTTCATTAAAATTATTATGGATTTCTTTTAATTTTTCACATGAAGTAAATAATAATGGCACTGAATAATGATAAGATCCTCTTTTAGATTCATTTGAAGTATAAGATATATTTTCAATCGTTATGGATATTCCATATCTATTTTCTAAAAATAACAATAAATCTCGAGCCCACTCATCAAAAGACAAGTTTAAATTATCTATATCTCCAAAAAATATGTAATTGGTATTATTATGAATTCTCAAGTGGTATCCATTATCTGTTTCAGATAACAATTGGGCCAGTTCAATCAGATCATATTCTTCACTTATTTTTTCTTGATCTTCCTTCTTGATATTGTATTTCTTAATAGGATATACTTTGTATTTTTTTTGTGCCAGCGATTTCAGTTTCTATATATAATTAATATAAAAAATTAAGTCGTTTTTAAACGAAATTACAATTTTTTATATCAATAAAAAATATAATGGACCCGTTTTAGAGTTAATTTTTAGCATAATGCAATTCCAAATCATAAAATGATTTATTTTTCTATTATACTTTTTATATTAAAAATAATACCATAAATATATTTTAAAAGATAATAAGATGTCAATATTTATACAAAAAATTACAAAGCAATAAAATTAAATTTTATATGAAAGTATTATGCAAAAATATTTTTTCAAAAAAATACACAGGGCAACAATTTGTTGGTCCATAGTTTATTCAATAATAAAATCCCGAATATGGAGCATTGACCATTTATTTTTTAATGATTGCACTAAAGAATATAAAAAAAACTCTATAAATATATATAATGGAATCCGAATCTGCACAAAAAAAGGCTGAATATAGGAAAAATTATTATAAGACACATAAAGATTATTATTACCAAAAAAAAAAATGTGATATTTGCGGGCATCAATATATGTTAGTAAACAAATCACATCACTATAAGACTAAACGACACAATAATGCTGTAAATATATTACAAATTCAAAAATTAAATGAGGAAATTACTGCTTATAAAAAAATATTAAAAAAAAATCAATAAAAATAGTAGTATTTTTTTAGCTTATACTCAATACAAAATATTTTTCCCGAATAGATTATACAATCACTTTTTATGTAATGAATGCAGCTTAAGAAAAAGTATTATTGATAGCTAAATAAAATATATAAGGATAATGTGTCACAATTTGAAAATTCATCAAATTGTGATTATGATATCATTTGATAGATTACCATATTGTGATTATAGTAGCAGGCTTAGTAATCTGATGATCATAGCTATTCACAATATGGTTATCCTGATGATCATCAGATTACTGTATTGTTGATGTTATAACATGGGGGACTATAATTAATAACTATCATAATTATGCTTAAAAAAGTGATGAAACAAATATGATCAAAAATAATTAGGTGTATCATCAAGTACTTTTTGTATTATCACAGAAAAGTACTTGATGATACTAATCTGTAAAAATATTTTATAGTGGGTGTATTTGTTATAAAACAATGGCAAAATTACCCAACTCTGCAAAATAATAGATAACTCAAAATGTTTTGAAAGTATAAAAGTAAGCTAATTGTTATAAATATTAAATGATCGGGTATTTATATTATTCTTTTGAGTTGGGTAATTTTGCCCAATAATATACACATAATATAATTTTTGTCCCATTTTTTTAGAAAATTGTCATAAAACAATGGCAAAATTACCCAACTCTGCAAAATAATAGATAACTCAAAATGTTTTGAAAGTATAAAAGTAAGCTAATTGTTATAAATATTAAATGATCGGGTATTTATATTATTCTTTTGAGTTGGGTAATTTTGCCCAATAATATACACATAATATAATTTGTGTCCCATTTTTTTAGAAAATTGTCATAAAACAATGGCAAAATTACCCAACTCTGCAAAATAATAGATAACTCAAAATGTTTTGAAAGTATAAAAGTATGATAGTAATATATTCCATAAAAAAATAATATTATAAATATTCCCGAAATGTAATGAGTTAACAATATCTATATAAAAGATATAAGGCAATGATATACAATTTTACATGACAGTATTATACAAAAATATTATTCTTGAAAAGTGCATGAGACAATCGTCTGTTGGTTCATAGTAAATTATATAAAGTAATCATTTATGCTATTAAATAACAATTTTCTACCGATGTAGAGTATAATCAAGATATCAATTTAAAGCATCCATAAAATGTTTAATGAAAACTCGGGGTGCTAATCGTTGGTTATAATCCATAAATAGTTTTTTTAGAATGGTATATATTCCTTTTTGATCACTGCAAATTTCTAATATTTTTTGTGTCAATAGTTGCGGATCAAAATATGCGGATTTAATGAAAGAGTCTTTATTATCGGTCATCTCTTTATAATAACATGGAATTAGCCATCCATTTACCCCATCTTTAATTAATTCGTTATGTGGCGAAGTATCTAAAGAGATAACAGGGGTGCCTGTAGCTAAAGCTTCATAAAATCCTAGTCCCAAACCTTCGTGTTTGGACACTTGAATAGAAACATGATGTTCGTAATACAGTTTAATAATATCGTCGTAAGATAAATGTTCTTGGATAAAGGTGATCCCAGGATGTTCAGTATATTTTTTCAACTTATCAACATCTTCAACTTCCAATAAATTAGTTTTTTGTATAGTGCACGATAACCTTAAATTTTCATTCTTTTTGTGGGCATCTACAAATCCTTCACATATTTCTAGCACATGTTTTCTTGAAAAAGCATTCATACCACCGATAAATAAAAACTTAATAATATTATTTTCTATTTTTTTTTGTTTGAAGATGATATTATCGTTGAGAATACCGTATCCAATATGTTCTGTTGTGGTAACCCCATAATTATTAAAAATTGATTGGCATAAGAAATTGTTACAAAGTATTTTATAGAAATATTTGTGTTTAGTTATTTCATCTTTTCTAACAATTTCAATATTTGGTATTGCATAGCATTTAACATTATTGTCCCTTAAAAGTTTAGCCATTTCAAAAATTCTAAACCAGCATGTTTCCGGTATAATACATTTACCAATATTATATTTGGCAATAAATTCTAAAAGTTCCGAGTCTTTAATATGTTCTCTATCGTGTGGTGAGTAATAAATATTTTCCACAGCCCATTCACCCGGATTCTTTTGCATTTCAATAGCTGTTTTTGCGTTGTATGGTTTCATTGAGAAAATATGGACTCTATAACCTTCATTTTTCAGAATATTATAATAATTTCTTGACTGAATTCCTAATCCTTGATCACACCATGGTGCCATAATCATAATATTATTGTCTTTGCCTTTCATTATTGTTTTATTTAAAACATTCATAAACATTTCTTCGCATACTTGTTCTGAGTGTTCTTCATACTTTTTTTTTGTATCAATAATCATTTTGGTCATTTTATTTTTATCGTTATAAAGTTCTTTGATTGTATTTTTCCATTTAATCATATCTAATTTAATAGGAATATTGGTCTTGGAGTCTAATTTTAATGGAAGTATTATTCCAGCCTTATCAACTAAATATTTTATGTTTCCTTGTCCACTTGTAATAACTGGTATTCCATTCATCATAGCTTCATTGACCGTCCTGCAAAAAGTTTCATCAACTAAACTAGGGGCCAAAAAGATCCTTGTTTGTGAATAGATAAATTTAACATCGTTAGTTCTTTCCAAAAATATAGATTGTGCAGACTGGCCATCATTATTTCTTTCATTAATAATTGTTTCAATTTGTTTGTCTAATTCTTCAGATTGGTACTCTGTTCTGACGACCATAAAAGGTATATCTTTTAATTCTTGGAGTAAAAATAGTAATAAGTCACCTCCTTTCATCTTATGAATATTAATAATTGTAACATATTTATTTTTTAAAGGATCGTTATTTTCAACTAAATATTTATTTTTTAAAGAGCCAGAGTATGCTAAATGGTTAATTTGTTTCCCAGTTATTTTTTCAACACATTCGGAAACGTATCTGGAGACAGAGTAAAATGTGCAGTGTGATGAGTTATATAAATCTATAAAATCTTGGTTGACAGTATGATTTTTAGAATTTTCTATAATATCAACATTTCTAGTTTTTTCGTTGAGATTAATGACACCGTTCCAAAAATGAATTCCGGTTATGAATTCTATTTTGAATAATGAACATGCATTGTAAAATTCTTTTCTTAAATTACCTTGATGATGGATAACATCTGGATTAATTAATTTGATCCAGTTATATAGAACACCTTCATTAAACCCGCCTGGAACTCTAATTAATTTAAATCCATCTACATCCTCAATCGTTAAACAATCGTAAGGTTTATTATTAGCATTAGAAAAACAAACCCAATAACAGTTCATTTTATATTTATTCCCCCATATTCCTGTTTGATATAAATACTCTTCACCACCACCAAAAGGGTAACCCCAATTTGATACAATCATTAAAGTTTTATTTTTCAATCGACTATACATATATCAATTCCAGAGAAATAATATCATCAAAAAGAACTAACAATTTATAAAAATATAAATAATTGTTGTGACCCCATAAATATTATTTTTATAGAATTAAATATTATAATGGTTAAATTTTGTATAGTGTCTTATTACGGATCCATTGAATCCATTAAACAAGCGGAAAATGCGATTATAAAAATAGATGATAATATAGAACTTTATAATTTTCCACTTTTTAAATATATGTTTGATGAAAAAGAGAAAGTTGATAACTATTTAGAACTATTAATTGATTATATTAAAGATAATAATATAAAAATAGTTTTGTGGTGGTTTATTGGCTTATCTGTTGATGAATTTATCAAAGTGAAAAATGCAACAAATGTCAAATATATATTTTATAATTGGGATGAACCTTATAATTGGGGTATCTCACAAATTCAAGAAAAAATGCCATATTTTGATGCAGCACTTGTGTCGTGCAAAGAAACTCTACCTATTTATTTAGAAAATAATTGTCAATATGCCGAATGTTTATATCCCGGTTTTGACCCTGATGTTCATTTTCCAATGCCAGAATTTGATTTTGAACATATTAACTATGTGTGTGATATTAGTATCTGTTGTACTAATTTATACGAAGATATTAACAAGTACCCCGACCAATATATACAAAGGAAAAAGTTAATTGATGATATCTATAAAAATCAGTCTGAACACAACTACACTTTTCATATTTATGGACCTGAATATTTGTCAACTTTATATCCATATTCGTATAAAGGGTTTGCGTCTTATTACGATTTAAACAAAGTGT
>Ga0315900_10007150_pt1 | contig 14733 bp, 14 predicted proteins | sample LakEriMetagenome_FD_203521 | JGI IMG/M metagenome (GOLD analysis project Ga0315900, IMG submission 203521) | Freshwater fungal communities from buoy surface, Lake Erie, Ohio, United States - Buoy 12 MA114 | ecosystem: Environmental > Aquatic > Freshwater > Lake > Lake biofilm | place: USA: Lake...
TGCTCGGCCTCCTGCTGGGTTTGAATGCGTTCGATGGCGGGAAGCCAGCCGCGCAGGAAGCGGCGCACGTCCTCGGTGTCCGCCTTGAACATGGCGGTGGAGATCTCGGCGGTGGAGCGCTCGTTCTCGGCGGTGGTGGCCGCGGTCTCCGCGTCCTCCGCCTCCGAGCGTGTGCTGGAGACCTTGTTGTGGACCATCTGGGCGGCGTAGGTCATGCCGCCGATGATCATCAGCAGGACGACGCAGGCGAGTTGCTTCGGGTTCATGGCTGCGAAAGAAGGAAGGCGGGTTTAGTCTGTCTGGCGGACGAGCGTGGAGTGGTATTCGACGACATCGCCGTTCTTTGTCTGCTGCGGGGAGTAAGAGCGGTAGAGAAGCTGTCCGAGCGCGGACTCGATGGACGCGAGCTCGTTGGGAACCTGGGAGCCGTTGAGATGGATGGTGAGCGCCAGGTTGGCAGGGACCTGCTCGCTGCGCTCGAGCGCCACCTGGGTGATGCGCGTCTCCGGCTGCACGGCGCGGGCGATCTTGACCGCGATGGGCTGGATGTTGCGCGCACCTTCCATCCACTGGGCGACTTTTTCCGCCTTGGTGGCCTCGGATTCGAGGCTGGATTTCTCGCTGTTGAAAGCGTCGCGCTGCTCCTCGCTGAGTTTTTTGCGCTCCTCGGCCTCGGTCTTCTGCCTGAGGGCGCGTTTGTAGTTGAAGTAATCCATCGTCATCACATAGGCGCTGCCGATGAGGGCGACGTAAAAGATGACGGGGATGGCACGGAACGTCGAGGGCAGGCGGCGCGAGGTGTCGGTGCGCGGCGTCTTGAAGTCGTGGCAGAGGTATTCGTTCATGGTTTTTCGCGTGGATCAGTGTTCGCCGATGATGGACCAGAGCAGGTCATCCTGGGTGAGGTCCGTGGCTCCGACCTTTTCGAGGTGGAGCATGAGCTCGGTGCGGAATTTGTTGTCGTGGCCGTCACCGACGAAATATACCGGGCTGCCCTGCGGCACCTTGGCAACGAGCGGGCTGATGATCTGCAAGGCCGTCTCCACGGCCTCGGGGCCGAGGCCGCTGCGGCAGCGGATGTCCTTCCACTGGCCCTCCTGCTGCACCAGGACGCCAAGCGAGCCCTCGCATGCGGCGATGAGCACGAAGTCCGAGGGCGTGCCGCCGGAGCTTGCGCGGAAGATGCTCAGGATGGCATGCTCCAGCATGGCAAACAGGCCGCAGCAGACACGGCCGGGCTTTAGATTGATCGTTTTAAGCACATCCTCGGTGACTTTCACCAGGGACTCCTCGACGGCGAGGAGCAGGCTGGCGGTGGTCTCGGGGTGGTGGCAGATGGCGTAGCGCTTGCCGCGGTCATACTTCGGTCCGAGGACGGCGCGAGGGTTCGTGCGCAGCAGGCTCACGCAGTTGTCGCCGCGCATGAGGTTGTTCTCCAGGCTGATGATGAAGCGGTGGTTCACGGAGACGGAGCACCAGCCTCCTTCGACCATGCCGCGCCATTCGTCGGCGCGCTGCGGCGCCGCGTCGGCCAGCTCACCCTCCTGGACGCCGCCTTCCTCAAAGCGGCCGCGTTTGTTGACAGAGCGCCAGCTCACCGAGCCGCGGCTGACGTTGAGAAGAAGAGACTTGCGTCCTTCATAACGCTTTCCCCAAGCGACGGCGGAGTCGTCGGGGTCGGCTTTGAAGGCTGCGAAGCTCAGGACAGATTTGATTTCATCCAACAGCATAAATGGAGGTCAGTTGTTCTTTGGAAAGGAAGTCGTACACCTCATGTTCGGTGTAGCCGGTCTTGCGCGATGTGGCGGGCTTCCAGCCGTCGGCCATGCGCATGTTCAGGCAGCGTTCGAAGCTGACCATGCCGCGTGTGAAGCCCGCTTCGAGCTCCTGGTCGAGGTTCTTGAACTCGCCGCGACGGATCATGCCGCACACGGAGTCGTAGGGCAGCAGCAGCTCGTGAATGGGGAAGCGTTTGCCGCGATTTTCGTCAAACAGCAGGCGCTGGCAGAGAATGCCGCGGATGGAGTCCGCGAAGGAGAGCATGGCGTTCTCCATGCGGTCGCTCGGGATGAGCTTCAGATAGCGCTGCACCGTCTGCGCGGCGGAGGAGGTGTGCAGCGTGGCGACGACGACGTGGCCGGTTTCCGCGGCCTGCAGCGCGATCTCCGCCGTCTCGCCGTCACGAATTTCTCCCACGAGAATCACGTCCGGCGCCTGGCGCAAAGCGGCACGCAGGGATTTGTTGAAGTCGAGCTCATCGGTGCCGATCTCGCGTTGTGAGACGAGGGAAGGGATGCCGGAAGGATAAACGAATTCGATGGGGTCCTCGAAGGTGAGCACATGCTCCTGGCGGCGTTTGGCACGCTCAAGAATCATCGAGGCGATGGTGGTCGATTTACCGGAGCCTGTGGCGCCGCAGACGAGGAACAGGCCGTTTTTGGCTTCGAGGAACGCCTTGATGGCCGGTGGCGGCACCATGAGCTTGCTGATGTCAGGAATGCTCTCCGGCAGCAGACGCAGCACCCAGCGCGGACGTCCGCGGGTGACCATGCGGTTCACACGATAGCGCCGCGGACCGAGCTGCAGCGCGTAGTCCACGCAGCCGGGCGTGAACTCCAGCGGGCGCTCCGGCTGGTAGATGAACGAGTCGTAGAAGAGCTTGCCGTTGCGCTTGTAGGTCAGCGCTTCCCACGGGGTGATGTAAAAGTCGCTGACGCCGGAGTCCTTCGAGAGATGAAGCATCCGGTAGCCGAGCTGACTGCGTTCGTGAATGTCTTCCATGAGCGTGAATGTTTATCGGTTGCTGGTGAAGCGGGCGCGCAGCTCCGCCTGAGCGGTGGCACCTTCAAAGATGAGGAATTTGCTGCCCTGCACGACGCCCGCGCCGGGGTCGAGCGTGGCCCACGAGAGTTCGAGCCGGTATTCGACACCGTCGATGGTGACGCGGATGTCCGTGGTCGGGTTTTTGAGTTCCACGATGTCCGCGCTGGCGAGGCGGTCGCTGGTGTTCTCGGTGCTGGTGAGCCCGAGGTCGATGTGCGTGGTGAAATTCAACGAGGGCTGCGTGAGCGACAGGTTCACCGAGAGCGTGACGCCGGTGGCCTCGCTGTTGTAAAACGTGGTTCCGTTCAGCAGCATCAGCTCGCCGAATTTGAACCAGGTGTTCGGCGTGATGGTGTCGAACTCCTCGGGGGTGAAGCTCAGCACGTTTTCGACGCCGGCGTCGAGGTATTCACCGTTGCCGAGGTCGAGCTTGGTGTTCCCGTGCTTGAAGGTGGAGCTAGTTGTCCCGTTTTGGATGTTGGTGACGAGGTTGGTCCCGCCGATGGCATTGCCCCAGTTGGCCTCTCCCGTGCCGCTGAAGCCGCTGGTGAGACGGTAATAGGTCTGCGAGTTGGTATTGCTGGTGGAGTATTCGGCAGGACGCGTCGATTCATTGACCGCCTGTAGGTTCATCGCGGGTGTGAGCGGGATGGCGGAGCCGGTGTATTCGATCCACGCGCCGGAATTGACGCGGTACATCAGCTTCGAGACCTCGGGCAGCGCGCCGTTGCGGCTGATGGTGGCCGAAGTGGGGAAACTGGTGAACGCGAAGGTGCCGCCCGCAGGAGTGATGGCGGGACGAGGTAGTTTTGTCACCGTGGGTGGTGTGGAGGTGCCGCCGCCGCCGGTACCACTACCACCGCCGCCAGTACCCGTTGCATCATCCGCAGGTGGTTCACTCGTGGTTGGAGCGGACTCGTTCGGATCAAAGCCGTTGGCGGAGGCTGGGGGGGCGAAAGGCTGCGGGTTCAGGTAGTTCGCCGCAGGATCGGTCACGGAGGTTCCCCAAACCCAGCCCTTCGTGCTGGAGTTAAACGCGAATGTGGACTTGGTTCTCGTTTCAGTGCCGAAATCAGCCCCGGCGAGTGATTCGTCGAAGTAAAACTCGGAAACGGCGCTTCCGGTGGCCTTGTTCAGCTCAAAGCGCTGCTTGGTCTTGTTCCAGAAGACACGTGGGTTGTTGTCGGCATCCGGCTGCGAGGTCATTCTAGCGCGCAGACGGACATCCAGCAGACGCCCTGAGGCTGCTCCCACATGCTTCTGCCACTCGGCCTGTGGACGAATGCGCTTCATTTTGTCGAGTACGGCCTGCGGACTGGTAAGGCCGGCCACGCTGCCGCCATCCGCCACGTAAAGGGCCACCATTTGATTCAAGGTGGAAACATCAGACTCCAGCTTCGCAACGCGAGCGGAACCAGCATCATCCATAAGCAGGGAGACGCTCACCTTCACAATAACGCCGATGATGGCGATGGTGATAATAAGCTCGAGCAAGGAGTGACCTTCACGGCAGTGGGAACTGCGTGTTGCGGATTCGCAAGTCTTGAAACCACTCGGCGACATAACGACTGTACTAAATAGTTCAAAAAGCCTAAATTCAAGGAAAAGATATGGAAATTATAATAAAGTTGGAAGATTTGGCCATTTGGTTGATGCTTGTTTGGATTCAGTGAGTGTTGCCATAATTAAATAATTAGGATCAAACAGTGATAAATGGCATTTGATTTATATTTCCATCTCTGTTATAATTTCAATAATATGCGCCTTTCTACCGGTTTGTTCCAGCTTATTCTTTGCGTCGTTCTGACGGCTTTGCCGGACACGCTGCTGCGCGCCCAGTTTAATCAGAACAACATGCACCTGCTTTCGCCTGAGTATGAAGCGGAAGCTGCCCGGCTGCGCTCCTCTGCTCCGCAGCAATACGATTTCTCCAAGGCCATGCTCAGTGACGTGCTGCGCTTTCTGGCAACTGACGCGGGCATATCTTTCTTCTCCCTGCCAGATGACAGTCCGGACGGCGGCAGGCTCATCACCTTTTCAATTAAGGCCAGTCCTTTTCAGGTGCTGGAGACGTTGTGCAAGGCCAATGGCTTGGCCATCATTCCCGACAACGGGATTTGGTACATCCGCCCGGCCGATGACCGCGAACTCATCGGGAAGTCGTATGAAATTCGCCACAACGCGCTTGAGCGTGTGGAGCGCGTCAGCGCAGGGGGCGGGATGACATCTGCGGCGGCGGCCAGTAGCGGAGGCGGGGGTGTCAGTCGTGGCGGTGCCGGTGGTGGCGGCGCGTCCGGTGGTCTTGACCTCCAGGGAGCGAGCCAGACCTTCGCGGTGCGTCGTAGCGAGGTTATTAATGACATCCGCGCTCTTCTCGGCCTGCCACCGGAAGAAATGGAGGCTGGTGGCAATATCGGCGGTGCTATTGCAGGTGGGGGTGCCGGCGCTCTGGGGGCTGGTGAGGATGAAAACGCCGCCCGTGCGATGAATTCGAACGAACTGAGTGCCGTGCGGAAGCCGAAGGTCATCTGGAAATCGGACTCCAACACCCTCTACATCGTCGCCACACGTCTTCAGCACATGTGGGTGGAGGGCTATCTGGCCGCTGCGGACAAGCCGCAATCCTTGATCGCCATCGAGGTGAAATTCATCGAAACGTCCCGCGATCCGAAGCGCGAATTTGGCATTGATTGGTCGGGCACGTTTGAAAACGGAAACTTCCGCCAGGTCAATAAAACCGAGACCGGAACCGATGCCTCCGGCAACCCCACATTAAATGTTGATTACACCTCGGTGCCCACCACGGGAGGATTCCGCACGGACCTGGCTCCTTTGCTGAGCTCTGTGAATTTGAATAACGTGGGTGCTTCCCTCGGCTGGCCCGCGCTCAGCATTCTCAGCGCGCAGGACTTGAATGTGAAGCTGCGCGCCATTCTGCGTGACGAGGAGACCAACACCACTTCCTATCCGCGCATGGTCACGATGAGCAACCGCGAGGTCGCCATCCGCAGTGTTGTGAACCAGCCGGTGCTTGACGCCAGCTCCACGGCGAGCGCAGGGGCTGTCGGCGCGACCACCACCACGCAGGTCGCCTACCTGCCCATCGGCACGGTGTTGAACATCCTCCCCAAACGCATGCAGTCGGACAAAATCATGCTCAACATGGCCGTCACTGTCTCCAGCATCATCGGCACCGAGGTGATTTCCGGAAATCCATATCCCATCGCTTCATCGCGTGTTTACAGCGCACCGGTGGAGATCGATTCCGGCTACACGGTGGCCGTCGGCGGACTGGACGAGGCGCGCGAGCGTGAGGGCGAGGTCGGAGTGCCGTTCCTTAGCAAGATCCCCGGCTTGAAATGGCTCTTCAAATACAAAAGCCGGAGCAAGAACCACAAGAACCTCATGCTCTTCATCACTCCGACCATTATCGACGCCCGCAATGGCGGATTGCCTCCGGAGCCCCAGTCCGTCGTGCCGCAGCGTCCGAACCTGCCGGGCAGGCCCAAGGTGGATGCTTACAGCGGCGCGCTCATCGGCGGCAGCGCGGCGTTGCCAAACACGGTGGCCTATCTCTCGCGTGAAGCTGAAAAGCTCGGCAACACCATCGAGGAAAGCCGCATCACCGACGATGTGGGTCAAAAGCTCAAGGAGTTGAAGATCGCCGTCACGCAGGTGCATGCCCAGTGCGAGACACTGAAACTGTCCGAGCCCGCGAAGTTCGCCATGATCGACCAGCATCAACTGCTGCTCAAAGACATCCTCGAACGCCTTGCCTACTTCCAGCGCGCGCTGTTCACAAAGAAATACCTCTGATCGGCCATCCGGCTTGGGATTTCTGGCGGCGCATCACGCGCCAAGCAATGGCGGACAGGGAGGGATTCGAACCCTCGGTACCAATCCCTGGTTTTGAAAACACACTCTCCCCAGTGAAAGTGTGACTTAACTGACCTCTTTGACCTTGATTTTCAGCAATGATGTTGCCACTCTCGTTGCCACTACTTCAAGGCCATGGCCTCACTCCGCAAAAAGGCACGTTCACCGTTTTGGTTCGCCTGCATCACCATGCCGGACGGAAGGAGAGTCCAGCGTTCGACCAAGGAAACTCTGCGCAAGCCAGCGCAGGCAAAGGCGGATGAATGGGAGCGGCTGTCCAAGGAACGCGCCAAGGCACGTCAGGCGCACCGGGTGATTGCCGAGATCTACAAGGCCAGCCACCAGGAGGATCTGCCGGACGCGACGGTGGCGGATTTTGTGAAACGCTGGCTGGAACGCAGAAAAGGGGAGGTGTCCCCGGCAAGCCTGGATTCCTACAAAGCCACGACTTCGATCTTCATCCAGTGGCTGGGAGACAAGTGCAAACGCCCTTTGGCGGACCTGGACACGCGGCAGTTCGTGTTGTTCCGGGACGCCCAGGCCGCGCGTGTGTCACCCGCGACCTGCAACAAGTTCATCAAGCAGCTCAGGGTGGTCTTTGAGGATGCAAGGCGGGATGGCTACATCGCCGAGAACCCGGCGAAGGATTGTCCACGTTTGAAAGTGGTCTCCGCGGAGAGGCGGCGCCCGTTCACCATTGAGGAACTGAAGGAAGTTCTCAAAGTCGCCACTGACGAGTGGCGGTCGCTCATCCTGTTCGGATTCTACACTGGTCAAAGACTCGGTGACCTAGCCGTCCTTTCATGGAACAACATTGACCTCGGGGCAGGGGAGATCCATCTGCGCACCGCCAAGACTGCGCGCATGGTTCGCATTCCGATTTGCGGCCCTCTGATGGAGCACATTGAAAGTCTTTCCGCCGTAGATGAGCCATCAGAGCATCTACATCCGAAGGCCGCCAAAGCATTTTTAAAGGGGAACTCCCCTATGGTATCTCGCCAATTCGGTGACTTGCTGGCGGCCGCAGGTGTGACCGACAGACGCATGCACGGCAAAAGTTCGGGAAAAGGGCGCGCCGCTGCCCGTGTCACCAGTGACCTCTCCTTCCACTCCCTGCGCCATACGGCGACCAGCCTGCTCAAAAACGCCGGCGTATCACCCGCCGTGGTGCAGGACATCATTGGTCATGACTCGGCGGAAATGAACACGCACTACACCCACATCGAGCTGAACACAAAGCGCAAGGCCTTGGAGACCTTGCCATGTCTGACTTCTCTACACTAGCGCTATGAAAAGCGGAAAAAACTCCAAAGCCCAGCGTAACGCAGAATTGCTTTCCCACACCGTTCAGGCGCGTGACATTCCTCCTTCAGGTGAAATCGATTTGATTGGTGCGGACGTTGAGCGGATATACCGGGAATATCCAGGCTTTGAGGCTTTGGTGGCACGGCTTTGTAAGCGAATTGCATCACTGGTGAGTTCCGATTCAAAATATGAGAGAATCGTAGCCAAATATGGCCCCGATGGCGTTGACCGAATTAGCTTCATTGCCACGATGTATGCGATCTCTGCTTTGCAGTATTTAGAACGCATCATGGAGTCGTTTGCTCTGTCCGGTGACAAGGGAAAGGACATCAAGTCGAGATACCTGATTAGCCTTGAGCAACCTAAAGCAGCTTACCACTTTTTGCATGTTTTCCTTTTCTCTCGTGACAAGCGCAAGACGCGGGATGTCCACGAGGACGATCTGTTGAATCACACCACGCCGTTTCTGCTTGATGCGATGACCGACGAGGTCATCCGGGGACGCTCGATTTCAGAATCAATCAGGAAATACTCAAGCTGGGTATCGAAGAGGGCTGAAATAGGGGATGCCAGTTTTTTCGTTCAGTTTGGCGAGTGGGTTACAAAGGCGACCACTCGGAGCTTGGCAAAATCTTTTGAGCGGTGGTTGCTGACTGGCTGGCTTCCGCTGGCGCTTTGGACCCTATCCCCGTCAGAAGCAGTTACCATTCTGCGCGTATACGCCAAAGTGCTCCGATCTTGTGGTGGCGTGCCTCCGAACCTGGGCACGGATCAAGAGGTTAAAAAGAACATCAGACGCTTTAAAATGAGATTGATGGCGGTCGAGCGCAAATAGGGGGGGGCTAGTTGCGCTTTTGCGACCTTGGTGACAACGGCTACTTGGTTGATCCTCTATGAGGACTCCAACCATCTATATTAATCGCGGGCACGGTGACGAAGACCAAGCGGCATGGTCCCCCAATCCCGACTGGCTCCGTGTCGCCGAAGCCTGCGCTTACTCGCGGGTGAGCAAGCCAAAACTCTATGACCTCCTCAACCGCGGGTTGGTGAAGTCGGTGTCCCTCAAAGAGCGTGGTCAGATTAAAGGCACTCGCCTGATCTCTTTCAGCAGCCTGAAGGCATTCCTCGAGTCCCGCGCAAGCGGTGGGGCATCAGCTGAAAAAGACTAGTCCTAGTTCCATCCGTAAAATCAACGTCCCACCCGACTATGAAAACCCCTGAATCCACAAAGACTCGTCACTGCAACCGTCTCGACTTGAGTCGCTTTAAAGCTCTGATGACCTGGCTGACGGAATGTTCTCCCGCGGTCGGCAAGGTCAGCTTCGAGGCGCTCGCCAAGGAGGCGTCCATGGCCCTGCAGTTTCGTGTCACCAAGGCCAACTGCCGCACTGCGCTGCAGGTGTGTAAAGAGTTGGAATTGGACCGCGCCCGCGGAGGCAATGTCTAGACGCCGATGAATGCGCGCTCGACAGCACCAAAGCCTAAGACTCGGCCCCGCTTGGGACGTCCGACCAAGAAAGTGAGTGTCTTCGTGCGCCCCTTTCTCTCCGGCCTGGCCATGGGGGAATCTCGTCGCCGAGCCGCAGCGGCAGCAAGGGTCAGTCCCAAGACGGTTCAGCGCTGGCTTCGCACTGACAGCAACTTCCGCAAAGAAGTGCTAAAGGCTGAAAAGCGCGGGAGTCACAAGGCCCCATACCTCCGCTGGCTGCATCATCCTTTTCGCGGACTCCGCCCACCGTTGTCTGAAGGACAACATCAGCTTCCTCGCCCCCAGCCACGCTTTAACTACTGAATCGTCGGTCGAATTTTGCACCCAGCCCCCCGCGCTCGCACCCGCACACACGCGTGTACGCGCACGAGAAAAGGCGCCGAAAATCCCCCTCCCCAATACACAGACATACCCAAAAAACAAAACGCCCGCCGCCTTTTGGGACAACGAGCGCTCTGATTCCAAGTCAGCGTCAATACTCCTGAGGCAGGGCTGGTTCAACCAAAACTAACATGAAAACCACCTCCTCCATGGAGGGCGCCGATTGGCCCCCTCGCAGCCGCCGCTTTGCCCATGGCAAGCCCCCGGCCTCCCCTCTGCTTCGCCGCGAGCCATACCGTGACACCGACCTTCGCGGAGTGCGCACGCTAGCCAGCGTGCTCAACCTGGTGCTTGCTGAGCTCGGAGAAAGAAAATCGCCATGAAACCCATCGACGACTTCTCCGGTCATGGGCTGACTGCCACTGACAGTGAGCGCCAGATCATCGCCGCGATGCTTGAGGGCACCACTGATCACCTGCCAGCCATGGCGCGCATTCTTCCTGATGCATCGGCATTCCTGGACCGTGAATGCAGCTTGGTTTGGGTCGTTGTATTACGCCTCCACGCCGCTGATCAGCCTGTGAGCTTCCACACGATCAAATCGGCCATGTTGGCTGATGGTGAGGTGAAGGAACCCGGCGATAACCTCATCGCACTCCAGGGTACTCATGCTTTGATCACGCAAGAGCATGCGGAATGGCATGCCAAACAGGTTGCGATGGCCCAAGCCCGCCGTCAGGCGGCAGAAGCTCTGCGCGTGATTGAATCCGCTGACACCTCCGCTGACGAGCTGGCGGCCTTTCTCCGAGAAAAGGCGGGAATCCTGGATGGCATCGCCATGAACACGGGTGAATCCTTGCCCGAACCAGTTCCCATCACCGTGAATCTGCACCCGGTGATGCCTTTTGACACTTCCTGGCTTCCCAAGTCGCTGGCGCCTTGGATCTCTGACGTCGCGGACCGTATGCAGTGCCCACCCGACTTCTCGGCGGTTGCCGCGATGGTGGCCTTGTCGAGTGTGGCCGGCCGTCGCTTTGCGATCCAACCCAAAGAGCAGGATGAAGCCTTCTTCGAATTCCCACACCTGTGGGGCATGATTGTCGGCCGCCCTTCTTTGATGAAATCTCCTTCCATGCAGGCGGCGATGCGCCCCCTTCGCGAGCTCGAGGCAGCGGCGCTGCAGGCCCACAAGGAATCGGACCGCGACCTTCAGGCTCAGAGAATCGCAGGGAAAATCAAACGCCAGGCGCTTGAGCAAGAGGCAAAGAAGGCCGCTCGGCAAAGCCTCGACTTCGACTACACCCAGCTTCTTGACGAGGAGGAACAAGACCGTGTCCCGGTGCGTCGGCTGATCGTGAATGACGCCAGTCTGGAGGCGCTTGGCGAGGTGCTCCGCGACAACCCCATGGGGACGCTCCTCTACCAGGACGAGCTGGCAGGTCTCTATGCGATGTTGGAACGCGAAGGCAATTTGAGCCTTCGCAGCTTTCTGCTCCAGGCATGGAATGGCAAAGAGCGTTTCACCTTCGACCGCATTGGCCGCGGCACCCGCGTCATCGAGGCCTGCGCCGTCAGTGTTCTGGGCAGCATCCAGCCTGGGGTGATTGCTTCCCATGTCCGTGCTGCAAACTCCGACAGTGCTGGCGCCGATGGCTTCCTTCAGCGCTTCTCTCTCACGGTCTGGCCTGATATTAGCCCTCACTGGCGTGACGTGGACCGTCCAATCGACCAAAAAGCCGAAGATGCTGCCGCCGACATGTTCCACCGCATGGAGAGCCTGACGCCGACGGAATGCGCGCGGCTTGGTATCCCGCGCAATCGCGATGGCATCCCAGTTTTCCGCTTTGCGCCCGATGCCCAGGAGCGTTTCCGCGCATGGCGTTTCGAATTCGAAAATCGCATTCGTTCCGAGGCTTTGACACCTGCCCTTGAAGGTCATCTCATCAAATACCGGAAGCTCGTCTCGGCGCTGGCAGTCCTCATTCATGTCGCCGACTGGCAGTCAGGTCATGTTTCGATGTCTGCGCTGGATCGTGCTCTATCGTGGGCAGCCTACTTGGAGACGCATGCCATGCGTCTTTATGGTGTCGGCAGCCAGGCTGACTGCCAGGGCGCGATGGCCCTGCTTAAAAAGCTGATGAGCGACCCATCTGCCTTACCCGAGCCGTTCACGGCCCGCGACGTCTATCGCAAAGGCTGGAGCGGGCTCGCCACGGCTAATGCCGCCGAAGCGGCCTGTGAGCTCCTCACAGGCCACCACTACCTGCTCGCAACCCAGCAAAACCCTACCGACAAAGGGGGGCGTCCTACTTTTCTTTATCGTCTGAATTCCCGCGCAAAACAAAAAGCGCAGAACTAGAGAACCGACAAAACTGACAAAACCTAGTTCTGTCAGTTTTGTCAGTGCCTTTCCCTACCATTTACGCCATCCTCATCCCCTCCACCTCCTCGGCCACACGGCGCACCAAGTCCGGCGGTCCCAGGACCTTCGCCTTGCTGCCCCAGCTCAGCACCCAGCGAGTTATCTCCTCCAGGCCGGAGAGGTCGGCTTGGAATTCGATGACGCTACCGTCGGGCTTCAGCTTGCGGATCGCTTGGGTGGGATGCCACTGCCGCTCTGCCACGACGCGGGCGGCGTAGCCCTCAAAGCGGATATGCACCTCGTGCCGCTTCCGTTCGTCGCCGGCGTAGCTCCACACGCCGAAGCCGCCACCCAGATGGTCGCGGGCGTTAAAACCCGGCTCCCGCCTGAATTTCGTGCGCTCGACTTGGAGGTTCGACATCCGCTGGAGGGCAAAGGTCCGCATCGCCCCACGCGCAGGATCAAAGGCGATCAGATACCACCCGTGCTCGATCTGGCCCACATGGTGCGGCCGCACTGTCCGCCGCTCCGGCTGGCCCGCCGTCAGCTTCCGGTAATCAAAGCTCACCTCACGGCAGCCCCGCACCGCATCCAGCAGGTCGCCAAACAGCGTCACGTCCGCCGCCAGCACGCCGGCCGCCTTCACGCTGAAGGCCTCGTCCAGCTCGTGCCAGGCGATAGAGACCTCGCCGGGACAAGCCTCAGCGATCTTGCTGAAGCTCTCCGTCAGCATCCGCTCCAGCCGCGTGCCCAGCAGAGGCTCCAAAGCATGGCGGGCCAGGAACAGCGCCACCAGATCATTCCGCGAGAGCTGCAGCATCGGGAACTCATGCACCTCCTGCGTGTAAAAGTAGCCGTGCTTGATCGCGTGATACTCCAGCGGCAGACCGAGCTGGTCCCGCATGAAGCTGATGTCCCGCTGGATTGTCTTTGGCGCCACCTCGATCTCCGCCGCCAGCGTCGTGCAGTTTGGGAAACGCCCCGCCCGGATGATCTTGTGGATCTCCATCACCCGCCACATCGCCGGCCGGCTCACCCCGGAGCGGGAGGAGGCGGCAGGAGCCTCCTGGTGGAGACGACGAGCGGGCGAGGGCTGGGGGCGAGGCATGCCGGGAAAGTTGAAGCAAATGAGTGCCACTGTCACCCCATGATTGTCCGACCCCGGATGCTATAAGCTGATCCATCCGTCGTGTTGTCTGCATCCCCTGACTCAAGCCATGCCCGTCCTACCCTCCGGCCTTCGATATACATTCAGCGTTCAGCCTTTTTGGGACTTGGTGGGGCGGGTCAGTGATGAGCTAAAACAGGACGACATTTGGCGGTTCACACCGGAGTTCCTGCTGATTCGGGAGCCTGACGACCTGCGGCGCTACATTGGCATTCTGTGGGTCGTGCCCGAAGCTGCCGATCTGCGCACGTCGCCCCATTTCGCCGGCCATCAGAAGCGCTTGCCGCCCGGCTGGTGCGTTCTGGACAGCGGGACCACATTCGACTGCCTGCCAGCCCATTTGGACGCGAAAGACCGGCATTCCTTGTCCGGCCTTTGGAAATACCTGCGTGTTCGCCCGACTGTCACGAAACTCCTCAACGTGGTTCACAAGCACCACAAGCGCATGGCAGACTCGTCGTCGGAGGACTTCCGGCGAATCGCCTCGTGGTTTCCTCGTAGCCAACCACAAGGCGAAAGGCAGCCCGCCTTGGTCGAGAATGATGAAATTTAGGACCCACCACCCCCACGGATGTCCCACCCCCTGTGAGAGAGTGGTAGCCTCATGAACCCACACCTCACCGAAATCGCCTACATCCTCGACCGCTCCGGCTCAATGCAGTGCATGCAGGAGCCCGCCATCACCGCCTTCAACGACTTCCTCAAGGCCCAGCTCGACGTGCCCGGCGAGGCCCGTCTCACCCTCGTCCAGTTCGATGACGCCTACGAGGTCCCCATCGCCGCCCGCTACCTGAATGATGTGCCCCAGCTCACCGCTGCCACCTACACCCCACGCGGCGGCACCGCCCTGCTCGACGCCATCGGCCGCACCATCGAGGAGACCGACCGCCGCGTCGAGGCCATGGCGGCGAGCACCCGCCCCGGCAAGGTCATCCTCGCCATCTTCACCGACGGCTTTGAGAATGCCTCCAGCCGCTTCACCAGCGCCAGCATCAGCGATCTCATCCGCCGCTACCGCGATGAACGCGGTTGGGAGTTCCTTTTCCTCGCCGCCAACCAGGACGCCATCGCCTCCGCCGGCCAGATGAGCATGGACAAGCATCTAAGCGGAACGGTGGAATACACCGCGGATGCCATCCGCACCACCGGCAGCGCCATGGGACGCAAGGTCCGCGCCCTGCGCATGAAAAGCGCCGGCAAGCTGGACGCCAAGGCACAGGAGGACCTCAGCAAATCCATGAGCCAGATCGTGCAGGAGGAGCAGGCCAAAGACTGACCGCCGTCTCTGACTCACCCGAAACCAAGAACTAGGAACCAAGAACCTGCCCCACATGCCTCCGCCTCCCATGAACCACCGCCGTCCCCTCCTCCAACGCCTCCTCCAACGCC